>Ga0182027_10004421_pt1 | contig 21774 bp, 15 predicted proteins | sample 712E1DmetaG_FD_121300 | JGI IMG/M metagenome (GOLD analysis project Ga0182027, IMG submission 121300) | Permafrost microbial communities from Stordalen Mire, Sweden - 712E1D metaG (Illumina Assembly) | ecosystem: Environmental > Terrestrial > Soil > Wetlands > Permafrost | place: Sweden... | reverse complement strand
TTTTCTGCGTGACGAAATAGTCCATGCCGCACTTCTTGTAGATCTGCGGCAACTGCCAGTTGTAGCCGAACGAATCGGGGTTCCAGCCGATCTTCACATCCACGCCGAATTTCTGCTGGAAATAGCGCTTGCCGAGCATTACCTGCCGCACCAGCGATTCGCCGCTGGGTAAGTTGAGATCGGGTTCCACCCACATGCCGCCGACGATTTCCCAGCGGCCTTCCTTGACGCGCTGCTGGATCTCGCGGAACAGGTCCGGGTATTTCTCCTCCATCCAGACATAGGCCTGCGCCGAGCTGGCGGTGAAGGTGAAGTCGGGGTACTCGCGCATCAGGTCGAGCGCGCTGCGGAAGGTGTTGCGCACCACTTCGACGGTCTCGGTCCAGGGCCACAGCCAGGCCATGTCGATATGGGAATTGCCGGTGGCAACGATGGTGAGGCGCTTCAGCCGCGGGTCGAGAGCCTTGAGCTTCTCCTGCGCCCCCGCGAGCGATGCGTCGAAGGCCGGCTGGTCGGCGCGGTCCAAAGCGCCGAGGTCGATAGCATCAACGGCCGCGGCGAGGGTCGGATCGCCTGCCGCCACCAAAGGAATCGCCGAGAGGATCTCCATCCGCAGCAGGCCGGGATCGGGGCGGCCGGCCGGCGGCTCAATCGCCAGTTCCGCGCGCTCGATCCAGGTATTCACGTCGTTGGCATCCACGCGCACGGCAATCAGGAACTTCTGGCCGGACGCGGCCGCCTCGCTGAGCGCGATCGGCTGCTGCATGTCGCCATCGGTTCGCGCCACCACCGACCCGTTGGAGAAGACCGTCAGCATCTCGGCCTCGTCGCTTCGTATGGCCAGGTCCAGGCGCACATGCGCGCCGCGAGTCTCGTAACCACGGATCTTCTCCGGGATTTCGACCCAGCGGCGCAGGACGCGCGGGCCCTTCCAGCGGTCGCCGGGCTTCACAGTCTGCCACGCGGAATCGTCGAGGTCGGGCGCCTCGGGATGCGCGACATCGGCGTGGCTCCGCCATTCGGGAAGCGCCAGCACGGTAATGGATTGCAGCCTGTCGAGAACCGGGGCCGTAGCGGTCTGGGCCGCGGCTGCGCAGGCGACGAAAAGAGGCAATGCGAACTTGAAGGACCGGGTCATTGTTTAACAGCTTATCGCCATTGAAAAAACGCTGGGGACGGCGCTCTGATAACCTCCGGGTGAGGAGAAGCCCGAATGTCCGATCTGTTTTCCAGAGTGTGCATGATCCTGGCGCTCGGTCTGCTGGGTGTGATTGCGTTCCGATCGACCGTTCGCCCGCCGCAAATCGCTTACACCGGGATCACGGGGCCACTCCCCGCGCCCCGATCCGGACCTGCCTACCAGGTGATTGAAGCCGAGCCGGACGCCGGCAAGATCGGCGAGATTCTCACCAAGCACTCGAACGAGGGCGCATGGGAGCTCGCGGCGCCGGTCTACACATCGGGCCCCAACGGGAAGGTTATCCTGATTCTCGTCCGACGCTGGTAGCCCGCGGCGTCACGGTATCATGGCCCTTAATGCCGCCTCGATCGAAGGGCCCGCTGCCGAAGCCGAAGCCGCCGGCCGCGCCCGTCTGGAGCGAGCCTGCCTGGCTGCGGGCCGCCGTCATCGGCCTGGCCGCGTTGCTGCTTATCGGGCTGTTCTCGACCAAACTCGACGACTCGGATGTCTGGTGGCATCTCAAGACCGGCCAGTACATTGTCGAGCGCCACGCGCTGCCGTCGCCCGACCCGTTCTCCTATACCGCGCACACCGGCGCCCCGGCATATCCGGGAGAGGAACTGACGAGGCAGTTCAACCTGACGCACGAGTGGCTGAGCCAGGTGCTGCTTTACGCCGTCTACTCCGCCGGTGGTTTCCCCGCGGTCATCCTGCTTAGGGCGCTGTTGCTGGCCGCGATCTGCGGCATCACCGGCGTTCTGGCGGCGCGCCGGTCCGGGAGCTTCTATGGCGGGGTGGTGGCCGCGCTGGCGGTGGCGCCGGTGGCAACGTGGTTCGCGGCCGATCGGCCCGCCCTGCTGACTTTCCTGCTGGTGGCGGTCTTCCTGCTCGCGCTCGAGACGCGGCGCGCATTGTGGCTGCTGCCCGTGCTCTCCCTGGTATGGGCCAATTCTCACGGCGGCTTCTTTCTGGGATGGGTCGTGCTGGCTGCCTACGTCGCCGGGTCGCCTCGCGAGCGCCGGCTGTGGATTGTCGCGCTGCTATCGGTCGCGGCGTCCTTCCTGAACCCGAATCACTGGCGGATCATCGAGGTCTTGCAGCTCTATCGCGAGAGCCCCCTGACGAAAGCGCTGGTCGAATGGAAACCTCCCGGGCTGTGGCGCGATCCGTATATGTTCGATGTGCTGCTGTACGCAACGGGCGTGGTGCTGATCCTGGCGTGGCGCAGGGTACGCATCAGCGACTGGCTTCTGGCGGCCGCATTCGGCGTCGCCGCGCTGATGGCGTTCCGGAACATCCTGCTGTTCTCGCTGCTGGCGCCGGTCTTGATCGCGGCCTACTTTCCGGGGAAATGGCGCTGGCCCCGACTCACCGGAATCGCGGTAGCGGTCCTGCTGGCGACGGGGTTCGGCGTGGGTCTCGCCAAGGGGCGTTTTTTTCAATTGCGCGCGGAAGAATGGCCCTATCCGGGCGGCGCGGCGCAGTTCCTGCTGGACAAACATATCACGGCCCCGCTGTTCAATCCTTACGAGGCGGGCGGGTACTTGATCTGGCGCCTGTGGCCTCAGGAGCGCGTCTTCATCGACGGCCGGGCACTGAATGAATCGGTCTACCAGGATTACCGGCGCATCCTGTACAACCGTGGCGCGGATCCCGGCGCAATGGCCGGCCCGCGCGCCGAGGCGCTCAAACGTTATGGCGTGGGCGCGATCGTCGTAGACAGCTTCCTGTATTTCGATGGCCATCCGTATCCCCTCGCCGCCGCCCTGCTTGGAGCAGGCGACACGGAATGGAGCCTGGTATACCAGGACCCGCAGTGGATGGTGTTCCTGCGGCAGCCGCCGCCCGGCTTGCCGGTTCTGGCCAAGCCCAATGCGTTCGACCGCATGGAGTCCGAATGCCTGTATCATATAGAGCGGGCACCCGAGGAGTGCGGTTGCGCCCGCAGGCTGGGCCAGGTTTTCTTGAACTCAAGGGACCTGGAACGCGGCCGGCGTATGCTGGGAGTCTACCTAGCGAGTCCCCACCCGGCCGATCCGGAGGTCGAAGAGGTGTTCGGCCGGTTGTTCAAGGGGAGGTAGGGACGGGGCGTCTCCCAATTTGATCGAGATCCGTACTATATTCGAGTGAGGTCAGGTAAGGGAGGATCGCCAAACAGCGACTCCACTTGCTGAGCGCTGTATCCGGCGCGGCATCCGCTGCGTCCAATACAGTCGCCCCACGAGTTTGCTAGACACGAAAGGACGTGCATGTCACTAAAACAAGGTCTCACATATAAGGACTTCGGACTGGCGCAGAATCCCTTTCCGGAAGTATCCCAACCCATCGCCTTCGGTGGAATCGGCAGCAAGAACCCGCTGAGCTTCGGCTGCTATAACGCCGAGGAAGTCCTCCACGGCAAGAAGATGTCGGAGCACCTGCCTTTTGCGGGCGCCAAGTGGCATTTCGACAATCCGCTAAGCGACCAGTTCGGCCCCGGCACCGCGATCGCACCGTGGAGCGACGGAACCGGCTCTCTGGCGAACCATGAGAGCAGGCTCCAGGCGTTCTTCTACATGCTGTACCTGCTGGGCATCCGCAACTGGTGCTGGCACGACTTCGACTGTGTGCCGGCGTCCAAGAGCCTTCCCGAGTTCTTCGACAACATGGAGAAGATCCTGCCAACCATGGAGAAGCTCCAGAAGCTCACCGGGATTGAGTGCGGCTGGACCACGCAGAACATGTTCTCGCTCCCGATGTACCGGGAAGGCGCGGCCACGGCCAACCAGGTCGGCGTCTACGAGCACGCTTGGGCGCAGACCAAGAAGATGCTCGAGGTCGGCAAGCGGCTAGGCGCGAAGAACCACGTTTTCTGGGGCGGCAGGGAAGGCTACAACCACCTGCTGGCCACCATGCTGGGCGCGGAGCAGAAGCACCTGGCGAGCTTCCTGCATATGGCGGTCGACTACGCCAAGCAGATCGGCTTCAAGGGCCAGTTCCTCATCGAGCCGAAACCCTGCGAGCCGAGCACCTTCCAGTACGACCATTCGGCGCTGGTTGTCGTTGCCTTCCTGGTCGGGTCCGGCCTCGACAAGGACTTCAAGCTCAACATCGAGACCAATCACGCCCAGCTCGCCGGCTTCACCGTCATGCATGAATTGACCGTGGCGCAAGAGCACGGGATGGTTGGCGGCGTCGATGTGAACGAGGGCACCTTTGGGAACGGCTGGGACACCGACCGCTTCCTGGGCGACCCCGGAATCGCGTTCGAGATCATGCACCCGGTGCTGAAGGCCGGCGGTCTCGGCAGCGGCGTGTTCAATTTCGACGCTCACCGCTATCGCTCGAGCTTCGCCCCGATCGACCTGATTCACGCGCATATTCTGGGCATGGACGCCATCGCCTGGGGGCTGCGCACGGCCGTTGTGGTGGCGGAAGACGGCGATCTCGATAAGGCGGTCCAGGCTCGCTATGAGTCCTGGAAATCCGGCCTCGGCCCGAAGATCGAAACGGGCAAAGCCAGTTTCGACGAAATCGCAGCGGATGGCATGAAGATGTCGTGGGACCTCACTCCCGCGCAGAGCAGCCACCACGAAGAACTGCGCTCCATCGTACTGCGTGCGATGATGCGCGCCGTCCGCGGCTAAGACTTACCCATCGATGTGGCGCTCGAAGAAGGTATCGAGCGCCACTTTCTTTTCTTCCGAAAGCTCACCAGCCAGCCGGTCCATCTCGTCGCGCGGGAGCGGCTGGAACTTGCGAACCAGGGTCGCGTTCTGCTCCAGAATCGCGATCGAGGGCATTCCGATCACCGCGCTGGCTACCGGCAGCGACAGGGAGTAGTAGATCAGCTTCCCGGCAGGCGCCGCCCCCTTCAACTCGTCCTGAGCGAAGACCTTCATGGCGATGACGCCCATATTCTTGCGGACAGCGACCGGAAGAGCCGTGGTGTCGAAGCCGGCGCGCATACCGGTAGGCGCGCCTCCGCGCTGCGCGGCGTTGAGCGCCATCAGGGTGCAGTCGAAATCGTGCCGCTCGAGCGCGTCCCGCAGCGCCTCGGGATTGGTGTGCGAGGTGATCCCGATGAAGCGCGCCATCTTCCGATCGCGGATCTTGGTGAGCGCTTCGTATGCCCCGCCCTTGGCGCTGACCTTGGCCAGGTCGTCGGCGCCATCCAAATGATGGATCTGGACCAGATCGACGTGGTCGGTCTGCAGGCGCTTCAGGCAGCCTTCCATGGCGCGCAGGGCGCCGTCGACGTCGCGCTGGCCGAGTTTGGTGGCCAGGAACACCTCGCGCCGGCGCGTGCGCAGGACCTCACCGATGCGGCTCTCGCTCTCGCCGTTTCCGTAGTTCTCTCCCGTGTCCACGAAGTTGATGCCCAGGTCGAGCGCGCGATGGAGCATGCGGATGGAGGGCTCGCGCTTCAACCCCAGAAACCGGCTCCCCGCTCCGAACGTGAGAATGGAAACGCTCACGCCCGTGCGGCCCAGAATGCGGGTGGGCATCGCCTCCGCGCCCGCCAGCGAACGGGCCAGCGCGCCGCCGATGGCTGCGGCTTCGAGGAACGTCCTTCGGGATAAGGATGAGGACAACGAATCGCTCCTTCTTCCAGGGTAAAGTAGTGGACGCTCGTTGGGGGCTAGTGGTTACGAGGCGGCCGCCGCGGGCTTGTGCAGCAGGTCCACGATGGCGGCGAATAGGCGCGACTTCATCTCATATCGCTGCGGCGCCCGCGTGATGTAGCGCACGATCACTTCGAGGCCCTCGGGAACGGGCCGCAGGTCGGCGGCCGGCTTGGCCGAGAACACGCTCGTCCCATATTGCCGCGTGACTCGCTCCCAGTCCTGCTCGGCCGCTTTGGCCTCCGCTTCGGTCTCCTTCTCGACGCGCTCGCGGATTTCGACTGCGGTCGCATACGGGTCGCACCCAGCCGGCAGCGTGACGTGAAGCTCATCCCAAAGCCACTGGCCTGCCGTCGAGAAATTGAAGTAGTGGTTCTCAATCGCGAACGTGTTCATGAACGACACGCGGCGGCCCGTAGGATGGCCCGTGCTGGTCCAGTTCCCCATTTCGAGCAACACCGTTTTGAGCATGCCGACTTCGATGACCTCGCCGCTCACGCCCTCGATCTCTACCCAGTCGCCGATCCTGACGCCGTTGCGGCCCATCAGGGCAAACCAGCCGAAGAAGGCCACGATAAAGTCCTTCAAGGCGACGGTGAGGCCGGCGGTGGTGAGTCCCAGGATGGTGGAAATCTGCGTCGGCGGCCCGAAAATGACCAACAGGACGGCCAGCGCTCCGGTGGCTTGAACCGCGATTTCGGCGACCACCCGCACCTGGTGCAGCCGCTTCCTGTCGCCCGGATCCTGGAGCGCCCGCCGGACGACACCCATGATCACCACCACCGCCAGAAGAATGGCCAGCACGATGGCTAGCGAGATCAGCAGTTGGTTCAGGACTCCGCGGCGCCGGGTCTCGACCAGGTCGCCCCAGCTCTTGTAGACGCCGGCCAGTTGCTGCACATCCTGAATCCGCTTATCCAGTTCGGTGAGCGTCTTCCGCTGGTCGGACAGGTGTTTGAGCCCCGCGACCATGGTGGCGGTATCTTCCTGGTCGCTCTCCTGGCCGGCGTCCTGGTCATCGGAAGAAGGCGCGGTGTCGCCGGTATCCGCGGCAGGGGCGGCAGCGCTCGGCGCGGGCTTCTTGAAGACCAGGGCTTCGAGCGCGTCGTGTTCGCGCGCGAGCGAGGAAGCCTTGGCGGCGGCTTGCTGGCGGGCGTCTTCCAGTTGGCCCGCCCGGTCCTTCAGTGCCAGCCACGCCTCGACCTGCTCCTTCAGCGTCCCGGTTGGCAGGGGCGCGGCCATCTTCGGCGGTTGCGCTTCCTTTTGTGCGGTCTGATACTCGTCGAGTGCGCGCTGGAGCTGCGCCTCCGGATCGCCCCCCTGACGCGCCAGATCCTGCTGATTGTCGTCGAGTTCGTCCTGATCAAGGGCGATCTGCGCCTTGGCGAGTTCGAGCTGGTCGGCGGCGGTCTCGTTGGTGGCGGCCTGCGGCGTAAGCTTCGCGATGCGGTCCTGTTCCTTCGCGATGCGCGCCTTCAACTGGTCGATGTGGTCGGCGAGTTGTTTGAGCGGACCGGCAGCGGGTGCGCTCGCGGCGGCCGCTTCCCGCAAGGCAGTGGCGAACGCCTGATCCGTCTGGTGGTCGGCGAGCCGTAGCGCCTCCTGCGCGAATCCTCTCTCGGCGTTCGAGTCGGCGAGCGGAGCCAGCTGGCGGGCGGTCTGGATCAAATGCGGATCGACAACCGGCGCCGCGTTAGCCGCCGCCTGCCTGGCGCGTTCCTGGCTCGCACCGCGCGTCAGGTAGGCCGCCGCAATCGCGGCTGCGAGCAGCACCGCCAGCAGCACGGACACCAGATTGTTCTTGAGTCGGCTCATCGAGCGCTCCAGCTTTCCCGAGGATACCGCGCGGTTGGCCAAACCTGTACGGGGCTGAACCGCGCGCGTAAGCAAGCGGACATGTGAAGACTGGCAGGTCCGCTCCCTCACGGTCGCGGTTCGGTGGTGGTGCTGGTCGGACGCCTCAGAACTGAAAGTAGATGAACGGGATCTGGACGTCGATCACGCCGAACAGTTCGATCGAGAACAACATCAGCGCGAGCGCGGAGGCGTATACGAACGCCGGCGCCTTGGCCACGCGGTCGAACCAGGCGGTCTTCTCCTCGGCCACCGCCAGCAGCAGCGCCAGCACCATCAGGCCGACATGCATCGGCGTCAGCAGATCGCGGCCGAGGCCGCCGGTGAACATCTGCGCGAGCACTTGGCGGCTCTCTGCGAGATCGGCCGCGCGGAAGAACACCCAGCCGATCATGACCAACAGGAACGTCGCCACGGCCCTCAGTGGATAGAACCAGGTCCAGCGGTCGCTAAGCGGGCGATCGCCGCGCATGGCCCGCTCCACCCCCAGCAGTCCTCCGTGGTATCCGCCCCAGATCAGGAAGTTCCAACTGGCGCCGTGCCAGAGGCCTCCCAGGAGCATGGTAAGCAGAAGGTTACGGTAGGTCATGACGCGGCCGCTTCGGTTGCCGCCGAGCGGAATGTAGAGATAGTCGCGCAGCCACGAGGACAACGAGATGTGCCAGCGCCGCCAGAAATCGGTGATACTGCCCGCCAGGTAGGGCCTGCGAAAATTGGCCGGGAAATGGAAGCCGAGCAGGCGGGCCATGCCGATGGCCATATCGGTATAGCCCGAGAAATCGAAGTAAATCTGCATGCCGAAGGCGATCGCCCCGCTCCAGGCGGTGCGCCAGCCGGGGTTGGCGGCGACGTTCGAGAAATACGTGTTGGCCACCTTCGCGAACTGGTCGGCGAAGGCCATCTTCTTGGTCAGGCCGAACATCACCAGCAGCAGTCCCACAGACACGTCGTCGCTGCTGGGCCGGTGCCAGTCGAGCAGGTCGCGGAAGAAATCGCGCGCACGCACGATCGGCCCGGCCACCAGTTGCGGGAAGAAACAGATATAGAGCGCGTAGTCCACGGGATCGCGCACTGCCTTCTGCTGGCCGCGATACACGTCCACGACGTATGACATGCTCTGAAACGTGTGGAAGCTGATGCCCAGCGGAAGGACGATGTCCATGAAGAAGCTTCCCGATGGCTTGCCGATCAGCAGGGCCAGGTTGTTCGCCAGGAAGTTGGTGTACTTGAAGAAGCCAAGAAACCCCAGGTTGGCCGAGAGGCTCAGGATGAGAAGGCCCTCGCGCCTGCGGCCGGGGGGTGTTCTCTCGATCCACAGGCCCGCCGTATAGTCGATTGCCGTCAGCGTCAGCAGCAGCGGGATGAACTTGACGTTCCAGGTTCCATAGAAGAAGTAGCTCGCGGCCAGCAGGACGTATCGCCGCAGGATCCGCGGGCTCGCGTAGAAAAGCGCCAGCACGACGGCCAGGAAGACGAAGAAGTGGGCCGTATTGAAGAGCATCGGCTAGCGCAGGACCCGGTTGATTTCGTCTTCGAGTAGAAGCGAGAACCGCTCGATGCCCTCGCGGTTCAGGTGCATCCCGTCCTGGAACAACTCGGGGCGTTCCAGCGTGTCGAATGCGTGCTCATCCATCAGGATGACGTTGGGGCGGGAAGCGAGTTCGCGAATCGAGGAGCTGAGCTTGTGGGTCAGGTTGTCCGGCCGGGGAACGGGCCCGCGCGGCAGCCGTAGAAAGACCAGTTTTGTCGGCGAGCCACGATAGCGGTCAAGGATGCGCCCAAACCAGCGGCGCTGGAACGCCGCCAGACGCCCCGTCTGGGGATCGGGCGGGTGCGCCAGGAAGCTCATCACGCTGTCACGCTGAGTGGCATTGGCGCCGGGTGGGAAGGTCACCCGCAGCGTCGGCCAGTCGATCGCGAGACCAGCCATGCTATCGGCCGGGGCCTTGTAGTTGAAGATCATGTTGGCCCACTGGCGGTCGTACCAGTGGACATAGACCAGGCGCTTCTTCGGGTTCGACAGAAACTCCTGCACGTCCCTGCGGTAGACCGTGCCCTTGAGCAGCAGGCCGCTCAGGGCCGTGAATCGCGCCTCCCAGTTGTCGAACGATCGCGTGAACGCCAAGGTGTCGCTCCAACGCAGACGGGCGATCGCGTAGTGCAGAACGCGAATGTCGTCACTGGTGTTGAAGGCCCGGTCCTCGTCGTCGTAGTCGTCCACCCCGAACACCAGCGCGCGGTAGCGCCGGGCCGTCGGATCGAGGTCGCGGATCAGGTAGTACCAGGTGCGGGCGTCGGTGCCCGGCACGGAGGCGCAGCGGAGCACGTACAGGTGCGGGCCGGGGCGCTGGTCGATCACTTTTGGCGACCAGAAAAATCGCGAACTGCCGAACGTCACCACCATCCGGTCGCCGTTGCGTTTCTGCGCGTCCAATTCGCTTCGCAAGGTCAATTCGAAGGTCCCGGTGGAGGACTGGGGGTCGAGAAACGCGGCGTAGAATCCGGTGCGGAACACGAGCGAATCGAGCGCCAGCACGCTTACGCAGGCGGCCAGGCACGCCAGCACGAGGCGCCGTGCGGGCCGGGAGGCTGTCGATGTCGGTTGGCTGGCCATGAAGGCGGAGTCCATTATACGGCTATCATAAAGAAATGTTGCCCGTGAGATCCGTTGCCCTGATAGCCGCGCTCGCCGCGGGTCTGCTTACCTCCGCGCCGACCAAGGAACGCCCGCCGGTCGATATCGACAAACGGGTCGAAGCCATCCTGGCAAAGATGACCCTGGAAGACAAGATCGATTACATCGGCGGCGTGGATAACATGTTCATCCGCGGCTACCCGCAGTACGGCATTCCGCGGCTCAAGATGTCGGACGGCCCGCTGGGCGTGAGGACCTGGGGTCCCAGCACCGCCTATCCGGCCGGCATCGCCATGGCCGCCTCCTGGGATTCCGCGCTAATCAAGCGCGTGGGCACGATGCTGGGCCAGGACGCGCGCGCTCGCGGAGTCAACTTCCTGCTGGCGCCCGGGGTAAACATCTACCGCTCCCCGATGTGCGGCCGCAATTTCGAGTACTTCGGCGAGGATCCGTACCTGGCCTCCCGGATGGCCGTCGCCTACATCGAAGGCGTGCAGAGCCAGGGCGTGGTGGCCACCGTCAAACACTTCATGGGCAACAACCAGGAGTGGGACCGCAATAACGTCAGCTCCGATATGGACGAGCGCACCATGCGCGAAATCTACCTGCCCACCTTCGAGGCCGCCGTGAAGGAAGCCAAGGTCGGCGCCATCATGGATTCCTACAACCTGCTCAACGGCGTCCATACCACCCAGGACGAGTACATCAACACCGAGATCGCGAAGAAAGAGTGGGGGTTCGACGGCCTCATCATGTCCGATTGGGGCGCCACTCATGACACCGTGGCCGCCGCCAACGCCGGTCTCGATCTGGAAATGCCGAACGCGCGCTACATGAATCGCGAGAAGCTGATGCCCCAGATCAAGGCCGGCATCGTAAAGGTCTCCACGATCGACGACAAGGTCCGCAGGATTCTCCACAAGGCGATTCAGTTCGGCTTTTTCGACCGCGACCAGACCGACAAGAGCATTCCGCTCGACAACCCCGCGGCTCGGGCCGTGGCCCTGGAAGCCGCGCGCGGCAGCATGGTGCTGCTGAAGAACGATGGCGACCTGCTTCCGCTCCAGGTGGACAAGCTGAAGACCATCGCGGTGATCGGACCGAATGCCGCCGTGGCGGTGACCGGTGGCGGAGGAAGCTCCCAGGTTCAGCCGTTCTCGGCCGTAACCGTTCTCGATGGCGTCAAGAAACTGGTCGGCTCGCGCGCCGAAGTGGTCTACGCCTCCGGCATCACCCTGCCGTCGGAGGTCTCCGAAACCACCGAGTTTTTCACCGACGAAACCCGCAAGGAGCCCGGCCTCAAGGCCGAGTATTACGATCACCGCTTCGAGGGCTCCCCGACGCTGGTGCGAACCGACCGCCATGTCCATTTCCGCTTCACAAAGAGCTACAAGGAGGGCGGCGCGGAGCATTTCGTGGTACGCTGGACGGGCTATTACTTCCCCACAGAGGCGTTAGGGTGCGGCTTCTACATCCATGCCGATAATGGCTACCGCATTTACGTCGACGACAAACTGGTGGCGCGGAAATGGTACGGCCAGGAGTACAAGCCCGCTCCCGGCGGGTTCGCCATGGTGTCGGGGGTGGCCCACAAGATCGTGATCGAGTGCCTCAAGTACTCGGACGACGTCACCATCGATTTCGGCATCACCCCGGGCAACAACGGCGACTTGGACCGAGCCAAAGCCGCGGCGGCCAAGGCGGACGTGGTGATCCTATGTGTGGGGTTCGACGCCTCGACCGAAGGCGAAGGCTTCGACCGCTCCTTCGACCTTCCCACCGGCCAGGAGGCCTTGATTCGCACCATCGAGACGGCCAACAAGAAGACCATTGTGGTGCTGACCGCGGGCGGAGCGGTTGACCCGGGCAACTGGGTCGATCAGACGCCTGCGTTGATTCACACCTGGTACCCCGGCCAGGAGGGCGGCACCGCGCTGGCTCAGATCCTGTTCGGCCAGTACAGCCCATCCGGAAAGCTGCCGGCCTCCTTCGAGCGGCGCTGGGCGGACAATCCCACCCACGACAATTACTTCGACCCGCAAAAGACCAACCGCGTGGTGTACAAAGAGGGCGTTTTCCTAGGCTACCGGTACTACGACCAGGGCAAGGTCAAGCCACTGTTTCCGTTCGGCTACGGACTCTCGTACACCAAGTTTCAATACGCCAACCTGCGCGTCGCTTCCGCCCCTGGCGGCGATGCCGTAGCCGCGGTGACCTTCGACGTCAAGAACACGGGAAGCCGCGAGGGCGCCGAGATCGCCCAACTCTACGTCGGCGACAAGCACTCCCATATCGCGCGGCCAGTCAAAGAATTGAAGGGATTTGCCAAGGTGGATCTGAAGCCGGGCGAGACCAAGACGGTGCACCTGACGCTCGATCGCCGGGCCTTCTCGTACTTCGACCCGAAGCAACACCATTGGACGGCCGAGCCGGGTGAGTTCTCGATCCTGGTCGGCAGCTCCTCGGTAAAAACTGAGCTGGAGGGAAAGTTCACGCTGGCGAAGTGAGAGCGCCCTACGCTATAGTGGCGGCCAGGGGGGTGCACCATCATGCCAGTGAAGCCTATTCCTGACGGCTACCATACCGCCACGCCGTATCTCGTGGTTTCGGGGGTGGCCCAGGTCATCGATTTCCTCAAGCGGACCTTCGACGCCAAGGAGACGCACGATCGCATGAGCCGGCCCGACGGCGCCATCATGCACGCCGAGGTCACCATCGGCGACTCGCGCATCATGTTTGGCGAACCGATGGGCCAGTTCCAGCCCATGCCCGCCTCCATCTATCTTTACGTCGCAGACACCGACGCCAGTTACCAGCGCGCCCTCCGGGCCGGCGCGACATCGCTCATGGAGCCCGCCGACCAGTTTTACGGCGATCGCAACGCGGGCGTCCGCGACGCAGCGGGCAACGTCTGGTGGATCGCCACCCACATCGAGGACGTCGCTCCCGAGGAGCTGGTGCGCCGCTCGTCCCAGATGGCGAAGGCGCACGGGTAGGTCCGCTCCCTTACGGTCGCGGTTCGGTAACCGACTCCTACAGAACCGCGCGCGTCAGCAGGCGGCGGTCCCGCGTGCCTTGAAGAACGTGTAGCAGAAGGTGCCGCCGGATTCGGTGGCGCGGTGCAGGTCCGCGATGCCCCGGTCCCAGGTTGCCTCATCGATCAGGCCCCAGGCGAGCGCCTGATCCCGGACCCCTTCCACCATCGCGATGAACGTATTCTTCGAGAAGCCCTCCACCAGTTCCGGCCGGCTGGCATCCACGTAGACCATCCGCGGGCTCACATCCACGTCGCGGAACCCGGCCTCCCGCAGCAGGGGATAGAGCCGCCGGCCGATGAGCGCGTCGCCACCCAGGCGTGCCTGGATCTCAATCAGGCACTTGACGGTCCGCGAGGCCTGCGGCGTTTCGGGATGGCAGTACCACGATCCGTGGTCTCCCTCGATGACTGTGATCTCGCCGCCGGGGCGGAGCATGCGCGCCAGTGCCCGCAAGGCGCGAACCGGCTCCCTCAGGTGCTCCAGCACGAAGCACACGAAGACGTGATCGAAGGTGCGGTCGGCAAAGGGCAGTTGGAATGCGTCGGCCGCCAGGAAGGCCACCTCGTAGTGACCCGCACGCACGCACTGGCTCCTGGCTTGCGCGAGAGAAGCTGGCGAAAGATCCACCGAGACGATGCGCGCCCCCGGGCTCGATGCGGCTAGAAGGACGGTCTGCGCGCCGATGCCGCATCCGCACTCGAGCACGCGGCTGCCGCGTGGGTAGCGGGTGTCGTGGTGCAACAGGCCGCTGAGAGTCGCGGCCTGATCGGAGAGCCGCGTGCTCTCGCGATCCGAGTACCCGTGGACGTAAGCGCCGTCGCTCATGGCGCCACCACCGGGCGGGCGTCCCCGCCCAGCAGTTCTTCGAGCAACGGGCTTTGCGGATAGCCCTGACCGCGGCAGAGACGGAATCCTTCTCCGAATTCGACGCCGGCGAGCGCCCCGCGCTGGCACGCCCAGCGCTCCATGCGTGCCAGTGGATCGTCGATTCCCAGGAACTGAGGGAGCCACTCGCGCTGGCTGCGATGCTGGGCCAGCAGCCGCTGCTTGCGCGGGAAGGCGGGCCCGATATCGACCACGAAATCGGGCGCGACCGAACCGCCTCCGGGCGGGTCCATAAAGTACACGTGCGGGATCTTGGCGAGCGCAGGCGCGGCGTTGGGAGCCCCGGTGCGATAGTTGGGCGTAGCCGCGGCATACGCGCAATCCCGCACCAGGATGCCGGCCGCCTGGTGATCGCATTGCGGGTCCTCGGGCGCGGCCGCCAGCACCACCTCCGGACGGGCGCGGCGCAGGATTTCGGTGACACGCCGGCGCGACGGCTCGTCGTTGAAAACCGCGAGGTCGCGGAACTCCGCGCAGATGTAGCGTGCGCCCAAAATCGCCGCGGCCGTTGCCGCCTCGCGCCGGCGGATGGCGGCGATCTGCTCCGGCGCATGCTCCCCCGACCCGCAGTCTCCCGGCGTCATGGTGGCGATGACGACCTCATGGCCCTGCGCGGCCAGCAGGGTCAGCGTGCCGCCCGCCAGCGCCTCGGCGTCATCGGGGTGAGCGTGAAAGGCAAGGATCCTCATAGCGCCTCCCGCCATTGTACCCGTGCCCGCTTCACTCCAGGCTGCGCACCAGATCCAGGGCGGCGGCGTGGGCCAGGATCACGTCCGGATCGCGCTGCAATGCCTCCAGGTAGGGTCTCTCGAACGCTCCGTTCGTGTCCACCAGAGAGAGCAACTCGCGCGCGCGGCGCACCAGCCGGGTCGCTTCGGCGGGCGAAGGAGGCTCCTCCGCCTCCAGGGTCTCGTCGATCAACACAATGAGCTGCGAAATCACGCGGAGCCAGGCGAAGGCCGGATCGTTCAGCACCAGGGCCAGAAACTCGCCGCTGGTGCGAATCTTCTGGATGTCGCGTTCATATCGTGCCCGCTCCGATTTCAGAAGGACCGTGTGCAGCCTCAGCAGCTCGTTGCGCAGATCGGTAAGGCGCTTCGGCGGCGGATCTTGGGATGGCGTCGTCATTCTCCTCATGTTGCCACAATCGCGCTCGTGCGCCAAACCGCGCCGCCGTCGTACACTCGAAAGAACACACAGGAGTTGCTATGCCCGACAGAGTAGCGGTATTCGACACGACTTTGAGAGATGGGGAGCAGGCGGCGGGAACGCGCCTGGGGAGCGGCGAGAAGCTGACCATAGCCCGGCAACTGGCGCGGCTCAAGGTGGATGTCATCGAGGCCGGCTACCCGAATTCCTCACCCGAGGATTTCCAGGCCGTCGAATCGATCTCGCAGGAAATCGAAGGCCCCACCGTCTGCGCCCTGTCGCGCGCCGTCCCCAGCGATATCGAGGCGTGCGGGAGAGCGCTGGCCAAGGCTCGCCGGCCACGCATCCACACCGGCATCGGCGTCTCGGACATTCACGTGATGGGGAAGTTCCGCGACGAAAAGTACGGAAGGACGCTCGAGGAGAAGCGGGCCCGCATTCTGCAGATGGCCGTCGATGCCGTCAAGCTGGCGCGGAGCTATGTCGATGACGTGGAGTTTTACGCCGAGGACGCCGGGCGCGCCGAGCCGGCCTATCTGTTCCAGATGCTCGAAGCCGCCATCGACGCCGGAGCCACGGTCGTCAACATCCCGGACACCACCGGCTACGCCGTGCCGGAGCAGTTTGGCGCCTTGATCCGGGCCATTCGCGAAGAGGTGCCGAACATAGACCGGGCGGTCATCAGTGTGCACTGCCACGACGACCTGGGCCTGGCCGTGGCCAACGCGCTGGCGGGAGTTCTCAACGGCGCCCGCCAGGTGGAAGGCACCATCAACGGGATCGGCGAGCGAGCCGGCAACGCCGCCATCGAGGAAGTGGTGATGGCGATCCGCACGCGCTGCGACTACTTTGGACTCGAAACCGGCATCGAGTCGAGCGAGTTCTACCGCACCAGCCGTCTGGTCGCCGACATGCTCGGCATGGCCGTGCCCCCTAATAAAGCGGTGATCGGAGGCAACGCCTTCGCCCACAGCTCCGGTATCCACGTGGACGGATTCCTGAAGCAGCGCGAGACCTACGAGATCCTCCGTCCGGAGGATGTGGGGTTCCTGCAAAGCCGGGTGGTGCTGACCGCTCGAACGGGCCGGCATGGCCTCCGCGACCGGGTCGAGAAACTCGGCTACACTCTTTCACCCGAAGAGCTCGACCAGACCTACGTGCGCTTCCTCGCGGTGGCGGACAAGAAGCAGGAGGTCTTCGATGAGGACCTGATCGCAATCCTCCACGACGAGCTTCACCCGGTTCCGGACACCTTCCACCTGGACTACCTGCAGGTTGCCAGCGGCACGTCCACGATTCCTACGGCCACCGTGCGGCTTCGGTCGAATGGGGAACTGAAGCAGGGCGCCGCCATCGGGGACGGCCCGGTCGACGCCGTTTGCAGGGCCATTTGCCTGGCGGCCGAGGTTTCCGCCAGGCTCGCGAGCTACGAGATTCGCGCCGTAACCAGCGGGACGGAAGCGATGGGAGAGGTCACGGTCCACGTACAGGCGGGAGAGCGTAAGGTCATGGGCCGCGGCGCTTCGACCGACGTGATCGAAGCCAGCGCCAAGGCTTTCATCGACGGCCTCAACAAGCTGGCGGCCACCGCAGATCGCTAGTGTGGGGCAGACCTCCACCAGGTCTGCGAGGAGCCTCCAGGCCCCACTAGGCTTGCCTTCCGCCGCGCTAGACGAGCGTAGGGCGGACCTCCAATCCTCGGCCCCCCCTCCGAACCTGCCACCATAAAAAAAAGGGAGGGGAATTGCTTCCCCTCCCTTACGACTTGACTGCTTAAGCTAACTAATAAGCGAGCATTTCGCCTTGCTCGTCGAGGATCGAGTTGCTGAACGGAACTGCAACACGGACCGGAGCGCTCTCGAAGAACGGTCCGAAGCCCTTGAAGCCATTCAGGACGCTGCGATCCGGGATGATCAGCGCCAGGTAGCTCTGGGGCGCGCCGCCCGCAACCGCCGTGTTGACCAGGTAAGCGAGCCCATGGCCGAACTGGAACTTGCAGCGAGCGATCACGTAACCGCTCATGGTGACCGGTGTCTTTCCGCCGTCGAGGTTGAAGATGGTGGTCAACGTGTCGGCGAAGGTCTGACCGGCAGATACCACCGGGGTGTCGCCAGAAGCAATGGCCTGGACGGCGGTCCCGGCTCCAGCCATGTTCTGTGCGACGCTCGATCCGAACAGGTAAAGGTCGCAAGGACCCGCCTGCGGCGTCGTGTTGTACGGCAGCGGGACCTGTGCGGTGCCAAAGGTCGGATCCACAGTCGCGGGTACCACAGGCAGATTCCATGCGGTGTCGAGCGACGTGTTGGAGATTGCGATTCCGGTTTCGAAACCGGCAACGTTGGTGACGTACGGGAACAGCAGGTTCGTCACGCAATCGTTGATGGTGACCGTAACCGCGCCAGGCGCGAACGGCAGTGCGAAGCGCACGACGGGCTCGGCGGCCAGGCTGACCGGCGCCGGCACGGCCTGCGTGGAGATAGGAGCGATATTACCGGAGAGCGTCACTGCGCTCGAGGCGGCGCTTCCGCCCAGCGGAGGCAGAGAGTTCTCGTTGTAAGTGATGGTCCAGGCGAACGTGATGTCGTCCAGATTGCCCAGGTTGTCGTCTACGACTTCCCAAGCAGCGGTCTCGACCGCGGCATCCGGGAGTTGCACCCAGTTATTCGTCTCAGCGCCGCCAATGGAATTGTTGCTGCAGCTTACAGGGACGGTGCCGCTGGCATCATCGTTGCCCCAGCCAAGGGGGCTCTTGATGGTCGCGAGCAGAGCCGACGCGCCGGTGCTGCTGGCGGTCTGGGCCGAGCTCACCCAAATATGAACCTTGCCAACCAGATTCGGGCGGACTGTGAACTGCGCCAACAGCCTGGTGCCGTTGGACACCCACGCGTTGTCCGTGCAGGGTGTGGGAACGCCAAGCGGACCGGCCGTATCGTCGATAACAGCCTCATAACCGGTGCCTTCGTGGCCCGTGTCGCAGATTCCCGTCCCGTCTTCCGGAATCGTCGCGCCGTCTTCCTGCACGATGTTCTTAAAGGCGGTCTGCTGCAGTTCGGTAAACTTCACGCCAAATACCTGAATACCCTGAACGCCAACGCCCGTCTTTCCCTCCAGGAGGTAATCCTGGCACTGCTGGAACTGAAGGGCCGCCGTGGCCGTCACGCCTTTGCAATCGCTCACGGCGAACTTATACGTCGGTTGGACAACGGCTACCAGGATGCCTTCTGACGGCTGATTGGTGAACCCGACGCCGTATCCACTGGGATTCTCGGTGTTCGCGGCCACAATCGCGAAGACTTCCGTTCCGCCGAACGCACTGCTGAGCGGCAGGGCCGCTACGCGCACGTTGAAAAAGCGAACCGTGAACGTGGTCCCCATCGGCAGGGGCACGTGCGGGAAGCGCAACGTGTTGTTGACGTTCTGGAAGTTGTCCCCTACTCTTCCCTGTTGGGTGAAGAGGATGGTCTGCGGCGCGACCGCGTCCTGCACGGCCAGGCCAGCCATCGTGAGCGGGCCGAGGCCGTCGATGCTGTTCGGCACGGTCGAGTTCGTGACGACCGTGTTCACCGACAACGTGAATTGGACCATGATCGTTTTAGCGGGCCCTACCTGGGTGGCATCACAACTCAGGTCAATCTCACCGATATACTCGGTTTGGCCGCCATCCCGGATAACCGGCGGCTGGGCGGCTGTGGTGCACGGAATGTTTGCGATCTGTGTTGCGGCATTGGCGCCCGCCGCGGCAAGCAACACCACGGCAATCACCATAAACCACTTGCGAAAATCTGCCATTTCCTTCTCCTTAGTGGAATTCGAATTTGAATTGGTGGAAGTCTCTCTGTAACCTGAGCCTCTGATATGTGATCTCGATCACTTGGACAGGCACGCGCCGCCGGGTCCAACCCGTCGCATCGCTGCTTTCCTAATTGACCCCTTGGCCGCCTGCCTTCGCTCTGGATCTTGTCACGTGCTCTTGTTGTTCTTGTTCGCCAAAGCGCTCGCGGAATTCAAGCTGAGTATAGCCTACCGCGCCCCAAGGGCGCGACAGAACTTCTTTAGCTTCAGTGCAACCCTAATTATTCTCTCAGTGCTATCCCTTGTCAAGCGTAAAACACCTAGTTGTCCCTCGTTCTGGCCCTCCCGCGCTGAAGAGTCAGCTCCACACCACGTTCAGTGCCGTATTAGACCACGGGAGACGTTATAAGTCAACACTTTTCCACCGGAGAGCGGGCTTTCCGTCAGCCGAGTACCAGCACTCGGGTGCTTTTCTGGAACATGGTGGGGGCAGCGGGATAGTACGCCTAGGAGGAACGTAATGGTACCCGTTGCCTAAGCGGGCGCCGCCCCCTTGGCACAACCACCTCACGGACCCGTTCGCTGCCGCAGCCGGACCGGCTATGTTGGTCGGACAGTCGACTCTACGATTTGAATGGCGCTGGCCCCGGCTGCACGTCCATCGGTTCGTTCCCCGCATTCGGGTCTCCCGGCGGGATCCCAGTCGTGTTTTTCCAGGATGATGCGTCGTAAAGCATTTCGAGACCGGCCAGAGTAAAGTGCTGAGCGAGGTACGCTGTGGTGTATCCGGTGATACCAAGCACCACCGCGTTGTCAGAGGCCAAGATGGTCGCGATCTTCCCCTGAATTATGGGGTCTGTCGACCACTCGGCGATCTTGGCCGCCAGCGGATCTACCCACGCCGTCGCGGGGGCCGGAGCGGCAACCGGAGTGGGGCTGGCCGTGACGGCTCCCGTCTTCGTGGGTGTCGATGAGCCTTTCCAATGCCTGAAGCTCTCCCATGGGGCGGCGCCCGGCCGGGCGGCACAGGACACGGTGGTCTGGTCCGTGGACGGGGCGCTGGCCTGCGCCTGGGCAGCCTGGGTTGCAGGGGGTGCTGTGTCGGATGCCGGCGCGGCTGTATTCGGCTCGGCTTCAGCCGGACTCGCGGTGGCCTGGGCTGGTGCGGGCAGGCCGCCAGTCGCCTTTGCGGTTGCCGCCGGGCCTTTCCAGAGCCCTACGGCGTCCGACAGTAGGGTGCCAAAACCCTGGGCATCTTTTGAACCGGGCCACCACCGCGTCTGCGGAGACGACTCATGGAAATGGGCTTGTATCTGTGCTGCGGTACCTGACGCTCTCATACCGGCACCAGTTCGCAATTCCGGGGCCATCTCAAAGCGCACGCCTGCTATGCTTTCGCGTCGAACCCTGTGACGAAAAGTTGCCCGCGGAGCCTCTCCTGCCGGATTCTCGCCGCTCGGAGCCCACTACTCCTTCATCAGCGACCGCAGTCTCTTAAAGCCCGACTTCACTTCGTCGCTCGCTTCCGAGATCTGGTTGGTGTCGTAAATGATGTGGGGAGTCATCAGGACCACCATCTCCGTCCGGGTCTTGCTCACGCTCCTGCTTCCAAACGCCGCGCCCAGGAACGGAATCCGGCTGAGAAACGGGATCCCGGAGGTCGAGTACGTATCGCTGTCCGAGATAATGCCGCCAATCGCGATGGTGTCGCCATCCTGCACCGTCACCTGCGTGCTGAACGAGCGCTGCGTGAACGACGGAGATTGAATCGCTGCGCCCGCCGCCGGAGCTACCGGCGAGCTCACATTCTGCTGGATCTTCATGGTCACGATGCCGCCCGGCGTGACGCGTGCCAGCACGTTGAGCGTGACTCCCGTCTGGACGTTGGAGATCCCCTGAAAAATCTGCGAGTTACCGCCAACCGTGATGTTCCCCGCGGCCTGCGAGCTGAGGGTCGGAACCTCGTCGCCCACATTCATGGTGGCGGCGATACTGTCGGTGGCGATGAGCCGGGGAGCCGAAATAAGTTTGGCGCGCTGGTGCTGTTCGGAAGCGGAGAGAACCGCCAGCAACCGGCGGCTGTTCCCCACCAGCATCCCCGCGGTCATGCTCAGGCTCGCGGTGTTTGCTATGGCCGTCAGCATCTGAGTGGTTCCCGCGGGTATCGCGGCCGTGCTGCTCTGCAGGTACGCCTGCACGCCGCTGGCAAACTCACCCTGGAGGTTGACCTCGTAGATCTTGGCTTCCACCAGTACTTGCCTCGGCGCTACGTCCAGTTCCTCGAGCAGCTTCAGGATCTCCTGGTAATCCTGCGGGGTAGCCTGGATCAGGAGGGTGTTGTCCATGGGGTTCGGAACCACGCGCGGCACCTTCGACGCCATGGCCGCCAACTGGGCGCCTTGCCTCAGGTAGGTCCCGGTCTGGTCCGTGGAGCCCGACATGGGCGACGTCGCGGCAGTACCGCCGGCCGGCGCCTGGGCCGTAGCGGCCACCGCGGTAGGATCCACCCCGGCCATGCCGAGCCCTCCACCGTACATTCCGCCACCGTACATTCCGCCACCGTAGCCGCCGCCGTACATTCCTCCGCCATAGCCGCCGCCATAGCCGCCACCGCCGTACCCGCCGTTGCCGTACATT
>Ga0182027_10004420_pt1 | contig 21783 bp, 17 predicted proteins | sample 712E1DmetaG_FD_121300 | JGI IMG/M metagenome (GOLD analysis project Ga0182027, IMG submission 121300) | Permafrost microbial communities from Stordalen Mire, Sweden - 712E1D metaG (Illumina Assembly) | ecosystem: Environmental > Terrestrial > Soil > Wetlands > Permafrost | place: Sweden... | reverse complement strand
CCTGCATCGTCACCAAGTGGAGGAACTCACGGCGTTGCGGGAAAAATTCGCCGCCGGCTCCGAGGCCATCGACGCGGCGTTCGAGCGGATGCTGCAGATGATGCAGAAAGGCTTTGACAAGATCGTCGAGCGGATCCTTTATCAACGCCAACAGGACGAGCGCCGCCTGACGCAGTCGTGCGCGCTGATCTCCAACAGCCTGCGCCCCAACGAGAGCCCCCAGGAACGCCAGCTCAACCCGATCATCCCCTTCGCGGTCAACTACAACCTGGACTGGCCGCTGCGCCTGATGCCGCTGATCAAGTTCGATTACAACGAGCCGATGCAAGTGATCCAGATGGCGGACCTGACGAAATCGCCTTGAGCGGATGCGCGATGAGGGACTGTTGGGTTGGAATCTCCATCAAAAGGGAATAACAAGATGATTGAAGACTGGAATCTGGCAACGATCAACCAGGCGCGGCTGAGCCAGCGCGCATACCAGGTGGCCGTGCTGCCCACGGGCGCCATCGAAGCCCATAATCGGCATTTGCCCGAGGGGCAGGATTTCCTGCACACCACCGCCGTCGCCGAGCGTTCCTGCCGCATGGCGTGGGAAGCGGGCCGGCCCGTTATCGGCCTGCCCGCCATCCCTTATGGGGTGGACGCCAACCTGCTCGATTTCCCGCTCACGATCCACGTGAGCCAGAGGCATCTCGATGGCGTGGTCAGTGACATTATCCACTCGCTGCGCCGCCATGGAATCCGCAAGATCGTGATCCTCAATGGCCACGGGGGCAACGAGTTCATGGCGCTAATCCGCCAGATCCAGTGCGATCTAGATGTCTTCGTGTTTCTTTGCAATTGGTGGCTGGTCGGCCAGGATCGATACCGCGAGATTTTCGCCGCGCCCGACGACCACGCGGGCGAGTTTGAGACCTCGGTGGCCCTGGCGCTTTATCCCGAGCTGGTGGAGTTGGAGCAAGCCCGCCACGGCCTGGCCAATCCTTTCCGCTTCGAGGCCTTGCGCCAGGGGTGGGTCCGAACCAGCCGCCGCTTCGCGCAGCTTAACGATCACTGCGCGGTCGGCGACCCCTCGCAGGCCACGGCCGAAAAAGGGCGCAAATACATGGATCTTGTGTGCACACGGATCAGCCAATTTCTGATTGAGCTGGCCGACGCCCCGCTCGATGCGTCTTTCCCGCATGAGCCGCGAGTAGAAAATCGGCCCTGAGAACCATCCCACGGCGGGACGAGCATGAACATAACCAACGTGAGCCGGAATTTAAGAGAGTCTCTTCCGATTCCGAATACCCCACCCCCGCCCGGGCGAAACAAGCCACCCACACTTCCCTCGCCCCGGCGTTTTTCAACGCCTTCGCGCACTCATTGACGGTCTCGCCGGTGGTGACCACGCATCCTAACTTTATTAAGATCCACCATAGGCTGTAGAACGTTTGAGAAAAGGAGCAATCAGAGGGTGTGTGCGAAGAACGTATTTTCTCGTCAGCCCCGCGATTCATCGCGGGGTCAGGGATGAACAAGGTATCTGGAACCGTTTTAACGGTTTCTCGCTGCATTAAGAACCCAGCGAGAAACCATTGAAATGGTTTGAGATCATTTGATTTCTCCTTTACCCCGCGATGAATCGCGGGGCTGACGAGAGATTAGATTCACGAGCGCTGATCATCTCACACACGCTCTCAGACCATGAATCCCCGAAAAAGTCGATAACCTCTGTGCATATCCTACTATCATGCTATTCGGCGCAGTCTTGAACCATCGTTAATCCATATTTTTTATAATGTAACGGAACATACCTTTTTATTTCATTTATAAAATGAAATATAACAACGTCGATCGACAAAGGAAACTGTTCTAACTTGATATATTCTGCTTGATTCAAGCCAAACTTATCACACAAAACTTTTAATGTTTTCATATGTTCTTTATCATTACTGTTCAATCTTCCGGTTGTATGGGCAAAATAGTTTCTCAATCTTCTAATTAGGTCGACAGCCTCCCAGCCCTTTAAATTTTGATCAATTGCATTCTTGCCCTTTGATTTCTCATCCTTTTTTACAAAACCATAGTATTCCAAAAAGGCACATATTCTGATCACGAAATTCTGATTTAATTGATCCGTCATTCTATTCACCTCTAAAATTTCTCCTTTCGTCATCTTTTGCGCCAACCGAAAGATTGGTTTTAATTTGAATCTCGAATTTTCTGAATTTTTAGAAGTATAGAGCTTCCCTTCAATATTATCAAAATCACCTGGAATGTAGGGTGTTAGCATTCTCACATTCTTGTGATATTCAAAAAGTATATCGAGTTCTTTAAGTATTGTTTCAACAGAAACATTAGCATTCATTGTTTCGCCCCTCCACAAGAACTTGTTATAATTTAGCCAAAATAGCGAAGATACGCAAATGAAAACTTTTTGTGAGTCTTTATCCTGAAATCTTAGAAAAACAACACACTTTGCTCAGAATTGATCACTCTTCATCCGCACCACGCCCCACCCCCGCCCGCGCGAAACAGGCGACCCAGACTTCCCTCGCCCCGGCGTCTTTGAGTGCCTTCGCGCACTCGTTGACCGTCTCGCCGGTGGTGACCACGTCATCGACGAGTAAAATCCCCTGGCGGCGCACCTCACGGCCCGCGCGCAGGCCGAACGCGCCGCGCACGTTTTCGGCGCGGAGGTCCTTGGGCACCAGCGCCTGGCGCTTGGTGTGGCGCAGGCGGCGCAAGAGGCGCGTGTCGAGCTCCAGCCCCGTCGCGGCGGCCAGCGCGCGCGCCAGCCGTTCGCTTTGATTGAACCCGCGCGCCAGACGCCGCGCCCAGTGCAGCGGCACCGGCGCGATGCGGTCCAGCCGGCCGCCCAGCGCGCCGACCGGCTCGGCGAGGTGCTCGGCCATCAGGCGCGCCATCACGCCGCCCAGTTCCAGGCGCCGATTGTATTTGAACAGGTGAACGCAGCGGGCCGCGAAATCGCTGTATCCGACCACGCTCAGCGCACCCAGCCAAGCGGCGCCGCCCGGCGGGCAAAGCCGGCAGCGGCGGCCGGACTCCGGCGGCGCGCCACATCCGCGCCCCCCGCAGCGCGGGCATTGCCAATCGGGCCGCAGCTTGAGCTGCGCCTCGCAGAGCAGGCAGACCGTGCGGTCCTCGCGCGTCAAGCGCCGGTGGCAGAGCGGGCAGGCGGGGGGATAGACAAAATCGACGACGGCCCGGCCCCAATCGCGCGCGAGGGTGAGCGCTCCGGGCGCGCCCATCAGCGCGGCCCGCTCCCCGCGGCGGCCGCCTTGCGCAAAAGCGCTTGATCGATCACCAGGCCCTGGGCGGTGACCGCTTGCACCTTCGCCTCGGCGGCCCGAAACTCCGCCATCACAAAGCCGGGCTTGCGGTCAAAGCCGAACTTGAGCCGCGCGTCGGGCTTGAAGCCGGCGCCGCGCGCGCCGCCGCTCCAGCCCGCGTTGACGAAGACGGTGCGGTGGCCGGGCAGCTCGAACCGCTCGTACCAGCGGCCGCCGGCCCAGGCCACCAGATCGACGTGGTAACGGTCCAGGAGCGGGAGCAGGCGCCCGGTCAGCGGCGGCTCGATCCGGCCGTTTTGGGCGGCGGTCAGCAGCGCCTGGCTCAGCCCCACCACCCGCCAGGGGGGCTTGGATTCGGCCAGTTCCTGTTCGAGCCATTTGAGCTGTTCCTCATCGAACTTCTTCGTGGCCGGGTCATAAAGGGCTTCGCCGTCGAGCATGAACAAATCGACCAGCCCTCCGCCGAGTTCCTGGTTGTAGTAACGCCGCTTCTGCATGTGAAACGGCGGATAACGCATTTGCGCCCAGGCGTAACCCTCGTCCGCGGGGCCGAGCGCCGCGTGGAAGACGACCCCGCTCTTGAGCAGCCGCCCATAGGGCAGTTCGAAACACTTGATGAAGTTGAGCTGCTCGAAGGGCGAGGCGCTCGTGGAGATGTTGTTGCCCAGCAGCAGCGCGTCGTCGATCGGCCGGGCGCCGGCGACCTTGCCCACCTGCCGGGCCACGTCGCGCTGAGCGCCCGTGTGCGCGCCGGTGCCGCCCAGCAGCGCCACGCGGAGTGGACTGCGCTGACTGGCGCTGGTCCCTCGGTCGGCGGCCGGCAAAACGCGGAACATCCCCTCGGTCGGCGCTTCGCGGCGGGTGCCCCAGTTGAACGTCAGCGGATCGAGCCGCGGGTTTCGCGTCATTGAGGCGATATCGCGATCGGCAAAAAGGAACGTGTCGTGGCCCGGTTCCACGCGCGGCTCGCCCACGCCCAGCTTGAGCAGCGGCTGAACGCCGAGGTAATAATCGTACAGCATGCTCATCGCGCCGTGTTGCAGGAACATCGGGTCCTCGCGATCCGCCAGGCGCGCCCGGATGCGGCGGAAATAGGTCAACGTGTCATTCAGGATCACCCGCCGCGGCTCCCAGTTGCTCAGCACGACCGCCTCGGCGGCGACGATCAGCAGCACCGTCATGGCCGACAGGCGCAAGGTCGCCTCCCAGGGGGTGAAGTGCAGCCCGCGGCGGTGAGTCTGGATCGCCCAAAGGATCCAGATGATCGGCAGCAGGATGAACAGCGTCAGCCCGAAAAACGAGCTGAGCAGGAGCGAGATGACCATGCCCCCCACGAACGCCAGACCCAGCACGATGCGCAAGAGCACGCGCCAGGCCGTTGCCCAGCGGGTCTCGAAATTCCAGCGGTAAAGGCCGTCCCCCGCCAACAGGAGCATGAAAATCATCACCGGCAGAAGGTGGCGGCCGATAAAGTCGCTCGTCGCGGTCAGCAGGACCAGGTTGCCCAGCAGCGAGCACATCCAGAAGACCAGCGTCGGCGAGCGGTCCAGCTTGCGCCAGACGCGCACGGCCATCACTCCGGCCAGGATGATCCAGGGAAACCCGGCCGCGACCAGTCGCAACAGGTAATGGTAGGCATCGGTTGGGTTCATGAACTGCTTGCCCAAATGGAACGTCAGCCATTGCCGCCACAGCGAGGAGGCCAGCGCGGGATAGTGGTGGCCGACCGCGAGGGGCCAGGAGCCGCCGATCGCGAAGGCGAGCGCGAGACCCAGCAGGTGGACGCGGTCCAGGCCGCGCAAATGATACGAGCGCGCGGCCAGCACATAGGGGATTCCCACGAGCAGCAGCACCAGCGGACCGTTGACCAGCATGGCCAGCCCGGCCAGCGCGTATCCCCACAGCACCCAGCCGCGCCAGGGCCAGCCGGCGTAAAACGAGCGGCGCGCCTCGAACGACTCGCTCATGCAAAACGCCGCCGCCAGGTAGAGCAGGTTGAACATCGTGTGGACCGTCCCCTCGCGCCCCAGCGTCAGCAACACCGGGCTCGAAACGACGATCAGCCCGACCAGCAGCGCGAAGCCCTCGGGCGGGGCATCCACCACGTCCTCGCGGCCATAGCGGACCAGGTGGCGGTAAAGCCACCAAGCGACCAGCAGCGCCAGCAGCATCCCGCAAACCGCGCTGGGGACCCGCGTATCCATGACCGTGACCTCGGGCGAAAGCAGCGAGGAAAGCTTGACCGACCAGAGATAAAGCGGCGGGACGTCGATGCGCGGCTGGCCGCGCAGGAGCGGCGCCAGCCAGTGATTGTCGGCGTTCATCTGCCGCGCGTAGACGGCGATGCGCGCCGCCGAATCCTCGCAAAAATCGGTCTTGCCCAGGTGATAAAACAGCAGCGCCGAACCCACGAGCGCCAGCAGGGCCGTGGCCATCAGCGTGCCAAGCGATATTCGGTTTTGTTCCCCTCGCATCGTGCTGCCTCGGATGATTGATCGTGGGGGCGCTCGGGCTCCCCGCGGCGCATCCCTCTCCCCAGCCACGCAGTATGAACCGAGCCATGGCCATCGTCAAGCCGCCAGTCTCCGCGTCTCCGCGTCTCCGCTTTTCTGTTGTAACCCGCCCATTATTGAGTAACATGGGTCCACCCCTGCCGTGGAAGGAACTGAACATGGCCTTGACCCAAGCCGATTTGAACCCCCTGCTCGACGCGCTGAAATTCGACGATAAAGGACTGCTGGCGGCGATCCTGCAGGACGTCCACAGCGGCGAAGTCCTGATGTGCGCCTTTTTGAACCGCGAGGCGCTGCGCCTGACCCTGGAGACCGGCCAGATGCACTACTGGAGCCGCTCGCGCCAGAAGCTCTGGCTCAAGGGCGAAACCAGCGGTCATTTTCAGACGGTCAAGGAAGTGCGCCTGGACTGCGACGGCGACGCCATCGTGTTCAAGATCGAACAGTTGGGGGGCGCCTGCCACACTGGGCACTACTCCTGCTTCTATCGCCGCCTGGGCGAGCACGGTTGGATTGAGGAAGGCGAAAAAGTCTTCGATCCCTCCAAAGTGTATTGATCGAGGGGGGATCAAATCCTCGAATTGTCGAATCGGGGGCAAACATTTGTGTTTTGATTGGCCCGGTCCTGTTATATCCTTACAGCGTGCAGACACGGACGTGCAACCTGGGGAACCTCATCCGTTTTGACGGGAGCGATGCTCATGCCGGAATACACCTATGAAGCCCTGGATAAGGGCGGCAAGCAGGTCAAAGGCATCATCGAGGCCAGCAACGAAGAGGTCATCATTGAGAAGCTGCGCGACATGGGGTATTACCCGCTGCGGGTGACCCCCCATAAGAAGAAATCCGCCGCCCAAGCCGACCTGTCGGCGATGCCGGGCCTGCGCATTTTTTTCCACCGGATCAAGACCAAGCACGTGATGACCTTCACGCGCCAGCTCGCCACGCTGATCGATGCCGGCCTGCCGATCATGCGCTCGCTGACTATTTTGCGCGAACAGGTCGAGTCGGTCATCTTCAAGGAGAAAATCGCGATGATGGCCAAGGACATCGAGTCGGGCTCCTCGCTCTCGGACTCCATGGCCAAACATCCCAAGGTTTTCGACAAGCTCTACGTCAACATGGTCCGGGCCGGCGAGATCGGCGGCGTGCTCGAGGCCGTGCTCAACAAGATCGCCGAGTTTCTCGAAAAACGCCAGGCGCTGATCGGCAAGGTCAAGTCGGCCCTGATGTACCCGCTGGTCGTGATGACCCTGGCCACCCTCATCGTGTCCTTCATCCTGATCTGGATCATCCCCAAGTTTAAGGAAATGTTCGATCAGCTCGGCGGCCAGTTGCCCCTCCCGACGCTGATTCTGGTCAAAGCCTCCAAAATCCTGGTGCACCAGACCTGGATCGTCGCCCTGGCTATCATCGTCGTGGTGGTGATTTACAAGCAGATCAAGAAGAATCCCAGCGGTAAGTTCGTCATCGACAAGATGATGTTGAAAATGCCCATCTTTGGCGACCTGTTTCGCAAGGTCGCCATCGCCCGTTTCGCCAGCACGCTCTCGACGCTGATTAACGCCGGCGTCCCGATTTTGCAGGCGCTGGACATCGTGCGCGACTCCTCGGGCAATGAAGTCATCGCGCGCGCCATGTCCAAAGTCTACCAGAGCGTCAAGGATGGCGAGACGATTCACGAACCGCTCAGCGAGTGCGAGGTCTTCCCGCCGCTGGTCGTGCACATGGTCGCCGTCGGCGAGGAGACCGGCGCCATCGACCAGATGCTGGTCAAGGTCGCCGAGGCGTACGAGCGCGAGGTCGACGACACGGTCAACGCGCTGACCTCGATCATGGAGCCGGTGCTGATCGTTTTCCTGGGCGTGATCGTCGGCGGCATCGTCATCGCGCTTTATCTGCCGCTGTTCAAGCTTCCGTCCTTGATCAAGTAGCCCTTGAACGCCCCGCCGCATCCACAACCCAGGCCTCCGCTGGGCGCGCACATGTCGATCGCCGGCGGCCTGGACCGGGCGGTCGAGCGTGCCGTGCGCGTCGGGGCCACCGCCCTGCAGCTCTTCCTGAAAAACAGCAACCAATGCCATGTCTTTGCGGCCGGTTATGACCTGGGCGACCCCGCCGCCGTCGCCGCCACGCTGGCCGAGTTCGAGCGCATCATCGGCCTTGACCGGCTCCGGTTGATCCACATCAACGACTCCAAGACCCCGCTCGGCGCGCGGCGCGATCGTCACGAGCATATCGGCCAGGGCCAAATCGGCACGGCCGGCCTGGCCGCCCTGTTGCGCGACCCCCGCCTTGGCCGGGTTCCGTTCATCCTTGAGACGCCCCAAGGCGAGGATCTCGAAGAAGACCGGATGAACCTGGCCACCCTGCGCCGGCTTTGGGCCGAAGGCGCATGAGCGAAAAGTTTATCGGGGTTCTTGATGGCGTTGTTTCATGTATCCATCTTAGTCTTAATCTTAAGATTAAGATTAGGAGGCGAAACGCCGATAGGCAAGAAGCGTCATTTGCGCACTTTTGCCACGTTTGCGAGCCAAGGATGTCGGGTTATGCTTTCCATCGATCCCCAAACCCATGAGAAACTGATGGAGGTTCTCGATCGCGGCGTCAAATTGCCCCCCATGCCGACGGTTGGCATCGAGTTGGTACGGTTGCTTCGCCTGCCTTTCCAAGATATCGAAGTTGAGGAGGTCGCACACCTCGTGGAGCAGGACCAATCGCTGAGTGCCCGGCTTATCAGCCTTAGTAATTCCCCCTTTTATGCAACCGCACGCACGATTACACGGATCAAACAGGCTATTGTTTCGGTGGGACTCGATGAAACCATCAGTGTCCTGAGCTACTTCACCGTTCGAGGGCTTTTCCCAAAGATCCCCAAGCTGAGTTTCTTTAACCCGGATGAATTCTGGAGTCATTGTCTGGCGAGCGCCCATATCGCTCGCATGCTGGGGCAACCCCGTTACCTCACAAAATGTCTGCCGGGAGAGTTATACCTGGCGGGATTGCTGCATGACATCGGGCGGCTGATTATGGTCATCCACCTGCCCAATGAATATCAACGTTGCCTTGACTATGCCAACCAGCATTCGATCGCGCTGGAGCAGATCGAACAATCCGCCCTCGGAGTGGATCATGCCGTCGCGGGCGCGCACTTGCTCAATGACTGGCATTTCCCGGATAAGATACTCGATGCGGTGGCCTTCCACCACGATCCGTCCCTGGCGCCCGAAGCCAACCGTCAAATGACCGCGCTGATCGAACTGGCGAATCTGATGGCGATCGAAAATGACTTTGGCCTTGGCGGCAATCTTTATCACAAACCCGCGGCGGAGGCGTGGATCCGGTCCGATCCGTCAAGCCCCCTCTCCAATGACGAGCCATGGGCGAGGATGCTTAAAGACATCCAGATCGAGCTTCAAAAAGAGATGGCGGCCACGAAGGATCCCTCGAAAACAAGTCGCGCGGCCGGGCCTCGCCGCAAGGTCTCAAGCTCAGTCCAACCCAGGCATGCTCCCCCAAAGACCGGGGCTTGGTCTCGCCTTCTTTCCCTCTTGGGCTTCTAACAGATAAAGATTAAGATTAGGATCAAGATGGACGCGCCGGACGTAAAGATCCCCTCCTTTCCTTACCGTTTCATGGCGGTGGACGCCGGCAGCAACGCGATCAAGTTCCGCGCCTGGGAAATCGAGGAGGACGGCGCGCCGCGCGAGATCGCCGAGCGGCGATACCCGATCCGCCTGGGTCAGGGAACCTTCCGCACCGGGTTGCTCGGCGAGAAGGACGTGGAGGCGGCGGCCCAAGCGTTCAAGGAGATTGGGCGGCAGGCCGCCGCCCTCGGAGTGGGCACGCTGCGCGCGGTGGCCACCAGCGCCATGCGCGAGGCCTCCAACAGCCTCGCCGTGGTCGGCCAAGTCCGGCGCGAGGCCGGCCTCAGCCTGGAAATCCTCCCTGCCGCCGAAGAGGCGCGCCTGATTGCCCTGGGGGTGCTCGGCGCCCAGCCGCAACGGTCCGCACAGTATTTGATCGTCGACATCGGCGGCGGCTCGACCGAGATCATCCTGGCCCACGGCCCCGGCGTCGTTTCGGCGCTGAGCCTCCGCCTGGGGGCCGTCCGGCTGAGGGAGATGTTCTTCCCTCAAAGTCCGCCGCCGCCCGCCCAGATCGCACTGGCCGAAGCCCACATCCACGACGTGCTGCTCCAGACCCTGCGCCTGCCGCCGTTGGATCCGGACCTGAAGTGCCTGGGGAGCGGGGGGACGATCATCGCCATCCAGGCCATGGTCGCGGCCCTGCCCGGCCCATCGGCCCAGGGCGGCGCGATCGGCCAGGCGGCGCTCGAGGCCCTGCTCGAGAAGCTCACGACCCTCTCGCTCAACGAGATCGTCCGGGCTTATCACCTCGACGCCCCGCGCGCCGAAATCATCCTGCCCGGGGTCCTGGTCCTGCGCGCCATCGTGCGCTCTCTTAAAGTCGATGGCGTCTGGCCGGTGCGCGGCGGAGTGAGCGACGGACTGCTCCATGACTTTCTGGAACGCGCGGGGCTGCGCGCCCCACGGCTTTTCGATCGCGATCGCGCCTGATTATTTTCATTGTCATTGCCTGAATCCTTCAAGTATTCTCTTACGATAGAAAACGAGACCTGGGACTGGCCCGATTCGTATAAGGATTGAGGATCGCCAACACTATGATTCGTGGGCTTGTGGGGTTCGTCCAATCCATCGCCTCCGTTGCCCGGTCCGTCTTCGCCTGGCCGTCCGGGCCGCGCCGGCCCGCCGCCGAAGGCAAGCCGGCCAGCCGCCGGGGGCGTCGCCTGTTCTCCATCCGCTACGTCATGCTTCTGTTCTTTATTTGCGCGGCTTTCGCGACCACGCTCCGGTTTTCCGAACTCCGGGAGCGGGATCAGCTCCTCGAAGCCTTCCAGGATCTTGAACTTTCCGATGCGCAAAACGCGGCGAGACTGGTTGAACAGCAGATCCGGATTATTCGCGCGCAAATCAACCTCCTGGCCCGAGATCCCGATATCATCAATTTCAACGACAACGGCAAAACCATATTGCGGGATTACTTTGGCCTGGCCAATAAGGCCTGGATCATCGGGGTCACGCGCACCTCGGCCGACATGCGCCTGCTTTTCACCTATCCGGGCGTGATCAAGAGCGGAACCGATCTCTCTTATCAGCCGCACAACCAGCGCATGGCCCGGGAGCATCTGGCCCTGGTTTCGGAACCCTTCCGGGCCGTGCAGGGCTTTAATGCGATCGCCGTGATGGAGCCGGTGTTCGATCGAAACCACCAATTTGTCGGTTCCTTGAATGTCCTGCTGGATTTTGAAAAGATGGCCCGGGATTATGTCGTCCCCTTCGCGACGCAAGCCATCACCGATATTTTCATGTTCACCGACAGCGGCCAGCTTTTGATCCTCAACAAATCGCTGCTCAATAGCCGGGAGATGCTCAACGTCTTTGAAGTCGGCAAGGAATTCCCCTCCTTTGTCGCCTTTGCCAGGCAGATGATTGCAAAAGACGATAAAGTGGAAAGAAAGAACGGGAAAGGGCATTATCTGGGCGCCTGGAGCCGGGGCAAACAGACCGAGCCCACGCTCAAAGCGGCGGCCTTTGCCCAGGCCCTCCTGACCCCGCGCACGCGCTGGGCCGTGTGCGTCACGGGCAGCGAGCGTGACATTCTGGCCCGCACGTCGATGCCGAACTGGCCCTATATCGCGATTGGCATTTTGGTTGCCGTGCTCGTGCTTCTGGCCATGCTGGTCCGGCTGCTCGATGAGAGCCGTTACGCAAAAAGGCTGGAGAGCGAAATCGAAGCCCGCCTGGCCGATCTCCAACACAGCGAGGGTTCCCTGAAGAAGACCAACCGCGCGCTCAAGGCCTTGAGCAGTTGCAATAAGGCCATGATCCACGCCCGCGAGGAACAGGACCTGCTCGACGAGAACTGCCGGATTCTGACCGCGATCGGGGGCTACACGCTGGCCTGTGTCGCCTTCGCCGAGCCCGGTGAACCGACGACCTTACACCCGGCGGCCTCCAACGACGCAACCTGCCCGGATCTTGCCCCCGCCCTCGAGGCCCTGCGCGGCGCGGCGCCCTACCTAGTCAACGACATCATGGATCCGCATTATCCCGCAGCCTGGCGCGACGACGCCCACGCCCGCGGGATCCGATCCCTGATCGCCTTGCCCCTCAGAAGCGGCGACGTCCCGCTCGGCGTGCTGTGCGTTTACTCCGCCGAAGTCCAGGCCTTCGACCCGGCCGAAGTGGACATGCTCAAAGAGTTGGCCGACGATCTCAGCTTCGGCATCACCACCCTGCGCACCCGGGCCATCCATCGCCAGGCGGAAAAGGCCCGCATGCTGCTGGCCACCGCCGTCGAGCAGGCCGTCGAGGCGATTTTTATCACTGACATCGACGGGACGATTCAATACGTCAATCCCGCGTTCAGTTCGCTGACCGGCTACCCCATCGAAGAGGCGATCGGGCGCAATCCGCGGCTGCTCAAGAGCGGTCAACACGAGCAGACCTTTTATCGCGCGTTCTGGGAAGCGCTGACCCACGGCCAGGCCTGGACCGGGCGGTTCACGAACCGGCGCAAGGACGGCAGCCTCTTTCAGGTCGAATCGATGATTTCACCGGTCCGCGATGAAGCCGGCGCGATCATCCACTATGTCGCCGTCTGCCGCGACATCACCCAGGAACTGGCCCTGGGGGCGCAACTCATCCAGGCGCAAAAAATGGACGCGGTCGGCCAGGTGGCCGGCGGCATCGCCCACGACTTCAATAATATCCTGACCGGGATTATCGCCAACATTTCCCTGGCCCAGCTTTCGCCGCCGGGCCAGGTGGCCGCCCACCACGCCGAAGCGCTCCAGGCCTGCGAGCGGGCCTCGCAATTGGTCCGCCAACTCCTCACGTTTTCCCGCAAAAGCCCCGCCACGCACAAGAATATCACGTTGAACGAGGTCATCCTCGAGGCCGCCACGCTGGCCGAAAAGGTCTTTGATCGCCGGGTGACATTCGTCATCGATCCGCTGCCCTTGCCCTTGCCGGTGCAGGCCGATCCCAACCAAATCCATCAAGTCGTCATGAATCTGTGCGTCAATGCCCGTGACGCGGTCCTCGCCCGGCTCGATCAATCCCCGGCCGGCCCGCCGCCCCCCGATGCCCTCCTCCGCGTCACGCTTAAGACGTATGAAGCAACGCTCAACGAGGGGGATTGCCGTAAATCCGTCTATGCCCGCCCGGGCCGCTTCGCCGTGATCGAGGTCGCCGACACCGGCATCGGGATGAGCCCCGAAATTCAGGCCCGGATCTTTGACCCTTTCTTCACGACCAAGGCCGATGGCAAGGGGACCGGCCTGGGCCTGGCGACGGTCTATGGGATCGTCAAGAACCACCACGGCTGGATTCAGGTCGACAGCCAACCCGGCCAGGGGACGACCTTCCGGATTTATCTGCCCCTCGCCGAGGTCCCGCCCGCTTCCGGCGATCCCCGCCACGCCCCCGAGCCTTCCGACGCGGATGACGCCCTGCTCGATTCGCGTGATTAGAGCGAATCCAAACGGTGGCCATAAAACCGTTGCGTTGCACGGCCGATTACGAAACAATGTGGTAAAAGTCGTATGTGTCCAGCCCTGAATCGCACGTTCAGGGAGCGGTCCTCTTCCATCCGGGGACGAGCGCGCGACACCGGAAACACGAAACGCGTTGGCGAGGCCGCTCAGGCGGGCCACCCCGCGGCCGGCCGGCCGAGGGGAGCTTAAAAGGATAAACGGACGCGATGGAAAAAATACGAGTCGGCGTTGTGGGCGTTGGACACCTGGGCCAGCACCATGCACGCAATTATTACGAAATTCAGGGCTGCGAGTTGGTCGCGGTGGCCGACGTGGACAAGAAGGCGGCCACGCGCATCGCCAGCCAGTTCCGCACCCAGGCCCTGTTCGATTATCGGCGCCTGGTCGGGCTGGTCGACGCCGTATCGATCGTCGTGCCGACCGTGCTGCACTATGAGGTGGCCCGGTTTTTTCTCGACAACGGCATCCACGTGATGGTGGAAAAGCCGATCACGACGACGGTGGCCGAGGCGCGCGGGCTGATCGACTTGGCCGAAGCGCGCGGGCTGATCCTGCAAGTCGGTCACATCGAACGCTTCAACGCGGCAGTGGTCAAGTTGCAGGAGATCCTGACCAAGCCCGGCTTCATCGAAAGCCACCGCCTGGGCCCCTATGACCCGCGCATTCGCGACGTCGGCGTGGTCCTGGACCTGATGATCCACGACATCGACATCATCCTGCAACTGGTGCGCTCGCCGATTGTCTCGATCGACGCCGTTGGCGTGCCGATCCTTTCCGCGAGCGAGGATATCGCCAACGCCCGGATCAAGTTCGCCAACGGCTGCACGGCCAACCTGACCGTCAGCCGCGTCACGCCCAACAAGATGCGCAAGATCCGCATCTTCCAACCCAATACCTACGTCTCGGTCGATTACATGAACCAGGAGATGGAGATCTACCAGAAAGTGGAGATCGAGGGGGCGGGCGAAGGCGAACCCAAGGCGCAGATCGTGCGCAAGAAGATCAAGCTGAAGAAAGAGGAGCCGCTCAAGCGCGAGCTGATGCACTTTCTGACTTGCGTGCGCGAAGGCGTGACGCCCTCGGTCACCGGCGAGCACGGCCAGAACGCTCTCGAGGTGGCGATCCAGGTCGTCGAGCAGATTCAGCAAAGCGCCGCCGACCTGGAAAGACTGATGCAGAATGTCTGAACCGCGCGAAATCTTCATTGTCGCCGGCGAGCTGTCGGGCGACATCATCGCCTCGATGCTGGTCAAGGAGCTCCTCAAGCGCGACCCGGAGCTCAAACTGACCGGGCTGGGCGGCGAGCGGATGGAGCAGGTGGGCGTGCGTCTGCTGCGCAACCTCGTGCGCGACCTGGCGATCATCGGCTTCGCCGAAATTGTGACCAAGTTCTTCAAGATCCGGCGGGTCTATAACGACACGGTCGCCTACCTGCGCGACCACCGGCCCGACATTCTCGTCCTGATTGATTATCCGGGGCTGAACCTGAACTTTCTGGCCCCCGCGGCGCACAAGCTCGGGATCAAGGTGGTCTACTACGTCTGCCCGCAGATCTGGGCCTGGCAGCGCAGCCGCATCGTCAAGATGCGCAAGTACGTCGACAAGGCGCTGGTCATCCTCCCCTTCGAGGAGTCCTTCTTCCGCGAAGGGGGCGTCGCGGCGCAGTTCGTCGGCAGCCCCTGGATGGACATGATGATCCTGACGATGAGCCGCGAAGAGGTGATCGCGCACTTCGGTCTGGACCCGCACAAAAAGATCATCGGCCTCTTGCCGGGCAGCCGCAAACGCGAGGTGGAAACGCTGCTGCCGGTGATGCTCGAGGCGGCCGAGAAAATCCAGGCCGCCATGCCCGACGTGCAGTTCGTCATTCCGCGGGCCACCTCGGTCAAGCCCGAACTGATCGATCACCTGATCACCATGGCCCAGGTGCCCGTCAAGGTCATCGACGCCTACCGCTACAACATGCGCGCGGCGATGGATCTGGCGGTCGTCGCCTCGGGGACGGCCACGCTCGAGACGGGCCTGCTCGGCACGCCGATGATCATCATTTACAAGGTGGCCTACCTGACCTGGCTGATCGGCAAATATCTCGTCAAGATCCCGTACATCGGCCTGATCAACATCGTGGCCGGTGATATGGTCGTGCCGGAATTGATCCAGGAACAGTGCACGCCGCAGAACATCGCCGATCGCAGTCTCAAGATCCTCGGCGACCCGCGCGAAATCGAGCGGGTCAAATATCAACTGACCAAGGTGCGCGAGAAAATGGGCGGACGCGGCGCCAGCCGGCGCGCGGCCGAGGTGATCCTTGAGCTGCTCCCGTCAGGGCCTGAAACGAACGCAGGGGCCGAAGCGGCCATTGCCACGGTCACCCCGCCCGGCGAATAATCCATCATCGAAGACTGGTCCCCCTCTTCATGCCCGATACCCCGCTATCGCCTCAAACCGCGCCACGCCCGAAGAAATCGGGCAGGTTCCGGCGTCTGAAAAGACGGATCGAGGATGGGATTTATAACCTGCTTGGCCCGCCGGTGCTGGGCGGACTGCTCAACCTCTGGGCCCATACGCTCAAGCTCGAGTTCGACGGCTATGAACATTTCGAGCGCGCGGTCGACTCGGGCCGGCCGATCATTTTCGTCTTCTGGCACGAGGACCTGATGAGCATTTTCCTGGGCCACCTGCGCCACCGGTTGGGAAAAGTCGGGGTGATGCTCAGCCAGTCGCGCGACGGCGAGAAGGTGGCCCGGATCATCGCACGCTATGACCTGACCCCGATCCGCGCCTCGACCTCGCGCGGCGCGGTGCGCGGCTTCATCGAGCTCTATCACTGGCTGGTCAAGCCGGGGGCCGGCTCTCGTTACGCGACGATCGCGATCGACGGCCCGCGCGGCCCACGCCGCCAGGCCAAGGCCGGCGCGGCCATGCTGGCGCGCAAGGCCCAGGCGCTGGTGCTGCCGATCGCCTTTGATTACTCGAGCAAAAAGGTCACGCGTTCATGGGATCGTCATCTGATCCCCAAGCCCTTTGCGAAGATGTACGCTTATTTTGGCGAACCGATCGACGCCGCCGAGTGGTCCAAGGACAACGAGGCGTCGGCGCGGATCGTGACCGACGCCCTGAACGGGCTTAAGGCCAAGGCCGGCCTGCCTTGATAATTGCGGATTGACGTCTCGAAGGCCTACTGGGCCTTCTCACTTGGCTTGCGGATTGAAGAAAAGGAATCTTATGTGGAGTGCGGCGGCTTGCCGCCGCTTTTCTGGCGGCTTGGGGGTATCCGGTTGGCCCAAGCGGCGGCGGTAAAAATCGGGAGACCTGGACAGGTCTATTGATAAGCGTTCTTAAAAGATCTTGTCCCACCAATGTCCACGACGTCCATGCCGTCCATTGCGATACCCTTACAATTCCATGATCCGGCGCACGTGGATCTCGGGATCGATAATCATGTTGGGCTGGTTCTTGAGGATGCCGCGGGCGCGCTGGTCGCGCCGGCGGTGCCGGTCGGACTTGGTTGGATCGCGATTGAACGGCGGGGTCAGGATCACGTAAACGTTGGCCTGGATCGTTTTGTGCACGCCCTGATACTCCCCGCGCGACGTAATCGTGAAGGAAAAGGAGGACACATTCAGCGCGAACATTTGGATCATCTTGCTCGTCACGTCGGGAGGCAGACCCGCTTCACTGATCTGCTGCGGATTGGTGATGCCCGAATTGCCCTCGTCGCTCTTGATGATTTTGTGCCCCTCGCGCAAATCCAAGATCTTCTTGGCCATCCCTTCCAGTCCGCTCCCCCCGCCCCCCGCGCCCGTCGAAGCCGCATTGATCATCGCCTCGATCACCGGCTGCGAACACGTATTGATGTTGATGCCGATCTGGGCCGTGGCGGCGGCTTGGCCGGGCATGCCCGGCATTCCTGGCATGCCGCCGGCGGCTGAGGCGGGCAGGCCGCTGCTGACCGTCAGGTAATCGGCCAGCGCCCCGGATTCCTTTTCCGAATCGATCCGCTCGATCGGATCCAGCAGCGCGCTCTTGCCATCGCCATGGAGCATCTCGCTGGTCACCCCGGGAATCTCGAGCAATTCATCGAGACTCAGGAGATCATCGTTTTTAGGCCGGAAGGTCCAGCCTGGCGCCAGGTCCCGGCCAAAGTTCTTGAGCCCCCACTCGGTATAATATTCCGCCTCATCCCCCCCCACGCCGCTGCTGACCAGCGTGTCGGGGTCGCGGAAGTCGGCCACCGCCTCGGCCATCGTTTGCGCCTTTTCCCCTTTCACCCCGCCCACGGTTTCAAACAGATAGGCCAGCGCGGGGATCGCCGGGCCTTGAATGGCATTCAGGTTCAGCTTGCGGTCCTCATCGACGATCCGCACGCTGTAGGTCCCGCCGTCGCCCATCTCGACGTCCGTCTTGTCGTCGGTCTGGGCCCAGATGTTGTCGAGCGTGTCGTTGCCCAGGCCATTCTTGGCCTGACGGATCAGCCGGTCGTTCTTCAGATCGAGCACGGCCTTGGCCAGGCCCGCCCGCGCCAACGCCTGGGCGTGCAAACGACGATTGTTCAGCCCGGTCGATTTCAGACCGAGGCGGACCTCGTAGGCCAGCGAATAGGCCATCACCGACAGGACCACGATCAGCCAGACCGTCAAGATCAGGATCGTGGCGCGGCGCCGACGGAAGGGGGAGATGGTTCGTTTAAGGCGCATCGGTTGCCTTGCGATTTCTACCGCCGCGGAAGGTTATCGGTCTGTTCCACGTCGGTTTCCTGGGCCTCGGGCAGCGAGTGATAGAACGTGAACGAGTAAAGCCGACCCGTGGGCTTGGCCTTGGGCTGATCCCCCTCGCTGGCGACGGCTTTTTCGTCCGCAATCCGGATGCCCAAATGGATGGCGATCGTGCCCGGCAGGTCGTCGGGACGCTGGTTCAGCATCATCGAGCCGTTCATGCCATTGCCCTGTTGCTGGGAAGGCAAGACCCCATTGTTGCGATTGCCCAACGCATCGGTATCCCCCGTATCCTCGGGCGGATTGCGGTATTGATGCGCGGACGAATGCCAATCCTTGGCTTCCAACCACTCGCCGCCCTTGAAATAGCCGTAGGTGATATCGAAGACCTCGACCCCGGCGCACAGCGGCTCTTCCACCCGAATGGCGGTCGGCTTTGTCGCGTCGGCCTCCGGCGTCTCCGGCGGGGGTTGGTCCAGATCGGTGGGGTTCATCCCGCTTTCGTCGGGGAGCAGGAACAGTTTTGCCAGCTCCTGGCGCACCGCCTCCTGGTCCGCCATCGGATCGTTCTGCATTCCGCGGCCCAGGGGGTCCTGAGGCGTGGCCGGCGACGTCGCGGCCCCGACCCCGAGCGCGCCCGGGCTCAGGCCGAAGGGGTCCTCCTCGCGCCGGTAGAGGATGCCGTCGCGCACGTAATAACGGACGCGCCGCAGCCCCCAGGTCGGCTGGTCGCCATCCATCCGCGGCAGATAGCCGCGCGCAAAGCTGATCCGGTCCAGCTTGTCGTTATCCGTGCCGTCAAAGGAAAGGTCGATGGGCGGGGCCATCGTGTCGAGAGTCAGGCCATTCTGCGGCGTTCCGTATTTGCTCATGGGGTCGTTGGCGCTAGACCCGCTCGACTTGGGACGTTGTGGATGTTTGGAATCCATGAAATCTTTAATCAGATCGGGATTCGCGGCAATCGACTGGGTCATTTGCTGCAATTGCGAGCGAAAGGTTCGGTTATACTCGGTGTCATCCAGAAAGACTATGTTGTCCAGGTCGCGCATGACCGTGTCCTCGGCGATGCGCGCGGTCTGGAAGATTTCGGTCGTGGTGTGGCCGATGCGCCAGGCGCGCAGGCCCGTCCGCAACACCAGGGCCACCGCCGCGATGGTGATCCCCATGATCACCGAAGCGATCAGCACCTCGATCAGGGTGAAGGCGCGCGCGCGGCTCAAGCCGGGGCGGGGCGGGGTCGGGACGTTCATGGAAGGGCCTTATTCATAAAAACCATAGCTGACCTTGGTCTGGTGCGAGTATTTCTCGAAGCCCACGATCGCGGTGCTCAGCTTCACCGGAACCATCGGCTTGTGCACGCCGTCGTCGTAACGGATTTCGAGATCGACCTCGCGCTGGGCGAAAAACTGCTCGATGCCGTCATTGCGGCCCTGGTTGCGATAGCGGGGGTTGACCAGCGACACCTCGACATGAAAGGAATAATTCTTGAAAGCGTCGCCAAAACCGCCTTCCTTGGGCGTTCCCGGATCGGGCGGCTTGATCTCGAACTCCTGCATGAGCTGCTGGGCGAAGAACTGCGCCTGCGTCTGCACTTCCATGATCCGCGCGGCGGCCATCGACTGCGTGAACGAGCGCATGCAGACGGCCGCCGCAAATCCAAGGATGGTCAGCGAAACGATCACTTCCATCAGCACGAAGCCGCGCCGGCGCCGAGGAAGGCGGGAAGTGGGGCACCCGGGACTAGGCACGGCTTGCGGACCTTTCAATGCTTGTGACTGGGGCCATAGTAAAGGGTCTGCGTCTTGGGCTTGTCCGGCGGCATCCCTTTTTCGACCTTGGCCATGCCGGTGGTCTTGAAAATCTCGACACTGATCGTCAGATTGCGCTCGTCCTGGATCGCGATCGTCGCCGGCGTGGCCGAGCCGTCCGGGTAATAAATCACGCGCGGCAGCTTGGTATCCTCGGTCAGCGGCGCCGCCGTGTAGATCGCGGCGAAATGGACGTCCTTGGGCAACATGCGCACCCCGTTGACATCCTCGCCCGTGCCGGGCTCGGTGACGGCGCCTTTCTTGTAACTGCTGCGGCGGCGCGGCGCGAGGCGGTCGCCGGCGGCGTCGAGCAGGACCAGTTCATACGCGTCCGTTTCCGGCGCGAAACGCACTTCGCAAGGCAGTTCGCGCAAGACGGCGGCGTCGCGGGCGTAACGCAGCAGCCCGGTCACGTCGCGCGCCGCGCCCTTGATCCGCGCCTGCAGAAAGGTCCCCTGGAGCCGCGGCAGCGAAACCGCCAGCAGCACCATCATGATCACGATCACGAACATGATTTCCAGGAAGGTGAAACCAGAAGAAGTGCGGAGTGCGGAGCGCGGAGCGCGGAGTGCGGAATGATGAACACTATACAAGGCATGGGCCGCGACCTCTTCTCCGCGCCCCTCGCCTTTCTTTGCCTTTATCCCTATTCCAACCATCACCGTCGATCACGATTCCATTCTGTCTTCTGAATTCTAACTTCTGAACTCCTGCATTTCACTCCGAACTCCGCATTTTCCACTCCGCGCTCCGCGCTTCTTTCCTTCACTGCCCCTGCGTCGGATCGAGCGAGAAGATCGGCAGCAGCATCGAAATGACGATGAAGCCGACCACCACGCCCATGACCAGGATGATCACCGGCTCGATGAACGAGGTCAGCGTCTTGACCGACCGGTCGACCTGGGCTTCGTACGACTCGGCCACGCGCAGCAGCACCTCGGGCAGGTGGCCCGTTTCCTCGCCGATGGCCACCATGTTGACCACCACCGGCGGAAAGAGCGGACTCTGGCGCAGCGTCGGCGCGATCCCCGAGCCCTGGGTAATCCCTTCGGGAATCTTGGCGATCTCGTTGCGGATGGGACGGATCGACATGACCTCGGCCGAAATCGCCAGGGCGTTGAGAATCGGCACCCCGTTGCGCAGCAGCGCGCCCAGCGTGCGCGTGAAGGCCGCGATCTCGCGCTTCAGGATCAGCTCGCCGAACTTGGGCAGGTTGAGCAGGAACATGTGGTACCGATAGGCGCCCTTATCGGTCGCGACGTAACGGCGAAAGGAGAAATACCCGGCCGCGCCCCCCAGCAGCAACGCCCACCACCAGGTCTGCAGAAAGGTGGAGACGAAGATCAGCATCTGCGTCATCACGGGCAGGGTCTGGTTGAGTTCGGTGAAGATCGCCATCACCTTGGGCATGACGAAGGTCAGCAGCGTGGTGACCGCCACCGCGCCGACCACGCACATGATCAGCGGGTAGGCCATCGCCGATTTGATCTTGGATTTGAGTTCATCCTGGCTCTCGGCGAAATCGGCGATGCGGGCCAGGGTTTGGTCGAGCAAGCCGCCCGCCTCGCCCGCGCGCACCAGGGCGCAAGTCAGCTTGGTGAAGACGCGCGGGTGCTTCTCGAGCGCCGCGGCGAAGGTGTCGCCCCCCTGCACGTCGCTGCTGACCTGGCCGAGGATCTCCATCAGGCTGGGGTTGGGCGTCTGGTTCTTGACAATGCCCAGGCCCTTGACCAGCGGCACGCCGGCGCTGATCAGGTCGCTCATCTGGCGGTAGAAGGCGGCCAGATCGACGCTCTTGACGCGGGTGCCGCGCTTCTTGGTCAGCGCGGCCAGCGCGCCGCTGGCGACGCGGCCGCCGCCGCCGTT
>Ga0182027_10004419_pt1 | contig 21793 bp, 20 predicted proteins | sample 712E1DmetaG_FD_121300 | JGI IMG/M metagenome (GOLD analysis project Ga0182027, IMG submission 121300) | Permafrost microbial communities from Stordalen Mire, Sweden - 712E1D metaG (Illumina Assembly) | ecosystem: Environmental > Terrestrial > Soil > Wetlands > Permafrost | place: Sweden... | reverse complement strand
ACTAAATTAATACAAACTTCTCCTTTTTCAAAAAAATCATAACCCAGCATGCCATCGATCGGGTACCCATAGGTTGCGGAAAGGGCATCCAGGCTGGCAATTATTGTTTGCATGTTAGAAATGGGATGTTCATCAATAACAAAATCATTCAGCTTGCCCAACATGACTTCTGCTTCACCTGAACCCGCGCCCATCAGGTCTGATCTTCTCAGGATTGTCACAGTACTCAGCGCCTTTTTGGGTGCATAACTGTTCAGAACATTTGATTCAGCGCCGGTATCCAGGCAAAAATCAAGGACCTTTCCTCCAATCCTGACTTTGACAAAGAGAATATTATGGTACAATTCGACCTTCTCCGTAACATCGGCCCTGAATCCATTGTTCTGAACCGATATCCTGTTGCCGGTTTTATCGAGACGATATAACCGAAGTTCATTATGATTGATATCGATCACCATTTCCAGCCCTTTCAACATACTCAGGCTAAACAACCCGAGGATCTTGACGCCCCGACGGTTTTCAATGTGGCCGAGGTCAGTTACATCTGCTGTCAGATCTCTGTATGACAGCCCTGCAACATCCATGTTTTTAATCTGTGCATGTTGGATCGTCCCTGTCGACCCGGTAATTCCTCCGCCTTCCCCACCGCTGACCTTCATATACTTCCTGAAATAAGTACTGTTCAATACCAAGTCCGCTGAACCGGTATCAAAAAGAAAGTTCCCCACGATGTTATCGATCTTCGCTTCTATCAGGAACAATCTTCCAATACGCCTAAGAGGGATTACTACCGATTCAAGTTCACCCAGAGGACCTGTAATTCCTGACCTTGTTCCTGTGATTGTGATGGTATGATTGATGATATATATTGCTCCTCCAGAATTTTTTTCTGCAGACAAACTTCCTGAATAAAATAAAAAGAAAACAACAAGTGGGATGAACCGGATTGGGAAAAACATACCTGGAATTTTAAGCGAAAATAAGAACTTTTCTTCAATTTGGTTTTTAATTTCTCCCTTGGGAAATAAGAAAAGTATCAAAAATACAAACACTTATTAAACAACAATTTAAAATTATTCTTCCGGACCAACTTCTCTATTCTTAATGATTTATTAACATGAAATTCAATATTCTTCCTTAATTTTGGAAAAGATTGAAATTTCATGGAAAAATCCGAATATAAGATCCTTCTTGTCGACGACGAACCCGATATCCTCGAATTTGTAGGATATAACATCCGGAAAGAAGGATACACTCTTTACACCTGCTCCAACGGGAAAGATGCGATCCAAACCGCAAAAAAAGTCATTCCTCATCTCGTCATTCTCGATATCATGATGCCGGGGATTGATGGCATCGAAACCTGCATTGAAATGCGTAAGATCGAAGCGTTAAAATCCACGCTGATTGCCTTTCTCACGGCCCGGAGCGAGGATTTTTCGCAGATAGCAGGATTGGATGCCGGTGGTGATGATTACATCTCAAAACCGATCAAACCACGTGTACTCATGAGTCGGGTCAATGCTTTGCTTAGAAGGTCGCCGGGACCTCCCGACCGTGAATCGCGAATCCTTCTCGGCGATATCATCATCGACCGGGAAAAATACATCATCCTGAAAAAAGGAAAAGAGATCAACCTTCCCCGCAAAGAATTCGAATTGCTCGAACTGCTCGCCTCCAAGCCGGATAAGGTATTCACAAGGGAACAGATCTTTGAAGAGGTTTGGGGAAATGATGTCATCGTAGGCGACCGCACCATCGATGTCCACATCCGCAGGATCCGTGAAAAGCTGGAATCCGATAACATCAAAACGATCAAAGGCGTAGGGTATAAATATGAAGCCTGACCGAAATATCAGTCCTAATACATGGATGCTGATCAACTCTTCAGTGGTCGTCATTGTTCTTTCTTTTCTTTACATCGTTTCGGCGCTCATCCTGAAGGAAAGCATCCTCTGGATCCCATTGCTTATTGCCGACTCCGGAGTATTCCTCCTCTCTTTTTTCATTTACCGCTACATCCTCGAAAAATTCATCTATGGCAAAATAAAATTGATCTATAAGACGATCCACACGCTGAAATCAAAGATCTCCTTTAAAGAATTGGACCTTACCCTCGACAAGGATATCATCAGCAAAGTCAACGAAGAAGTGACAGAATGGGCACAGGACCGCAGGCAGGAGATTGAAGAACTGAAAAAGCTGGAAGCTTACCGCAGGGAGTTCCTCGGGAATGTTTCCCATGAGTTGAAAACGCCGCTTTTCAATATCCAGGGATATATACTTACCCTGCTCGATGGCGGCCTGGATGATCCTTCCATCAATAAAGAATACCTTGAAAGGTCGGGAAAGAATATCGAAAGAATGATCTCTATTGTTGAAGACCTGGAAGTGATCTCGCGTTTTGAAACCGGGGAACTGAAACTCGACATGCTCAATTTCGATATCGTTGACCTTGCCACGGATGTCATCGAATTACTGGAAGTAAAAGCAAAAAAGAAAAATATCCGCCTGAACACAGCCAGGGAATATGAAAAACCATTATTTGTCAGGGCCGATAAGGAGCGTATCCGCCAGGTATTGATCAACCTCCTGGATAACAGCATTAAATATGGAACTGAAGGCGGTAAAACAAAGGTCGGCTTTTTTGATATGGATGAGAATATCCTGATCGAAGTGACCGATAATGGACTTGGCGTCGATACCAAAGATGTTCCCAGGTTATTTGAACGGTTTTTCAGGGTTGACAAGAGCCGGTCGCGAGAACAGGGCGGTTCAGGGTTGGGACTTGCCATTGTAAAACATATTATTGAGGCCCATCACCAGACCATCAATGTCAGAAGTACGATCGGCGTGGGAACCACTTTTGCTTTTACCCTTCAGAAGGCAGAGACTTTTCAGTCGTAGTATCCTGCTTCTTCTGGCCGGGAACTTCCTGGTCCCAGAACCTTTTTGTATGTTTCACCAGCCTGCCTTCGACAAGGAAAAAGATCGATTCTGCAATATTCAGGGAGTATCCTGCAATGCGTTCAATCTGGGAAAGGATGATCATGAGGTTTGTCGCGACGACAACTACATCTGACTTTTGTGTCATCTCCTCGATGATCTTTTCGGAGATGGATTGTATCTTCTCCTTAATGATCTCGGAATCATTAAAAATATCCTTGATGAATACGATGTTCCTTGTATTCAGGATTGAGATCACATCCCTGACGATGGCGTCGGTCGACTGTGCCAGTTCATCTATCTTTAATTCCTGGACGATATCCTTATAGTCACTGAGCCCTTCTACCCTTCTGGCAATGTCAACAGCATGGTCGCCCATGCGCTCAAGATCATTGTTCATGCGCAGTGATGCCATGATCAGCCGCAGATCGGTCGCCACCGGTTGTGTCAATGCAAAGATTCGCTGGCAGAGCTTGTCTATCTTGACATCCAGTTCGTCCACCGCATTGTCGGTTTCAATGATCTCTTCCGCTGCTTCGACATCGCAACTGACGAGTGCAAGCATCGTTTGGTGAACTTGTGAAGCCACCAGATTCCCCATCTTCAGGATCCTTTTCTTTAATTTTTCGAGTTCAAGTTCGAAATGTCGTTCCATGGTTTGTGCTTATGTATTAAATCTTTTACTAAATTGATGCCGGATGCTTGATAAATAGCGAAATAGCGAAATAATAATTCATAAATTCCTGCATTCTGTATTCTGCATTTTTCAACCAAACCTCCCTGTAATATAGTCTTCCGTTTGTTTCTTCTCCGGAATGGTAAATATTTTTTTTGTTTTTCCGAATTCGATCAGCTCGCCGAGGTAAAAGAAAGCCGTATAGTCACTAACGCGTGCAGCCTGTTGCATGTTATGCGTAACGATGATAATGGTATAGTTTTCTTTCAGTGAGAAGATGAGTTCCTCGATCTTCGATGTGGAGAGAGGATCTAGCGCGCTGGCGGGCTCATCCATCAGTATGATCTCGGGGTCAACGGCAAGGGTCCGTGCAATACAAAGGCGTTGTTGCTGGCCTCCTGATAATCCCAGGGCGGAATCGTGCAGCCGGTCTTTGACTTCATCCCAGATTGCTGCTCTCTGCAATGAAACCTCCACAATCTCTGTTAACTTTTTTCTATCATGAACACCATTGATCCTGGGACCGTATGCCACATTTTCAAAAATGGATTTTGCAAAAGGGTTTGATTTCTGAAATACCATTCCCACTTTCTTCCGGAGATTGACAGAATCTACATTTTTATCATAAATATTGAAATCATCAACCAGCACTTCCCCTGTGATCTTTACATTCGGGATCAGGTCGTTCATCCGGTTCAGTGTTCTCAGGTAGGTCGATTTCCCGCAGCCGGAAGGACCGATCAGCGCAGTGACCTGTTTCTGGAGGATGTCCATCGTGATGGAGTTCAGGGCCATCTTGCTTCCATAGTAAAGCGACAGGTTTCTCGTTTTTATTTTCGTTTCTTTCATCTTATTCTAACTACCGGATCAAAATTTCTAATGAGCTCTTCTCAGCCTTGACCTGATCAGAACAGCAACTAAGTTCAGGGTGAAGGTCAGCAGGAGTAATACAAGTGTGGTGGCAAATTGTATCGGCAAGGTCTGATCGACATTGACCGACTGGGTTGACATGATGTAGATATGGTATCCCAGCGACATGAATTGATCGCTGAGGGAATGCGGCAATGTAGCAAGGTAATAGGCAGCTCCTGTGAAAAGGATCGGCGCCACTTCTCCTGCACCCCTGGAAACTGCAAGTATAGTACCGGTGAGGATACCGGATCTTGCACCCGGCAGCACCACTTTCCGGATCGTCTGCCATTTTGTTGCGCCAAGCGCCAGGCTGGCATCTCTCAGGTCTCTCGGAACCGCGCGTATTGATTCTTCCACCGAAACAATCACAACAGGTAATGTTAGCAGCGCCATGGTCAGGCTGGCCCACAAGATGTTGGGCTGTGCCCAGATCAGCTTTCCGCCGGAAAACACCTTATCCATCCCTCCTCCCACAAACTTAATGAAGAATCCCAGTCCGAAAAGCCCGAAAATGATAGAAGGTACCATCGACAGGGTTCTTACCGCAAACTGAACAGTTTTTGCAATCCACGAAGACTCTCTTGCATATTCTGTAAGGTAAAGTGCAGTTATAGCCCCAAAGGGAACTGCCGCGACCGACATAATGATCACCATAAGGGTAGTGCCATACAATGCGGGGAAGATTCCTCCTTTTGTCATACCATCCTGCGGGAAAGTTGTCAGGAATTTCCATGACAGGGTATCCTTTCCCCCGATGATAATGATTACAAGCATGATAACAATGACGGCAATGATGATGACCACTGACAATCCTGTGGCCCCCATCATAACTCCGCCGGTCAATTTTTGAATTTTCTTCATGTCTTTCCCTGTAACCGGGTCATTAATCTTCCTTTTACATAAAACTCAGCCGTTGCATTCAGGGCAAAGGTGAAAACGAACAAAAGGGTTCCGATCAGGAACAAAACACTGTAATGGGTATCCCCGAATACCACTTCTGCCATTTCCGCTCCGATGGTTGCTGATAAGGTTCTCACTGAATCGAAAGGATTCAAGGATATCAGTGCGGCATTGCCCGTCGCCATGAGTACGATCATGGTCTCCCCGAAGATTCGCCCGATACCGAGCAATACGGCGGCAAAGATCCCGGGAGCCGCTGCCGGCAATGTGACAAAAAATGCGGTCTGCCATTTCGAAGCACCCAGCGCAAGGCTGGCTTCTTTATAGGTTGAAGGAACGGCTGTCATGACATCTTCTGTCACCGTAAAGATGATAGGGATTGCAGCCAGTGCCATGGCGACTCCGCCGACAAAGGCATTAAGCCTGGTTTCATATCCGAACAGGTGCTGGAAGAAGGTTGCCATCACGATCAGGGCGAAGAAACCAATCACCACAGACGGGAAACCGGCAAGTATTTCGATAGCAGGTTTAATGAATTCCCGCAACCACCGGGGTGCAAATGCAGCCGAAAACAAGGCGGCAAGAATAGCCAGCGGAGCAGCGAAAAGGATCGCGATGATAGTAATTTTAAATGTGCCAATGATCAGGGGCAGCAACCCGTACCTGGGATTATCCGATACCGGCATCCAGACCTTTCCGGCAAGACCTTTCACGGTTACCCTGTTCCCTGCTCCGGATTCATTTTCTTTATATGAAGAAAGGCCGGCTTCACCGGAAACCACGGTATCCTTTGTGGTATCTGCCGTAGCGCCATATACTTCCTGCTTTGTTGCCGGAGATGCCGGCTCACTTCCTCCGTAGACCTCCTGCTTGTTATCATTCAGACGCTTGTCGGAAGATTCGTAGGTTTCCTGCTTTACCGCTGAAATCTCGGTCTTTTTTACTGTTTTACCCGAGAAGATGGGGAGCGTTTCACGAAAGACAAAAAGGAAAATCAATATGATGATAGCGATGGAGAGAAAAGCAACACCGGTAATGATCTTCTCGGCAAAAAATTCCGATGGTCTCATCTGTTTCCTCAGGCTTTCATTACTGAAAACAAACCGGACCCGTTGTTGTACCAAACCGGTCTCTTCTTTGACCGGTTTGCCGATATTTTCTTCTGAAGGTTGTGTTGTTTCTTCTATACTCATTATCTCGTCTTGATAAAATCCAAAAGCAGCGCATTCAGCGCTGCTCCGGAACCATTTACTAACCGCTACTTAACCGGAAAATATCCCTGTTCAACTACCAGTTTTTGACCTTCTGGTCCAAGGATCCAGTCGATGTAGTTTTTCATTTCCCCGGTCGGCCTGTTCCTGAGATACATATAAAGGTACCTGCTGATGGGGTAAGAACCATTTTTAATCGTTTCTGTACTCGGAAAATATGCAGGTGATTTATCATCCTTTTTCACCATGCATTGTTTTATCCCTTTCGAATAAGCGGCACCGCCATATCCAATCCCGTACTTATCATTCTTAACAGCATTTACAACGGCTGCAGTTCCGGGAAGTGTCTGGCAACTGGCTGCATAATCACCTTTTACAACATTTTCCTGGAAGAAAACATAAGTACCGGAGCTGTTCTCGCGTCCATAAAGCTTAATAGCCTCATCCGGACCGCCGACTACTTTCCAGTTTTTTATTTTCCCCGTGAATATTCCGCCTAGTTGTTTAATACTAAGCTCCTTTATAGGGTTTTCTTCATTCAGGTATACCGTAATCCCGTCTTTGGCACAACGGATCTCGACTCCAAGGGAACCATAACGTTCCTTCAGTTTATCGATCTCACTCTGTTTCATCGGGCGGCTGGCATTACAAATATCCGTAGCGCCATTGATCAGGGCAGAAATACCGGTTCCTGATCCTCCGCCTGTCACCTGGAGGTTAACCTCAGGATGGTTTTTCATATAGACCTCAGCCCATTTCTGAGCAAGGATCACCATGGTATCGGATCCTTTGATGGTTATTTTTTTTGGTGCAGGCATGAAGGCAAACATGATGACTGCAAGAAGGATAACACCTGCAATCATTTTTATTGTTTTTGACATTTTCATAAGTTTATTTTTTATTTATTGATTCTAATATTTGACGATTAACATTCTAGAATTTCGCCTGGATTCTCAGGGTCAGAACATTTTGATTTATCAGGTTACTGTAATCATACTTGCTTGGGATTCCACCTGGAGCTGAATAACTACTCGAAAGGACCTTACCTGCGGTTCCAGCTTTCTCATTCATCGGGATATCATAGGCCAGGGAAATTTTAATGTTGTCGTCGAAATAATAACTCCATGCGAGGGTGACCTGGCTGTATGAGAGATCAGCAGTACCGCTGGTAAGTGAATTGTTTACTGTGGTTGTGTTAACCTCTTTATTAACCAGCACATTACCAGTTGCGCCGAATGTATTTTTTGTGGTTGTTGTTTTGGTAGAACCGGCTTTGTATGCTGCTATTCCAAGATCGCTACCAGACAGTTTTGTGTTCGGATCAAATTTGTCGTAACGGATGGTAAACTGGTTACGCTTGCCAATATTCTTTACAAGGTAAACATAGAAACCGCTGAAATTACGTTGGATGTTCGGAGCGATGCTTGTGGTCTTCAAAGTAGTATAAGTCTGTGTCACTGTATCTTTTGTCGCGTTAACTGAACTGCTAAAGGATGTCGAGGATGTAGTACTGTTGAAACCGGGGAATGCATTGACGCCAGTTATATATTCGCCTTTCAGAACGAGGCCGCCAAGAAAGTCCACAAAAAATTGTGCTTCTACGCCTACCCAGTTCCGGTTAAGTGCTGAACCTACCTTTACAACTTTATTTTTTGTATAATCCGATTTCAGAAGTGTATCAGTTGTTGCTCTCACTGCACCATAATAGCCATGGGCACCGATTGTAAGTCCGCCCCATTTGCCAAGTCTGAATGCATAAGTAAGACGACCCATCAGGTCTTTGTAGTTGTCAAAATCTTTGTTATCAGCAGCGTTCTGATTGGCACCTGTTGCATCCGGGATGACCTGGCTATCATTACCATTAAAAACAGCCAACTGGAATTTCAGCGGAATAGAAGGTGGTGTGACTTCCAGTTTAGCTCCGATGGCATATTCGCCCGGGTAAAGGGTAGTGATCACCCGGGAACGTTCGAGGGCTTCCAGGTCGCTGGAAGAATACTCGACTTCATAGTTCGGCCGGTTAAATTTCCCTACCCATAAGGAGAAAGTCTTTAACCAGGGTTCATTAATCCTTGTATAAGCTTCCTTGAGAACAAAATTGCCTGGCTGGAAATCGGGCTGCAAAACTAAAACAACACCCTTTGCAGGTTCATATTGCAGTTTGAACCTTGCCCTGCGGATTGTAAGATAATTACTGGGAAAAACATTCGCAGCTTCCCAATGTTGCCATTGGGCCTGAACGTACCCTGAAAACTTGATCTTCGTAAGCTTTGCCAGATCTGCTTCAGCAGTCGCCAGCCTGTCTTCTACACCGGAGATCTTGTCCCGGAGCGTTGTGACCTGGGGCGCCAGGGTGTCAGCTGAACTTTGTGCCTTTGCAAATTGGGTCGGTGCAAGGAATACCAGCACTCCCAGGAATAGAATTGTGAGAGAGATCTTTTTCATGTTCATATGAGATTTATTTTTTATGAAGCAAAAGTATACCGGATAACAAAGGCCGGTGTTAACGGTGTATTACCATTGTGTTAAATAATTGTGAAGTGGAATCTGAGATGCTGGATGCTGGCTTATTTAAGCAATTAACAGCGAAAAGCGAACAGCGAACAGATGACTGCCGACCGTTGACTAGATATGCATACTTACATTTGATGAAAGGATAGACAGCCGGATGGCTTCCTGGATGGCTTTAATCTTCCGGGATGATTCCGTCAGCGGTTCTCTGAATTCGGTGATCTCCTTGATCTTTAGACGAACTTTCAGAAAATGTTCCTGGATTAAAAAATTCTTGTCGATCATCCTGCAAGTCCGCATAATGGAAAGTAACATCAGGTCTTTCCCTGACAGTTCCTTTCCGCCGGTTAGTTTCAAATATAACCCGGAAAGTACCTGCTTTTTAATTTCAAAATTCACCAAAGGATATTTATCCTGGTATATAATCCAGAGAAACCGGGATTCCTCTTTTTTCAGGATGTTTTTTTTGACAAGATTTTTCAATATCGATCTCCATTTCAACCCGCTTTTATTGACGACCCGCTGGATCGATTTTCTAAGGGTCAGGCTCTTTTTAGATTTTCTTAACACTTCCAGCGCAGCGTCCATCACTTTATCTCCTGTCTCCCTGGTGCCGGTCACACAAACCAGGTTACCGATGATTTCGATTTCCCCGGCTTGTTCCAGTTCAAATAAAACAGCCCCGGCGAGACCGAATTTGATCTTCTGTTCAGAATTCCCGAACCATCCTTTATCATTCAGTGCCAGTAGGACGATCGTTTCAAGGAAAGACAGGGTGTTATTTTTTTCTTCTATTTCCATTTTTTATTTCAGGGAATAAAGTTAACTCTTTTAATTAGGAAAAGCACATCACAGTACCAGCCGGAACAATAAAAAGAGTCCGCCGGATAGTATGATTGTTACCGGTACTGTGAAAATCCATGCTGCAAGGATATTTTTTATGGTATTCATCTGGAGATTATGTCTTCCTTCTCCTGCAACCATCGCTCCTGCGACACCGGAGGAAAGCACATGCGTGGTGCTTACCGGCAATCCGAATGCCGTAGAAATACCGATGGTACTGGCAGCTATGATCTCCGCACTTGCTCCCTGTGCATAAGTAAGATGCGTCTTCCCGATCTTTTCGCCGATCGTCACCACGATCCTTTTCCATCCGATCATCGTCCCGAATCCAAGAGAAAGCGATACCATGAGAATAACCCATCGGGGTGCATATTCAGTATGTGCTTTGATTCTCTTAATATTGGACTTGAGGATAGCCTTATCAACCGACCGCAATGAGGCTTTTGCCTTTTTGTCCGATTCTTTCAGGATCAAATCAACATTCTTTGAGATGAGAAAAATCGATTTACGAATATTGAAATTCACATCTCTATTCACTTGTGTAACAGATGTTTTTCCTTGTAACTGGCTGGTAATATACAGCAGATTCGAATGAACAACGCGATAATCCGATCGTCCTCTTTCACTCAGGGTAAGCGTATCCATCTTCCGCAAGGTCCATTCAATTTTCTTCGCATCCATGAAAAGCTTTTGTGCCGGTTGATTCCGGTCAAGTGCAAAGAAAGCGGGTGCAAAAGCGATCAGGATAAGCATGATCAAACCAACTCCTTTCTGGCCATCATTCGAACCGTGAGCATAACTAACACTTGTGCACGTGAGCACCAGTATGCCACGGATCCAAAGAGGAGGTGGTTTTTTGCCCTGAGGTTCCCTGAATATATCTTTGTTTTTAATCAGTTTTCTCAGAAGTAACATTAATAATAAGGCCATTCCAAAACCAAAGACAGGTGAAATAAGTAAGGAAAGCCCAACCTCCATAACCTTGGTCCAGTTCAAAGCAATTTCATGATTTCCGGGTAGAAGAATAAATGCAATCCCCACGCCGAAAATGGAACCGATGAGGGTATGTGAGCTTGAACACGGAATCCCGAAATACCATGTTGACAAGTTCCAGATAATCGCAGTCAGAATCAGGGCAAGAACCATCGCAACGTTATGCGCCAGATTCCGGTCAATGATAACATCAATCGGTAGCAGGTTGATGATGCCAATTGCAACAGCGATTCCACCTACATTCACGCCAATAAAATTCCAGAACCCTGACCATATAACAGCGATTGTAGGCTTGAGGGAGTGAGTATAAATAACAGTTGCAACGGCGTTTGCCGTATCATGAAATCCATTGATAAATTCAAATGCACAAGCTGCAAGAAGACATAAAATCAGGAAAACCGTAAAGACAGTATCAAGTCCAAACATAGGCTAGTAAATTGGTGAGGTAAAAATAGGATGATTGATACCAGGAAATGTTAACCCAATATTATCTTAATATTAATAAATTGTTAAATGATAAGCAGGAAATGGACTCTCAAGAAAATAAAGTCATTAAAAGATCATGCGAAATAAGAGGAAGAGTGCACCGGCCAGAACAATCGTAACCGGTATTGTAAAAATCCAGGCAGCAAGAATATTCTTTATGGTATTCATGTGGAGGTTTTGCCTTCCCTTACCCGCAAACATTGTACCTGCAACTCCTGAAGAAAGTACATGCGTGGTACTCACCGGGAGGCCAAATATGGATGAGACGCTGATTGTGCTGGCTGCGACAAGTTGAGCAGTTGCACCCTGGGCATAAGTCAGGTGAGTCTTCCCGATCTTCTCACCGATCGTGACAACGATCTTTTTCCATCCGATCATGGTTCCTAACCCAAGCGAAAGGGACACCATCAGGATCACCCAGCGAGGCGCATATTCGGTATGCGCTTTGATTCTCTTAATGTTGGATCTAAGGATGGAAATATCGACCGGCCGCAAAGAGGCTTTTGCTTTTTTATTAGATTCCTTCAGGATCAAATCAACATTCTTTGAAATGAGAAAGATTGATTTCCGGATATCGAAATTTACATTTTTCTCCACCATTTTAACCGAAGTTTTTCCTTCTAAACGGCTGGTAATAAATAGGATATTAGAACGAACAACCCGGTAATCTATTCGTTCCTTTTCAGTCAGGGCGAGGGTATCCATCTTCTGCAGGGTCCATTCAATCTTTTTTGCATCCATGAAGAGATTTTGGGCAGGTTGGCTCCTGTCCAGGGCAAAGAAGGCCGGGGCAAAAGCGATCAGGATTAACATGATCAGGCCTACACCTTTCTGGCCGTCATTCGAACCGTGAGCATAGCTTACACTGGTGCAGGTAAGTATCAGTATGCTGCGGATCCACATGGGTGGCGGCTTCTTGCCCTGAGGTTCTTTAAAAATATCATTGTTTTTGATGAGTCTCTTCAGAAGTAACATAAACGCTAAAGCTATCCCAAAACCAAAGACGGGTGAAATAAGCAAAGAAAGTCCGACCTCTGTAACCTTATTCCAGTTCAATGCAACCTCATGATTTCCGGGAAGAAGGATGAACGCGGCCCCGACACCGAAAATAGAGCCGATAAGCGTGTGTGAGCTTGAACAGGGAATGCCGAAATACCATGTGGCAAGGTTCCAGATGACCGCAGTCAGGATCAGTGAAAGAACCATTGCAACGTTATGTGCCAGGTTCCGGTCGATGATAACATCTGCCGGAAGAAGGTTGATGATGCCAATGGCAACAGCGATCCCACCGACATTCACGCCAACAAAATTCCAGAATCCTGACCAGATAACGGCAATGGTAGGCTTAAGGGAATGTGTGTAGATAACAGTTGCAACTGCATTGGCCGTATCATGAAAGCCATTGATAAATTCAAATGCACAGGCAGCAAGTAAGCAGGAGATCAGGAAGAAAGTATAGGCAGTATCAAGTCCGAACATCGTAAGCAAATTGACCGGTAAAATTAGAAAGTTTGATTCAAACAAGAATAAAATAGTTTTCCCGGATAATTAACAGAGTAGATCAGAGGTCGGAGATCTGATATCAGAGGATGGAGAATCGGGGATGAAGGATAGAAGTTGAATATTCTTCACCACTTCACTGGTTCACCACATCACTACCTGAAATAAACGTCACTTTCGTCCTTGGCCTTATGATGGCCCTTTTAAATGGAAATTTGGGATAACCTGCAATCATCGATTCCACAACTTCATTTCCTTCAGGGATCCTGAACAACTGCCGGAGTGGCTTGCTTTGATTGATGGCAGGGCTTATCAGCCCGATGACCGTTGCTCCAAGTCCCAGGGAATGGGCCGCCAGCAGGGAATAGGTAAGATAAATATGGGCATCCGCAGTATGCTCTTCCGCTCCTTTCGGCGCGGAGAACAGGATGAGAGCAGGTGCATTCCGTGTAATATCATCAGTTCCGGTCGAACTATCGTACAATCCTTTGTTAATATGCGGGACGATGAAATTCACCAGGGTGTTAGAGACATCTTTCGGCATGGTACGCAGGATGATCCAACTCAGGAAGGGTACCTTCAGGATCTTTGCCAGCTGAACATACATTTTAGACATGTAAGGCAACGCTTCTTCAATCACTTTTTTATCATTCACAACCGTGATCTCCACATTGTCGGGATTCACACCGTATGGGGCGGTAGCTAATGCATCAATGATCTTCTTTAACACTTCAAGAGGAACCGGTTTATCCTTGAATATCCTGACGGAACGACGGGTAAGCAAGAAATCCATAAAGGCGGCATGATTCCAGTTTGTCTGAGGCAAGGTTCTGAAATTTTCTTCATAAGATAATCCTTCAACAGAGATTGCGGCGGTCTCGCACATTGCCATGCAATGACCGCATTTGATGCAAATCTCAACCTTGTCTGCCTGAAAAAAAACTTCCTTTTCCTTATTTTTTGCAAGGATGACAGCAGGACAGATAAGGATGCACAGTTCACATCCTGTGCAAAGCGAGAGGTTTATTTTATGCGACGTTACGGGCTTCAGATGGGGGTTGGTTGTCATCGGTTTGATATTTGGCAATAAATGTACAAATTACCTTTCTCATACGCAATTTGCCAGGATCAATCGGATGTAATCTATTAAACACGTCCCTTAGGGACCAAATATTTGCAGGATCTTCGCGATGACAAATAACGAAGAGCGAATAGCGAATAACGAAGAGCATCAGCCATCCAATATTCATTTTCCGTAATAATGCCATTCTTAGTTGTTTAATTCGCAAGAAAATTCTATTTTTGCAGGCTCTAAAAAAGAAGGTTTTACGAATCAAATCTATTTTATTTAAAATCAGAGTCTCATGCAGAATAAAGGTACGGTTAAATTTTTCGCGATTATTTTCGCATTGGTTTGTTTATTCCAGCTTTCCTTTTCATTTATCAGCTACCATTATCAGAATAAAGCCGACAATTACTCAACGGCACCAGTGGCAAGACAAATGGCAATGAATCTTGCAAAGGGAAATTCATTAAAACAGGAATTTCTCTATGATTCCATCGTAAAATCAAGGCTCGAATATTTCAACGATTCCATGGCAAACATTCCTGTCTATAACATCCTGATCAAGAAATACACACTGAAAGATATTCGTGAAAGGGAAATCAACCTGGGACTCGACTTAAAGGGAGGTATGAACGTAACTATGGATGTTTCAGTACCCGATATTATCCGTGCCTTATCCGGATACAGCCAGAATCCGATTTTTGTAAAAGCCTTGCAGAAAGCACTGGAGAAGGAGAAAACCAGTACAGCCGATTTCGTTGACCTTTTTTCACAGGCCTTCAAAGAAACGGACCCCAATGCCAAGCTTGCATCGATCTTCAATACCGTCGAATTAAAAGATAAGATCAATTACAATTCCACTAACGATGAGGTGATCAAGATCATCCGCGATGAAACCAATGCTGCTATCGATCGTACTTTTAACATCCTTCGTACCCGTATCGACCGTTTTGGGGTCACACAGCCCAACATCCAGAAACTGCAGACCGCTGGCCGTATCCTGATAGAACTTCCCGGGATCAAGGAACCGGAACGCGTGCGAAAACTATTGCAGGGTACTGCCCAGCTCGAATTCTGGGAAACCTACCAGTTTCCCGATCTTGCTGCCTCCTTTAATGAAGCGGATAAAAAGCTCATTTCCATCCTCAATACCGGAGCCGATACCACAAAAGCCGACAGTCTGAAAAAGGATACTACCAATCTTACTAAAATGGCAGCTAAACTGCCTAACCTGGCTGAAAAGAAAGAATCCGGCAAAAAAGAAACTGCAAAAAAAGGAACAGAAGCAAAGAAAGAAGTTGCCAAGACTGATACCTCGAAGAAAGAAAATGCCCTTCTGAAACAGCTTGGAAAAGACTCTGCATCCAAAGCCATAAATTCCAAAGGTTCCAAATCGGTTGAAGAATCGGCCAAGAAGAACCCCTTATTCACTTACCTGAGACCTCCTATCTACCAGAACAAAGATGGAAAGTACGAACAGGGTCAAACGGCCCTTGTGGGAAGTTCAATGATCAAGGATACTGCCCGCGTGAACAATATGATGCGGCTTGTAAAAAACATCTTTCCGAGAAATGTGAAATTTGCATGGATCGTTAAACCCAATATTGAAAGGAAAGAAATACTGGACCTGGTGGCATTGAAAGTAACCTCCCGCGACGGCTCACCAGCCCTGGGTGGAGATGTCATCAACACAGCCCGCCAGGATTATGACCAGAACGGACAGGTTGAAGTCTCGATGTCGATGAACGGTGAAGGCGCCCGGGTCTGGAAAAGATTGACCGGCGATAACATCGGAAAGCAGATTGCAATTGTTCTCGATGGTTATGTTTATTCCTATCCGAATGTAAAAGGCGAAATTCCCAATGGGTCTTCGTCCATCAGCGGGGGCAGCATGACAGTTGAAGAAGCACAGGACCTTGCCAACATCCTGAAGGCTGGTAAACTACCGGCCCCGGCTAGGATCGTGGCAGAAGAAGAAGTGGGACCTTCCCTCGGAAGGGAATCCATCAACCGCGGACTTATCTCATTCATCATTGCATTCATCGGTGTACTCCTGTATATGTCGCTCTATTATAACGGGGCAGGACATGTTGCTGACATCGCACTTTTTGCAAACGTATTTTTTCTCTTCGGCGTTCTGGCTTCCATCGGTGCAGTTCTAACACTGCCCGGTATCGCCGGTGTTGTATTAACCCTTGCCATGGCGGTCGACTCGAACGTTATTATTTATGAACGAATGCGGGAAGAAATCCGAGCGGGGAAAGGCCTGCGGCTCGTAGTCAAAGATGGTTTCCACCATGCACTGTCCGCTATTATCGACGGCCACGTAACCACGATCCTTACCGGTATCGTCCTTTACATCTTCGGATCGGGTCCTGTCCAGGGATTTGCAACAACCCTTGTCATCGGTTTGTTACTGTCTTTGTTCTCTTCCATCTTCATCGCACGTCTTTGTTTTGAATTCATGCTCGACCGCAACATGGATATCACCGTTGGTAATAAATATACAATAAATGCTTTCCAACACACACATATCGACTTTATCGGACTCAGAAAAAAGATGTACATTCTTTCCCTGTGTATCATTGTCCCGGGTATCATCAGTATCTTCATCCGGGGGTTAGATCCCGGGCTGGATTTCACAGGTGGAAGAAGTTATATTGTTCGTTTCGACCAGAATGTTTCTACCAATAAATTGCGGGAGTCTCTCGGTAAAATACTCGGTGAAGCTCCGGAAGTGAAGACCTTTGGTCCAAGGACTCAAGTGAAGATCACCACCAAATTTATGATCAATGAAAGGACTCAGAAAGCCGATTCAATCGTGAATGCACGGATTTTTGAAGGTGTAAAGGGATTTTATGCAAAGCCGATTACCTTAGCTGATTATAAGTCGAATGATTCCAAGAAGATTATCGGTGAACTCAGCCACCAGCGGGTTGACCCTACTATCTCCTATGCCCTGATCTGGCAGGCTGTATTCGCTGTATTCTTCTCGCTGATCATCATCTTCATTTATATCGCCATCCGTTTCAAGAATTGGCAATATGGACTGGGAGGTGTGGTCTCACTTTTCCATGACACCCTCGTCATCATCACTGCATTTACTCTTCTCCACGGTATCATGCCTTTCGGGATGGAAGTCGACCAGTCATTCATTGCTGCCCTTCTTACTATCATCGGGTATTCCATCATGGATACCGTAATCATCTTCGACAGGATCCGTGAATATACCCATCTTTACCCCAAGAGAGATCTTGCAAACAATATCAACGCCGCTATCAACAGTACTTTAGGACGAACCATCAACACTTCGGGTATCACCCTGGTAACCTTGATCGTGATTTTCATGTTCGGCGGTGAAGTTTTGAGAGGGTTCATGTTCGCATTGCTGATCGGAGTTGTTTCGGGAACCTATTCCTCTGTATTCAATGCCACGCCTATTGCATATGATGTGATCATGTGGAAAAGAAGAAGGAAGGAAGCAAAAGAACTGGCTTCGAAAAGATAAATAGATTCTGCCCTTCATTCCAATTTAAAAAAGAAGCTTTCTCAGATGTGAGGCAGCTTCTTTTCTTTTAATGCCCGGGATGAAAAATCTTCAGGGCTAATAGACCGAAGATGTTTTTTTAAATCCATAGGTATATTCAACAATTATGTAAATGTATGGATTAAAAGAATTTCATCGACACCACTTTCAGATTTCTTCCACTACGGTGGTAACGCAGGTTTGAATGATACAATCTCCAATGTTCAATGAATTGAGATGACAGAAGGTGCGTTGAATATATATCTTTGTAAAAATAATTTTACACTTACCTATTGAATTCAGCTGATAATAAAAGTAAGTATATTTGTATATTTATCCTTCAAAGATAAAATCAAAGGAAATTTATAAGCTATGATTGTAAAACATCTGCCTCATAAGACCGTTGAACGGTTGAGTCAATACAGAAGATCGCTATTGCTGATCTTATCAAGGGAAAAAACCCATGTCTTTTCGCATGAGATCGCCCAGATGCTTCACATAACACCGGTACAGGTGAGGCGTGATTTAATGCTGATCGGTTATTCAGGAAACCTGAGGAAGGGATATGATATCAAAGAGCTGATCGATATGATCGGGAACATTATCGATACCGATAAAGGTCAAAAAGTGGCAGTGATCGGCCTTGGAAACCTCGGAAAAGCCTTTATCAGCTATTTTAAAGGAAAACGTACCAAATTAACCATTGTGGCGGCATTCGACATCAACCCGGATAAAGTTGACCGGATCTATGACGGGGTGCCATGTTACAATATCAACCGGATCACAGAGATCATGAAGAAAGAAAGCATCACCATAGGGATCATCACCGTACCTGCTGAACAAGCCCCTGCAATTGCAGAAACGCTTGTCATTGCCGGAGCCAAGGGAATACTGAATTATTCTCCGAAACCGCTGAATGTTTCACCAAACGTCTATCTTGAAGAATATGACATGATCACCTCGCTTGAGAAGGTGGCATTTTTTGCCAAGAAGAACGACGAACGATTTTAATAGAAGGAAAAAGTTGAAAATATTCAGGAATTTTGACGAGGCTGGTTCCATTCATAATGCCGTTGTCACAACGGGATCATTTGACGGGGTCAATATCGCACATAGAGTAATCCTGCAACGTTTAAAAAAACTTGCTGGCGAAATCGGCGGTGAAACAGTTTTGATTACCTTTCATCCTCACCCCCGGAAAGTTTTGTATCCTGATACAGCCGGGAAAGATCTGTATCTGATCAATTCTGAGCGGGAGAAGATCGAACTATTGCAGACTGCCGGTTTGGACAACCTGATCATCGTGGATTTTACCATAGAATTTTCCCAAATCAGCTCAGTTGATTTTGTGAAGAATATCCTGCTGAACAAGATTCATGCACGTAAGATCGTTATCGGTTTCAACCACCATTTCGGCCATAACCGGGAAGGCGATAACGAAGCCCTGAGGCAACTGGGAACGAAATATGGATTTGATGTGGAAGAGATCCCGGAACAGGATATCCAGAATGAATCGGTGAGCTCGACCAAGATCAGGAAAGCTATACTGGAAGGTAATATTCAGAAAGCCAATGCTTACCTTGATCACCCCTATATCATCATGGGGCTGATCCAGGAAGTCAACCCCAGGCTCCGGGAGATTGGTTTTCCCAGCTTTAACATCAAGATCGAAGAAGAGAGCAAATTGCTTCCGCCAAATGGAGTTTATGCGGTCAGCGTGGCGGATGAAGATCGCACCTTCCGCGGGATGTGTTTTATCAAGAAACGCGGACAATCATCCATCGAAGCCGGAGTGGAGTTCTATTTGTTTGATACGCCGGAAACACTTGCCGGACCAAGTGCAACGGTTTATTTCCATAAATTCATCCGGAAAGAAAAATCCTTTAATACACCTGAAGAATTGCAGAAACAATTGCAAATCGACCGGGCACAGGTGGATGAACTGAAATTCTAAACTATGCAGATCGACATCCTGACATTATTCCCCGACATGTTTGAAGGCCCTTTCAGCCAATCTATCCTGAAACGCGCGAAAGAGAAAGGCGTGGTCACGATCTGTCTTCACGACATTCGTGATTATTCTAAAGATAAACATAAAACCGTTGATGATTATCCATTCGGCGGCGGAGCCGGTATGGTGATGATGATCGAGCCTGTTGCCCGTTGCATCGAAACCCTGAAGGAGAGAACAAATTACGATGAGGTGATCTATATGAGCCCTGACGGGGAACTTCTTACCCAGAAAGTAGCAAACCGGCTCTCGGGTCTTAATAATATCATCCTTCTCTGTGGCCATTATAAAGGCATCGATGAGCGCATCCGGGAACATCTTATAACCCGGGAGATCTCCATCGGGAATTATGTCCTCTCAGGCGGTGAACTGGCAGCTGCTGTGCTTACTGATGCTGTGGTAAGGTTAATGCCAGGCGTTCTGAATGATGAGACTTCGGCATTATCCGATTCGTTCCAGGACGATCTCATTTCACCCCCTGTTTATACACGGCCTTCCGATTTCCGGGGATGGAAAGTTCCCGATGTTTTGCTTTCCGGTAATGAAAAAGAGATCGTAAAGTGGAAACATGAACAATCCGTTGAACGCACACGCCAGCGCAGACCCGATCTCCTTAACGATGCCGGGTTCTAAGGGTTCCTGCTCTATTTTCGGATAATATGGCCTGATTTGATCGCCGGATGAATTGCTTTCCTGAGAAACTTTTTCAATTCATGTGTTTGCGAGTTAAGAAATTTACTATATTTGCACTCTTTTAAATGAAAACCCCAATATATTAATTGTTGAAGTTATGAATCGCGCAGAGACCATTAAGTTTGTAGAAGAATCATTTATTCCGAAGAAAGAAAACCCTGTTTTCAAAGCGGGTGATACCATCACCGTTCAATATAAGATCAAGGAAGGGAACAAGGAACGTATTCAGAACTTCCAGGGGGTTGTTTTGCAACGTTCAGGAAAAGGGCCAAATGAAACATTTACTGTACGAAAAATATCGGGAAATGTGGGCGTTGAGAGAATTTTCCCTATGTCATCTCCATTTATTGAGAAGATTGAAGTGAATAAAAAAGGCGTTGTAAGAAGAGCCAGGATATTTTACCTCCGGGGATTACGTGGCAAAAAAGCCCGTATCCGTGAAGAAAGAGTTTAAAAAAATACCCGCCGCTGGCGGGTATTTTTATTTTAATTCATCACCAGGTTCACAAAACCTGTTTCCCTTGTCTTTAAAACAGCCAGTGCGCTGGAATAGTTCAAAAGGTTCCTGATTACCTGTTCGCTGGGGGAAACACCGATTCTTTCCATTTTTTTTCTTAATTGATATTTCCGGGATCTCGCTCCGGAATTGTGTTTGGAAGAATACGATGGGAATGGATAGAGGGTCAAAGTTTTCTTCATAGGCAAACTACAGATTTATGTTATTTCATTATCTGAATAACGGATAAAAAACCGCCATATTTTACCAGTGAAAAAAAATATTTCAGAAAAGGGAAAACCGCCTTACACCAGAGGAGAAAAGAACAGATTAATTGTAAATTAGTGTCAACAAATCAAACAGATGTTAAAAACGAAAATGAATCCTTTACACAGAGAGGATTATATTTTTTTCGTCCACCAGTTTCCTTAAGTTGATCAGTGCATACCGCATACGGCCTAATGCCGTATTGATGCTAACATTTGTCACTTCTGCAATATCCTTGAAGCTCATGTCGCCATAATGCCGCATGATCAGTACTTCACGCTGTTCCTTTGGAAGGTAGTCAATGAGTTTTTTCACATCCTTATGGATCTGTTCGGTTATGATCCTCTCTTCTATCGATTCAACAGGAATACGAACCTTCTCGAAAATGTCAAAATCATCACGGTTCTCGATAGTGGGAATCCGTTTTGATTTCCGGAAATGGTCGATGATGAGGTTATGTGCGATCCGCATCGCCCACTGGATGAATTTTCCTTCTTCCTTATAGGATCCGGAACGAATGGTATTGATTACTTTGATAAAAGTATCCTGGAAAAGATCTTCTGCAAGTTCTTTTTCTTTAACGATCATAAGGATATACGCAAAAATGCGATTCTTATGACGACGGATCAGTTTCTCTAAGCTGGATTGGTTTCCGGCTAAGTATCTACCAATCAGTTCCTGGTCGGTGACTGGTTGGGCGTTCATGGTGCCTCCTTTTTTTAGTCAAAAAAGGGTAGATATCTTCTCTATAGCCGT
>Ga0182027_10004418_pt1 | contig 21793 bp, 22 predicted proteins | sample 712E1DmetaG_FD_121300 | JGI IMG/M metagenome (GOLD analysis project Ga0182027, IMG submission 121300) | Permafrost microbial communities from Stordalen Mire, Sweden - 712E1D metaG (Illumina Assembly) | ecosystem: Environmental > Terrestrial > Soil > Wetlands > Permafrost | place: Sweden... | reverse complement strand
CAGGCCAATGATACAAAAAGAAGAAGCGATACTCTTCAGATTTTAAACACAATCCATCAATATGTTGCCGAACATTCTGGCAATCTTCCAGTGGGTTTGGGAGATGGCAAAACAGCCGTAGGTCCTGCCGATATTGGAAATGGGGCGCAAATGATTGACCTTTGCACAATTTTAACTCCAACTTATATTTCAGCCTTACCAGTTGATCCAGCAATCTCTGGTGGAACCACAGCTGGCGTAGCTAAACCAGCAGGCGAAGCTTTAACAAACGCTGAATGTGCCGCTAATGGCGCAACCTATGACACAGGATACCAAGTTGCTGTAGATGCTAACGGAAGAGTTACAGTGTCTGCTTCACATGCAGTCGGAGCAACGCCAATTAGCATAACCAGATAGAATCTATAATTTCATAGAATAATAACTCCCGAAAGGGAGTTTTTTTATGACCGAATTGACTTCCCCTTCGCTTCCACTATAATTAGCTAACGCATTTATTATGGCTGTCGCAGAACGCAAAACAGAATTAAGAGGTCTTAGGAGAACACCCGCCGAACAAGAAGCTGAAAAAGCAGTGAGTATCCCCACTCTAGAGAGCACGGGAAAACATATCTTAACTCCACAAGAGATTGCTAATGCTTTCGAGCAGGCATTTCACGTGGGCTTAAAAGATTGCGAGATGCCACTTTCTAGTCATCCTGCTGGAGGAAATGGCGTATTTTTTAGACTAGGCACCGTCTTAGAAATAATAAGCTTTAATGAAGATTATAAAACCTATTATGCTGATCAGGAATTTTTTACTAATTTCGGGCTAATAGATGCCGTAACTCCGGATGGGACAAGGCTCAACAACTTTAATCACGATTTGGACGAAGACCGCAAAACCCTCTTGAGATTATCTGGATTGTATAAGAAAAAAGAACATATTCAGCCAATAATAATTAATAAGCCAACCTACGATGCGCTGAAACAGGCTGTTCAAGCGTATCGCCAGCAAAAGAGCTAATCCAAGCTCATAACCTCCCTTTTCTTGACTTTTAAGATTTTCGTCCTATAATGCGGTTATGGTCTTATCTGAATTAAAACCGGAAGGTCGACCGGAAGCAACAGGGATCCCCTCTCCTTTTATAGATTTTTTAATGGCTAATTCAGGCCAGATGATTCAATCGATTGTTTTTATAAACAACATTCCCAACGATAAATTTCATATTAGATTAATTTCCGAAACTGGTAGCGACGACGGCTTTACGGAAGGCGACTTTAAAAATGCACTTGGATGGTTCGAGCAAAGAATGCAAAAATTAACACGCACGAAAGAAGAAGTAAAAATTAGCGAATCTGGAACCGAATGGCAATTAAGACAAACGCAAAGACTAAGACAAAACAGAAGAGCTTTACGCATCAACATTCTACACAAGGGAATCTCAACTGCTGACATTTTACAAATGACAGAAATTGCCGCCACGCTTGGTGGAATAAAAAATCAGCTTCCCCGAAATATTTAAATAACTCGCACTGTTTCTATCTTCCGAACCAGTTGTCTAAAATCTTTTTGGCAATCGGACCGGCTACATTTGATCCTTCTCCGCTATTCTCCGATAAAACTGTTACTACGATTTGCGGATTGTAGGCAGGCGCAAACAGAGTAATCCAAGCGTGTGGCTCAGCACCGGCTCCGCCGGCCTCTGCTGTTCCTGTTTTACAAGCTACAACAACGTGCCGCATATCGGCAGAACCGGAAGAAGGATCAACTCCTAAGATATTTTTTCCATCAATTGGCAATTTGGCATTTTTAATCGTATAGTTAAACAGTGGCCAGGCTACACCACCCGGACTGCAAGCCTCCATCATCCCCTCTTTAATTAAATCCGAAGAATGACTATCCAAAAGATCATTTCTGATTATTTCCGACACCTGATCTTTAAGCAAATGCGGTTTATACAAAGTGCCGCTGTTTGCGATCGCCTGAGTCCAACTGTTAACCTGCAGAGGGGTTGTTAGCAAATACCCTTGTCCAATACCATAATGATAAGTATCCCCTAAATACCACGGCTCGCCGATGTTTTTTAGCTTCCAATTCTGAGTCGGCACTGTTCCCGAAGCCTCCCCCAGTAAATCAATTCCCAATGGCTCCCCCAGCCCAAATTCTTTAGCCGTTGTCGAAATCTTATCTACACCTACTTTTTCTGCCAATTTGTAGAAAAAAATATCATTCGAGCGTTTTATTCCCTTAACAACATTAACGTCTCCGTCTGTTCCGCCATAACCCGTGTAATACCAATTTGAAAAAGAAAAAGAACCGACTGTCAGAATGCCCGTGTCGGTGATTTGCCAATTCTCGTCAATTACTTTGTTTTCTAGGCCGGACGATGCAACAATTAGCTTAAACGTTGATCCAGGTGGATAAACTCCGGCAATTGCCCGGTTTAAAAGCGGCTGATTTTCCGAATCAGACAAAACATCCGAAAGAGTTAAGTAAGCGCTGGAACTTGAGATTTTATAATCTTGTCTCATCGTAAACAAATTAGGATCAAAAGAGGGCTTGGATACTAAGCTTAGAATCTCGCCTTTGGGGGTAGAAATAACCACAGCGCCTTTTTTAACATCTTGCATGGCCGTAAACGCAGCCTGCTGTAACCTCTGGTCCAGGGTCAACGTAACGTTTCTGCCGGCAATTGGATCATCCTGTCCTAATATTCTAACCAAATTACCTGCTGCATCCACTTCAAAAAGCTGTTTCCCGTCAGTTCCTTTTAATAACTGCTCATACTGCTGCTCAATCCCGGACTTACCAATTAAATCAGAAGCCAAATAGCCACTGTACATTGGATCGGCCAATTCTTCTTTGGAAATCTGTCCAATATATCCTAAAACATGTGCGGTAGCATCCTTGTATGGATAGGTGCGCATAGAATCTACCTCTAAATTCTTTTTTCCATCGGCAATAGCCTTTAAAGCCTCATCTTGCGTTAGCAACACGACTTTCCCATTAATATTTTCTCTTATTCCCGGCGTGTTAAAAACAAGCGGAACGCCATTTCTGTCAAAAATTATGCCTCTCGGCGCATGAATCGTAATGGTTTTAGTACGATTGCTATTGGAAAGATATCGGTAGTAGTAGCCTTGAATTACTTGAAGAAAGAACAATCTCCCAAAAAGAATGGCAAAAACAATAAAACAAATTATCGGAAGAAAATAATTTCTGCTTGAATGACTATCTCCTTCGTAATCCCAATTTCTTTTTTTATAATCGCCACGAGTTATATAATCTCCAAAGGCAACACCTGGTTTATTCATAAATAGAACTCCTTAAACTTGAAAGCCTTAGGCTTTCAGATGCTGATCCAAAACCTCGGTTTTTAACCCAACTTTTTTAATTAGTAAAAACAATAATAATCCGCTAATTGAGCTAAAGATTGCTTGAAGCAACAAATTATGGCTATTTCCGATCACGATTAGATATCCAAGACTACCTAAAAATGACGAAATTAAGACAAACATATTAGTTGCGATCTCAAATTTGCTTTGATAAAGAAGCATAAAAAATAAAATTATGATGAAAAAAATGCTTGATGTTCCCAAAGTTTTAAAACCAACCAAATCTAAAAGAATTCCAAAAACAAAAGCTAAAACGAATAGCCAATTTGCTCTTAATGCAGCCATAAATACTAGCAAAACTAAGAAAACAAAAGGAATGGTTGTGAGACTTACCTCTAAAATTAATGCTACTAATAAAAGGAAAATTGCCAAAAACTTCATTGATTATTAATTATAAACACCTTGGTAAGTTTGTTAAAATCGAGTTTACTTTTAAGATTTGCCTTCTGGAAAAGATCGCTGGGAAATTTACTAACTGAAACTATTTCCCCAACTACTAAATCCGGTGGAATACCTATTCCGAGGTCACTAACGTCGCCCTTAGTTAAAACTACATCTTGTTTTTGCAAAGTATCAGATAGCATAACATTATCTAAAATTATTCCTCCGCCTCCCTGTCCTTTTACAACACCCAAAGCTTGCGTTGACATGGTTTTAGCCGTAAAAAAAGAAGAAGAATTAGAAATTAAAGCAACGCTTGAAAGAAAAGCCGAAGTTTTAACAACTTTTCCAATCAAATTATCTTCGTAAACAACCGCTTGGCCAATCTTTACTCCGTCATTTTCTCCTCTATCTAAAACAAAAGCTTCCGGGATCGAAATTCCAGGAATAAATCCCGGCGCACCAATTACATCTGCTTCCATTAAGTCTAAGCTTTTAGGATTTTGAGCCTCAAACTGGTCTCTTAAGGCTTTATTATCCTCTGCTAATCTTGTCTGATTAATTAACTTTTGAGTTAGCATGTTATTCTCCGATTTTAAGGCTTTAACTTGCGTGCTTGAGCCAAAATCGGTAATTTTAGAATATACACCGTACGTTAATACCTGAAAGGGCGACAAAATTCCTTTTCCCAATGAGTCTAATGGCTTAAGTAGTCCAATTTTTGAAGCAGCAAAAATCATAATCGATAAAGATAGGAAAATTAAAAAAACACGGAAGAAATTACTTCTTTTTGGCATGAGAACATTTTAAACTTTTTCGAAGCGGGATACAAGTTTTATTGATTACCGCTAGGCTCGCTAAAATCAATAAGAGTCATTCCCTGCATTTCACCCACTTGAAGAGTAAATCTTTGTGGCTTTGATCCAACATGCATCGGCTTTTCGGCTTTTGCTGTAAATGTTAATGATGGACCGAGCGGATCACCCGGCAATGCGTCTTCAACGCCCTCAACGATTATTTTTCTTTCTTCCTGTCTACCCCTGCGGCCTATTCCAAAACGGAGAGTTAACTCTTGATTTGGCTGAAGCGTCAAAATATCCTCAACTACCCTACCGTCATTATTTAAGGTCTCTGTCATTGTTTAAATTATACCGAAAATCTAATTTTAATACAATTATTTTCTATTTATATTCTGAGTCCTATAATTGTTCAGATAACTTATTTTTAACCATAAATAAAGGCTAATTTAATTCGCACATTATTTTTGAATTTAAACATTTATTATTTTGTTATAATAACTATATGACAAAAAAATCGTTAGAACAAGTCTTGAAACATTTTACATTTCAAGATAAAGATAAGGCGCTAAGAAAAATTGAAAAAACAATCTCTGACGGAAAAAATAATCTTCACCTATTAGTTGATTTTGACAGAACTTTAACTATTGGCAAAGATAAAGATAACAGGGATTTTACATCGTGGAATGCTTTGACAAAACTTCTACCCGAAGAGGCACTTGCCAAGCAACAAGCGCTTTACAAAAAATACCGACCAATAGAAGCGTCGGGAAAAATGACTAACAAACAAGGCGAAGATTGGGCCCGACAAGTATTAAAGATTTTTGTAGAAAATGAAATTAATTTGTTAAAACTTGAGGAAGATTTTGCCAACAATAACAGCATTCGCTCGCATACAAAAGCCGTTTTTGAAGCTTGCGAAGCGCTTGAAATTCCGATTGTAATCTTATCTGCCGGCATAAAACAAACAATCGACATTTGGTCCAAAAATTATTTTGTCTACCCTACCCTAACGATCGCTACTAATCTTATTGTCGACAAAAAAGGAAAAATTATTGGTTGGGATAAAGACATTATTCACGTTGCAAATAAAAGAGAAAAGGGACATAAAAATTTTAGTGAAATTAAGAATAAACGACCGAATGTAATCTTGATCGGCGACGCAATTGAAGACGCGGACATGGCTGACGGCGACGAGAACATCTTACGAATTCGAATCAATAATCCACGGGAAGATGAGGCGCTTGATCAAGCAGCTTTTGCAAATCAAACTTTCGAGAAATTCGATTTAATGATTAATAACGGCACGCTTGAGCCTGTTTTAAAGATTCTGGAACATATTAAATAATTATTTAATGTAATTTATTACTCGTCTAGTCTTGCTTAATTTAAATCCACCAAGTTTACGAATCCTTCTATTTCTCCTTAGTAACCTAAATCTTGTGGATTGAAGCCTTACAGTTGTTGTAGCAATTGCATCATAAATATTTTTTATTGTTATATATGGATTATCCGATTCTTGAATTATTTGATTTACTAATCCAAACCTTAACTGATCTTGGGCTGTTACCTTCATTTCGTCAACAGTATGCCTAATCGCCTCTTCTGATGGATCGGCCGTATTGTAAAGAATTGCAGTTGCGGATCTTGGTTCTGCTACGGCTGCTTGAGCGCCACTAAGCATCATAACTTCATCTGTTATAGGAGTCGTCGCTTTGCCACCACCACTACCTAAGAAGCCATTAATTATGCTAATTACCGGAAATGGATATTCCATTGCCGCCTCTAATGCTTCCTGAATTTCTCTTGGCTGACCATTTCTTTCCGCTTCCAAAGTTGGCTCCGCACCAAGCGTATCGGTAAAGAAAACTACAGGTAATCCTAGCTTTTCTCCAAATCCCAACATTCTTTTCATATACCTATAATCAGCAGGTGTTGGACCGGCCGGAACTTTTACCAATTTATACCCGTCAGCTTGAGAAGAATCATGAATTCTTTGATAAGAAGGCTGGTTGCCGATTATTAAATATGGTTGCGGTCCGATTCTTCCAATTGAAGCAACGATTCCGGGATAACGCAAAACTGTAGTTTCATAGTCTCCATCTTCTGTATATGTTTCCGCATGCTCAACACGGCCATTATAAAGATTTACAACGTCGGAGAAGACATGGGAAACAATAGTTTGAGTATCCAATCTCTCGGCGCTGCGGGCAAGAGCCTGGTATTGAGCATACAGATCATTCTTCTCCGAATAATCTGCTGATTCAGCTGCCGCCGCTGTTTTTCTATCAGAAGGCAAAAATCCTGTTTGGTCAAAAGTGGAAGATGTTAAGTTGTCCCCTTCTCTAATTATTTTAAATTCGGGGATAGTTTCCAAAGTTAATTTTTTGCGCCCGGGTTTTGCAACTTCTAACAATCTCTCCAGATAGTCCATGAGTTCTTTTTCATCATTGACCAAGACATCAACGTTTCTATACATTGAATGCAGTTCCACACTTTGTTCGCCCTTTTTAACGGGAATTCCGCTGTAAGCTTCCTCTACTCTTGGTCCGGAAAATCCATATTCAGTTCCTCTTAACGCCACCAAAACATCTCCTGCCGGAACGGCACTTGCCGATATTCCTCCCCAAACTTGCCCGTTTAAAACGGCAATATAAGGACGTCTGTTTGGTCTTTTTTTAAAATTATGGAATGCGTGAGTCATTCTGTCTAACTGAGCTAGTCCCAAATTACCTTCATGTTGACGTGCTCCCCCTGAGGAAAAAACTCCAACAAGGGGAATGTTTTCGTCAGTCGCAATGTCAGCCGCTTCTTGAAATCTCTGGCCCTCCACTTCTCCAAGCGTACCGGCGATGAAATTCCAATTCATAATATAAAGCGCAGCTTTTTCCTCTCCTATATAACCCGTGCCTGCCCATGCGGCGGCATCTCCATCTTGCTTAGCAAGTTTTTCAAGATATGTTTCAACTTTGTCCGGCAAATAACGTTTTAATCCTATTCTATCCGCTGCGATATGTAAGCCCGGATTGTGTTCTTTAAAATTCGTGCTTGTTTTAAAAAACTTTACAACCCCACAGGATCCACCTTTGGTCTTCCTTCAAGTAGTGAATCTAAAACAGTAATATCTCGTTTGATTTCCGGAGCTTCCAGAGGGATGTTTCCAGGCGTTATCGATATGTCTACGCCTCCGACTTCAGTTTTCGCAAGTCGGATTGTGGTGAGTTCTCCATTAGATCCTCTATAAACCGCCCTTAATCTGGTTATAGTGCTTGGGTCAATATCGGGAGCAGAAGATTTTACCCATTCGCTTGGTAATTCTTTAGGCATAAAGCAGGATTATAGCATCAAAATTTGTAGTTTAAAACTATGAGTTTTATTTGAGGCCGCCGATGACTTTAACTCGTTGCAGAAGCGAATCGTCTTCTAACACTTTTCCGGTTCCCCTGACAACGGATGTTAACGGATCTTCGGATAAAATAACCGGAATATGCGTTCTTTCAATAATTAAGTGATCAAGTCCGGCTAAAAGCGATCCTCCGCCGGTCAGTAATATTCCATGTTCCAAAATATCCGACGTTAGCTCCGGCGGCGCATCTTCCAAAACACTGGCGACAGCTTCAATTATTTGTGCCAAAACCGGTGATAAGGCTTCTCTAACCTCAATCGCCGTAATTCTTAAACTCTTTGGAAGTCCTGTTTCAATATCCCGGCCCCGAATAATTGCAACTTTTTCTCCTTCGGCCTTTTCTTTTTCGCCCTCTTTGACCTTTTTTAACGGCTGCTCATAAGCGCTGCCGATTTTAAGCTTAAGTTCTTCTGCTGTTTTGTCTCCGATTAAAAGCCCGTGGCGAAGTCGAATGTAGTGGATAATCGCCGCATCCATATCGTCTCCGGCCACTCTTAAAGATTTTGAAACAACGATTCCGCCCAAGGAAATAATCGCAATTTCGGTTGTTCCTCCACCAACATCAACCACCATAATTCCGTTTGGTGAAAAAACCGAAATATTTTCGCCAATTGCCGCTGCCATCGGCTCTTCAATTAAAAATGCTTCTCTCGCTCCGGAGGTTAAAGCCGCTTCCCAAACCGCTCTTCTTTCGACTTCCGTAACCGATGATGGAATTCCAATAACTACTCTTGGCCTGGAAAAAACAAGCGGAATAGATTTTCCAACCTCGTAAACTTCTTGAATATAATGGGAGATCATGGCCATTGTCGCATCAAAATCGGCAATTACTCCACCCTTTAAAGGCCTTACTGTAATAATTGCGGCCGGAGTTTTACCGACCATTTTTTTGGCTTCCGTGCCTACAGCGATTACTTTTTTTGATTTTTTATGAATTGCTACAACCGACGGCTCACGGATGACAATTCCCTTTCCCTTAACAAAAACGAGTGTATTCGCGGTTCCCAAATCTATTCCAATATCATGGGAAAAAAGGGAGAATAATTTATTAAACATAAGCTAGAATTTCTATACCATAATAGCATCTCAAGAGATTTTTTCCAATACGTCTGAATTAGAGTCAATAGAAATGCGGACAATCTAGCTCATAATTACCAAAATCCTATTGCTCAAAATCCTACGATATGCTAGGATTACTCTAATTCTATATAGATGAAATTATTAAACTTTTGCAATAAAACAATTGAATATTCATTCTATCTACTTTTCTTCCTAGTGCCATTTGCCTTTACAAACGACACCTCTGAACTTTTTGAATTCAATAAGCTATGGGTAACTTTTATTATCACACTTGTAATCGGCTTTGCCTGGATTACGAAAATGATTATCAAACGGCAATTCCGAATTCAAAGAACTCCTTTGGATATTCCAATCGCTTTATTTTTGGCTTCCGAAATAATTTCGGCCGTTCTTTCTTTGGATCCGCACACCTCAATTTGGGGTTATTATTCCAGGTTTAACGGCGGATTACTCTCGATTTTCTCCTATGTTTTCCTTTATTTTGCTTTTGCTTCCAATCTTAAAGAGGAAGATAAAGATAAAGAGGAGAAATTTGAATTTAAAAAAGTCTATATTTTTATTATCGGCATTGTGGCTTTTTTCATCGGAGCGATTGTTTCGTCCCAAATAAAAAGCACGGGAGCGGTTGATGTCCCCTATCAATTATTTGCAAATTTAATTACGGTTTTAGTTTCGTTTGCCATTATTATGAAAGCGGCTCCAAGAGGAATTATAAAAAGATCTCTTTACGCGATTTTGTCTTCGGCTTTTTTGGTTATCCTTTGGGGACTTCCCTCGCACTTTGGCTACGATCCAACCTGTCTTTTGTTTAGGGGAACACTTGATGTTGCCTGTTGGACCAACGACTTTCAACCCAAAATCCGTATTTTCTCAACTCTTGGCCAACCAGACTGGCTGGCAGCATATTTAGCAGCATTAATTCCTTTAATCGGGGTCTTATTCCTTAATCTTACAACGGAAAGCAAGATCATTTTTAACAAAACCTTATCTTTTCTTAAAGATCAAAAATTTTGGATGGCCACTGCGTTATTTATCTTTTTCGCAATTTCTTACCTTGCGCTTTTGTATACCAGAGCCCGCTCGGCAGTAATCGCAATTTGGCTAATAATACCACTGCTTTTAGTTTGGTATTTCTGGTTCTACATCAAACCCAAATTTAATATCAAGAACTTGAACTTGGATTTTAAGATTGCCGCATTGTTATTCCTAACTATTGGAGTCGTAACATTTTTTGCCGGCCAACCATTTGCGCAGTTGCAAAAATTTGAATTCCAAAACATAATATCCCACTTTGCTAAACCCGTAGCTACGAAAACAGTTGTAAAGACCGCTGCACCGACACCTCCACCATCGCCTGTTTCAACTGGCGAACTCGGCGGAACTGATTCAAGCAAAATAAGACTTTTGGTGTGGACGGGGGCTATTAATATTTGGAAAAACAATCCAGTCTTTGGCAGCGGATTAGAAACCTACGCTTATGCTTATTACCAATACCGACCGGCAGCGCATAATTTAACTTCCGAATGGAAATACCTCTACAACAAAGCTCACAATGAGTATCTGAATTATCTGGCTACTACCGGAACAATTGGAATTATTACTTATCTTTCCATGATCGGAAGCTTTTTATTCTTGACCCTTCGTTACCTACTTCGAAACAAGAAAAAACTTACCAAAAACGATTTAGTTATTGTTTCACTTGTCGCCGGTTACGGAACAATTCTTATCACCAACTTCTTTGGTTTTTCGGTTGTCATGATTAATATTCTTTTCTATCTTTTCCCCATCTTTGTCTTTATAATGGCCGGAAAAATCGACTACAGCAAGGGCTATTCATTCCCCGCTTCCGTTAAGGATATTTTTGTTTTAAATAAATTACAAAAAGTTTTAATAATAATCGTTGGAATAATTACAATTTATTCAATTTTTACGCTTGTCAATTTCTGGAATGCAGATAGAAATTATTATTATGGAAAAAATTATGATGACCCAAGCGTTGGCGATTACCAAAGAGCTTATCCATTCTTAAGAGCTGCAGTAGCGCTTAGGCCAAGCGAACCGACCTTTAAAGATGAATTTGCCTATAACAATGCTGTTTTAGGCGCATCACTTCTGGTTCAAGCGCAAAAACAACCAGCTGCTCAGCAACAACAAGCTCAAACCGTTGCCAAACAGTTAATTGAAAGCGCTATTAACTATTCCAACGAGGTTACGACGAATCATCCAAACGATATTGTTTTTTGGAAAACCAGAGTCAGAGTTTTCTATACTCTTGGTCAACTTGACCCAAGCTATCTGACAATGGCGCTTGAGGCAATCAAGAAGGCTCAAACGCTTGCCCCAACCGATGCGGATGTTTCCTACAACTTAGGAGTTTTATATGGCCAAAACGGTGATTTTAAAAACGCGGTTAAAACTTTAGAAAATACCATTGTCTTAAAAAGAGACTATCCAAGTCCTTATTACGCTTTAGGAATTTTCTATCATCAGCTGGCAATTGACGCAAGCGGAAAAGTCGTCAACGAAGATTATAATAAAAAGGCTATCGATGAAATGAAGCTAACGCTTAAATATTTTGGACCAAATGAGCAAGTGTCCAGCGCTATCAAAAGTTGGGGAAAATAAGTTATGTTATTAATAGTAAAAGCTCCCAGTCCAGTCCTGTCCACAACAGCCAAACGAGTTACTAAAGTCGACCGTGCAATCCTAAATTTAATCCAAGAAATGGAGCTGTCTTTAAATGCAGCTTCCGATCCGGTTGGAGTTGGTCTTGCCGCCCCGCAAATTGGCAAAAGCCTGAAGTTATTTATTGCCAAGCCAACTGTAAAATCGCCGATTTCTGTTTTTATTAATCCCAAAATCACCAGTCAAAAACCCCTTATTGGTGAAAAAGACGGCAAAAAAACCCATAAACTCGAAGGTTGCCTATCACTCGTGAATGTTTGGGGAGAAGTAGAGAGATCACCAGAAATCGTATTGGAATACCTAGACGAAACCGGAAAATTCCATAAACGTAAATTTACCGGTTTTATGGCAACTATTATTCAACATGAGGTGGACCATTTAAATGGGATTTTATTCCCCAAAAGAGTTTTGGAGCAAAACGGAACATTGTACCAGTCTTCCAAAAATGCTAAAGGCGAAGATGAATTTGAGGAAATAATAATTTAAGCAGCACTTTCTTCTTCCGTAATTTTTTGTATCCTTAAGCTCTTTAATGCTTCCAAAACTTCATCGTAATCAAGCCAAAATAGTTCCCCTGGCTTCTCCTGAGCCTTATCTTCATATTTTTTATACATAAGCCCAAATACACTTAATCCTTGTTCTCCAAAAAGTTCATCCATTTTATTTTTTAGTTCTCTCAAACCATGCCTTGTAAACTCAGCTTGGAAAAATAACTCATCAGATCCAAATTGATCAACCAAATATTTAATGACTTTAATCTCGCCCGGGTACGATACATAAATTTTGTCATCAAGATTAGTTATTTTCATTGTTAGATAATCTATAAATCCTTCCTCTAACATAGCTAAACCATTTGTTCTCAAAAGCCTATCCTCGGCCTCATCGTTATTATCCGTTGGACGGGCTGTCAACCATCCTCTTCTTCTAACATTAATGTAGTCATCGTCATCTGTATCCGTTGACTCCCACATCTCTGAAAATTCAAGACAATGCAAAAGTTCGTGTATTCCATATGCTCGTAAAATATCTGCAAATTCCAAATTGTCATCTTTTGCTTCTTCTTCTATTACTTTTTTTGAAACAAATCCCATGCCTAATTCAGTAATCGAAAATCCCGGCACAAGCGGCTGTCCTTCATGGAATTCCTGAAAAACAATTGCATAACTTTCTTCTCCCAATACAAGCAATCTATCCAGTAAATTTGGTGGAATAGATAATCCCTTTTCTGAAAACAATTCTCCGATTCTGGCAATATCTCCGCCAAAAATGCGCTGTTTTTCTAAAGGGTCCATTTCGTCCTTTGGTAGATCAGGAAAAGATTCCTGCCACGGTTTTGATAAATCCGGTCCGGGAACTGCTTTGTATTTTGGTAAAGCTTGCTCTGTTAATGCCATCTGGGGATTATATTATAAATATTGGAGATAAACAACTATAGGGCGAGGATGAATTTGAGGAAATAATAATTTAGTTTTAAATTGAATCCGGATATTTCTTAATTAATTTCATCATTGCCGCAAACATTTCGCTTACCATATAAATTTGCTCATATGGATAAGCAAAATCTTCCCGCATAAAGATTTCTTTAGACATTAAAATATGCATTGTTTCGTCAATTTTTTGGACCGGTGTTTTTCTTCCCTCTTTGGGATAAAAAGTCCTTAAATTATGCAACCTGTCCGCCATCTTTACTAAAAGCGCTTCGGGCGAAGCCTTTCTTAATAATTCATATTTTATTTTTTTAGCTTGAGGTCTATTAAAAATTTCGATGTTATCTATTGGCGGCTCAGTTACGGAAATCACGATTTCGGCTGTTTCCGGAGAAAAATCTCTTGCAACTTGTTCACGAACAGTCTCTGCATACTTTGTATAGCCTAATTTTTTGGGATCACCAAATGCTGTCGTATCTTCAGCTACATCATGGAGTAATGCTCCACAAATCATAGACATATCGGTTATTTTAAGTTCATCAAGTAGAATTAAAGCTACATCTCGCGGATGCTCAAAATAGGGCTCGCCGCTTAATCGGAACTGCCCTTCGTGCGCATCTTTGGCCAGATCATAGGCGGACATTATTTTTCTTTGTTCTGTTTCGGAGAATGAACCAAGTCGAGCCTCAAAATCTACTCTTTCATCTTGTGGTCCTAGAATTTCTGTCATGCGGGAAATTATAATACTATTGAGCCTAAATTGCAACTATAGGGTATTAAAGCGGTTTAAGTTCGATCTTAGTGGTCAAGGAGTTTTCGATTTGCGGTTTCGAAAGCCGGATGTTTTTACGATAATATTTTTTAACTACAATTTTATTGTAATCGCTGACTTTTTGAATAAATTCGGTTTGCTGCAAATGATCATATTCATGCTGGATTACCCTTGCTAAAATCCCATCTGAGCATAAGCTGAACTTTTGACCATTCCCATCAAATGCTTCTACGGTAATTTCTTTTGGCCTTAAAACCGGACCGTAAACATCGCCTAAACTTCCGCAACCTTCGTAAATTACACTCTTTGCTTTCGATTGAACAGTTATTTTTGGATTAATAAACACTCTTAATTTGTCCGCTCTAACTAATTTTCTCGATCCGGTATTCCTAGGGTGCGTTACGAAAACTAAGTAATTTTCCCCTATTTGTGGAGCCGCAATTCCAATTAAGCCCGTTTTATACATCGTATCCGCTAAATCCTTGATGAGCTTTTTCAAATTTGGGGATTTAAAATCTTTAATAACTTTGTTTTGCGCTTTTAAACGTGGCTCTCCTGCTTCGATTACTTTTCTTATCATAATTTTTGAATTATACCAAAAAATCCAACCTCTGGATACTAAATTACAAATACCTTATACTAAATGTTATATGCGAGCAGTATTTTTTGGTTCCTCAAGATTTGTTGTTCCGGTTTTGGAAACGATTCATAACCAGTTTGATCTACCACTGGTTGTTACTACCGAACAAAATAAAATGGATGCGGTTCCGTTTTTTTGCGAGTCGAAAAAGATTGAATATATTATTGTCCGTAAATCTACAGATTTAATTTCCAATTACAGAATTCAGGAACCCATGGCTAATATTGGCATCGTGGCTGATTTTGGAGTCTTAATCCCCAATCAAATGCTAAATGCTTTTCCCGATGGAATCATAAATATCCACCCATCTCTTTTACCTAAATACAGAGGCCCAACTCCCGTGCAAAATGCAATCTTAAACGGCGATACGGAAACTGGCGTTACGATTATAAAACTGGATAAATACGTAGACCACGGACCAATTATTGCGCAAGTCAAAGAAAAGATTAAAGAAAATGATACGGCCAAATCACTTTACGAAAGGCTTTTTAGAATTGGCGGCGAACTTTTGATAAAAACTTTATTTAAATACGGAGACGCTCAAGGACTCACAACTGCGCAAGATCACGAAAGCGCCACTTTTACAAAATCCCTAACCCGCGATGACGGTTTTATTAATTTAAAAAATATTTATGAAGGCAAAGAATTTTTTGACAAAATGATTCGGGCTTATTATCCATGGCCGGGGGTTTGGACCAAAACAACAGTTAACAACAAATTACTAACCATTAAATTTTTACCGGAGAAAAGAATTCAGGTCGAAGGCGGGAATGATATGGCGTATAAAGACTTTTTAAATGGCTACGCTCACGCGGCCAATCCTGATTTAGTAAGCTTCTTGAAGAAAGAACTTTAAATTAGTAACGAAGCCTCTGATCTATCTGTATTAATGCTTTTGCTCTTGCATCTAAAATATGTCTATCAGGATTAGCTGCAGCGTAAACCAAATCCGGGTGAGAAGATATATCAACAACGCCTTTATTAGAAAGTGTAGTAACATCAACAACACCTTTTTTGGCTGCTACAAACTCTATGCTGCCGTCCACTCTTAAAACCATTCCGTGATCGCTAATATTTGTAGCCATGCGTCTATCGTAAAGCGAAAGAGTTGCTGTTTGGTTTGACCCACCTGTTGTATCCCATCTAAGCTCAACCACTCCGGCACCATAAGGCTTCTGCCAAGCAACACCCTGCCTGGTTAGCTCTCCATTTGGGATTCTTTGCAAAGCCATTTCCGGAGTTAGCTCTATTGCCAACAAAGATCTGTCTGCTGATTGGTTAGCTTCTGTTGAATTTACCGGTGCGCCCTGTGACCCGCCCGAACCTTCTTTGTGTCTTCTAAACATAGTTCTATATTATAGGGTGTTTTATTATTGAAATCAAGGAGAAGAAAAAATTAGGCAACTGCGGCGACCGGAATAACAACTTCTGCTGCGATTTGATCTTTGTGTTTAAAGTTTGAAGTCTTGAGTGTTCTTTGGCATTTTGTGCAAAGCTTTACTCTTTGCTGCACGCCGGAAACAACAATTCTCGCTGAATGCAAGTTTGGTTTAAAAATCTTTCTGGTTCTGTTTTTAGCATGGGAAACGTTATGTCCGTACATTATCCCCTTGTCACAATTAAAACATCTGGCTGCCATAGTCTACACATTATAACTAAAATGGAGAAGATTTTCAATTCGAAGATTAAAATACCTAAATTGATTGAAAAAAAGCGTTCAAAAACCTATAATTGGCTAATGGATTTAATGCTTGCTGTTGTTTCATTAGTAATTTTGGTTTATTCTGCAATTCTACACGAGATTGCGCACGGATTTGTGGCTGAAAAATTAGGCGACCCTACAGCCAGGCTTATGGGAAGATTAACATTGAATCCCAAAAGTCACATTGATCCGTTTATGAGTATTCTTTTGCCCTTACTTTTAATTATTTCCGGATCCCCTGTTGTTTTTGGTGCTGCTAAACCCGTTCCGGTTGATCCGTTTAATTTCCGCGAACCAAAAAAAGATTTGGCAATTGTTTCTTTAGCCGGTCCTGCTACCAATGCCTTGATTGCAATTGTTGCCGCCATTTTGATCAAGCTTTTGATATTCGCAACCCCCTACTTTGGCGCGAGCCCAATGCTAACCAATATCGTAATTCCCGTTTATACATTCCTGGCTTTGGTGGTTAGGATGAATTTACTTTTGGCTATCTTTAATTTAATCCCAATTCCCCCACTAGACGGATCTAAGATTTTTGCTTTGGTCTTGTCGGATCGCCAGGCGGCGACTTACATGTCTATCGGAACTTTCGGAATTTTGATAATTTTCTTTTTATTGATGTTTCCAATCGGCGGATTTTCGCTGCAAGGAATAATGTTTAGCCTACTCACCTTCGCCCAACACCTGCTCGGGTTATAGCTCCCGGCTGAGGTCGAACAACTTGAGCAATGGCTTGAGCCATATCAGGCCGCTGCGGAGATCTAACCATAGCCCGATCTGAATCTACAAAACCTTTTTTTATATTCCACTGATAAATATCCCCTATATCCAACCTGCCACCACCTTCGGGATAAGGCTCTGCCGAAATACTCCAATTTTTAAGATCTGCAAAAGCACATAAATTATTCATCAAAAAACTGCCAACACCATGAGCATCGAAATACGAAGATTCTCGCGGCATAACCCATGTCGCAGATTTAATTTTACGTATATGAATGTCAGCTCCGCTTGTGCTTCTACTAAGAGCGACGTAGCCGACTTGCCCTTCGTTTCCCTCAAAATCCTGAAATTCAGATCCAAAAAGATAAATTTGCTTGGCAGCTTTTATTTCACGAAGACGTGCTTCCCAATCAGGAACATGAATGGTAAACCTAAATGATGATGGATTTTCCGGCAATGTTCCTTTGAAAATATATGGTAATCCCTCAATTTCGACCGGGATGCTAAATTCGGAGGAGTCTGGAACTTCATGTGTAACTACCGGAGGTTCTTGGTCAGGCATATGCAAAAATTATAGCATAAACGAATCTACTTACCTTCGCTCAACATCTCTTGGGTCTCTAAGCTATTTTAACCAAGAAAAAAGGCACCAGGGGGTAATAGAAAAAGGGAACGTGACGGGAGTCACAGCAAACTGCGAAGCAGTCATATTCTCTTTTTGAGTCTATCACCTTACGGTGCCTTTTTTTGCACATTTGTGCTGTTACGGATTGTCTAGTTAGATGTCTTCCATCATGTCTTGCTCGATTTGATCCGCTCCTCTGAGAAGTGTCAATGTGACACAAACTAGAATTGCTAAGCAAACGATTGCCGACCAGAATGCTGTCCAAAATGGAATCCAGAAGTCCTGGTCGCTGATGAAGCCGAACGCGAAATGCGTGACTGCGAGCCCAATGGTCGTGAGTATGGCAACTGCCCACCCTACGATCAAAAGAACAATTTCAGTCACGATCCAATCGTCGGTGTCAAGATGTTTGACGATTTTGATGAGTAAGCCAAGGATTGCAAGCAATGCCAAGATTGTCAGCACTGCCAACACGACGGTGACTTGCATTGGAAGATTGATTCCGAACATGCTTGGCTTCCCTTCTCCTCTTTTGGAGGATGTGCTCTTTACGAGCTTAGATGAAATGGGACGCTAGATGAGCTACTGATGCTTAGCCCCAAAGGAGCAAAGCAAAAAACAGCGCTATCAGCAGTATCCAGGAAAGAGGGTTACTGGCAACAAAGCCGTACACGCCAACCACAACCATTGCGGTCAGTATTAGCACCAATTCCAACAAGGAATGGCTGCTTTTGTTTTTTAAGAACCGCATTTCTCCTCTTCTTCCTCTTTTGGAGGATGTGCTCTTTACGAGCTGAGTGAATAGATACGATTGTCCGAACGCTGCCAGTAAATCCTGACAATGTCTAGGAATTGGGCGGCGAGTGTGCAAAGGCAAATCTCCGGAACGCACCACGTCCTCACGTCTCCAATTAGAGACATGAGCGTAGTGAAAATAATCGTAATTAAGAGCACAATGAGCAAATCCCTAATTCTTGGCTCTTCTGGTTTCTTGTCCGAATTTGAATCTGTCTTGATAGTAACCCATCCTACGCATAGCGCAAGAAGAACGCTTACTATCCCTGCAGGAAACAACGCCTCCTGAGGGAGTCTTACCACTACGTGGTCCGTTGATGCAATAAGGCTAACGAGAGAGGCTATTACCCCTATCAATAGCGCCATAGCTGCAATCACGCCGATTGCGTAAACGTTTTCCGTGATCCATACGATGGGATCTCTCTTGACCTTCTCCCAGTACATCCATTCTCCGATGAGAATGACGACGGTAAGGACTGCCGCGATAACGATTACCACGACTGCCCAGATCGGAATGTTGTTATTGAGAAGCTCGTTCATGTCTCCCCTTCTTCCTCTTTTTGGGAGGAATGGCACCCTTTTTAGTGGGCGCTGTTTAGGTAGCTCGTGATGTTGTTCCAGATGTCGATTGCGTCATGAAACAGACAAGCTGCTCCAAAGACTACAAGCAAAACCAGGATACAACCGGCGAGCGGAATTCCCACGATGGCTCTCCAAGGATGATCTTCCAGATCGTCCCAGAAACTGTGCATCGCACCCCAAGAAAGCAATGCAGCTGCGAATGCCGGTACGGCAAAGATAAAGGCCTGATAAAACGCAGGCATTTGTTTCTCCTTCTCCTCTTTTGGAGAAAATGTGAAGTTGATGTTTGGGTAAGCGAAAGCTACTTTGCCGTCGCTGCCCGGATCAGATCGGTAATGGCTCCTGTATAGATATTGAGCGCCCCGATCATTAAGGCCAGCGTTGCAAGGAAAAGCAAAAGAATGCCTTCGGCCAGATAGCTGATGCAATCACCGAGCTTTTCAGTCTTTTCCTCTGCGCTGAGGTCATCTTCTTGCCCGATGTAACGCGCATTCGCTGCGGAACCCAGTTTCCTGGCCGCAAAGAAAAACGGAACGCAGGCGAGGCCAAAGAAAAATAGACCTGTTGCCGTTGCCGAATCGATGTTCATGTCGCTCCTTGTTTCTCTCTTACGAGAGCTTTTGATGACCCTGATTTCTCAATGGCCAACGATAAAACAAACGATTCCGACCACGATGATGGCCAGTCCAACTTCAGCTAGGCCGGCATCCTGGAGGATTTTTTTAAGTTCTTCCTTGATCGCCTTAGCCCGGCTGATGCCTTTGTATTTGGAATTGAGCATCGCTCTTTTGAATGTAACGTAAAGGTCTATAACCACCAACGTGCCGCCGGTCAAAAAGAGCCAGAACCAGAGTCCGACGTGCAGAAGACTCGACACCCAGAGCGCAACGCCGACGAGAAGCAAAAGTATGCCAATCACCGCAACGTTTATACTGGAGTCGTTGATCTTTTTTGCACGAGGACCGCGAGGATGACTTTCGTAAACGCCTTTTGCGTTTAGGATAAGTAGGTCATCCGTAAGTACGCCAACAACTATTCCTCCCACCAAAAGGATTGCTCCTGCGATGAGAAGAGCCATCTGTGCGTTCATGTCTTCCTTTCTTCCTCTTTTTGAGAGAATTATGCTTGGATGAGTTGCCGCGAAGCGCTAGTTTGACCAAAGCAGGTTAAGCGACAATAAAGTTGCTCCTCCTGCGATAACCAAAACAAAAGCTTGCGCGACTATTCGGCTGATTCTTGCCTTGAGACTAAGACGTTCCTTGAGCCGTCGCAGCCTAAACCACAATCCAAGCTCACTGACAATCAGCAAAACAAAGAAAATGATCTTTACGAAAGCCGAGTTAACAAACTCGAGCAGTCCGCTGCGATTAAGCATCATGAAGGCCAAAGTCAAAAGAACAAGAACGATGAGTCCGACAGAAGAAACTACTTCGAGAGTAGTTCTTTTCGGATTCTGCCTGAATTTGTCCAGGAAAATTGACAACTCTTCACGAGCTTCCGAAATATCTTCCCGAACATATCTGTAAATCCCCCGCGTCTGCCATATAAGCAGAAACGAGATTCCTACAACGACGATGAATCCGATGATCCACTTTAGGATATAGACTGCGTCCACGTTGTAACTCCTTCTTCCTCTTTTTCAGAGAGATGCATTGTCAGCCGCCGGGAAACCCGAATCGCATCTGTGTTATTTCGCCATAGATGACAAATGCGATAAATACAAATACTGCAAGTAGAAAGAGCATGATTAAATAGACTATGGAGTAAATGAAGACATTACCAACGACATCGTCAAAGAAGCCATCGGAAGTCATACACATGATCATGTAAAGTATGTAGACTACTGTCAGTATGTTGAATATGTCCAAGTTGAATATGTCCACGTCTCTCCTTCCTCCTCTTTTTAAAGAGAAGTGTTGATGATTACCTATTCTGCTTGCTCCGGCCGTCGAAGATTTAATGCCAAAAAGATGGCAAAAAATCAACGCTAAAACTTAAGTAAGACAGGACGAGAGCACAGATAACTCCGATAACTACGACAGTACTGACAAGGATCAGAAAGCCTATCGAGTACAAAAGTACGTTGGTGGCGAAGTCTTCAAAGAAGTCCTTATCCATCAACACCACTATGATCACATAGACTATAAAGCTTATTGCCAGTACGGTGTTTATGTCCATGCCTCTCCCCTTTTGAATTGAATTGAATTAAATAAATAGATGCTATCGATTGATAGTGCTTTAGACACTAAACGATTTTTGAACAGCTAATGCCCAAGGCACTACCAACCGATAACTAGACTTTTCCGTAACTTGTCAAAGTGCAAAAATAATTATTAGCAACACAGGCAAAAAACTCCATACAGCAAATGAGTATGGGTTTGTCTTGTTACCAAGATTGGATACTATCATAATAAGTAATTCAAGTCAAACTATGGGATTTCGGAGGTGGGTAAAATTTGTGTTCTTAAGCTATTTCTTCTCTTGCGGCAATTGCAAAATCAATTAGATCATCCGGAAACTGATTCTTGGCTCTAAGCTCTGCTCGCGTCTCGGCAGCCGTCCAAGCTTCCTTATAACAACGCTCACTCATTAGCGCATCTACCTGATCTGCCAAAGCATGTGAACGTTTTGCCAGATACAATGGCAATTGCCCGTTTAGACCCTCCGGCGGAATGATGCTAAATTGATCACCATGGGATTGGACAATTTCGGCAACAACTGCGTCATGCTTAAAAAGCGGTCCCGCTCCAAGATCCACATGTGTTTTCATTATTTCCGTCTCCCAAACATTAAGCGCGGTAGGTTT
>Ga0182027_10004417_pt1 | contig 21794 bp, 15 predicted proteins | sample 712E1DmetaG_FD_121300 | JGI IMG/M metagenome (GOLD analysis project Ga0182027, IMG submission 121300) | Permafrost microbial communities from Stordalen Mire, Sweden - 712E1D metaG (Illumina Assembly) | ecosystem: Environmental > Terrestrial > Soil > Wetlands > Permafrost | place: Sweden... | reverse complement strand
GCTGTTCGAGTTTGGCCAGCCGCGTTTTGGCTTGTTCGCGATTCTTGTTGATCGCGCCCAGCGCATCGAGGAACTCGACATCCGCGGCGACGCCGGTCGTGCCGTGCGGGTCGAGGGCGAGCGCCTTTTTGTACGCCGCGATCGCCTTGTCGCCATTGCCCAGCTCCGCATATTTGTCGCCGACCGCTTTCCACGACGGGGCGTCTTGGGCCGAAGCTTCGAGCGCGGAGATCCGGCCGCTGAGCTTGCGGTAGTCCGTCAGCGCCTTGATGAAATCCTCGGGCGCCAGCGCGCCGACAAAACGCTCCTCCTCCTGGCCGTCGGCATTCAGAATCACAAACGTCGGAAAAGCCGTGATCCGGTACTGGCGCAGCAGCGCGGGTTCCTTGGCTTCATCGAGGTAAACCCCAACCCAATCGTTCATGGTTTGCTGCACCGATTTCTCGGTCAGCACCTTTTCCTTCATCATAGTGCAAGGCGGGCACCACGCCGCCGAAAACATGGCCAGCACCGGCTTGTTGTTCCGCTTGGCGGTGCGCAGTGCATCGTTCCAATTCGTCAGCCAGGACGCGGGCGGCGCGACGTGCCGGGCGCCGCCGTGCGATTCCTCGGCAAAAATCGGGGCCAAGGAGATAAACCCAAGCACGATGAGCACGCCTGCCAGCAGCCGGGCCGTCCAGCCAAAAGCCGGGGATTGGGAATGGCTCATCGAATTCTCCCTGGCGTCTCCGAGACGCTGAAACCGCCCCGCGCAAGCCTGCGACCGATGCGCTTACAGTCACAACCTAGCATCTTCCATACCAGCATGGGTCCACATTAAGGCAATAGACGTTAAAAAGCCTGTTTATGGCCTCCAATGGCCGCAAAGACCTGTTTTTTCAAGACAACAGGGGACTCCTGGGACCCGGGGCAACGGTCGGCGGGCGCTACAGGGGGCGCTGGAGAGGCCAGAATCGTCGCGCGATTACCAAAATGATGCATCATTATTAGAAGGAACTTCAAATTGCGCCCGCCACGACTTCTCCCCTCGGCCACTTTGTCGCACCTTGGGATCTCAAAATCGGGGATCGTTCGAGGCCCGAATTTGTCGAACCGATCAATCGGTTCTGATGGAAATCCCTTGAGACCGGGGGGGGTAGAATCGTGGGTACACGATTCTACCCCCGGCTTTGAAATCGAACCGCTAACGCGGTTCCAGGCTTCAATCTTGGCGGTTCCATGTTTCAATCTCGGCGGTTCCATGTTTTAATTTTAGCGGTTCGATGAGGCGGCAAAATACATGACGCTACCTAGAGCGGATCACGTGGAGGGGAGGGACTCAGTTATGGATCTGCACGATCGGGTGGTCTGGGTGACGGGGTCGGCCCAGCGGCTGGGACGAGCGATGGCCCTGGATCTGGCGCGGCGGGGGGCGAATCTCGTCGTGCACTACAACCAGTCGGAGGCCGAGGCGCGTAGCGCGGTCGCCGAGATCGAGGCGCTGGGGCGGCGGGCCATCATGGTCCAGGCCGACCTGAGCGACCTGGACCAGATCAAGGGAGTCGTCGCGCGGATTGACGAGGCCTTCGGGCGGCTGGACGTGCTGGTCAACAGCGCCGCGAATTTTCACCGGGTCAAGCTGGAAGCCATCGACGAGGCGCTCTGGGACGCCAGCCTGAACGTGAACTTGAAAGGGCCGGCGTTTTGCGCGCTGGCGTGCGTCGAGCTGATGCGGCGCGGCGGCAGCGGCAAGATCATCAACTTCGCCGATTGGGCCGGCTTTCGCCCCTACCGCAATTACCTCCCCTACCTCGTCTCCAAGGGGGGGGTGATCACGCTGACCAAAGCGCTGGCGCTGGAGCTGGCGCCTGAAATCCAGGTCAACGCCATCGCTCCGGGGCCGGTCCTGCCGCCGGAGGGGGCGAGCGCGGCGGAGCTCGAGCGCATGGTGCGCCAGGTGCCGCTGGGGCGCCTGGGCGCGCCCGCGGATATCGTGGCCGCCGTGGCGTTTCTGATCGAGGGCGGCGACTACATCACCGGCCAGGTGCTCTGCGTGGACGGCGGGCGGCTGATCGCCAATCCGGCCTGAACAAGCGCGGAGCGCGGAGTGCGGAGCGCGGAATAAAGAAAATTGCACGAAAATGCGTTGCCCTTGCGGGTAACAAAGTCGCGCATTAAGCGCAGAGGGCCTAAAACCATTTAACACGAAGAATAGCTGATTTTATTCCGCGCTCCGCACTCCGCGCTCCGCGCTTGGTTACTACTCCCGCGGGTCATCCTCGTACCGTTCTTCCTCGTACTCGCGCATGCGGCGGTCGAAGGCTTCGCGCTCGACGAAGCGGTTGACCAGGCCGATCTGGGCCGCGAGGAAAACCACCAGCGCCACCAGCCCGCCGATGAGCCGGAACTGCTCCGGCAAGCCGGCCGTCAGCAGGAACACGCCGACGATCGAGGTGATGACGGCCACGATGAAGCGCCGGAAATAAACGAGGACCAGCCCGCCGATAACGGCCCCGACGACGACCGCGATCAGAACCCCCCAGCCGGTCGAGGTGGCGGCCAAGCCCTTGACCGGCCCCTGCTGCAGCAGGCTCCAGGTGAGGCTGGCACCCATAATTGCGCCGGCGGTGAAGAAAAAATAGAGCTGCAACGCGCGCATCAGCAGCACGCCCAGGATGCCGCCCAGCACGATGCCGATGCCGAGCAAAAGGAACTGGAGGTTGAGCGAAAGATGGAAATAATCGGCGGCGAAGACCCCCAGCGCCCCGCCCGCGCCGGCGCCGATCAGCCCGCCGATCAGCGGGACCCCGGCCCAGTAGAGCACCCAGCCGAACAGGCCGACGGCCAGCCCGGCGATAATTAACAAAAGGTTGGAATCACCCTGGTTCATGAGGCATTCTTATTCCAGCGCCGGGCAACTGGCAAAGAAAAAGTGGAATTCGGGCCGATGATTTTTCGGACGCGGCAGATCAGCGGGTTCAAGAAAGAGGGGCGGCGCGCGGCGAAAATCGTCGTGCTCGTGGACGGCGAGCCGTGGGCAACGCTCGACCCGGAGACGGTGGTGCGCGAGCGGCTGCGCACGGGCGAGGGGCTCGACGCGGCGCGCCAGAGCCAGATCCTGGCCACCGACGAAACGATCCGCGCGCGCAAAGCCGCCGCCGGCCACGGCGCGCGCAGCCCCAAGACGCGCCACGAACTCGAGCGCTTCCTGCGCGAGCGGCGCTTCGCCGAGAGCGCGATTCAGGCCGCGCTGGCGATGCTGGAGGCCAGCGGCACGCTCGATGACGAGCGCGCGGCCGAGTGGCTGATCCGCAGCCGGCGGCGCCGGCGCGACGTCGGCCCGCGCCGCCTGGAGGCGGATCTGCGCACGCAAGGCTTTACGCCGGCCGAAGCCGGAGAGCGCCTGGGCGAGGCGCTGGCGGGGGTCGATTGGGTCGCCGAATGCCTGGCCCTGGCGCGCAAAACGGCCCGGCGATACGAACCGCTGGCCGAGACCGCCCAGCGCCGGAAACTGGCGGCCGCGCTGGCCCGGCGCGGCTACGCGCTGGACGTGGTCTGGCAGGCGATTCGCCGCCTGATGGCCGAGCGCGGCGGGACGGCGGATGAGAATGAGGCCGAGGAGTAACGGAAATAGGAAATAGGGATCGGAAATAGGGGTCAGACGCAATACTGTTCGGCATTGTAATTGCTTGAGACGCGAAGATGGCGACGAAGCGTCGAAACGCCAAATCTGGCGCGCCAGCAAGACAAAATACGACCGTCGGCACGGCAAAATAGTGCGGCAGATGAACGATTGGGCACTCGCGGACAAGGCGGCGGAGAGTGAAAATGACAGTTCAGGCGTCAAGCACGAAACATGCCGAACAGTATTGCGTCTGTCCCCTATTTGTCCATTTCCGATTTCACCTTCTTATAAGTTATGAGCTTTGCAACCGGAGACTCCAGGGACACGATCAGCAGCCCTTGCTCCATCAAGGCCCTGCCGGTAAGGCGCTCGGTCTTGCCGCCATCCAGATCCGTCACCAGATAAGTGGCGGCCGGCCGCAACCCGCGCAGCTTTAAGCGGATCGATCCATCTTGATTTTCAGCCCGCCTAAATGCCTGCACCATCCCCCCGCCTTTCTCGGGACTATCGAACTGCCACGCCATCCACACGTTGTTGGACTCGCTATAAGGTGTGAGGGGATAGTAGTCACAAAGCAGGGTGTCCGCCACTTTGCGCCAATCGGCCACCATTTTACGAACCAAAGCAAATTGCGCGGGTTCCTTGTCCGGGTCGATGGCAATGGCGAAAGCGGGACAAAAGTGGCTGCGAACCCGATAGGCGCTGTCGCCGGTCACCCCGGTTCCATAAAAGGGAAACCACATCGAAAGGCCGTAGGTGTGCCCCTGATTGCCGACGGGCTCGCCCTGGTAGTCACTCCGCAGCAGCGGCACCCCGCGCCGCAGCGTCTCCAGATCGTTCCTTCGCCCGCCGCTCGCGCAGGAGTCGATCAGCATGCCCGGATGCCGGCGCAGCAGTTCGTCCCAGTAGGCATAGTAGGCCATGACGTGTTTGATCTCGGTGATCCCCTGCCGGTCCGGCGTATCATTGCCCCTCCAGTAGGCGAGTGGATCGATGTTGAAGTCTTGCCGGTAGTAGTCGATGCCCTGCGAAGTCAGGATGCCGTCAAAATGATTAACAACCCATTTCCAGACGATCGGGTCACCCAGGTTCAGCAGGCCGCCGGCGTTGCCCCCCAAAACCCACTCGGGATGATTCGTCGCCAGCCATGATCCCGCCGCAACGCGCTCGGGTTCGAACCAGACGATCAGCTTCATGCCACGCTGGTGAACGTAGTCGCTGATCGCCTTAAGCCCGTTCGGATAGCGCTTCTTCTCGATTTCCCAGGTGCCGACCGGTGACCAGTCGTTGCCCGGCACCTGATACCATCCGGCGTCGATCCACCAGAAGTCCAGCTTGAGATCCAGCTTCACATAGCCGTCGATGAACTGCTTTTCGCCGGCCTCACTGGTCAGCAAACCAGGGAACGAATTGCCGTCACACATCGACAGCAGGGGGCGCAGCGGCTTGCCGCCTATTCGGGGCAGGTTGTGCTTGACCATCCATGCGCGCCAGATGTTCTGGGCCCGGATCACGTCCCCTTGGTAGAACTGCATCACCGCCATCGGCGTCCGGACTTCCTCGCCCGGATGCAGCTTGAAATGAGTGAGTTCCTGTCCGCCGCGCAGGCGCAGGCCCTCAGCCTGGTCTCGTGAGAACTCGGCGGCCCACTGGCCGGCCCAGCTTACGGCCACGATGACGCCCTCGCCTGGCCACTCAATGTTGAAGTAGGGGAAGTTTCCATTGGTGGGACGACCCCCAACGGCGGTCAATCGCTTGGTGGTTCCAGGGCCAAGGACCACATCCAGGGGTTTATAGCTAAGCGCCGTGCAATCATCGCCGGCGATGCTGTGAAGCGTGAACTCTGCTTTCTTCGACCGGATCAAACGGGTGTCGAGAGCCGCAATGTCCGACAGAATTGGAGTATCGGTGGCGCCCGTATTCTTGAAATACAAGGTCCACTCAACCGTCGGGTAGTCGAGATACTCCACCGCCACGCAGCGCAGCACAAGACCGGTCCTGGAGTCTGTGTACGTGAGCACGCGCTGAAGCCGGTGATTGTCCAGCTTCCTGCTATCGCTGGTGGAAGTCCACGTCTTGAGAAAATCGGCTGATGCGTTGCCATCGTAGACGAAAGAGAATGGAAGAACGGTCCCCCCTGGATCTAGGTGATGGGCGGTCCAGCGTTGGGCCGTTGCCATTTCGCCGGCGCTCTGCTCCGCGGCGCACAGCGACCGCGCCGCCACACAGCATATAGCCAGAATAACCACGAGCGTTCTCGCTGGATAAATCATGAATCTCTCCTTTGAGCCTCTTGCAAACGTCGAAGAAATGCAGCCTTACAAAATAGTCAAGTCAGTCAATCGGCCCATTCGTCCGCCATGATCGTCCTCAAGCGTGCCCCCCCGATCAGGGACGTTCCAGGCGGCTTCGGGTTTTGCCCTCTTACAGAGGACAGCCCCAACCGGGCGGAGGTTTGGCGTGCCCTCCTCCCCCTGTCCCGTTAACTGTAGTGGAAGGTTCGCGTGGAATTAGGGGACAGGCGGTTTTATTCGCCGACACAAGGGTCAGGCTTGACAATCCGCTGATCCGGCGCCAGACCCAGACCACGCGCCCGCTGGGCGACGAGACGTTCGTGGCGCGGCTCGAAACGCAAGCGGGCCGTCTCCTGCGCGCCCAACCGCTGGGCCGCCCTAAGAGACGGGCCGAGGCGACGCCATGAGTCTTGCCATCAATAAACACCGTCTGTCCTCTTTTTCCCCTTCCAAGTAGGTCGCTTCCGCCGGAAGCGACATGGGTTACGTCTGGTGAATCCGACGCTTCGGCCAGCGTTTAACCCGCAAAATCATCAAAATGTCGCTTCCAGCGGAAGCGACCTACTCTACCCGATTTCGGGCGTTTTGGAAATTGACCCTTGCGAACGTCAATCCCTATAATACGATGAATCTGAGGGGAGACGGGGTTGGTCTTTTTTGCGCCGGGCCCGCCCTTGTGCCGCGCGGGCGGCGGACAGGTGAAAATCGTTGTGACGTGGTTCCTGTGGGGTTCGCTGATCTTCCTGGTCTTTCTCGCCCTGGCGATGTGGATTCACAACCTGCGCCACCAGATCCTCTATTTGCGCTCGCTCAACCGTCAGGCGCAAAAAGAGCAGGAGGCCGTCCTGTCGCTGATGGACAAACTCGGCGAGCGGATCACCAGCAAGATCGACCTCGACGACACGCTCAAGATCCTGACCGAGTATATCGTCCAGGCGACCAACGCCGAATCGGGCGCCATTTTTGTCCACGAAAACGAATCGCTGCGCGCGCGGGTCAAGATCGGGCCGTTTCCGCCACTCCAAGTCGTCGCCGCGCCGGATGCCGAGGGATCGGCGGATGCCGATGAAATCCGGATCGGCGAGGGGATCGTCGGCCTGGTCGCCGAGCGCGGCGAGCCGCTGCTGGTCAGCGACGCCGAGGCCGACCCGCGCGTGCCGCGCCACCCCACGCTGCTCAACGAAGCGCACTCGCTGATCCTTTGTCCGCTGCGCGTGCGCGGCAGCATTCTGGGCGTCTTCGTCGTCGTCAACAAGCTGGGCGGGGCGGTCTTCGATCTGCGCGACATGGCTCTCTTGCAGGCGCTGGCCGATCAGGCCGCCGTCACGGTCGACCTGGTCAAGCTTTACGACGTGCTGGCCGATCAGCAGCGTCTGGAGCAGGAACTGGCGGTGGCCCACGAGTTTCAGCGCATGCTGCTGCCCGATGTCTTCCCGCGCCTGCCCGGCTTCGAGCTATACGCGATGAGCGAGGCGGCGCTGATTATCGGCGGCGACTATTTCGACTTCTTCGAGGTCGACGACGCCCACCTCGGGCTGGTCATCGCCGACGTCTCGGGCAAGGGGATTCCCGGGGCGCTGATCATGGCCATGGTCCGCGCGGTGCTGCGGGCCGAGTCGCGCGGCATCCTCTCGCCCAAGGACGTGCTGCGGCGGGTCAACGAGCGGATCGTCGCCGACACCAAAGAGAATGTCTTTACCACGATGACCTATGGTATTCTTGATTTACGGACCGGCCGACTCAAGTTTGTGCGGGCGGGCCACGAGCCGTTGCTCATCCTGGGGCGCGAGGAAAAGCAGGTAACGCAATTGACCCCGCGCGGCCTGGCCCTGGGCCTGGCCGGCGGCGAGATTTTCGATCATAACGAGGAGGCCGAGGTCCAGCTCCACCCCGGCGAGGTCGTCCTGCTTTACACCGATGGGGTGATCGAGGCGATGGACCAGAGCAGCAAGGAGTACGGGCGCGAGCGTCTGATCGCCCGGCTTAAGGCCAGCGACAACCCGACGGCGGAGAGCCTGATCCGTAGCGTGGTGGAGGACTTGCATCAGTTCACGCTGGGCATTCCTCAGCATGATGACATTACCCTGCTGGCCTTGCGGATGCTGCCCGCCGGGCCGAGCGAGCCGCGCGAGGGGGCCGGCGTCGCGCAAGGGACGGCCTGAAGTTTGGCCGGGCGCCGCCGCCAACGGGAGAGGCACAACCGTGAAACCATTCTCCATTGAAACCACCGAACCCGCGGACGGATCTTCCCAAGTCGTCGAAGTGCGCGTCTCGGGTTATCTGGACGCCCATACGGTCGTCTCGTTCGAGCGGACCATGGAGGATTTGCTCGGGCGTCAATATCACAAATTCATTCTCGATCTGGCGGACCTCAATTACATCTCCTCGGCGGGCATCGGCGCGCTGATGGTCCTCTTGCAGCAGTTGCGCCGCCGCCAGGGCGACATGGTCCTGCTGGCGCCTTCGCCCAAGGTCTTCAAGGTGCTCGATCTGCTCGGCTTTACCAGGGTCTTCCAGATCGCCGACGATCGCGCCGGCGCGCTGAAGGCGCTGGGGAGTTGAAGCGCGGAGCGCGGAGTGCGGAGTGCGGAATAATAAAGGACGGTTACGCAAAGAACCGCAAAGAATACGCGAAGGGCCGCAAAGAGGAGAATGGAGAATGACACACGCGGCGACCACGCCCAGCGACACCTTTTCCCGTTTTACCGTTACCTGTCCGGCCGACAAAACCCACCTGGGCATGCTGCGGCGGTTTGTCGTCGGCGTGGCCGAGGAGGCGGGCTTCACCGGGGAGGCCCTCTACCAAATCGAGATGGCGGTGGATGAGGCGTGCAGCAACGCCATGGTGCACGCGTACGGCGCCTCGGCCCCCGCCCCCCAAGCCGTCATCGAGTTGCACCTGAGCCTCGACCCCGAGGCCCTGAGCGTCGAGGTGCGCGACCGCGGCCAGGGGGGCCTGAGCGGGGAAGCCGCCTGCCGCGAGGCGCTGGAAGCGTATCACGATCCCGCCCGCGAACATTACTGCGGCTTGGGCCTGCTGATCGTGAAGCAATTCATGGACGAGGTGCGCGTGGCCTCGCCGCCGGAGAAAGGGACGCGGGTCACCATGCGCAAATATCGCCGCGCCGCGCCCCCCAGCGCCGAGGGCGCGCCGGCGACGACCCCGATCCACCCGCAGGGAGCGGCCTTATGAGTTCAACGCCAAGCAAACGCCCCGCCGTCCGGCGCGAGCAGACGGCGCCGCGCCCCACGAAGCGGCCCATGACCATGCTGCGCAATCTCCTGGTCCGCTTCCGGATGATCAGCAGCGTCCAGAGCGCCCTGCGTGGCACGCTCAAGCTCGAGGACATTCACTCCATTATCCTCTCGACGATGATCGCGCGGTCGGCGATGGATTTCTCGCGCGCCATGCTCTTCGGCCACGACGAGACCAAGGGGGTGCTGCGCGGGCTGGCGGCGCTCGGCGGGCGCGACGCCGCCGAAAACGAGCGCTTGCACCGCGAGGTCGAGACCGAGGAGCGCGCCGTGGCCGACATGGTCAAAAGCCTGGCCGAGGTCGAAACGTCGCGCGGGGAAGAAGACCTGTTCAACACCAGCCTCAAAGACTTTTCCAATCATTCCTCCTGGATCACGACTTTTCAGAAATTCGGCGTCAACACGCCGCTCGCGGCCGAGGTGCGTCAGATCGAACTGGCCGGCGTGGCCGATCCGCCGAGCGACGCCCCCGTGGCCGCCGGCCGGTTTGTCGAGGGCCTTTTGCACAGCGACGCGCCGCGGATTTTCAGCCACGCGCGGCTCGCGCGGGCCGGTCTGCCCGAGGCCCTTCTGGAACTGCTGCCGGGCGAAAGCCTGTGGACCCCGATCCGCACCCAGAAGGGGTCGCGCCTGGTCCTGGTCGCCGACAAACTCTTCCACCCCGAACCGATCCTGCCCATTGACCTGATCCACGTCGAGTGGTTCGTCGGCCAGGTCGCCCTGGCGCTGGAGAACGCCGAGATGTTCCAGGATCTGGAGCAGGCCTTTCAAAGCCTGCGCGAACTGGACCGGATGAAAAGCAATTTCCTGGCGACGATCAGTCACGAACTGCGCACGCCGCTGACCGCGATCAACGGCTACGTCCAGCTCATGCTCGCCAACCGGATCGGCTTCGTCTCGCCGGGCCAAAAGGAGGTGCTCGAACGGATCCACGCGCACAGCGACCTGCTGACGGGGAAGGTCAACGATCTGATCGAGATCGCCGAGATGGACGCCGGGCGCGCCGCCGAGGCCGTGCTCGATCCGGTCGATGCGCTCAACGCGGTGATGGCCGTCCTGCCGCGCGTCGAATCGCGCCGCGCGCACAAGGGGGTCACCGTCGAGCCGGTGGTGATCAGCCCCATCCCGCTCATCCGGGCCAACAAAAGCGCGCTGGAGCGGATCTTTTTTCACCTGCTCGACAACGCGATCAAGTTCGGCCAGCCCCACGGCCACGTCTGGATCGAGTTCGAGGCGCTCTCGGGCGAACTTCACGTGCGCTTCATCGACAATGGCATCGGCATCTCGCCCGGCCAACTTCAGCACATCTTCGACACGTTCTACCAGATCGACAACCAGCTCACGCGCAGCTATGAAGGGCTGGGGATCGGTTTGGCGGTGATCAAGAAACAGCTCGATTTCACCGGCGGACGCATCGAAGTGCAAAGCGAGCCGGACAAAGGCTCGACCTTTACCGTGATCTACCCGCTGGCGCCGCCCACGACGGAGGTCCCGGATTGATGGACGATCGATTGTTGGCGCGCGGGCGGTCCGAGCCGGGCCGCCCTCCCGGGCCGGGCGACCCGTCCGCCGGCCCGCTTGCCGCGGACTCCGACTTCGAAACCCGCACGATCAACCGCGTCATGGCGCGGCTGATCCCGTTCATCGTTTTCCTTTACCTGTTCAATTACCTGGACCGGGTCAACGTCAGTTTCGCCAAGCTGACCATGTGCAAGGCCCTGGGTTTCAGCGAGACGGTTTACGGCTTCGGGGCCGGCGTCTTCTTTGTGGCCTATTTCCTGTTCGAGGTGCCCAGCAACCTGGTGATGCAACGCGTGGGGGCGCGGCTGTGGATGGCGCGCATCATGATCTCGTGGGGGGTGATCTCTTCGTTGATGATGTTCGTCAAGGGGCCGGTCAGTTTCTACGCCTTGCGTTTCCTGCTGGGGATGGCCGAGGCGGGCTTCGCTCCCGGCATCCTGCTCTACCTGACCTATTGGATCCCGGTGCGCCAGCAGGCCCGGGCGGTGGCCTGGTTCCTGACCTCGACGGCGCTGTCGGGCGTTGTTGGCTCGCCGCTGGCCGGGCTGCTGTTGCGCCTCGATGGGACCGCGCTGCTGGGCCACCCCCTGGCCGGCTGGCAATGGCTCTTTTTTCTTGAAGGAATCCCCAGCGTCCTGGCCGGCTTCACCGTCCTGCTCTGGCTGACCGACCGCCCCGAGCAGGCGCGCTGGCTGGCTCCCGCCCAGCGCGAATGGCTGACCCGGCGCATGGCGGACGAGCGCCTCGCGCGCCAGGGTCGCGGCCCCACCACGCTCGGCCAAGTCTTTGCCAGCGGCCGGGTCTGGCTGCTCGGCCTGATCTACTGCATCCTGATGTTCGCCTTCCAGGGCTTCAACTTCTGGCTGGCCACCATCGTCAAGCAGGTCACGCGCCTGGAAGACAACCTGCGCGTGGGGCTGCTGACGGCCATCCCGTTTGTCGCGGCGGCGGGGGCGATGGTGGTCGTCGGACGCCACTCCGACCGCCGGGGCGAGCGGCGCCGGCATGTGGCGGTCTGCGCGGCGGTGGCGGCGGCCGCCCTGCTCGGCTGCACGCTCACCGACTGGCCGCCGGCGGTCATTGGACTGCTCGCCCTGGCGGCCGCCGGGGTTTGGAGCACGCTGGGACCGTTTTGGGCGCTGCCGCCGGCCTTCCTGGGTGGAACGGCCGCCGGGGCCGGCATCGCGCTGATCAACTCCATCGGAAACCTGGGCGGCGGTTTCGTGGGGCAGTATGGGCTGGGGGTGCTCAAGGACTGGACCCGGAGCTACAAGGTGGGGCTGGTTGTCACCGCGGCGGCGCTGCTGATCGCGGGGGCGTTGACGTTGAGAGCGAGGACGCGTGATGAGTGAGCCCGAACGGATGCTCAATATTGAACGCTTGGCCAAATCCTTCCGGGTGGCCCGTGAGAGGGGCGTGGCGAACGACCCGCGACGCGAGCGCTTCTCCTGGCGCCAGGACCGCTTTTGGGCCCTGCGCGACGTGAGCTTCTCGGTGCGCCGCGGCGAAACCCTCGGCCTGATCGGCCCCAACGGTTCGGGCAAATCCACCTTGCTCAAAATCCTTTCGGGGGTCATGGCGCCCGAGACGGGCCGTTTCGAGGCGCAGGGCCGCGTCGGCGCCCTGCTCGAGCTGGGCGCGGGCTTTCACCCCGATCTGACCGGGATCGAGAACGTTTACCTCAACGGCGCGCTCCTGGGCCTCTCCAACCGGGCGATCGGCAAGCTGCTGGCCGAGATCATCGCCTTCGCCGAACTGGAACGCTTCATGGACATGCCCGTGCGCCACTATAGCTCGGGGATGGCCTCGCGCCTGGGCTTTGCCGTGGCCACGTGCCTTCAGCCCGAGATCCTGCTGATGGACGAGACCTTCGCCACCGGCGACATGCGCTTCCAGGCCAAGGCGCTCGAGCACATCGCCAGGATGAAAGAGCGCGGCACGACGATGATCCTGGTCAGCCACAGCATGGCGATGATGATGCAACTGGCCGATCGCGTTGTTTGGCTCGACCACGGCCAAGTGCGGCGCGAGGGGCCGACGGGCGAAATCCTGCCCGAATACCGGCGCAGTTGGCAGGTCAACCTCTACACCCCGGACCGCGTGCGCGGCGTGCTCGGCATGGAGGCCCTCTTCGAGGTCTGCGATCCCGAGCCGCCCGTGCGGATCGAGGCGGCGCGCCTCAGCGTCCAGGGCGGGCCTGAGACGAAGCCGGACGGCGCGGTGGCGGGGGGCGGGCTGGAGCTTGACTCGGGCCAGACGGTCCGGCTGGAACTGGACGTGGCCCATCCCGGACCGCACCCCGAGGCGCTTTACGTCGAGACGGCCTGGGTGCGTGACGACGACCGCACGCTGGCCCAGTCGCGCACGCCGGTCGCCCTCGCCCCGGGCGCCGGGCGGACGCGCCTGGCCTTGAGCTTCGAGCCGTGGGAACTGACCCAGGCGACCTGGCGCCTGGCGCTCGCGCTGGCGCCGATGCCGCCGCCGGGGGAAGAGCCGGAGGCTGGCGGGCGGGAACGTTATCCCTATTTTGACCGCAAACTCGACACCGGCGCCGTGCGCGTCCTCACGCCCAATCCGTTCCATCTCCCCGTCGCCGCGCACATCGCCGTCCAATGGCGGGTCAACTGATTTTGAGATCAAAAAGGCTTCAGGGTCTCCGGCGTCCTTTTTGTCCTTGCTGTCGTTTTTGTCCTTAAGTTTTTTGAAGAATGCGGCATTTGGAGTTTTACTTATTGACAATACTGTCCTATAAAGCTAACAAAGCCATGTGCGTTCCTGTCCGGCTTCGGAAAGCCAGAAAGGTGGGAGGTCATCCGAGCATGAAGTACTTTGCTCTCCGTCGTTGTGCGTTGTTCATTCTGGCCGGCCTGTTGATGCTGACCAGCGGGTGCCGTTACCTGGCAAACCGCTACTATGATTTTCGTGACACCTTTTCCGTGGGTGTCGGCATCACGGCCGAGAACAAGGTAACCGGCATCGTGCCCGCCAGCCTTGGCGCTTATGTCGAACTGACCGACTTGCTGCAGTTCGGCGCGGTCAAATTCAATGGCGACGTGGCCGAGGCGGATCTGCGCGGCGCGTACGCGGGACCCGAGTCCTCGATGCGCATCGGTTTCCTCTGGTGGCAGATGCTGCGCATCAACCAGGCCTATGAAGACGGCAGTTTCAATGCCTTCAAGAACCAGGAATTTCCCTGGTGCTACCGCATGGAGTCGATCGACATGCGCAATCACGCGGGCAAGCCGGCCAAGCGCCTGCATTACGAACACTGGGCCATGAACGATCATTACGGCACGCTGCTGCTGCACCGCGGCTGGCAGTATTGGGAATACGTCGGGGCGCAGCTCGGCCTGTGCGATCCCTTCGTGACTCACTTCGGCGTCATGGTCCGCTTGGGCTTTGACCTGTCCGAGGTCTCCGACTTCCTGCTCGGTTGGGTCGGCATTGACTTCAAGCACGACGACATGAACGCCGACGAGTGGACGATCTTCACCAAGAGCGCCGACTCGTGGGGCCTCAAGCTCGTCCCGGCCAAGCCGGCCTGCGCGCCGGCGCCGCTGAGCGACGAGGATGCCACCTCGGCCACGACTCCAACCGAGGACGTCGCCCCCAAGCCGGAAGTCCGCATGATGGATGAGTCCACGACGGCGACCACCACAGTTCCCGAGTAAGGCTTGACCGGCCGGGCGGCTCTGCTAAGATGGGACTGGCGCTCCGCGCGCCGCAGTCGGGGTGTAGCGCAGTTGGCTAGCGCACCTGCTTTGGGAGCAGGGGGTCGCCAGTTCGAGTCTGGCCACCCCGACCACTTAAAACAAGTAAATAAAATGGTTTGGATCGGCGACCGGAAGGGGGCGAAAAGCATTCTTTCGGTTGCCGTTTTTTGAACGTCAGAAAGTCGAGCCCGCACGGTGGCGGGGCTTCTCCCGAATAAGGCAATCTTCATGAGTGGCGGCGCAGAATGGCTGATCGAACTGGGCGAGACCACCGCAGGCGCGCCCGTGGATGGGCTTGAACCAGTAAATGGGTACAGCCCAAACGGTCGCCCGCCCGAAGAAGTTGCCATGATAGAGAAGGCCGAGGCTTACCGTGCCCACTCAGTATTTTTTGAAGCGGGGCGTAATGGCGGTCCTCCTGTAGCGCAAGCATTTGTTTACGTCTCGGATGGTCCCGCCGACGATCCGGAGTTTGGTGAACTGCATCGGAAGCTCTGGAGCTGGGGTGGCGTCCCGTTGCTCTATCGCAAAACGTCTGGCCTCGTGCAGCTATTCCGCTGCGCCCACGAGCACGATTTCATATCCTCGACAGGGAAGATAATTTGCAAACCGATCAGGTGGATTAGAACGGCAACTCTCATTAGTGAAGAACTGAGCAAGCAGCCTTGGTGGGATGCCTCGCGACTGCGCAATGGAACGCTCTGGGATGACCCCACAGTCTGCAAAGAAATGTTGAGCGCCGATAAAGCAGCCCACAAACGACTGATCGATGAGGTTAAGCAACTTTATGCCGAGTTGGATCAAGAACAAATCCTTAGAAAGTATCTCCGGCGAAAACTGTTGATCCTGTCGCTGCTTATCGCCTATCTGGAAGAGCGCGGCGTCTTCCCCCCGGACTACTTTGGCCAATTCCTCGTTGGCGCAACGAAATTCTTTCAGGTGCTGGCAAACGGTGAAGCGCTTGTCGAACTGCTGAAGGCATTGGAAACCAGGTTCAATGGTCACGTCTTTGTTCTGGATAACGCGGATCGCGAATCTCTCAGGCACAATGGAAAACTAGCTCGTTTCGCGCAAATGGTGGAAGCTAAGGAAGAAAAGGGGGGGCAACTCAATCTCTGGAAGCTTTACTCTTTCGGCAACCTCCCAGTCGAACTGATCAGCCATATCTATCAACTTTTCGTCGAAGATGCCGACAGTTCGGTTTACACCCCGCCCTTCCTGGTGAGGCTCATGTTGGACGAGGCGCTAACTTGGGAGAGACTGGACCGGCTGGAACAAAACAACGAAATCATCCTTGACCCATGCTGCGGCTCTGGCGTGTTTCTTGTCGAGGCTTACAAGAAACTGGTGCTGCATTGGCGCAGTTGCAATAAGTGGGAGAAGCCGAAAGAAGTCGTCCTCAAGAAGCTCCTGGAAAAAGTTCACGGCATTGATTTGGAAGAGGGCGCGGTGGAACTCGCCGCTTTCAGCTTGTGTTTAGCGCTTTGCGATGCAATGGAGCCGAAGGCGATCCGGGCCAGCATCGAACTTTTTCCTCCGCTGGCAGGTAAGACATTACATCATTCCTGCTTTTTCGAGGCCAAGGAGAAATGCCTAATCAAAGAACCCATCGGGGTAGTGTTGGGAAATCCGCCATTCAAATCGCAACTCACTACGGAGGGGGCCAAGCGCAGCTGCAAACGCTACCAGAAGGAGCACGGTTCCCTGCCAGATAAGCAATTAGCCTATCTCTTTCTGCACGAGGCCATGGAAATGGTAGCTGGGGGTGGGATCCTCAGCATGCTCCAGCAATACAACTTCCTTTACAACCAGAAATCCCTGGACTTTCGCCGCCGATTCATTGGCCGATGGGATGTGCGAGAAGTCCTCGACTTTATTTCGGTGCAAGGTCTTTTCCATAAAGGTGGCGCCAACACCAAAGTGATCGTCATGGTCGCTGAAGCCGCCACCCCGCCAGAGGATCGGAAGATTCTCCATGCCACATTCCGCCACAACGGACGCGTGGATGCCGAACAGGGCTTTGATATCGACTATTATGATCTTCACCGGCTATCGCGCGCCCTCGTGATGGACAATGATGGCGTCTGGCGAGCGGATCTTCTAGGGGGGGGGCGTGTACTGGGATTCGTGGACAGGTTGAGGAAGTTCCGCACTTTGAAGCAATATGCCAAGGCGCGGAAGTGGGCTCATGGGGAGGGATTCCTTTATGGCGAGCCGAGAAACGCTCGCCCCGCCGCACATGTCGTTGGTAAGAAGTTTATTCCCGCTAAAGCGTTGACTGAAAAGGGCGTCGATAAAGATGCGATTACAAACGTTCCGAATCGTCCGATAGAAAGACCACGAAAAAGCGAGCTTTATTCTCCCCCTCTATTGCTAATTCGCAAGCAAATGGATCTGGCACATGTGCTTTGGAACGAATCCTATCTCACCTACGACAGCGAAGTCGTGGGTATCTCTGGCATCTCTGCGAAGAAAAACGAGCTTCTAATTCTAACCGAGTTAAATTCATGGCTAACAAGCCAACATCGCGCTCTTATTGCGTTTGCCGCATCAACAAGTGTGAGACTGTTCACACGAAAAGCGACATCACTTTCAGGTGGTGACATACTATCTCTTCCCTTTCCTGAAGGACAAGGCCTTGATCTCAGCCAGAATGAACAGATTATCACTGATGACATCGTGGACTATTACCGAGATCTGATCCGATTGGGCGAAGACTCGGCCGTAATGAAGGAAAGTGGCCGCGAAGCGCTTTCATCCTTCACTAGCGTCTTCCTTCGCCAGATCAACGCGATTTATAAGAAGAATCCGTTACAAGCCCGTGAATCACAGACATGGCCGGGCGTCATCTGCCAACCATTTGTCTTTGGCAAAGGTAAGGTGGACTGGAATGGATGCGACGGATTGAAGGGCAAACTAGACAGGCTACTCCACGATCAGCATAGCCAATCGCTTCATGTTACACGCATTGCGCGCATCTACGATGGACCGTTTGTCTTTCTGTTGAAGCCAGACCGACTTCGCTATTGGCTGCGATCCGTGGCGTTACACGATGCTGATGAAACACTTGCCGACCTACGTGCACAAGGATTTTAAAGCTCATCAACATGCTGGCAGACCTATCAGAAGATCTCATTCAGTCGGGAACTCTTGGCACGGACGTGCATATGCCAGCCACGTTCCTTAATGCAATACTCGACTTTATCGCAGATGAGCTTCCGCGCTGGCGGGAAGATCCTGATAGGCCTTTAGATGTAGCAGAAACAACCTTGACAGAGCATCTTTGCGATTTTCTGGGCGGTGTTGCACGTCGGTCGCCAGGTTGGGATGTCCTTCAGTTTCGTACTGAGGTCGTCGATGAGCAGAACAAAGGACGCAAGATTGACCTTGCACCAAAGCCTTGCGGCAAAAGCCTCTGGATCGACGGAAAGCGCTATAGCCAATATGCCGTCCTATTGCCCATTGAATGTAAGCGGCTGCCAACTCCTGAAGGTAAAGGCCGTGATGAACGGGAATACGTCATTAGTCGGTATTCATCGACCGGCGGCATTCAACGATTTAAGACGGGGCATCATGGGGCTGCCCATGTACTCGGAGCGATGATCGGATATGTTCAAGAAGGCACGGCCACGCTTTGGCATAAGCGCATCACGGGTTGGATCGGAGATCTGGCGAAGTCTGGGGCGTCCGGTTGGACAGTAAAGGACCAGCTTCAAATCGAGAGTAATGATCGAACTCTCCGTTTGGCCGTTTTTCGTTCGTCACACGATAGAGAAAACGGGACCACGATCGCTCTTCGCCACCTATGGCTGGAGATGAACTGAAGAGGCTGCTATCGGCCGAACCCCATCACCATAATCAGCCCTGCGATCAGCCCGACCACGCAGAGCACGATCAGGATTCCCGGCGTGAGGATCGCCAGCACCGCGCGCCAGGAGTCGGTCTCGTGCATCCGGGCCAGGGCGATCGAGCCGACGATCGCCAGGGCGATCGTGCTGACCAGCGTGCCGCACAGGGGGATCAGCGCAAGGACGGCGCACCCCCCCGCGGCGTACGCCAGCGCGCGGAAGGTGGTCTCGAAGGAATAGCGCGCCCCGCCATACATGACCAGAAACAGATGGGTCAGCCCGGCGAAAAGGAAGATCCAGATCAGCAGCCCGAGCGGATAAAAGACAAAAAGGCCGAAAAAGTCGGCGACGACACTCGTGGCGGGATTGAAGGCTTTGGAAAGCGATCCGTACGGCACGGCGAGGCCCGAGCGCCGGAGGGCCCCTTCCGCCTGCTGGGCGATCCCGCGCAGCAGCGGCATAAACGGCAGCATCAGCAGGAAATTGAGCAGCCGCGTGGCGACGCTCGCGAGCAGTAGAAAGGCCAGCGGCCGCCTCAGTCCGCCCACGCGGCGGGCCCGGCCAAACGTTTCATCGGGATGACCGAGAACTTCGCCGATGGTTTTGAGCAGGGCGCGCCCGAAACCAAGCTGCGGCCACCACTCCCAGGCCGGCCCGTCGCGGTCGGCGCGGGGCGGCTCGGTCGGCCAGGGAGGCGGCTCCGGCGGGCCGGACAAGCCGAACGGCGGGGGCGCCCCGCCGGCCCCTTCAGGTCTTTCTTCATCGATCATGGCCACGCTCCTCGTTTGCCTTGAAGATCGCGTCCCCGCCGCCGCGCGCGCGTTGCGCGGTCCGGACCCGAAGTCTAATTACGTTGCGCCGACGATAATTGTCAAGCAGGGAATCGAAGCGTTGAAAAGCACTTTGTGGGCAAGGGGTTCTATTTTCTGGAGATTTAGATCATTATCGGTTATGGATAGAGGATGGATCGGGTCGTGTTCGCCGCGCCGTGGGGGCTGGCAGCGGGGAACCCCCCGTTTGATCCATGAATCTCAAAGACCGACACCGACAGAAAGCAGGGTAACGGAAAACCATGCGAATCCTGGTACTCAACGGACCGAATATGAATCTGCTGGGTCAGCGCGAGCCGGAAATTTACGGCGCCCAGACGCTGGCGGACCTCGAGGCGCTGGTGCGCAAGTCCGGTCAGAGCCTGGGGGTGGACGTGGAGTGCTACCAGAGCAACCACGAAGGGCACTTGATTGATGCCTTGCACCGCGCGCGCAACCGCGTGCAGGGGGTGATTTTTAATCCCGCCGGCTATACCCACACCTCGGTGGCGCTGCGCGACGCGATCGCGGCGATCGACATCCCGGTGATCGAGGTGCATGTCAGCAACCCGCACGCGCGCGAGGCGTTTCGCGGCCAGATGGTGACCAGCGGCGCCTGCGCCGGCCAGATCGCCGGACTGGGCCTGCTCGGCTATGAACTGGCGCTCGAAGGGTTGGTGCGCTTGATCCGCCAGGGCCAGCAGCCGGCGGCCGAACGCGAGGCGCGGGTGGAGAAGGTGGCCGAGGTGCGCGAAGTGCGGGCCGAGCCGGCGCGCGAGCCTCGGGCCGAACCGGCGCGCGAGCCCAAAGCCGAGAGCCGCGAGGCGCGCGAGGCCCGCGAAGGACGCGAACGCGAGGAGCGCGAAGGCAAACGGCGCCGGCGCGGCCGGCGCGGCGGGCGCGGCCGGCGGCGCGAAAACGAACTCGAAGGGGCGCCGCGTGAGGCCGAGCGCGAGGGCGGCGCCGAGGAGATCGAGCAGGAACCCATCGACATCACCGAACGTTACGCCAACCTCAAGGGGGTCACCGTGCGCCGCGGCCTGGATGTGCTGGCCGAGGAAGGCGAAGAGGAGGAAGTGGCGCCGAATAAGGGCGAAGGCCTGGTCACGTTCCACGACACGCATGAACCGGCCCGGCCATTTGCCCCGATCGCGGCCGCGGAGCTGGGCGCGCCGCTCGAGGTGACGCCGGCCCGCATCGAGCCGAAGCCGGCTGCGCCCCCGCCCGAAAAGGTGGTGGAGACGGCCGCGGAACCCGAAGCGGCGCCCGAAGGGGCCGTCCCCGCCGACGAAGAGGCTCTCGCGGAAGCCGAAGGGGCCAAGCCGGCACGCCGGCGTCGCAGTCCTCCCACGGGCCGGCGGCGTGGCGGCGTACGGCACAAAAAAGGCGCCAAGGGAGGCGCCTCGGGCGCCGATGAGCCCGATGCGCCGACGAAATAAGGCCGCTCAAGTTAAGAGAGGGACTCCTGAAGATTTTGACCCAATCGTCCTCCTCCTCGTCCTCGGAATGTTGAATTTCCATCGATGACGAGCACGAGCACGAGCACGAGCACGAGCACGAGCACGAAAAATCGGAAGGAAACTTTCTGGTATCGCTCCATGCCACTCAGTGCGCGCAAGATCGTCGTGATCGTCTCGGGGGGGATCGCCGCTTACAAGAGCGCCGACCTGGTCAGCCGCCTGCGCAAGGCGGGGGCGCAGGTGCGTGTGGTCCTGACCCACTCGGCCCGCCAATTCGTCACCCCGCTTACTTTCGAGACGCTTTCGGGCCACCCGGTTTACACGGAGCTTTTCGAGCATGCCCAATCCTGGGAGATGGAGCATATTGCCTGGGCGCGCTGGGCCGACGGGGTCGTGGTCGCCCCGGCGACGGCCCATTTACTCGCCCGGATGGCGCTGGGGTTGGCCGACGACGCCGCCACGACGCTGCTGCTGGCCTACCGGGGACCGGTCTGGGTGGCCCCGGCGATGAACACCGCCATGCTGACCCATCCGGCCACCGAACAGAATATGGCCACGCTCGGTTCGCGCGGGGTCCGTTTTATCGAAGCCGAGGCCGGACTACTGGCCTGCGGCGAAATGGGCGCCGGGCGCATGGCCGAGCCGGAAACGATCGTCCGGCTGCTCGCCGAGGCCTTAAGCCAATGGCCCGCTTCCCCTGGGAGTCTCTCCGGCGAGCCGACCCAGAGCCTGGTCGGCAAACGCGTGCTGGTGACCGCCGGGCCCACGCGCGAGATGCTCGACCCGATCCGCTTTATCAGCAATCGTTCGAGCGGGCGGATGGGGGCGGCCCTGGCGGCCGAGGCGCTGACGCGCGGGGCGGAGGTGCTGCTCGTCCACGGCCCGATGATGGCCCCGGTGCCCGACGGCGCCCATCCCGAACCGGTCCACAGCGCCCAGGAGATGCTGGCCGCCGTGCAGCGCGCCTGGGAGGCGATCGACATCGCCGTTTTTGCCGCGGCCGTGGCCAACTACGAGAGCGCGCAGCCCGCCCGCCAGAAGCTCAAGGGCGGAGCGACGCTCACGCTGGCCTTGCAGCGCACCCCCGACATTGCCGCTTGGGCCGGCGCCCATAAACACGCGGGGCAGGTGCTGGTCGGTTTCGCCGCGGAAAGCGAGCATCTGCTGCAAGCCGCGGAGGAGAAACTGCGCGCGAAAAAACTCGACCTGATCTGCGCCAACGCCATCGGACGCGAGGGGGTCGGTTTTGAGGCGGCGCACAACGAGGTGACGGTGCTGACGCGCGACGGG
>Ga0182027_10004416_pt1 | contig 21796 bp, 15 predicted proteins | sample 712E1DmetaG_FD_121300 | JGI IMG/M metagenome (GOLD analysis project Ga0182027, IMG submission 121300) | Permafrost microbial communities from Stordalen Mire, Sweden - 712E1D metaG (Illumina Assembly) | ecosystem: Environmental > Terrestrial > Soil > Wetlands > Permafrost | place: Sweden... | reverse complement strand
TCTTGGGCCAGAAAATCGATGCGCCGACCCGGCGCGTCCTTCGATTGTCCTGCCAGCAGCGCCGCGAGATGATCGAAGTGCGACCGCAAGCGGACGAGCTCCTCGCTGACGTCGAAACGCTCGGCCAAGATCGCCACTTCCTGGGCCAGACGTGCGGGGTCCACGGCTGGCGTCGTACCGAGCAGCGCCGTCAATCGCTCCTCGAGACGGCGGGCGGCGCGACCGGGAATGCCGGCCGCGAGCTCGGAGATCCGCTCCACCAGCCCGCGCAAGGCGGTCAAACGTTGTTCGAGGTCGGCGCGGATGGCCGTGCCTTCGCGCGCGCGCATGGCGCACAAATGCGCCAGCGCCGTTTCGATCGCCGGGGCAAGGGCGTCCCAACCCGACGCCGGAATTTCAAACGCGGTCTCGAGCTTGGCCGCGCTCAGAAACGGGCCCACCGCCGCCAAATCGAGTGGTTGCGTTTGACCAAGCTCCTGGCGCAGGCCATCGAGCGCTGCATGCATCTGGCGCACGCGAGCGATGGCAAAAGGATCGTCGTCCCCGGAAACCACGTCGCCGCGCAGGCCAATGGCAACCGAGCCGCGGGTCACGCGCTGGCGGATCATTTGCATGATTTCGGCTTCGATTTCAGGCGCCAGTTGGACGTCATGCGCACGCAACTTCACGTCCAGGCCGCGATGGTTGAGGGAACGAATCTCCACCCCGACGGTGCGCTGCCCAAGGGTGGCGCTTGCGCGACCGAAACCCGTCATGCTGACGACTTCTTTGTTCATGGTAGGTTCTCGTCGAACGCAATACCACGCGAGAATCCGGCCCCGCCAGTGGCAACAGCGATTCTCGGCGTCAAGGCTGGTTCCCGCCCGCTGCTTGCGCCGTTCTGGGATGCCGGGAGGTGTCGCTGGGAAAGGGCAAGCCGGAAAGCCCGGCGCCGTATTTTGCGTCGAGCGGGAAGGAGATCATCCCGGGACGCGAAACCTGAATGCGCCAAATTCCGTCAGCGTCTTTGCGCGCGCTCAAATCGAAACGGCAGGCGGTCCGTCCGCTTCGGCGATTTCTCGCTTCCACGCCGAGGCCGGAGAGGACAACTGAATCCTCCCGCGCGGGAGGACTGATGGCAGTGGCCGGTTCCAGCGTGTCGCCCGCCATGCGAAATCCGGTGGTTGTCCCCAGGGAATCGGTCACGCTGAGCTCTGGTCTGGACGCGAAACACAGCCGCACTCGCCTGATGTCGCCTGGGATTGCCACTGCCTTGGTTTGAGACATGGTCGGGATGTCCAGCACGCGCACGGAAAGGCCGCGCAACGATGCGGCCTGGCCAGGCAGCCGGACCAGTTTGCCGGCCAGCAGGTACGCCACCCGCGTTCCGTCGGCGGAACGGGCGAAGGCCAGCACGCGACCGTCTTCGGCGGTGAGCTGAAAATACCGCCCGGTCTCAGGGATCCAGGCAAAAATCTCCTGCGCGAGGCCGAGGACGAGAACGCCCTCGCTGTCGACGTTGACGGGTGGCTTGGTTCGCGCCACGAAGAGCACGCCATCGTGAACGCGCTTGCCCCATGCCACGGCTGCCTGCGCGCGCGCGGTCTCGATCTTCGCCCAGTCGACACGATCTTGAAGAATGCCTAGATCCGCGGCCTCGACCACCTCGCGACTCCACGGTACGTAGGCTTGTCGGATCAGCCTCGCAGCTTCGTCGGCGGCTTCGGCGTAGTGGCTCTGGCGCGACAAAGCGCATGCCAGGTTGAGCTGAGCACCGAGAAAGTCAGGATCCGCGGCGAGCGCGGCCCGATACCTTTCCTGTGCCTCGACCCAGCGTTCGAGCCGGTAGAGGCGCTTGCCTTCTCCGTTGAGTCGCATGGCCTCGGCACTCGGCAGTCGCGCGACCGCGGCCAGGCCGGTCGTGCCGGGGACCGCGAGCTTCATCGGACATACTGCCGCGAAAAGCTGCAGGAGAAGAACCAGGCTCATGGATCAATCCACACCGAGCGCAAATCGAGCCGGTCGCCGACGGCCGCAAGGCCGTGGACACGCTTCGATGCCAACGCCGGCACGTCGTGGCGATAGAGAAACAGCGCCGGGCGGTCGGTCGCTAGCAGGTTGGCCAACTGTTGCAGCACCGGCACTCGGGCCGACGGCGACGGGGCGGAACGCACTTGATCGAGGATCTGGGTGAATCGTTCGGAACGATAACCTGTGTACTGATAGTCGCCTTGCGGACTCGTAAGGAGGCGCGCGTCCTCATCCCGGCGGCCGTCCCAGGTCAACGCGGCCAGGTCGAAATCTCCGTGCTGCACGCGTGCGACGACCGCCGCGCCGTCGACGTTGGTGGTGTCGAGCAGAATGCCGGCACGCCGTAGATCGAGCGCATAAGCACGGATTTCCAGGCTCAGCGTGTGCGCGGCCGCAGGGACAAGAAAAGCCAGGCGAATCGGCGCTCCGCCGACCTCTCTGACGCCGTCGCCATCGCCGTCCTTGAAACCCGCCTCGTCGAGCAGACGCGTCGCCTCGACGGGATTGAAGGCGTCGGGAGGCGCGTCGCCGAAGGTCGGCGCACCGATGGCGCGCACCAGCCCATGGTGAAACTCGGAAGCAAACCGACTGCGATCCCAAAGCAGGCTCAAGGCGTGGCGAAAAGCCGGATTGGCCAGCACGCCGCGACGGGTGTTGAGCGCGACAAGAGAGTAGCGATGCGGCGTGAGAAGGTAGAGCGTGAGCGAATCACGCAGGGTTGCTTGCGAGACCTGTTCCGGGTAGTGGATGTCGAGCACGCGCGGCAGAACGTCTATCTCGCCCCGGCGCAGGCGAATCAGCGCGCGGGCTGAATCGCTGTCGATCTCGAAAAGGATTTCGTCCAGCCTGGGGCCGCCGGGCGCATCGGCAGAGCGACTGCGCACGAGCTTGATCCGCTTGCCGCGCTCCCAAGCCGCCACTCGGAAGGGGCCTGTGCCGACGGGTGCACGCCCGAGCTGGGCAAGCTTGGCGCCACCGGTCCGCAGCGGTTCTGCGGGAAGGATGGGGATCTCGCACAAAGCCCGCAACGTCAGGTCCGACGGTCGGGTCAGTCGCAGGCGGACCGTGTGTTCCGGCAGCACGTCGACCCCTTCTAGATCCGAAATCATGGCGTGCAGTAGGGGAGCCGCGGTCTGCGAGTGCATGACATGTTCCAGGGTAGCCTGGACGTCGATGCCCGAGAAGACCTTGTCGTCGTGCCAGCGCACGCCGGTCTTGAGGCGAAGGGTCAGCCGAAGGCCATCGCTTGACACATCCCAGCTTTCGGCCAGGCCTGGCAGGTAGCGATCTGCGCGACATTCGACGAGGGTTTCGTAGACCAGGCCCACGACCACGTGATCGATCACCTGCAGCGAATCTTGCAAGGGATTGAGGTGGGGTGGCTCGGACTCCAGATGCACCTTCAAAATGCCGCCTCGCTGAGCCTTTTTCTCGTTGAGACTGGGGAATTCCGGCAGAAACGCCGTGGGCGGACTGGGGACGCTTCCTGCTTGTTCAGATCGGCCGCTCACCCCGCCATCTGCCCTTGCACCGGCACCTCGTAGGGAAGCCTTGTCGCGCCCTCGCCGGCCGCAACCAGCCACCGCCAGCAGGACGGCAAAGAGACAGAACCAGACGCGCGGGTCTTGTAGCCTGGATTTGACCATGTTATTCAGGGACGAAATGAGCGAGCCGCATGGTTGTCGGCCGCCGTCTTTGGAAGAGGGGAAACACATGATCCGAATCTGTCTGCTCTCGGTGTTCGCGTTGGCTTCCCTGATGTCGGGCGTGGCCGTGGCCCAGGGTCAAGAAGTGACTCCGATCAAGGTTAACTTGCCGCCCTCTCCTAGCTTCGCCGCATCCAATGTACCCACGCAGTACCCGACCGGGGAATTTTCCGTGATGGGGCTGCGCAAGATGAAAGACAAGTACATGGACAAGGACGTGCGGGTCAAAGCCTATCTGGTGGAGATCTACGAATGTCCCGCCGAGCTGCGCAAGTGCAACGACGAATTGTCGGACAAAACCAAGAAGGCGAAGAAGAAGGCGATGAAGAAAGGCGGCGACGCCCTCACCAGCAACGTGCAAATCGATCGCGGCGGCTGCCGTCCTTGCGACCAGCCCCACTTCTTCATGGCTGACACACCGACCACCAAGAAAGAGCGCGCCCTGCTCATCGCGGACTATCCCATCAAAGACTGGGACACCGGCGATCCCAAGCCGCTCGAAGCCAAGGCCGGCGAGCAGTACATCGTCACCGGAACCTTCTCCATCAACTCGATGACGGGATTCGCGGCGTCGAACGGCCTTATCATCCACAAGAAGCTCGAAGATCTTCAAGGCAAGGTGCTGGCCGAGGGCAACGCCGTCCTTCCACCCGAGGCGCAGACCATTCAGCTTGAAGGCAAGTCCGCCGAAACCGTCGGCTGGGCCGCGCACCAAAAGGGCGGCGGTCCCAAGGGCGACAAGTCGGTCCCGGGCGGCAAGAAGAAATAGCTTCAGTGGGCATCGCCCCACGAGCGCCCGGCGTGCACGTCCACCACGAGCGGCACGCGTAGCTCATAGGCGGATTCCATTTCGCCTTTCACCCAGCGCGAGAAGTCGTCGACTTCCGCCTGGGGTACCTCGAAGACCAATTCGTCGTGGACCGTCAGCAGGAGGTGGACCTTGGGAAAGCGCGAGAGTCCACCGGCGACGCGCAACATGGCCAGCTTCAGGATGTCGGCCGCCGAACCTTGAATGGGTGTGTTGCGCGCGATTCGCTCGGCGTAGTTGCGTTCCTGCGGGCGCTTGGAGTTGATCTCGGGCAACGCTCTCGTCCGGCCCAGAAGGGTCGACACGGAGCTGGTGCGACGGGCATCGGCGATGGTCGCGTCCATGTACCCGCGCACGCTCGAATAGCGCTGGAAGTAACTCTCGATGTACTTGTGAGCCTCGGCGCGCGGGATGTGCAGGACCTGGCCAAGGCCGAAATCGGTCTGCCCGAATACCAGCCCAAAGTTGATGGCCTTCGCGACCCGCCGCTGCTCGTTGCTGACGTCGCTTTCGCCGACGCCGAAAACCTCCGCGGCGGTCCGGCGATGGATGTCGGCGCCCGAGCGGAATGCCTCCAGGAAGGCCGGATCCTCGGAGAAATGCGCCAGCACTCGCAGCTCGATCTGCGAGTAGTCGGCCGAAACCAGGTGAAATCCTGGATCGGTCACGAAGGCATGGCGGATCTTCTTGCCGACTTCCGATCGAATCGGGATGTTCTGCAGGTTGGGATCGCTCGAAGACAGGCGCCCGGTGGCGGCAACCGCTTGGCCGAAGGTGGTATGCAAGCGCCCGGTGCGCGGGTTGACCAGCGCCGGCAGCGCATCGATGTAAGTTCCCTTCAGCTTGGTGAGGGTCCGGTACTCGAGAATCTTGGCCGGCACCGGGTGCATGGCTGCCAATTCCTCCAGCACCTCCGCGTCGGTGGATGCCCCGGTCTTGGTCTTGCGAATCACCGGCAATCCCAGTTTGACGAAGAGAACCTCGCCAAGCTGTTTGGGCGATGCAATGTTGAACACCGTGCCCGCCAGGGCGTGGATTTCGGCTTCGAGGGCTTGGGCTCCGCGTGCGACCTCATTGCCCAGGCTGCGCAGGTAGTCGCAGTCGAGGCGGATGCCCCGCCACTCCATGGCCGCGAGCACGGGCGACAGGGCCAGCTCGACGGCGCGATACAAGTGTTCCTGGCCCGAGGCCGCCAATCGGTCGCTCTGGCGATGGGACAGGTGCAGAATGGCGCTTGCTTCCGCGCCGAGGTGCTTGGCCGCATCCTCGGTGGAAATGTCGGCTGCGGCGTGCGTGTTGCGCCCGCTGCCAAGCCATGCCGTGCGCGGCGACACGTCTGGAAGCTGTTCCTGATCGGCCAACACCGGCAGCTCATAGTCCGCGCTGGCAGAATCGAGGACATACGCCGCCAACATCACATCGTTCGCCACCGCGCCAAGCGTCTGGCCACGGACGCGCAAAAGCACGTCGAGGGACTTGGCATTGTAGAGTTGCTTGCGCACACCTTCCGCCAAGACCTCCTTCAGCGCGACGAGGACGTCCTTCTCGCGCAGCGTGGCCGCGCCGCCGAGCGATCGCTGTCCAATGGGGACGTAAAATGACCCACCGTCAGGCAAGGCAACGGCCAGCCCGACCAAATCAGATCGCATGACCACGTCGCTGTCGCACAGAAAGGAGACCGAGCATTCCCCGGACGCGCGCATGGCGCTGACCAGATCCGCCAGGCCCGATGGGTCCGTCACGATTTGAACAGCGGGGCTCGCGGGCAACGGGGCCGGCGGGACCGGGGCGGCGGAGGCCAATTCGTTGGTTCGAATTTCGTCGACCGCCGCGGCCTCGGCCGCTGGCGAGTACTGGGCAAGGAGGCGGCCGAATTCCAGTTGTTGAAACAGGCCGCGCAGTTTCTCTGTCGATACCGGTTCTCGGCGAAGATTCGCGATGGTCTCGGGAAGTGTCACGTCGTCGCGTAGGCGGACGAGCTCGCGTGACAGCGCCAGCATCGCGCTGGCTTCCGCGATGGCTTGCCCCTTCTTGCCCTTGATCTTGTCCGCATTCGCCAGAACCCCGTCGAGCGAGCCCCAGGTGTTGATGAGCTCGGCGGCGGTTTTGGGGCCGATGCCGGGAACGCCCGGGACATTGTCGACGGTGTCGCCCATCAGCGCCAAAACATCGCCGAGCTTGTCGGGAAGCACGCCCCACTTTTCCTGCACCTCCGCCGGTCCCATGAGCCGATTCTTCATGGCATCAAGAAGTTGAACGCCCGGTCCGCACAGCTGCATCAAATCCTTGTCCGACGAACCGATCACGACCGCCAGACCTTCGGCGCTTGCGTTGCGGACGAGGGTGGCGATCACGTCGTCGGCTTCGACTCCGGGAACCGAAAACACGGTGTAGCCAAACGCGGCCGCAACCTGGTGGGCGAGATCGATCTGCGCAATCAGCTCGGGTGGCGTCGCGGGACGGTTGGCCTTGTACTCCTTGAAGAGCCCATCGCGAAAGGTCGGCCCGGGCGCATCGAACACGACGGCCAAATGGGTCGGCTGATGTTCGCGATCGATTCTCAATAACATCTGACAAAACCCGTACACCGCGCCGGTGGGCAGGCCCGACTTGGTGGTCAAGCTCGGCAGGGCATGAAAGGCCCGAAATAAGTAGTTCAGCGCATCGACGAGAAAGAGTGTTCCTTGCATGGCGAGCCCTACCCTACTCCGCCGTCGCGGATCCGCCTACCTGCCGTACAGGCCGGAAATCACGTTGGCGAACTTTGCGGCGACCACGTCGCGTTTGACTTTGAGGCTCGGCGTCAGCTCGCCGGTCTCTTCGCTGAAGTTGCAGGGCAGGATGGCAAACGCCTTGATCGTTTCGTAGCTGGCCAAGGTGGCATTCACCTCCGCCACGGCCTTCTCGATGGCCTTGTGCAACTCGGCCGCTGCCGCCGCTTGGGCAACCTCGCCTGCTCCGAATTGTCGCGCCGCCGGTTCCGACGGCGTGATGAGGGCGACGCAATGGGAGCGCCTATCTCCGAATACCACCGCCTGGCTGACCAGCGGCGAATGGGCCTTGAGGGCGTTTTCCAGCTTCTGCGGCGCCACGTTCTTGCCGCCCGCCGTAATGATCAAATCCTTCTTGCGGTCGACGATGCGCAGGAAATCGTCCTCGACCACGCCGATGTCGCCGGTGTGAAACCACCCCTCGTTGTCGATGGCCTCCGCCGTGGCTTCCGGATTTGCGTGGTACGACGCAAACACCGACGGCCCGCGCAGAAGGATTTCGCCGTCGCCGGCAAATTTGTATTCCATGATGTCGATGGCCGAGCCGACGGTGCCGAAGCGATAGCGGTTCCAGCGATTGACGAAAGCGGCGGCCGTGGTTTCCGTGAGCCCGTAGCCTTCGAGGATGAGCAGGCCGACGCCATGGAAGAATTCTGCGATTTCCGCTGCCAGGGGCGCGCCACCCGAAATCAAGAAGCGGCAGCGGTCCAGCCCGAGACGCTTGCGCAGTTTCGCCAGCACGAGCTTGTCGGCAAGCCCGTGCGCTAGCCGCAGGCCGAACGCAGGCGAGGTTCCGGCGCAAACCGCGGCGGAGTAGCGAGCCGCCACGCCGAATGCCCAGCCCACCAGCCGGCGCTTGGCGCGGCTGCCCTGCTGCGCGCCGGCTTGCACCGCGGAATAGAGCTTTTCGAAAATGCGCGGTACGCCCGCCATAAAAGTCGGTCGCACTTCGACAAGATCGTATTTGATGCGCCCGAGGTTCTCCGCGAACGCAACCTCGGACCCGATGATGATGGGCGCCCACTCGATCTCGCGACCAAGCACGTGGGCCAAAGGCAGGAACATGTACTGAACATCGTCTGGCTTGAGGTCGAAGGCACGCACTGCACTCTCACAGGAAGCCACCAGGTTGGCATGCGTGAGCACGACGCCCTTGGGCTGGCCGGTCGTCCCCGAAGTGTAGATGATGGTGAAGATATCTTTCGGATGAACGCTGGCTGCGCGCCGGTCGATTTCGCCGGGATTCATTTCAAGCCAGGCCGCGCCCGCCGCGCGCAAGGCTGCGAGAGTGCGCGTAGCGTTGGCACCCGCCGATTTCGGATCCCCGGCTTGTGGGTTGTCGTCGACGCAAACGATGCGCAAGTCGGGATGCTTGGTCACGAGCGGCGCCAGTTTGGCGACTTGCACGGCGTCCTCGGCGATGACAGCGCTGGCGCCGCTGTCGGCAATGACGAAAGCGCACTGCTCGGACGTGTTCGACGGATAGACAGGGACCGAAACCAGGCCGGCCATGGCGATGGCGACATCGCACAGCACCCACTCGAGCCGCGTCTGGCATAGAATCGCCACGCGATCCCCGCGCTGCAGCCCCAGCGAACAAAGCCCCGCGGCGATCTCGCGCGCGGCCCGGTCGGCCTGGCTCCAGGTGAAGCAGTTCCACGCGTCGTCACGCCGGAATCGAAATGCGGTCCGCTCGGCAAACTCCTGCGCGCGGGTGCGCCAAATCACGTTCGCACTTCGTGCTGGCGGAGGTGAAATACCGCTTTCGCGGGCCGGCATAGGGAGGCCTATAGTGATCTCCGCCGCGTTCTGGATCAAGTCTGACCGGGCGTTTAGCCGAGAAAGAAGGACCAGCCAAGTCACCTATTGCCAATCCGCGCGCCCATTTGGCGTGACGCGGTTTTTCTCGCGCGCAACGCGTCTCCAGTTGTGTCCGGGGCATTACTCTCGTAGTATCCGGAACCCTAGCTTGGTCTTCCGGGTTCTTCGTTTCCAGGGACTATGCTTTCCACTCCCCTGCCATCGCGCTATCGAATCATCGAAGAAGTCGGCCAGGGCGGCATGGCCGTGGTTTACCGTGCCCGCGACGAGAAATTGCGCCGCGAGGTCGCGGTCAAGGTGCTCCACGCCCACCTGCTGGCAGAGCCCGAATCGAAGGCCCGGTTGGAGCGCGAAGCGCGCGCCGTCGCCAAGCTGAACCACGACGGCATTCTTCAAATCTTCGACTATTCGAGCGAAGAAGCGGCTTCTTCGTACATCGTCACCGAGTTCATCGACGGCCAGACGCTCAAACAATTTCTCGCCAACCGCAAGCTTCCCGTGCCCGAGCTGGCGGCTCTCATCGTCATCGAATTGGGCGAGGCGCTGAGCCACGCCCATTCGCTCGGCATCCTTCATCGCGACGTCAAACCCGAAAACGTCATGGTCCGCAAGGATGGCGTCCTCAAGCTGATGGACTTCGGGGTGGCCCAAGTCGTGGATCTCGAGCGCATGACCGTGACCGGGCAGATCCTCGGTTCGCCAGCCTACATGGCGCCGGAGGTCCTCGACGGTCGCACGCTCGACTTTCGCAGCGACGTTTTTTCCGTGGGCGTGATGCTGTACCAGATGGCCACCGGCGTGCTGCCGTTTACGGGAAAAAACCCACACGAGGTTCTGCGTCGCGTATCGGACGGAAAGTTCGCCGATCCTCGCACCGTGAATCGTCTGGTCTCCGATCAACTCGCCCGCGTGATTGCGCGCGCGCTTGCCCGCAAACCCGAGGATCGCTTTCCCACCGTCGCCGCCATGGTGGAGGAGCTGCGAAGCTACGTCGCCGACGCCGGCCTGGGCGGGCCTCGCGACGAGCTTGGGCAATACCTCACGGATGCCGAAGGGTACGAGAAGGCACTCGTTCCACGCATGGTTTCGGCACTGGTCGCCTCCGGCGTACGCGAACAGGAGAGCAAACACCGGGCACGAGCGCTCGAGTTGTGGAACCGCGCGCTCGCTTTCGATCCCCACAATGTGGCGGTGCTCGCCGAGCTGCGACGTCTGGAACGTGGCGAACACCTGCGCCGCTGGGGCATCGGCGGTGCGGCCCTCGTCCTGCTGCTTGGCATGGCAACGGGAGCGCTGCTTATCGCGCGCAAGGCGGTCAGCGAAAAGAAGGCCATCCTTGCCGCCGCGACGGCCAGAGGCGTCGGCGGCAACGCGAAAGCCGCGCCTGACCCCAAGGTGCATTCGCCCGAATCTACCCAGCAGACGGCGCATGCTTCCAATGCCCCGCCGCGCGGTCAGGGGGGCCGTCCGTCGCACCGACACGAATTCGCCGCTGTCGAAAGGTCGGCCGGCCGCGCTGGGGACAAGGCTGAAAATGCGGAGGATACGGGCGCTGAGCAGGCTGGCGATTCGGACACGATTCCGACCATCACCCTGTCGCTGGGTTTTTCCCCCGCGCGCGTCGAGGTGTGGATGGACGGCAAGAAGTCTTTCGACTTCGGTCCGCAGCAGAATCGCATCGAGATCCCGTGGAACAAAGCGCATCGGCTCGAATTCCGCAATGATAGCTGCTGCAATCGCAAGGAAGTCACGGTCGGGCCGCAAGTTTACCGTCCCCCGGGCGATCACCTGTTCGTCAATCTCGATCCGAAGCCGGCCCGCCTGGTGGTGACGCTCGATCCGCCGATTCCGGGCGCGACGCTGCTGATTCGCGAAATCAACGATGCCAAGACGAAATTGTGGCGTGCCCCAGCCCAGCCCGGCGAAAAAATTCCAGTTCCCTTTGACGCGGGCGATGAGATGCGCAAGAGTCTGGAAGTGGTGATCTTCAAGGGCGACAAAACCATTACCAACCAGGTCACCATCGCGGCAGGAGAGACTCGCCCTATCACGATCCACCTGGACAAGTAGTTTGGGCGCTGGACTTCTCTTCATCGCAATCCTCTTCCAAGCGGCGACGCCCGCGCCCACCGACGAGCTTCAGCGCGGAAAGAATGCGTACGACCGGGGCGAATTCGCGCGCGCGGTGGAAATCATCCGCCCCCTGCTCTACCCGGAAATACGCCTACAATCCGACAACCAGATGGTGCAAGCGCACCGCATTCTCGGCGTCGCCTGCTTGTTCGAAAAACAGCAAGACGAAGCGGCTGGAGAATTCCGCAAGCTCTTGCAAATCGCGCCGGACTACCGCTTCGACCCTTTGCTCGATCCACCGGAAGTCGTCGACTTCTTCAACAAGGTTCGCCAGGAGTACGAAACCGAGCTTGGCCAGCTCGAAGCCAAGCGCACCGAAGCCGAACGGGCACGCCAGCGCGACCAAGAGCAATGCGAAAAGGTGCGGGCTGGACCAAAGGTCATCGAGAAACGCGTGGGCCGCAACTCGTTCGTGGTCAACTTCTTCCCCTTTGGCGCCGGTCAGTTTCAAAATGGCCAGCGCAAGAAGGCGTGGGGTTTTCTCTCGGCGGAATCGCTGTTGGCGGCGGTTTCCGTCGGAGCGTTTGCCACCAATCTGGCGGTTTACGGCTTTCGCCCGCAGCGCGGCTGCCTCGTCGACGTGGGCGACGGCGGCTGCCCGCCCCAGTATGTCGACCATACCGGCGAGGATCGATCGCGCTGGCTTACGCGCGTCCAGGTTGCCAGCGGCGCGATGTTTTTCGGCGCGGTGGCTTGGGGACTCATCGACGCCATCTACTACTACCAACCTGAGACCCAGCTCACATTTTCGGAAGTGCCCAAGCAAGCCAGCGGTCTGGCAAGCCTACGGCTTTCGCCGGCCGTGATGGATCGTGCAATCGGGCCCGGTCTTTACTTCCGTTTCTAAGCGGAAAAAGCCAAACTGCGGCCATGGCTACCCTTCGAATCCACAGCCCAGGAACCGGCGTGAAGGTGTACCACATCTACAAGAAGCTCACCTCGCTGGGAAAAGGCGAAGGCGTGGATGTCCTTCTGCTCGACCCGCTGCTCGCCGACACCCACGCGCACATCCATTTCGACGGGCGCGACTTCAACATTTCGGTGACCGACCGCGATGCCGACTTGCACGTCAACGGGCGCCGCCGCACCAAGCACCGGCTGTCGCAAGACGACCGCGTCCGCATGAGCAGCGTCGAGCTCGAGTTCTCCCTCTACGACGAACCGGTTACCGACGAGGTGGCGGCCAAGACCATGGCCGAGCTCACCTCGTACAAGCGGCTGTTCGATTTCGCCCGACGGCTGATGAACAACTACGAGATTCCCAACCTGCTCGACGCCCTGCTGGACGTGGTGATTCAAGTTACCAACGCCGACAAGGGCTTCATCGTTCTCATCGAGTCGGGCGAACCCGTGGTCAAGGTGGCGCGCAACTTGCGCCACGAAACGATTTCCGATGCGGTTCGCCACCTGTCCGATTCCATCGTCAAGCGCGTGGTGGAAAGCCGTGAGCCGCTCATCATCTCGGACGCGCTCAACGACACGAGTTTCAAGAATTCCTTGTCCGTGATGAATCTTCGTCTGACGTCGGTGATGTGCGTGCCCATGCTCGAACGGGGCGATCTCATCGGCCTCATCTACGTGGGCAATGACAACGTGGCCCAGCTCTTCGACCAGGCCGCCCTGGAAATCCTCACCATCTTTGCAGCCCAGGCCTCGCTGGTCATTCGCAACGCCCTGCTCGTCAATGAGCTCCAGCTCGACAACCAATCGCTGCAGGATCGCATCGAACGCATTCGCTTTGGTGAAATTCTGGGCTCCTCACCCGCGATGCAGGAGGTTTTTCGCAAGGTCCAGCGGGTCGCGGGAACCGACATCACCGTTCTCGTCACCGGCGAAACCGGCACCGGCAAGGAGCTCATCGCGCGCGAGGTCCACAACCGATCGCCGCGCGCCAAGGGACCGTTCGTCAGCGTGAACTGCGGCGCCATTCCGGAAAACCTGCTCGAATCGGAGCTCTTCGGCCACGTGCGCGGCGCCTTCACCGGCGCGGTCGTCAACAAGGCTGGGCGCTTTCAAACCGCGGACAAAGGAACGCTTTTCCTCGACGAGATTGGCGATATGCCGCTCGCCTTGCAGGTCAAAATATTGCGCGCCCTGCAGGAACACAGCGTGACCAGGGTGGGCGACACATCGTCGGAAAACGTGGACATTCGAATCATCGCCGCCACCAATCGCGATCTCGAAGCCGAAACCCGCAACGGACGTTTCCGCGAAGACCTTTACTACCGCCTCAACGTCGTCCAGCTTCATCTGCCGCCACTGCGCGAACGGGGTGACGATATCGTCGTGCTCGCGCGCTACATGCTGTCGCGCTACGCCCCCGAGTACGGCAGCAAGGTGCGCGGATTCACGCCGGGCGCAATCGTCGCCATCAAACGCTATCGCTGGCCGGGCAACATTCGAGAGCTCGAAAACCGAATCAAGAAGGCCGTGGTGCTTGCGGACAAGGCGATGCTCGGGCCGGATGACCTCGGCATCAACCCGGATGAAATCCCAGTCATTCTTCCCTTGGCCGAGGCCCGCGAGCGCTGGCAGCGGACGTACATCAACGAGGTTTTGGGCCTCAATGGTGGCAACCGCACCAAGACGGCCCGCGATCTGGGCGTCGACCCGCGTACGATCTTCCGCCATCTCGAAAAAGAAGAAGCCGGCGACGCAACCGGCGGACTACCGTCGTTGGACGAGCCGTGACCTCACGTCAGCCGCGCCGCTTGCTGCCTGGGCTCGCCTTGATGGTATCGGCCGCGGGCTGTGTGGTTCCGATTGGTCCAGAATGGTCGACGCCACAGAACAACTACCCGCCCGCCGTTGCCTACGCCAATCCGCCGGTGGGGACGATCTTGGGACTGGACGCCGACGGCGGCACGCCGCTCACGGTGGCAGTTGAGCTGCAAGATCCCAATGCGCAGGACAAGCTCTACTACCGCTGGATTGTCGACTACCCACCTTACTCAACGGGAATTTCACGATTGGCTCTGGAGGGCGTCCAGCCGGGGGCCAACAAGGCCGTCCGAGACGCTATTTATTTCGCGCCCAACTGCAACGACGTCGCGCACGGATTTTCCGACCACCGCCTATTGTTGGCTGCTACGGACCGGCCCTTCCTCAGTGAAGATACCAGCCAGGGAAATCTGGATGCCGTCGGCTCGGGCTTCCTGGTCGAAGCCGCCTGGCAGTTCATTCTCGATTGCCAGTAATTCCGGGCGGTCTCGCCGACAGACCCAGCCCAGAGGTTTGACAACCTGCCGGCGAACACGTAGTCTTAGCCCACCTGTCGGCGCTCCGGCAGCTCGCGCTCCTCGCTGGGAGCCCTTCGTAGGTAGGTCCTCACTGGACTTGCCGTTTCGTCGCCCTTGTCATCGTCTTCGCCCCCTCCCCCGCAAGAATTTCGCCGCTACCGAAAGTTGGTGGCCTGGATGACGTTGGTTCTGGTCGCGGGCGGCAGCCTGTACCTTCTGGCATCGGTCGCGGTCGCGCTACAACGCCAGCGCAATCTGGTGCTGGAGGATCGCATCAGTACGCAATTCACGACGAATGAAGTGACAAGCTGTTTCGACGAGCTGCGCGACGTATCGGTAGCGCTGGCGAAGCACCTAGAAAACGCATACCACCTGCTCGGCGGCTACGACTCGGAAGAGGCCATGCGCTGGGCGGGTGAAGGCGAGGTCTGGCGCAAGCGCTGGCGCGTTTTCGGCGAACGGTGCCGGCTGGCCGAAAGCCGGCCCGGGCCGCCTCACAAGGATTTTGATGCCATGGCCGCTGCCTACGAAGAGCTGGGCAGCATTCAAACGACCTACTCGAGAGAGCTTTTGCGCTTCGGCAGCGAACTGGCGCCGCGCCTGGATCGCATCAACAAACGCGTCGACCAAATTGGCGATCACCTGGCCGAGTCCAGCGTGCCCGCAGGAGAAAAACCGTGAACGATCTAGACAATCAATCTGCTATCAACCTACCGTCCGTCGAACCCAACACCCCCGCTACGGATGATCCGCCCAAGGCTACCTTTGCCGATCTCGGCCTCGGCCCCGAGGTGCTCAAGGCCGTGGCGGACATGGGTTTCGTCGAGCCAATGGACGTGCAACGCGCGACCATTCCCAAGGTTCGCTCCGGACGCGACATTCTGGTGCAGTCGCGCACCGGATCGGGGAAGACGGCTGCCTTCGCCATGCCGTTCGCCGACTGGATTGCCGATCCGGCCGAGAAGTTTCCCCAAGCCTTGGTGCTGCTGCCCACGCGCGAGCTGGCCCTGCAAGTCGCCGCCGAGACGGCGCGCATCTGCGCGGCGACGGCTCTGTCGGTGGTTCCGGTCTACGGCGGTTCACCCATGGGCCGTCAGATCGAGCAACTGCGCGCTGGCGCCCAGGTCGTGTGCGGCACCCCCGGACGTATTCTCGACCATATCCGTCGCGGCACTCTGCAGCTCGATAAGATCAAGTGCGTGGTGCTCGATGAATGCGACGAGATGCTCTCCATGGGCTTCCAAGAGGATATCGAGTCGATTCTCAGCGAGACGCCGACCACGCGGCAGACACTGCTTTTTTCGGCCACCATTCCCGAAGGCATTCAGCGGCTATCCCGCCGCTTCATGCGCGATCCCGAGATCCTGAAATTGTCGGCCGACTTCGTCGGCGTACACGAAATTCGTCACACCTACTATTCCATCCCCGGCGGTCAGCGCGAGGCCGAGCTTTCGCGCATTCTCGCGTTCGAAGAGCCGGACCGGGCGGTCATCTTCTGCAACACGCGCGACGAAACCGGCCGAGTGGCCGAGCACCTGCGCCGCCAAGGTCTCAACGCCGAACCCATCTCGTCGGATCTCTCGCAGTCCGAGCGCGAGAATGTCATGCAAAGAATGCGTGCGGGCGGTATCCGTTTCCTCGTCGCGACCGACGTCGCGGCCCGCGGCATCGACATCGAGAACTTGCCGTGCGTGATCAACTACACCTTCCCGGAATCCCCCGAAATCTACATCCATCGCACCGGCCGCACTGGACGGGCCGGACGCTCTGGCCACGCCATTTCGCTCATCGGCCCCACCGAGGTGGGCTCGTTCTACTATCTCAAGCTGCTCTACAAGATTAAGCCGGAAGAGCGATCCTTGCCTTCCGAGGCTGAAGTACGCTCGCGCCACGAGGGCGAACGGCTGGCCCACCTGCGCACGCTTTTGCCCGGTGATCCGGGACCAGAATGGCATTCCCTGGCCCGCCGCCTGATGAGCGCGATCGACGCCGAGCGTCTGGTCGGTGCCATGTTACGGGGCGCCTTCGCCGAACCGAAGGCGAGCGTGCGCCAGGTTGTGGCCGCCGCTCCCGCCGCCAGCACCGACTTAGAGGCGCGACCGATTTCGCCACCAGAAGCGCCAGTCGAAATCAAAGAACCCGATCGCCGGGAGCGGACCATGCACGGCGAGCGGCGCCCGCGCGGCTTTGGCGAGCGGGAAAGACCCACGCGTGAACGCAGTCGATCGACATTCCAAGATCGCCAAGATCGAGGAGACCAGAGGCGAAATGGACCGTCGGCAAGGCCGGCGCCGGCGCCGGCGCCCACGAGCCAGGCGCCGCGCAAGGACGATACTCGGGAATTCTGGGAAGTCTGGAGTGAAGAGGTGGGGCGCACGCCAACTCCGCCGGCGGAAGCCACGCCAGCTTCGGAGCCAGCCAACACCCTCGCGCCGACGCCGGCCGCCCCGTCCGCCGTCGCGACGCCTGACGGGCTGGCTCCTGCGGGACAAACCCGATTGTACGTCAACCTTGGTCGCAAGGACAACGCGACGCCAGAGGGTATCGCCGAGCTGCTTTCCTCAAGTGGTGTGGCCGTGCCAGTCGAGCACGTCGAGCTCATGAACACGCACAGCTATGTCAACGTGGCCGCGGACGCAGCCGAGAAGTTGTGCACGGCGATGAATGGCCGCACCCACAGTGGGCGAGCGGTGCTGTGCGAGCCCGCACGCCCACCCAAGCGCCGCTAGCGAGACACCCCGCCTCGATCCCTCCCGTGCCGCGCCGGTAGCGTTGCCTTCGCACGACCCGGGTGTGACTGCTGCGTAAACTTTGGTCACCCTCAGTCATGTCTAGTTGACATGCGGGATGCCTTTGGCAATGCTGCCGGCATGGAGACCCGGATTCGGACGGCGGTCAAGACCATGCGCCAGCGGCTGGAAATACAGCAGCGCGATTTGGCCGCGGCCATTGGTGTGAGCCGACAGACCCTTGGTTCCATCGAGGCGGGCGAGACGGTGCCGTCGACGCAGATTGCCTTGTCGTTGGCGCGCGAGCTGCGCTGCCGGGTGGAGGATCTTTTCAGCCTTCCGGGCGACGGACAAGTCATCCACGCGGAGGTCGCGGGCGAAGCAACCCGACCGCCAAGCGACGCGCGCAAAAGGCGAGTGTCGTTGGGATGGGTGCGCGACCGCTGGGTGGCCCGCTTGCTCGAGACCGACGAGGCCTGGGCACAAGGTACGCCAGCCGATGGAATCGCGTCTCTGTCGCACAAAACAGGCAGGACCACCGCACGGATTCGTCCACTGCGCGATTTGGAGTCGCTGGAACGAAATCTCTTGGTCGCCGGTTGCGATCCCGCGCTCGGCTTGCTAGGGCGCCACTTGGAAGAGCGTCTGCACGGTCCCCGTCTGCATTGGATCGAAATGGCCAGCCGGCCAGCATTGGAGGAACTGGCGCTCGGGCGTGTGCATCTGGCTGGAATGCACCTCGATGGCGATGGCACCACCAGCGAAAACGCCGCGGCGGTTCGCATGCGGTTCGGTGCGGAGCCCACGCTGCTAGTCACCCTGGCTTGCTGGGAACAGGGATTCGTCAGCCGGGCAGGACAACGGTACAAGTCCGTCGCTGACCTGGAACGGAAAGGCACCCGCCTCGTCGTGCGCGAGCCGGGCGCGGGGGCGCAGGAGTTGCTCGAACGCCTGTGTCGCAAAGCCGGACGCGTAGCCAAAACCGTCGTATCGGCGGCGGTGGCGCGCGGGCATCGGGAGGTGGCACGAATGGTGGTCATGGGCGTGGGCGATGTGGGCGTGGCCACGCGCTCGGCCGCAGCCAGCTTTGGGCTCCACTTCGAGCCGCTGGCCGAGGCGCGCTTCGACTTGGTTTTTCCGGCCAGTCTCGCGTCGGATAGCCGGGTACAAGCGTTGCTCGACTGTCTGTCGAACACGCGCTTTCGCCAGGACTTGGGCGGAATGACCGGCTATCGGACCACCAGCACCGGACAGGCCCCGACCGAGGCACAAGCGTGATCCGTCGCAACTTCGTTCTGGCCATTCTTGCCACGTCCACCCTCGCTCAACTGTCCGCACTGCCGGCGAGCGCCAACGAGCCGCAAGAGCTCGTCGTGTTCGCGGCCGCGTCGCTGCGTGAGGTGTTCCAGAGCCTCGCGCCGAGCTTCGAGAAACAGCATCCGAACGCCAAGATCAGGTTCAACTTCGCAGGGAGCCAGGACCTGGGTGTGCAGATCGATCAAGGTGCCAAGGTCGACGTGTTCGCCTCGGCGGATTGGAAACACATGCGACTTCTGGCGGCCCACGGCATGGTCGCCGAGCCGACGATCTTCGCGTGCAATCTGCCCGTCGTCGTCGTCCCCAAGAACAACCCTTTCAATATCTCCGCCTTCGCGGATCTGCCCAAGGCCACACATCTGGTGGTGGGCGCGCCCGAAGTGCCCATCGGGGCTTACACCGAGGCCATCTTCGCGGCAGCCGAAAAGTCCTATGGCAAAGCCTTCGGGGAGCGGATTCGCGCACGCGTGCGATCGCGCGAGCTCAACGTGCGCCAAGTGCTGACCAAGGTCGCCATGGGCGAGGCGGACGCCGGCATCGTCTACCGGACCGACGCACTGACCATGCCCGACAAGATCCGGATCGTCGAGATTCCAGCCGCGCTCAACGTCCTGGCCGACTATCCCATCGCCGTCCTGAAAGCCGCGCCGCACGCGGAGCTGGCAAGCGACTTCGTGAGGCTCGTCATGTCCAAGGACGGACAGCGGACGCTGGCCGCGGCGGGCTTCACCAAGGGCGAGCGACAGGAGGCGAGGTGAGCCAGCTGTTTTTGTCGCGCGCGCGTAGTCGCCGCCTGTACGGCGCGCTGATGGTTGGACTAGGCGGATTCTTGTTGCTCTTCCTGGTTCTGCCCTTTGTGGCCCTGGTGCTCGACGGTGGCCCTGAAAGCATTGTGCGCGGTCTGGGTTGCGCTTTGACCTGGCCGGCGCTGCGGCTCAGCCTCGGCACCAGCCTCATTTCCGTCGGGCTCGTGGTTCTTGGCGGCACGCCGCTCGCCTGGTGGTTGGCGCGCTCGCGCTGGCGCTCGGCGCGCTGGCTGGAGATTTTGTTGCAGTTGCCGGTGGTGATTCCGCCGGCGGTGGGTGGCATCGCCCTGCTGCTGGCCTTTGGTCGACGCGGACTCTTCGGCGAAGCGTTGGAGCGCTTGGGCTGGGCACCCGCCTTCAGCGCCGTCGCGGTGGTCATGGCACAAGTCTTCGTCTCGGCTCCGTTCTATTTGCAGGCGGCGGTGCAGGCCTTCGGCCGCCTGGATCCCAGCCTGCTGGCAGTGGCCCGCAGCCTCGGTGCCTCGCCGCCGCGCCTGTTCTTTCGCGTGGCCTTGCCACTTGCCCGCCCCTGGCTCATCGGCGGCGCGGCCATGACCTGGGCGCGCGCGCTCGGCGAATTCGGCGCGACGTTGATGTTCGCCGGAAATATGACCGGCAAGACGCAGACCCTGCCGCTTGCGATCTACACCGCCTTGGAGCTCGACATCCACACCGCACAGGCCCTGTCGCTCTTGTTGGTTGCGTTCGCCTTTGCCCTCCTGCTCTTCCTCCGCCGTTTCAATCGCGGACCGGAAGTCGCGCGCAGATTGGCCGCGCAATGAGCGACGATTCCGTTCCCCGACTTTCGCTCGCGGTGGAAGCCACCTTCGGGTCGTTTGCGCTACGGGCGTCGCTGGAGATTGGCGCCGAGCCATTGGCTGTGGTCGGTCCCAACGGATCGGGAAAAACCAGTTTGTTACTGGCCATTTTGGGGCTGCGCCGGCTCGACCGCGGGCGCATCCAGCTCGGGGACGATGTCCTCTACGACGCCGTGCTGGCGATCGATCGGCCCACCGAGGAGCGCCACCTCGCCTACCTGCCACAGGACTTTGGTCTGTTTCCTCATTTGACCGCCGTCGAAAACGTGGCGTTCGCGCTGGCGTGCAATTCGCAAGCGGCCAACAGAAAGCGACATCGCGGCGAGGCCATGTCCTGGCTGGAACGGTTTGGCCTCGGCAGTTTGGCTGAGCGCAACCCGGCGCAGCTTTCCGGCGGCGAGCGCCAGCGCGTCGCACTCGCGCGTGCCATGGCATCCGCGCCGAAGGCGCTGCTGCTCGACGAGCCCACGGCGTCTCTCGATGTCGAGGCCCGCGTCGAGGTGCGCGCATTCCTGGCCGAGTCCATTCGCTCCCTCGGCCTGCCCACCATCCTCGTCACTCACGACGCGATGGATGTGGAGGCACTCGCAGGACGCGTAGCGGTGCTCGAGAAGGGCCAGGTCGTAGCTTGCGGCCCGCTACGCGACATCGCCAAAGATCCGCCCACGTCATTCGCGGGCAAGCTTTTTTGTTCGTCGAAATTCCTGGGCATGGTCCCCACGGACAGCCCAGCCAACACTGCAGTGGTCCGTCGCAACTGAAGTAGGAGGTCTCCGCTATGTCATTGAGTCCAGCTCCAAGAATTCGAATCGCGCTCGCCGGCGTGTGTTCTCTGGCCCTCGCTGCTGTCCTGCCTGGATGTGGCAGCGACACGGGCAGCCAGCCGGTCGACGCTGCCAAGGACGCGCCGGTCGCCGTCGATGCCTTCCTTCCCGAAGCTGGCTTGGACTCAGCGCAAACGAACATTTCGGTCGATACCGCGCTTGCAATCGATGCGGCAGGTGCCGTCGATGTCACCATCCAGGATGCGAATTTGGACGTCGCCCAACCCGACACGGCCGTCGACAGTGTCACAGGCGTGGATGCTGGATCAGCCGTGGACGGCGCGAGCATCGATGGCGCGGCCCTGCCGCTGTGCTCGTCGCTCGTGAATCCGCTCTACCTCATGAGCGGCGACACACAAGTGCCCGTGTTACAGGCGCTTGGCAAGGCGTTGCGGCAGAGCGCGAACCCCGTGACCCTGGTTTGGTTCGCCACTGGCTCCTGTACGATTATCAATGCCGTCTACAACGGCACACCGCTGACCCAAGTACCATCGTACATCCCCGCCGATCCCAACTGGAATCCCATCACGGGCACGGTTCCAAGTTGCGCTTTGGAGAGCGGTGGACACAACCCCGACATCGGTATTCCGATCGTCTTCCCCAGCGCCTGCACGACGGCTACGCCGCCCGCCAATCTCGGTGCCTTCACGGGACCGGCACAGTCGATGGTATTCGTGGTACCGCACAGCGCTTCACCTGATGCCATCAGCTCAGGTCAGGCCAAACTGGTGTTTGGTCAGGGGTCGGCGGGCAACATCACGCCTTGGACGGATCCCACTTTCTATTTCATCCGCCCATCCACAAAAGGCACGGA
>Ga0182027_10004415_pt1 | contig 21799 bp, 18 predicted proteins | sample 712E1DmetaG_FD_121300 | JGI IMG/M metagenome (GOLD analysis project Ga0182027, IMG submission 121300) | Permafrost microbial communities from Stordalen Mire, Sweden - 712E1D metaG (Illumina Assembly) | ecosystem: Environmental > Terrestrial > Soil > Wetlands > Permafrost | place: Sweden... | reverse complement strand
GGTTCACCGAAGCCGACAAGGTGGGACCGCTGGCGCAGGCGATCGACACGGGCGTACTGGGACGGATCAAGGACTTCTTCGTGTACCGCTCGCAGTTCGTGGTGCAGACCGGGACGGGCACGGTGACGACGAACAACCTGGCGTTCACGCGGGACGCGATCGCGCTGGCGATCCGCCGGCTGCCGAAGCCGCTGCCGGGGACGGGAGCGATTGCCGAGTATGCCGAGCTGGGCAACTTCGGGATGCGGGTGGTGATGAGCTACCAGCCGAACACGCTGGCGCAGCAGTTCACGGTGGACATCCTGTACGGCTGTGCGGTGCTGCGGAACAACCATGCTTTGCAGGTGTGGAGTTAGTCCAGAAGAAACGGAGACGGGCGCCTTCCCAGAGGGCGCCCGCAGGCTGGTGTCCGGGATTGGAAGCGCATTGAATCATTCGAGCAGCATGGGGGACCGCTCCTTTACAGTCGCGGCTCCGTAACAGTCGCGGCTCCGTAACAGTCGCGGCTCCGTAACAGTCGCGGCTCCGTAACAGACGCGGCTCGGTGACAGACGCGGATCGGCGACAGCGAATGGACCGCTCCTTTACAGTCGCGGCTCCGTCAGACAGTCGCGGCTCGGTGACAGACGCGGAGCGGTGGCAGCGAAAGGACCGCTCCTTTACAGTCGCGGCTCCGTCAGACAGTCGCGGCTCCGTCGGCGGTCGCGGCTCAGTAACAGATGCGGATTGGTAACAGACGCGGATCGGCGACAATCGCGGATCGGCATCGACAGTGGGATGACTTATTCAACACATTTCCGACTCGGGACGCCAGCAATACACGCCGCAAACGGGCCGCGGGGCTTGAAAGGGAGACGGGCGGAGCCGAGGAGACGGATCTGGGGATCAGTAAGAGCAGAAGGTTTTTCAAAAAAAGGAAGGGAGCAAAGCGATGGATGTGAGGCAGTACTACAAGAAACTGCACGAACTGGAGGTGACGTTGCCGGAGGCGGATGCGGTGGTGGTGAGCTATGAAACGCCGGACGGCGGCAAGGCCGGGGTGATGACGGAAGTGGCACGGCGAAACGCGTGCCAGCTCCTGTTGGAGAGACGCGCGCGACTGGCGAGCGACGCCGAGGCGGAGGAGTTCCGGCGGAACGAGGCGGCGAAGCGCAAAGAGTTCGAGCTGAATCGGACGGCGGGCAGGATCCAGGTTCAAGTAGTTGCGACGGAGTTGACCCAGCCTGCGCCGGCGCGGACGGGAAACTAAGGAGGCGCGCGGTGGCTCTGCTAGTGGACGGGTGGTGGTGCGAGGCGGAGGAGCTGCAGGCCTACGACGGCAGCGCCACGAGTGTTGCGGCCGAGGAAGGAATCGACCTCGGGGCGAAGATGGCGCTGTCGGAGGCCTGGATAACGGACAAGGTGGACGACTTCCTGCGATGGGAGTCGAACTGCGGCCAGAGTGTGTACCCGCGTAGCGGGTTGACGGTGGCGAACGCGGTGGTGGACGACCGGCTGAAGCGGTGGCACTTGGCGCATACGCTGGCGCTGGTGTACCGGGACGCGTCGTTCAGTCAGGTGAACGATCGTTTTCAGAAGAAGTCGGAGGCATTCGAGAAGGACGCGACGCGGAGCAGGGTGGAGTACTTCCAGGGCGGCGTGCCGTACGTAGGCAACCCGCTGCGGAAGCCGTTAGCACCGACAGTGACGGTGACAGCCGGGCCGCAGGGTGAGGCGGCGTACATCGTAACGACGACGCAGGCGGATCGACGCGGGGAGGAAAGCGCGCAGTCGGACGTGGTGAGCGTACAAGCGGCGGCGGGGAACGGATTGACAGTAACGGCCAACGGAGTGGGGGCCGGCAACGGATGGAACGTGTACGTGGCGGACAGCAACGGGGTGATGCGAATGCAAAACGACGCGCCGCTGGACGCGAACGCGGTGTGGACGCTGCCGGATGCAGGGCCAGCGGCCGGGCCGGCGGCTAGAGAAGGACAAGCGCCGGAGGGGCGCGTGAAGGAACGCAGGATTCTGACTCGGGGGTAACGATGCCAACACCAACCGCGACCGTGGTGCAGACGGCGGTGGATCTGCTGAATGCGACGAACGGGCTGGCAGAGAGCCTATCGGAGTACTCGGCGACCATCCAGATGACGGGAGTGCCATTGACGGGCGGGCCGCCGCCGGGAGTGCCAACGGTCGAAGCCAGCCATGTTCCGCAGGAACTGGAGGAACAGCAGCAGAAGGTCGCGTATCCGGTGTGCCGGGTGTATTGCGACCAGATCCGCAACAACGGCAAGGTGAAGTTCCGCCTGTTCTCGGGAAGCTACCGGGTGGTGGTAGAAGTTACGCATTCACAGGACCGGCTGGAGGGATTGAGCGACACGCTCCAGGCGGCCGCGGACGCGGTGGGGGACGTATTGGACAGGAACCACGGGAATCTGGGCAACGGCATGGTGTTGCAGCCGGGCTACGAAGTGCAGATCGATGCGGTGAAGCAGGGCGGCTTGCACTACATCGAGAAGGCCCGGGTTATCAGCCAGTTGAGCTGGGAACGTTGAAAGGAGATTGGGATCGATGGCAAATTACGTTCTTTCGAAAAGCAATCGTTACTACGTAGCGTTGGAGAGCAGTTACGGAGTGGTTCCGACGGTGTCGGCCGCGAATCGCGTTCCAGGCGTGCGGCTGGCGGTGGCGACGCAAAAAGTCACGGTGCCGCGGCGGGACAAGACGGGGACCAGGACGTTCCGGGGCATAGCGGGAGCACCGCGGAAGATCACGGGCTACGAGTTCGAGACGAGCTTGATGGCGGGGGCCGGCGCGCTGCCGCCGGCGGTGGGGCAGATGGTGCAGGCCGCGCTGGGCGCGGCAGCGCCGCTGAGCGCGCAGCAGACGGCAACGGTGAACGGGAACGGAGCGGAACTGGATTTCGCTGCGCCGCACAATCTGGTCGTGGGCAACGCCGTGACGGTGGGCAGCGAGATGCGGATCGTGGCGAGCGTGCTCGGCGCAACGAGCGTACGGCTGAGCGCGCCGCTGACGAGCACGGTGAGCGGATCGGCGCAGGTGATGCCGGCGGCGGCTTATGCGCCGGCAGGGGTCCTGCCAAGCGTCAGCCTGTTCGATTACTGGGACCCGAGCAGCACCGTGCAGAGAATCGTACGCGGAGCAGGCGTCGATGAAATGGACATCGAGGTTGACGGAACGGAGCACAAACTGGTGTTCCGCGGGCCGGCGGCCGAGAACGTGGACTCAGCCTCGTTCCAACCATCGGATGGCGGGCTGACGGCGTTTCCAACGGAACCGGCGGTGCAAGCGGAGACATGGGCGCCAGTGCCGGGCAATCTGGGGCAAGTGTGGTTGGGGAGCACGCCGAGCCAGGTGCTAACGCTGACGAAGGCAGTGGTGAGAGTCAAGAACAACCTGATGACGAGGAGCTTCGAGTTCGGTTCAACGCAGCCCCTGGGGCTATCGCCGGGCGACCGCGACGTGGAGGTGCAGTTCGAGGTCTACAGCACGGACGAGAGCGTATTCGCCGAGATGTATCACGCCGCGCAGACTGAGGCGCCGATCCCGCTGACCATCCAGCTCGGCGACCAGGCCGGGGCGATGGCGGCGGTGTACGTCAAGACGTTCGTACCACAGATCCCGCAGTTCAACGATGCGGAAACGCGGTTGCTATGGAGCTTCTCCAGCTCAAGGGCACAGGGGGCGGGCGATGACGAAATCTACTTCGCGTTTGGCTGATCCCGCGGCGGAGCCGGCGGCTGGAGTTGCGACCGCGCCGGGGCTTTACGAAAGCGCGGTGTGGCGCACGTCGCGAACGCGGCCCGGGGTGCGGTACCAAGTGCTGAGAATGTCACTTCTGCGGAGGCACCGGCTGCTGCTGGAGCTGAAAGATCTGGCTGCCGAACAGAGGTTCCACGCAGCGCAGGAAGGCATGGAAAACGAGATTGCCGCAGCGGAACTGCGCGGACGCATCGACGAAAAGGCTATCCGGGCGGCACTCGTGCAGATCGCGGGGCTGAGTATCGGCGGGGAGCCGGCGACGGTCGAGAGCCTGCTGGAAAGCGGGCCGGAAGACCTGGCCTACGAAATCGCGGAGGCGATCGCGGACGAAAGTTTTCTGAACGAAGAAGAACGAAAAAACTGACACTCGCATTCCATTTCCATCGTGAGTCTCCGGCCGGGTGGGATTGCGAGACGTGCAGAAGGCAACGGTTGGAGGCAAAACGAAATTGCAGGTGGGCGGGGGTCAAACCGACGCCAGCCCGGCCGATTGTATGGAGCCGGGGCGGCATATTCGCCGAGCAATGCCCGGTGAGCACGATCAGCGGCCATTCGGCGGCATGGGTCGAGTTGTTCGCAGTGTGGCGCAACAAGGTAGTGACGAGTTCGGCGGAATGGTGGGCCAAGGACCTGGAGGCAATGGCCATTCTGCAGGGCGAGGAGAGGGCGGTGGACGGTGGGAGCTAATAATCCGCAAGAGAGCACACAGGCGTCGCGAGAGATGCTGACCTACATCCGCAGGCTACTGGGGCCGACCCGGGCGGGGAGTGGCGTGGGCGGCACGCGGAACGTGAAGTTGCCGATCACGCAGAGCGGGGGCACGGGCCGGGCGGCGCTCACGCAGGGCGAGAGGGCGAGCGGGGGCTCCAAGCAATTGCAGGCGGAGGCCATCACGAAGCCGTCGAAGAGCAGTTCGGGCAGCTCAGGCGGTTTCAATATTGGCAACCACTGGCTGCTATCGCCCATCGCAGGAGTTGTCAATTCGGTCCTGGGTTTGTTCGGGGTCGGAAGTTCCACATCGCAGGTGACGCGATATCGAGCGCAGACCCGGCAGCCATTCCAAATCGTGGAAGCAATTTCACCGGAGACGGGGGCAGGAGTTCAGACGATCAATGAAAGCGCGAGCGGACTGTTTGGCGTAACGAGCGGCAGCGGTCCAACAGCGCCGGGAGCCGCGGCGGTTGAGAGCCGGACGGACCGCACCGAGGGGACGACAAATCAACGCGGGCCGCAGAAGCAGACGGGGATGGCGGGTTCAACGGCGTCGCCCGTGGGCCGCCTGAAGACATCGGCGCACGGCATTGCGACTCCGGCGAGCGGCGAAGGCCGGTCGCTGATGAACGACCGGCAGGGCCTGGTATCGGCTTTGCGCCGCAGTCTGGGTGATTCGCGAGGAATCTCGGACGTACTAAACGAATTTCAGGATGGCCTATGAGCACATTGCCCACACTTTCGACAGGCGCGGTACAGCAATACCCGTACGTATGCGCGATCGCGGGACTGACGCGTACATTCCAATTCGCCGACGGGACGGAGCAACGGTACCTGATGACGCCGCAGAGCAAGGTGTGGTCGATCAATCTGCGGCTTCTGCAAGACACGGAGAGGGCCGCATTTCTCGAATTCGCGCAGAACGCACTGAGAACTCAGACGGCATTTCCGTTCACGGACCCACAGGATGGGACGATCTTTCCGACATGCAGGATTGCTGTGGCGCCCGTGACTGACCGAATCGACGGCGTGGCGCGCACGGGAATCGCATTCCTGATCGCGGAGGCGCCCCAATGAGTCCGAGTTTTCCGCTGGTGGCCACAACAGTGAGCGTCCAACTGCCAGTTCAGCGCACGTGGAAGCCGGCGCAGGGATTGCTGACGACGCCCGGTGGTGCGTGGTACTTGCGCACGCTGCCGAGCGGCGAGTTCTACGAATGGGAGCTGAAGTTCGCCGGGCTGACATGGGCCGAAGCGCAAAGTCTGCGGGATTTCCATCACGACATGAGGGGCGCGTACCATAGCTTCCGATTCTGCGATCCGCTGAGGAATCTTCTGGCGTGGAGCGAGGACCTGACGCAGGCAGCGTGGACCGTTTCCGGCGGCCTGGCCGTTACGCTGTTCGCCAATCCGATGGCAGGGGTAGCGCAAGGGGTGCGAATCGTAAACTCCGGCGCGGCCGAAGGGCTAGCGATCCAGACGGTGGGGTGCGCGCCGACATTCCCCTACAGTGTCGCGGCGACGGCACGGAGCAACGGCGGGAGCACGATGGGACTGCTGATCGGCAGTCAACGGAGCGATGTGGCACTCAGCGGACGGTGGCTGGCGTTTCAATTCAGTGCGATCCCCGGAGGGAGTGTCGATCAGGTAACATTCGCGATCGCCATCCCCCCGGGCGGCGAAGTGGAACTGGCCGGCGTACAGGCTGATTTCGGCGCGGATACGCCCGAATACAGGAGATCAGAAGGGCGGCAGGGATTGTTCACACAGGCGAGATTCAAGGACGATGCACTGGTGATGGATTGCGCGGAGGCGGGCGTCTTCTCCGCTGAGGCCACGCTGATTGCGAGCGCAGAGGAGTAACGATGGTCCCGATTGACCAGCTCAAGTACGTCGAGGAGTTATTGACTCCAGTACTGTTGTACGATTGCACGCTGACGGATGGGCAGGTCGAACGCTGGAGCACGCACAGCGCGACGTACCAGGGCGTGACGTACAGCCCGCGAATCATCGAAAACACGGGATTCGGGATCGGACTGCTGGCGGACGACGGAGCCGACTGGGGCAACCGGATTTCCCTGGTGCTGGCAAACACCGACGGGTACGTGACCCAGTTGCATCAGGACGAGAACCTGAAGGGTTGCCAGTTGCTGGTGCAGTTCGCGTTTCTGGATCCGGAGAGCGCGCAGGTGATGGCGACGCCGCAGGCAGTGTTCACGGGGATCGGCGATGCGCCGGAGCAGCTCACGCCCACCAGGGCGAAGCTAAACTTCACGAGCCGATTCAGCCTGCAGCGTCTGGCACTCCCGCAAGTCCGAATCCAGAAGAATTGCCCATGGGCCTTTCCGCAGAACGAGGCGCAGAGAGCCGAAGCGTTGAGCGGAGGGACCAGCGGCCCCTACAGCCGTTTCTACACATGCGGGTACGCCGCGGACCAACCGGGCGGGTGCGGAAACCTGCAGAGTGACGGGACACCCTACACGAGTTGCGACGGGAGCATGAGCCAGTGCACGGCCCGGGGCATGTGGAGAACGGACATGCGCGGCCAGACGACCGCGAGGTTCGGGGGGTTCCAGTTCTTGCCCGCCACTTCGCTGGTGAGGAGCTTCGGGTCTGCGCAGAGATACTGGTCCCAGGCGATCGACGGCAGAGCGAGGCCGAACGACGCGGTGCCGCTGGTGTATGGCACGGTGCGGTACCCGGCTCCGGTGATCTGGGCGTGGAACGACGGGAACTACTTAATCTGCGAAGTGCTCGTTGGATCGGGGCCGATCCAAGGAGTACAGAGGTTGTGGGTGGAAGGGATCGAGTTGCCGCTGGGCGTTACCGGCGTCGACATGTCCGCGACCGGATGGTACAACGTGCTGACGACGGGCGGCCGGAATGGGGCTTTCGACCAGAATTTCACCGACAGCCAGGGGAATTCGATCAGCGATCCGCATGGGAGCCTGGCCGTAGTCAGCGTGCACGTGCTATCGAGCATGGTCAGTTCCAACAGGCTACCAACGGTTGAGGTGCTCGCCCAAGGATTGTTGTTGGACCGCTACGACGGACAAGGCCAGCATCTGGACCAGTTCTTCACCAACGACCCGGTGTGGGCGCTGCTCGATCTACTGAAACGATGCGGGTGGCAGGCTGACGAAATCGACATTGGCAGTTTCGGGAATGCGGCGGCTTATCTGGAGCAGTTGGTGCCGGTAACGGACGCGAACGGAAATGCGATTCAAGAGCCGTTTGCGGCATTCAACTATGCGTTGCTGGACCGCAAGCCCGCGATCGACGTGGCGCGTGGGTTGCGACAGGGCGCGGAACTGCTGATCCGGCTGAATGAGAACGGCCAAATCAGCGTGGTGGTGGAGGGAAGCATCGAGGCCCAGCAACCGGCGCAGCTTGAGCACTCGAACGCGACGTCGCTCCTGGATGGCGGCTGGCCGTCGTTTGAAGCGAATGATGGCACGACCGGGGACTGCACGATCCTGGCCGGAAAGGACGGCGACATCGCGCTGAGCCTATTCTGCGAGCCAACCAGTACAACGCCAAACCGCCTCAGCGTCGAACTGCAGGACTCGCGCAACGATTATCTGAACGGGAGTCTATCGCTGGTTGACGCGGACGACGTGGCACGGGCCGGGAGCGAAGTGCCAGGCATCTTCAGAGGTCTGGGAATTCCGAGCCTTACCCAAGCGGAGCGAGTATTATCGAAGCAGCTAGCGCGGAGTATCGACGGTAACCTATTCGCGGAATTCTCCACGACCGTCAAAGGACTGGGGATGCAGCCGGGCGACATCATCGCCATAACGAGCAGCGATTATGATCTGACGCGCGCGCCGTTTCGAGTGCTGCGATTAAGCCTGGGTCTGAACTGCGAGACGATTGCGGTAGTCGCGCAGACTCACGACGACGGCTGGTATGGCCCGGGAACGGCGACTAGCGGCAGTTCGACGGGGTGGCCATCAGCGGCCGATTCGGGCACGCCGTTCCCGATCGCCGGATACACATACGGCGAGAGTACCGGTCCAGCACTGTATATCCAGGAACAGACCGAACCGCAAGCAGACGGCGGGGCGAGTGAACTGCTGTTAGTCCAATTCCGACCGCCGCGCCAGCAAGTCGCGTCGGTGCTTTCACCCAAGATCCAACAGACCGCAGTGATTGCGAGCAGCGGCCAACTTCAACCCGGCAAGAAAGCCCTGTACTACGCTGTAACGGCGGTGGACAGCAATACCGAGGAGTCCAGGGTGTCCCAGGTGATCCAAATAGTGACGGGAGCGGTCGAAACGGCCTTTGGAGTGACACTGAATGGACTGGGAGCACCGGAGAGTGCCGCAGGGATGCGCGTGTATCGAGGGGACAGCGTGTACGACCTGCTCTATCTTTGTGACATTGACGCAAGTCTGAACACGTGGACGGACACGGGTGGAAGCGTCTCGCCCATGCGGCCGCCCGATCCGAGATATGACCACGCAGACTTCTACTGGCGGACGGAGTTGACGACACCTCTGGACGTAGCGAGCCTATCCGGAACCACACTGACCTTAAACGGTGCGAACTTTGAGAACGATCAATTCGATGGCAAAGCGCTGGTCGTCGTTTCGGGCAACGCGATCGGCTGGCAAGGCACTGTCGCAACCAATACGAGCACAGAAGTCAACGCGAGCGATCCGTTTCCTGACGGGCTGGCAGCAGGCGACTCAGTGGTGATCGCCGACGCCAGTTGGCGCCTGGCCGGCAGGAGTTACTCAGACCAGATTACGTGGGAAGTTCCGAACCGAGCGAACCTAGCGATTCAGATCATCGGCCGGTCAAGCACGGCAAGTGGTATAGAAGCTCCGATCGAGCAATCAAATTTATACCGGTACACGATTACGGGAGGGGTTGGAAGTCTCTTAGACAGTTTGTTGCCGCCAGTCGCTTCACTGGACATCGAAGCCCCGGCAGACGGTTCGCTGCTGCTGCAGAACATCACTACCGAGACTCTGACCGGCACGGCAACAGTAGCGGCGGCGGTTCTGGTCACCTACTCCGTCGATGAAACGGCAATCCCCGTGACGTTCGCATTGCCAGGGGCGCTTGCAGCGAACGACGTCACAATGCCGGTGGTGGCGGGGTTGACGCTGGAGCAGAACACCTACCTGCAGGTGGATACGGAGATTATCCGAGTCGATACGCCGACTGCGGATGGAACCTCGTATGCAATCGATCGTGCCATCGCAGGAACGGCGGCGGCAGCCCATGCAAATGGGGCGACGGTTACGATTCTCACACGGAGCTTGCAGGTCGTTCCACTCGGAGCCGGGTTCTTCTCCGATCCGACCCATACTGACTTCCAATACAGGCTTCTGTTCCCAAACCGGCGGGTCGCCGGGTCGGAGTTCTACCTGGAGAACACGCGGGGGACGGGCCCGGGACAAGACACGAGCTACTTACAAAACGGACAAAATGGGTTGCGAACGTTTGAGGGGGGCACAATCGTGTTGCAAACCGCAGGTGTTCTCTCTATCGAACGAGACGCGGCCAACTCGATTGTCCTGGACCGCACACGGGTTGTGCGCGACGTGCAGGCGTTTGTCGATTCCGCACCCTCCGGAGGCATTGTCACGATTGTCCTCACTGCGGATGGACAGCCGATCGCGACCCTAGTCGTCGCGGACGGCAGTGCGCAGGCAAGCCCTTTCATTCCGGTCGGCACGCTGCAGCTTGCAGAAGGCGTGAAACTGAACTACGATATCTCCACCGTCCCCCAGGCGGCCAACACGTTCGCCGGTCAAAACCTCTCTGTGCAGATCAGAACGTGAGCCCGAAGCGCCAAGCAGGGCGAACCGGCGTGGCATAGGTTATTCTGCGAACAGGAGATTTGTTTGAAGCGCGCAGGCCTTGTTTTAATCGCAGGCATTTCCGCATTCCTTTTTTGGGCACTCCCGTCGGCCAGAACCGCGGAGAAGAGCAAACGTCCGGGCTTCGTTGACGTAGCCCCGAGATCAACAATCTCTTATAAATCGAACAATAGCCTGACGAGCGGAAAGTACTTCCCACAGCCGATGTGTGGCGGGGTGGCGCTTTTTGATTTCGACAACGATGGCAGGCTGGACATATTCTTTACAAACGGCGCGAAGATCCCGGAAATGAAGAAGGTGGACCCTTCGTTCTACAACTGCCTGCTCCATCAGAAGCCCGACGGGACTTTTGAGGACGTCACTGAAAGAGCCGGCCTAAGTGGAGCGGACCTTGACTTCAACTTCGGCGTCGCGGTTGGAGACTACGACAACGACGGCTACGAAGACCTCTTCATCTGCAGCGCGGGCAGAAACGTTCTATACCACAACAACGGGAATGGGACATTCACCGACGTCACGGCTGAATCGGGCATCGGTGGCAAGCCGGACAAGACACTTAGCGTAGCCGCGGCGTGGTTTGACTACGACAATGACGGCCTGCTCGACCTTGTAGTCTCGAACTACACCTATTGGACCCCTCAGCTCGACATCCATTGTTCCATGGGCAGCAGAGATTACTATTGCGATCCACGCCGCTACCCCAGCGTCCCGCACCGGTTGTACCACAACCTGGGCCATGGCAGGTTCGAGGATGTGACCGAAAAGTCGGGGTTCGCTAAGGCGCCTGGAAAGGGCATGGGTATTTCGATCGCTGACTTCAACAACGATGGCTGGCCGGACGTCTTCATTGCAAACGACACTGAACCCAATTCCCTGTTTATTAACCAAAAAAACGGTACCTTCGAGGAGGTTGGGCTGCAGATGGGCGTTGCCTACAACGACAATGCGCAGACGGGGTCATCGATGGGATGCGACGCCAAGGATTTCAACAACGACGGCAAGGTCGACATCTTCTACAACAATCTGATGGGACAGATCTGGGCGCTGTTGCGAAACCGAGGCGACCTGTTCGAGTACTACTCCTACGAGTCGAAAATCAAGCGGCTGAGCGCCCCTTTTTCAGGTTGGAGCCCCGGCTTCATCGACTACAACAATGATGGCTGGAAAGACATCTATTCGGCCAACGGGGACGTCGACGACGTCAACGAGGGGTCGCGTCAACACGATACGATGTTTGAGAACATCGATGGCAAGACATTCATTGACGTCTCAGATCAGTTGGGCCCTGAGTTCAAAAAGAAGGGGTTCCAACGCGGCTCCGCCTTCGGCGACCTCAACAACGACGGCGCTCTGGATATCGTCGTGACGTCGCTCAACGAATCCCCGCGGATTCTGATGAGCACGGCCGACAGCGGCAACCATTGGATCGTGCTGGCGCTGACTGGTCACAAGAGCGCGCGCGATGCCATCGGCGCCAAGGTCAAGCTCACGACAGCTTCTGGCCGCACTTTGTATAACCACGTCGCCATCAGCGTGGGGTTCATGTCCTCCAGCGACAAGCGAGTCCACTTCGGACTGGGCCAAGAGACGGAGATTAGCTCAATCGAGATTCGCTGGCCAAGCGGCATTCAGCAGGTCCTGAAAAACGTGAAGGCCGACCAGTTCCTGAAAATTGACGAGCCCGCGGCGAGACAGTAGCCTGCCCTCTTCCCGAATAGAGGCGAGGTACAGTTCACGTAGTGGATGAAACTCAGCGTAGTGCCGGCGCTTCCATCCGGGCGTCCGCGCTGCCCCATGCCCCTCTAAAGTACTCTGCTATAGACTCTCGACTGTTCGCGCGGCCGGCCGGTGAGGTGCCGGCTCGTGCATAGGTGGCGCGTCCACAAACGTTTCCCTCAACAATTCCACCAGTGGCGCCACAGATGCCATGTGCCCGTTGCCCTCCTCGAACTGATGACTCACCTCGACCCATCCGACCTCGTCCAAAGGGACTGAGATCGTCCAAGCGTTGCGGCATGCAGCACAGGACCTTTCGCAGGCTGTTTTCCGGGCGCACGCAACCGCGACGCACCTGTCCAAGCGCATCCCGTGAGTCTCAATCCGAATGTGGCAGAACCCCAGTTCCTTGCAGATCGCCTGCAGGAGTTCCCACCGCTCCTGCGGGTCGCGTGCCTGCGCCAGTCGCGCTCGTGCGCCGCGCAACGCCAATTCCACGTTCAGCGCCCGCCGGAACGAATTCTGAAACAGCATTCTCCCTGCCGCGTGGAACTCGACGTATCCCAAGCCCTGAATCCCGATCCACGAGACAACGCAAAACAATACCAACACAACGCCGGCAAACTGGTTGCCGCGCGCACTGCCGATCAGTGAAAGGATGGCGTACAAACACGAGACGGCGTAGAGTAGCAACACTGCCCTCCTCGGAGTAAGTCCGCGCTCGAGCAGCTTATGGTGAATATGGCCGCGGTCGGCGCTGAAGAGCGGCTGCATTCTCAGAAAGCGCCGTACGATCGAGAGACAAACGTCCAGAACGGGAATGGCAAATGCAAGTAGGGGCGCAGTCATGCCCAGCAGGGTTGCGGATTTTTGGCTCCATAGGATGCCGAAACAACCGAGCAGAAATCCTATCGAGTAGCTACCGCTATCTCCCAGAAAAACCGAGGCCGGATTGAAGTTGTACCTCAGGAAACCGAGCAGCGCTCCAGCCAGCGGCATTGTGGCCACAGCGAGGGGCAGGTTCTCACTCATCAGACCAGCCGAGAGAGCTGTCAGCGTAGCAAACAACCCTACCCCGGCTGCCAGACCATCCATACCGTCGATCAGGTTGAAGGCGTTGGTACAGAAAACCAGCCAGAAGAGGGTGACCGGCACCTCCAGCCACGGTTCGAGTGGATGGTAGTGAACAAAGTGGATCCGCAGCCCCGCCAGCACTGCCAGTCCCGCAGCCAGGAACTGCACAGCGAACTTCTGGTAGGGTTTGAGGGCGAACAGATCGTCCAGCAAGCCGACCAGAAAGATCAGGCCGGCCGCGGGTGCCAGTTGCCACATCAGCGACAGGTCCGCGCGCACGAGACTGCTGCCACTGAGACCGGCCAGCATCAACGTGCCGAACGATACGAGATAAGCGACTAAGATCGCAATACCGCCAACGCGCGGAATAGCTTTGCTGTGGACCTTGCGTTTCCCGTCCGGCACATCAACCAAGCCAAGACGGAGGAACAGATCCCGCAACAAAGGGGTCAGCAGCAGGGCCGTTAGGAACGCCGAACCAGCAAGCAGTAGCAAAGAATACATTCTTATCTCGCAATGCTGCCCGGCAGATTCAAGGTCTTCGCTCTCGTGCCCCAGCCAGTTCCCGATCCCGCAGCGCGCAGCAGCTTACCACACTACTAGAGTGACAGTCTCCCTTTCAGCCAATTCCCTTCATGTACAATATCGAGCGCCTCGGCCACGCTCGACATTTGCCATTGATGCAGCCGCGATCATTCCGCATCCCAATGCAATTCGCAAATCGAACCACCGGTTCTTCCGTGAACTTCCCGACTCTTCAACCTTTCAAACAGATTCTGAACTCATAACCGGTCAGAGTAGGGTTTCTCCAAGAGCGCCGTTAGTCTGAACAACTGCGGCTGCCCTGCCCTACCCTCCTTCTTCGGAGCTGTTCCCGTGATAGCCGTAGTACTTCTTGTAGTAGCGGTGGTAGCCATCATAGTAGCCGTAATATCCGCTCGGAGACCGCTTCGGATTCCAATCGTTCATGATCGTTCCGATCACGCGCACACCGTCTTCCCGCAGCCGCGCCCGGGATGCCAACGCCGCGTCGCGCGTCGTCTTGGCCGCGCGTACGACCAACACCACCCCGTCGGCCATCCGGCCCATCACGCGCGCGTCGGGGATCGTCAGCATCGGCGGGGTGTCGATCAGGATCATGTCAAACTGCGTCATAAACTGTCCCAGGCATTCCTTCAGCCGCGGCGAGTAGAGCAGGTTGGTCGCCCCCGCCACCGGCGGTCCTGCCGGCAGCACAAACAGGTTTGGCACCTCTGTCTCGCGCAGCATCCCCTGCAGTTCCGTCGCCGCGCCGGCGTCCGCGCCGCCTGGATTCGCCTGCGCCTGCGCGTTGACACTCGCGGCGGCAGCCGCTTGCGGCGACTCACGGCCCAGTCCCTCGTGGTTCCGTGCAACCTTCCACCACGGGCCGGCCGGCTCCAAAGGAAACTTATTCTGCAGTACCGTTGTCAGCCCGATCTCGTTGGATAGGTCAAATACCTCGTGCACGCGCGGCTTGCGCGTGTCGGCGTCCACCAGCAGCACCCTCTGCCCTGTTTCCGCCATCGCGATTGCCAGGTTGCAGGCAACGGTTGTCTTGCCCTCCGCGGGGCTCGGACTCGTCACCACGAGCGTTTTCGGACGAGTCCCGTTCTGCCCCGCAAAAAGAATCGAGGTCAACGCCGCCCGAAAACTCTCCGCCATCAGGCTCGGCTTGCGCCTGTATGTCACCATGCCCAATTGCGGCTCGCCATCCGCGCCGCTCCCGATCAGCACCGTATCGCGCCTGCCGTATAGCAGCGAACGCCGCTTGCGGCTGATCGACGACTCCGCCGGGATGATCCCCAGTTCCGGCACACCCAGGTAGAACGCGATGTCGGATGGTTCCTGCAGCGTCCGGTCGGCCTTGTTGGTGACGAGAATGAATCCAATCCCGGCGAATAGCCCGCATACCAGGCCCATCAGCGCGTTCAGCACAACTCTTGGCCTGTATGGCCGGGCGGGCACCTTGGCCGGGTCCACCACCCGCACATTGCTGGCCCGGATCGCACTCGCCACGCTGGCTTCTTTCACGCGCTGTAACATGCTGTCGTAGATCTGCCGGTTCGTGTCCACCTCGCGCTTCAGAATGTTGTACTGGATCGCCTTCTCGCCCTGGTCCGTCACCACTCCCGTTTGATGCTGGTAGTCGGTCAGCAGCAGCCGCTCCCGGCGTGCCGCCTCCTCGTATTCGTTCCGGATCCCCTGTAGAATGTCCGCCCGTTGCCGCGTAACGCTCTGCTCCACGGCCCGGATCTGCGCCTGCACCCGCCGCACCTTCGGATGGTCCGCCGTGTAGGTCTCCTGCAGTTCCGCTAACTGCCTTTGCAGTTCTGTCAGCCGCCCCAAATAATCCTGCAGGCTCTTGTCGTTCAATATGTTCGGCAACGACTCCGCCGGCACGCTCCTGGCCATCTCCCAACGGCTCTGCTTCACCACCCGGTCGCCCTGCGCCTTGACCAGTTCGTCTTGCAACTGCTTTAACTTGTCCTCGCTGACGCTGCTCTTGTCGCTCGTGAAAAGCAGCCCCGCCCGCCGCGCGTACTCCTGCAGCGCATCCTCGCTTCGCTCCAGCTTGATCCGCATCTCGTCCAGTTGCCGCGTCAGAAACTCGCCCGTGCGCTGGGACAACTGCCAGCGCGCTTCCATATTCTGTTCAATGTAATTCTGCGTCAGCCGGTTGGCGAACTCCGCGGCCACCCGCGCATCGGTGGAATCCACCAGCACTTCGATAATCCGGGTCGGCCCGCTCGATCGCACTTTCATCGTCTGAACCGCCATTTTCAGCGCCTCGTCCCGTCCTTCCCGCTGCATCGGCTCCGGCAGGTTCAGGATCCTCCTCCACTCCGCTGGCGCCTCCGCCACCGCTCCCGCCACCCCCACTTGCCTTCTTTCTTTCGCCAGTGACGCCAACGTCCCGTCCAGCAGGCTCTCGCTCTCCAGGATTTGAATCTGCGTCGGAATGTCCGTGTTGGAGTTCATGCCCGGTTGGGCTACCTGCGTCACGTCTTTCGTGTTCATGAAGTTCTCGTTCATCTCGAGAATCTCCAGCGTGGTTCTCGCCTGGTACACCGGCGCCTGAGGCAAAGTGATTAACAGCGCCAGCAGAAAACCGATACATGTAATCAGGATCAGCAGGCCCCGCCGGCGCCGCAGCGTCCGCCAGTACTCCACCAGACTCCCCGCGTCGGAGTCCTCCAGCATCTCCTGCGCATACGCGCTCCCGGCTGAATACGCGCTCCCGCCCGGCGGCAGGTAGCCGCCCCGCGCGCTACCGCCCGGCCTCTCAAACAGCGTGGGCTGCACCGGCAGATTCCTGCCGCCACCGCTGGGCTGATGCCTGTCCTGCAACGTCTGCCTCCTCCTAACGTGTGTAGATCGCCAGCCCCGTCCCGATCGCCAGGCCCGCCTCTGCCGTCCGCGCTAACGCCTTCTTGCCACCGCTCAGCGGCACGAAAAGTATGTCGTCGCTTTGCATCCCGACGTCATGGTCCTTTCCTTCCAGAATGCGTTTCAGGTTCAGGGCGATCTCCTGGCGCTTCTCGGGATCGTTCGTCCTCCGCAGTATCTTCGCGTGCCCGGACTGCGCATAACTGTCCATCCCCTCGGCCATCGACAGCGCCTGCAATACCGTCACCTGCTCCCGGTCCCCTAGAACGAATCCACCGCTTCTCTTCACCGCCCCCATCACGTAGACCAGTTCCCCCTTCGGAACCGTGATCACGTCGTTCGGCTTTATTAGAATGTTCTTCTCCGGCGCCCGCGCCTCCAGAATCTCCCTGACACCCACCTCCGCGACGTAGTACTGGCCCGTCTCGTCTTCATGCGCCCCCGGCAAGGGAATCTGGCCCCACTCTCTTTTCCGCGTGATGCGAATCGAATGCCCCGCCGTCGGAGTCAGCCCCCCCGCCAGGCTCACCACTTCCAGCAGCGTCTTCTCCCCCTGCAACTGGTGCACGCCCGGCGTCTTCACCTCGCCCAAAACACTCACCGGCTGGCTCCGCATCTCGCTCAGTCCAACCGACACCTCGGGACTCTTGAGGAACTTCTTCAGGCGCCCGCCGATCTCGCCTTCCAACTCCTCCACCGTCAGCCCGCCGGCATGGATCCGCCCCGCCATCGGCAGATTCACATTACCTCGCATGTCAATCTGGTAGGGCTCTTTCCCCATCTCCTCCAGGTCCATCACCCGCACCAGAATCTGGTCCCCCGGCCCCAGCACGTACGTCGACCGCACCTGTTCTCCAGCCGTCGGTCCCGTCGCCTGCCCCGCCGGCGCTTGCGCCCACCCCGCCACGGCCGCTACCACCACCGCCAACCCTACCCACCACGCCCCGCGCATCGCCTCACGCCGCCCCACATCCCCTGTCTTCATCGCTCTCCTCTCCTACCAGCAACGCCAGCCGTGTCACTTTTTCCTGTAGATGACTCAGCCGCTGATCCAGCTCCGCCACGCGCTCCGTCAGCCCCTCGCCGGCCGTCCCATCGCCTGCTATCAGCCGCCGCATCGCGTCCCTGGCCAGGTCGCTCAGACTCCGCGCCCCCGTCGCCATGCACAACTCCCGCATTCGGCGGAACTCCTCGTCCGACAGCCGGATGCTCACCATCTTGCTACGCTTGCTCAACTGCGCCATTTACTCCAAGGCCTCGACTATCTCCGGGTCCACCTCCAGCGCCACGCTGCGCTGCAACAGATGCACCGACAACACCAGCCGGCATGGGCTCTTGATCCGCTCCACCCGTCCCACCATGCCCGCCAGCGCCCCGCTGCGGATCCGCACCATCATGCCCGCCTTCAAGTACGGACAGGGCCACGCCGCCACCCCGCTTGCCAGCAGGCGCCGGATCGCCAGCACTTCGCTCTCCGGCACGCTCACCGGTCCCGACCCATAGCCCAACACGTGCACCACTCCTGGCACCCGCAGTACCGACCTCAGTTGCCCCGCCTCCATCCGGCAAAACAGGTACCCCCTCATCAGCGGCAGCTCCAGGCTTTTCAACCTGTCACTCCATTCGCGCTCCACTTTGTACAACGGTAGATATTCTTCCAGCCCCTCCGCCCGCAAACATCGGGAAACCGCCTTCTCATGCCGCGCCATTGTTTGAACGGCATACCAGGGAAAGTCCGAGCCGTGTGCCGCGGCCGCATGACATGGGTCGAGCTGTCCCCCTACATCGCCCTCGCGGACTGACATATCTGTCCTGGGCGCGCACAACTCTACTCTGTTCACGTAGTGTATTCGCCGCGCCGTGTGGACAGATCCGTCTGTCCCCATGTCCCAATTAGACGATGCCCCCACCTTCGCTCCCGTCCTGCGCAAGGCCTGCCGTCTGTGTTAACTTACGCCTCCGTATGGCAAATGTCAATCAGGAATGCCGACCCGGAAAAATCCCGGCATTCCTGCTACGATGCTGGCTGAGGCTTCGGCGGTGAAACTCTGCCTTTCGATTATCCTGATGATTTCAGCGGGGTTGTCGCTCGCTCTGGATTTCGCCGCACCTTCCTCCGACTGGGTGTGTTGCCGTTTCGGCTTCTGCCGGACCGATCAGCTCCACGCCGCCTCGTCATACAAACCGGAACAGCCGGCGCCCAGCGCCCTGCGGCTGGCTCTGCGGTTGGATCCGGCCAATCCGTACCGCTGGGCCGAGTATGGCATCGCCCTCGACGAACGGGGCGACTATCTTGGCGCCCAGCCGTTTTTCAGCCGCGCTACGGAATTGGGGTCCAACACGCCGCCCGTCCTGATGGTGGCGGCAAACCATTACCTGCTGGCAAACCAACCCGGCCGCGCCCTCGCGCTGGGCCGGCGGGTCTTGTCCCTCACCGCCGACTTTGACGACCTGCTGTTCGCGACTTACTCTCAATTGGGCCGCCCGCCCCAGGACTTCCTCGGCACCGCCATCCCCGCCGCGCGCCGCCCCGCCGCCGCGTGGCTGAGGTGGTTGATCCCGCGCGCGCCGGAGCCCGATCTGCTCGCCACCTGGCACTGGCTTCGCGAGCGCGGCTTCGCCGATGACGCGGTCACCGCCAGCCTGGCCCAGGAGCTTTGCCGGCGCTGCGCCTGCCGCCACGGCGTCCAACTCTGGGCCGAGTGGCTGGGGCCGCAACGCGGCGACTATTTACGCCCGGAATTGCTTTTCAACCGCCGCTTCAATGCCCTGCCCCGCCCCAGTCCGTTCGACTGGACGATCGAGCCCGCTCCGTCTGTGGAAATTTCGCGCCAGGATGGCCTGCAATTGACCTTCGATGGGACTGAAAACCTCTCTTATCGGGGCCCGCGGCAGATGGCCGCCCTCGCTCCCGGCCTTTACCGCTTTTCGGCCGTCGTGGAAAGCAAAGCTCTCACCACCAATCGGGGGCTTGGTTTTCACATATATGATTCTATGGTGCCCTCTCGCCTGAATGCCGCTACACAGATAGTGTCAGGCACTACGCCGCGTCACACCGTGGAAGTAGTCTTTAAAGTAACTGCCCCGGACTGCGGCGTAATCGTTCAGTTGGAACGCCATCCCTCCGAAAAGTTCGATAACAAAATAGCCGGTAGTTTTACGATCCACGAGGTCTCTCTTCGCCCCCAGTCCTAGCCTCTTACGAACCGTTGTCACGAGCCGTGACCGTGACTGAGCCACGCCTGTGACCGCGCGGCGACCGTCTGACCGAGCCGCGACTGTGACCGCGCCGCGACCGTCTGACGGAGCCGCGACTGTCAAGGAGCGGTTCTTCGCGTTGTTGTCTTCGCGTTGTTGTCTTTGCGTTGTGACGCGTTATGACGCGTTGTGACCGAGCCGCGACCGTCTGACGGAGCCGCGACTGTCTGACGGAGCCGCGACTGTCTGACGGAGCCGCGACTGCAAGGAGCGGTTCTTCGCGTTGTTGTCTTCGCGTTGTGACCGCGCCGCGACCGCAGGGAGCCACGACGGCCCTGCGGCCCACCACAAGAAATGAAGAACGATCGCTAAATGGCGAATGGCTGGCCGAATTCGGGTCGTTCGTCGTGTGAGCGGTCTTGGGGACCCGCGCCCGTGGGGCGTGATTGCCATAGCCGCGCGGTTTGGAAAAGCGCGCTGCCTTCCTCGTAACTTGCGGCCGGCCCGGGCCGTCGTTACAGAGTAACTTGGGATAAACTATGCCTGTCCGCGGCCCCGCAAGCCACACAGGATAAGGAGACTCGATGAAGGGTTCCATTTGGTTGATCGGCGGCCTGACGCTGGCGGCCACGGTTTGGGCTGGCGACGCCTGGAATGACAAAGCCAAGAAGCCCGCCGACTGGTCCGCTAAGGACTTGCAGAAGTTCCTCAACAAGTCGCCGTGGGCCAAAACCGTACCAATGCAGTTTGACTCCAACCGCGCCGGGCGCGGTGGCGGCGGCCGCGGCGGCATGGGTGGTGGCGGCATGGGTGGTGGCGGCGGCTACGGCGGCATGGGCGGTGGCGGCGGTATGGGTGGCGGCGGTTACGGCGGTATGGGTGGTGGTGGCATGGGCGGCGGTCGTGGTGGCTATGGCGGCGGTGGCGGCATGGGCGGTCGCGGCGGCGACGCCGGCAATCCGAATGGGGGCAGCGACAATCTGCCCGGAGCCGTCGTTCGCTGGGAAAGCGCGCCGCTGGTGCGCGACGCCGAGACCCGCTCCGAGTCAAAGGATTTTAACGACGCAGTCACCGGCTTCGCCAAGGATTACTACGTCATTTCCGTCACCAGCATGGGCGCGGAACGCCGCGGCGGCTGGGGCGGCGGCCAAGGCGGTCCTGGCGGCGGAGAAGGCGGCGAGGGCGGCTGGGGAGCACCGAACGCGGATCAAACTCCCGAGCAGATCGAAGCCCGCCGCAAGGCCATGGACGCCCGCCTGATCGAGGCGACTTCCCTCAAGCGCGCCGGCGCGCCGGTCGCTCCCGAGCGCGTCGAGTCGGTCAAGGGTTCCGAAGGACGCGTGCGCTTATTCCTGTTCCCGCGCAGCCTCGCCCTGGACAAGAGCACCGAGGAACTGGGCTTCGAAACGGCCCTCGGCCCAATGCTCGTCAAGACCAAGTTCAATCTCAAGGAGATGTCGCAAGGCTCGGAGCCGGGACTCTGATCCACGCTCCGGCCGCCGTGTCCGTACCGTGAAATCACCGTAAAAACACGGTTCCGCGGCGGTGTTTTTCGCGGTGTCGGCCGACGATTTCTACGCCGCCGCGAGGGTCGACAGCTTCGACTCGCGCCGCGCCTCGTAGGCCGCGATGGCCTCGCTTTGCCGCAAAATGTAGCCCAGTTCGTCCACGCCCTCCAGCAGGCAGGTCTTCGAAAACGGGTCCACCGGGAACTCCGTCGTCAGGCCTTCGCCATACGTCAGGGTCTGGCTGGCAAGGTCGATGCAGACCGTTCCGGAAGCCCCGATCGCCAGCAGCCGGGCATGCACGTCGCGCGGCACGACAACCGGTAACAGCCCGTTTTTCAATGAGTTATTCTTGAAAATGTCGGCGAAGCTGGTCGAAATGACGGCCTTGAATCCGTACTGCGTCAGCGCCCACGGCGCATGCTCGCGCGACGACCCGCAGCCGAAGTTGTCCCCCGCCAGTAGCACCTGGCACGCCCGCGCCGCCGCCTGGTTCAGGATGAATTCCGGCTTCGGCCGCCCGTCGGCGTCGTAGCGGTAATCGTAAAACAACTGGTCGCCCAGACCAAGCTTCGAAATCGTCTTC
>Ga0182027_10004414_pt1 | contig 21801 bp, 18 predicted proteins | sample 712E1DmetaG_FD_121300 | JGI IMG/M metagenome (GOLD analysis project Ga0182027, IMG submission 121300) | Permafrost microbial communities from Stordalen Mire, Sweden - 712E1D metaG (Illumina Assembly) | ecosystem: Environmental > Terrestrial > Soil > Wetlands > Permafrost | place: Sweden... | reverse complement strand
CGCTCGGCCTCGGCCACGAGCAACTCGGTCTCGGGCCGTGGTATCAGGCCTCTCGAGTCGACGCTGAAGGCAAGCCCGTAGAACTCCTTCAAACCGCGGATGTAGGCCACCGGTTCGCCCGATTCGCGGCGGACCAGGGCCCGTTCATACACGGCCGCCGCGTCGCCGCCAACGGGAGCCTCCGTGTGGGCCATCAGGGCGGTCCGATCGACGCCGATCGCCCAGCCGAGCAGCAGCTCGGCGTCGAGGCGCGCGCTCTCCGAACCGGCCGCGCGCAGGCGGGCCGTGCCCGAATTCAAGAGGTCGCCGACGACCGCCATCGGGTGGTGCCGTTACCGCCGCGGTCCGGGCGTCGTCCGCGTCACCGCTCCGACCCTTCGCCCAATGAAGCCAGCAACTCCGCCTGATGCGTGGTCCGGAGCGCCTCGATCAGCTTGTCGATGTCGCCGTCCATGACCGCCGGCAGGTTGTGCAGGTCGAGGCCGATGCGGTGGTCGGTAACGCGGTCCTGCGGGAAGTTGTAGGTCCGGACCTTTTCGGACCGCTCGCCGGAACCGACCATGCTCCGCCGCATCGCCGACTCGGCCTCGGCGGCCCTGGCCCGCTCGCGGTCCAGGAGCCGGCTCCTCAGCACGGCCATCGCCTTGGCCTTGTTCTTGATCTGGCTCTTCTCGTCCTGGATGGCCACCACGATCCCGGACGGCATGTGGGTTATCCGAACGGCCGAGTCGGTGGTGTTGACCGACTGGCCGCCGTGGCCGGTGGACCGATAGACGTCGACTCGTATGTCCTTCTCGTCGATCTCGACGTCGACCTCTTCCGCTTCCGGCATGACGGCGACGGTCGCGGTGGAGGTGTGGATCCGACCACTGGACTCGGTGACGGGGATGCGCTGGACGCGGTGCACGCCGGCCTCGAACTTGAGCAGGCTGTAGGCCCCGCGCGCCGAGATCTCGACGATGGCCTCGCCGATCCCGCCGATGCCGTTCTCGTCAAGGCCCAGGACCTCGGCCGACATGCGGTGCCGCTCGGCATACCGGAGGTACATCCGCAGCAGCTCCGCCGCGAAGAGCTTCGCCTCGTCGCCGCCCGTTCCGGCTCGGATCTCCAGGATGACGCTCTTCTCGTCGTTGGGGTCGCGCGGCAGGAGCTGGAGACGCAGGCTCGCGAGAAGCGCCTCCTCACGGGTCTCGAGGAGGCGGACCTCCTCCTGGGCAAGGTCGTGCATCTCCTCGTCGCCGGAGTCGCGCATCTCCAGGGCCTCGGCCAGCTCCGTGCGGGCGGCCAGCAGTTCGCGCCACGCGCCGACGACGGGTTCGAGTTGAGCCAGCTCCTTGCCGAGGCGCTTGAGCGCGGCCGGGTCGGAGGCGGTTTCGGGACGGGCCAGCTCGGCGTTGAGGGCGTCGTACTGCGCCGCGATCTCGGCGAGCCGGTCCTCGATCACGGGTTCGTGCCGGAGGCGCCGACCGCGCCGACCGCGCCGGCGGCCGCGGCGGCGATGCCCTCACTCCTGCCACCTGCGCCGCCCGTGTCGAGAGGCCGGCAGGCCAGCAGGGCGCTACCGGCGGGCAGCTCGTTGCCGTCGGCGATGAGGGCCCGCTCCAGCGACACGATCGCGACTTCGATCATGTCGTCGGTCGGCTGGCGGGTCGTGATGGCCTGGACCCAGATGCCCGGCGACCACAGCCAGCGCACGATGGCGTGGCGGCGATGGCGCGCCCCGAGTTGCAGGATCTCATAGCTGATCGCCGCGATGACCGGCACCAGCACCACGCGCGAGACGACGAGCCAGAGCGGCGGCAGGTTGCCGACGACGGCGAACGCCAGGATCGAAACGATCAAGACGACGACAAGGAACTCCGTCCCGCAGCGCGGATGGGCGGTCGGGTACTTTCGGGCCGCTTCGGTGGTCAGTGGATCGCCGGCCTCCAGGGTGTGGATGGACATGTGCTCGGCGCCGTGATACTGGAACGTCCGGCGCACGTCGGCTGCCCGGCCCACGAGCAACAGGTAGCCGATGAAGATGGCAACTCGGATGCCGCCCTCGGCCAGCTGAAGCCCGAAACCCTGGTCCACTCGCCCGACGGTTGCCCGGGCCAGTAGCAGCGGAAGCAGGAAGAAGATGACGATGCCGACGACCAGGCTGGCCAGCAGCATGCCGCCCACGGCGACGGCGTAGCCCCTGCCGAGACCCTCCTCGGCGGGGGCGGGAGTCGACGCGGAGACGTCCGGATCGGTGTAGGAGGTGGCCGCGGGAGTCTCGGTGGATCCGCCGGGGACGGTCGAAGCCGGCGCGGGCCGGGACTCGGGGCCGGAAGACGTCGCGTTCGACGGCGCGCTCTCCTTCGCGGCCGCATTACCGGGGCCGGTCTCGCCCCCGTTTCCACCAGCGGCGCATAATGCCGGACCGCCGAAGGAGAGGGCCACGGTGCGGAGCAGCCCTCCGATGGAAGCGGCCACGCCACCTCCCGCTCCGGGCATGTTCTCGCCGCTCTCGAGGCCGAGGGCCTGGACCGTGGCCGAACGAACGAGCCAGCGCGTCCCGGTGACCAGGGTGTCGTACAGGACGACCAATCCGCGCAGGAACGGCAGCTTCAGCGCGCGCCTGGCGCGCAGCCCCAGGTCCAGGCGTTCGGTGGCCCAGACGATCGAGCCGTCGGGGTGCCGCAGGGCGATCGCAAGGGCCTTGCGGCCGCGCATCAGGACGCCCTCGATCAGAGCCTGTCCACCGTACTGATAGCTGGCCATGGCCGGATTCTAGCCTCCACGGGGTCGGGAGCCACGGCGGCGGCGGCCGGGACGGTATCGGCCGGCAAACGTTGCCCCCGCTCGAGCCCTCCGAGCAGGCGCTCGACTAGGCTCGCTGGGTGCGCTCGAGGCGGCGCTGGAAGCGCTCCACCTGGCCGGCGGTGTCGAGGATCATCTGCTTGCCCGTGAAGAACGGGTGGCAGCTGTTGCAGACATCTACGCGCAGCTCGGTTCGGGTAGAACCGATCTCAAACGTGGTGCCGCACGAGGCGCACTTGACCGTCGCTTGCTGGTACTTGGGGTGGATCTTCGGCTTCACTTGCTACTCCGGGGCGCCTTCCGCGCGGTTTCCCGCCGGTGGTCGTCGGTGGCGCGGTCGGCGGGTTCGGCGCCGGTCCGCAATGTTGGCTGGCGGCTACTCGCCCGCCAGGGCCTCGACACGGATTCGCTTCTTCTCGCGAGTCTCGTGCTCGAAGTGGACTGTGCCGTCGACGGTGGCAAAGACGCTGTAGTCGTGCGCCAGGCCGGTGCCCTCACCCGACTTGAAGGTCATGCCGCGCTGCCGGACGATGATCGAGCCGGCCGTGACGAACTGACCGTCGCCGGCCTTCACGCCAAGGCGCTGGCCGACGCTGTCGCGGCCGTTCTTCGAGCTGGAGCCTGCCTTCTTGTGGGCCATTTCTTACTCGTCCTTCTTGGTCCGGGCCGACCGCTTGGGGGCGGCTTCGCCGGCCGGTTCGTCTGTCCCGGCGGCCTTCGGTGCTGCCTTTGCCGCTGCCTTGGTCGGGGGCGTGGCCTTCGCGGGAGCTTCGGCCTCGGGCTCTGCCTTGGCGGCCTTCGCCGCTGCCTTGGCGGCCTTTGCCGCTGCCCTGGCAGCAGTCTTGGCGGGAGCCTCTTCCCCTGCGGGAGCGACCTTCGACCCGGTCTTGGCCGGAGCCTTCGCCTTCGGGGCTGCCTCTTCGGCCTCGGCAGCCTTGCGCGCCTTGAGCTTCTCAGCCAGGGCGGCGTCCTCGGCGGCCTGGCGCGCGGCGGTCTCGGCGACCTTGCTGCGCTCGGCTTCCGCGGCCGACTCCGCTTCCCTGGACTCTTCGGCGGCGCTCTTGGAGCCCAGCCGGACGTCCGTGATCTTGAGGACGGTCAGCTCCTGTCGGTGCCCCTTCTTGACGCGGCGGCGGGCCTTGGGCCGGTACTTGAACGAGATCGTCTTCTCGCCCCGATCCCGGCGCAGGACCCTGGCGCTTACGGCTGCGTCTGCGACGACGGGCTGGCCGACGGCCGACTTATCGCCATCCACGACCAGCAGCACGCGGTCGAGGTTGATCTCCTGCCCCGGCTCTGCATCGAGCAGCTCGACCTCGAGCTCGGTTCCGAGTTCGATGCGGTACTGCTTGCCGCCGGTCTCGATGACTGCGTACATGGGTCCTCGGGAATTGGACGGGGCGGTGCGGCCCACTGGCGCATGACACGAATACGCCCCCGGTCGGGCCGGGGCGCGAAGTGCGAGTGTACGGCGCGAGGATCGCCTAGTCAAACGCGATGAGTGGAGCTCGTGAACCTCGCGGGCGTCAACGCAGCCGGACGGCGGGGCGGGGTCCACACGGCGGTACCGCCGGATCGCGATCGGCTAGGGCTCCAGTTCGGCGGCCAGCCAGAGGCGTTCACGAACCGGGCGAACGACCTCGAGCATGTTGCGAGCGGCCCCTTGCCCGGCATTCCCGGACGTAACTGCGGCCCCGGGCGGCTCGGAGGTGAGGGGCGCCTGGGCGGCCCCGGGCGCGCCGGGAGCGGCTTCGGTCACCTCGGCGCCCTGGGTCGCGGCCGCCCTTCCGGGCCCCTCGACCCCTTCACCTTCCTCCGGGAGCAGGTCGGCTCTCAGCCCGATCTCGTCCGCCAGCGCCGCCACGACTTCGTCCGCGCGCCCGCTGCCCCGATCCTGCGAGTGGCGGAGCCTCATCCACAGGCTCGCCGCCTCGACCGAGGCGGCCTCCGGCTGAGCGGCCGGCGAGTCAGCGGGGCCGACGCGGAGGTCGAGCAGAAGCGGCCTCAGATCGTACGCAATGGACCTGGCTTCCTTTCGGCGTTTGCGTGGCAGTCGCTCCGCCTGCATCAGGCGCGCTGCCGCGCTCGCGAGCCGGCCCTCTCCAACGTTCGACAGGGTCATCCGATAGTCGGCCGCGGCGAGCTGCGGAGCCAGGGCCGGCGCGCCGATCCAGACGTCGTGGAGATCCACGATCCGATATCCCCGCGGCATCCCTCCGGCAAGCTGGTCGCGAAGGTCCGGGATCGTCAACCGTTCGGCGAGAAACAGATCGGCCAGTTCGTGCTCGGCGAGCATGCCCAGCGGCAGAGGCGCGGCGAAGACCAGCCTGGGCCTTGGACTGAAGCCCTCGGTCGTGGCAATTGGGATCTCGCCGCGCCTGAAGGCCCGCTCCCAGAGCCTGACCGCATCGAGGTGCGAGAGATATCGAGCCTCCTCGCCACGGGCGAAGATGAGTCGCCAGCGCTGCCTGACCTCGCTCATGCCGTCGAACCCGTGTCCGCTTCAACCGCGACATCCCGGGCAGGCGGGCCGGCTTCGGAGAGTCGCTCCGCCTTCGGGGCACTCCGGCCCTTTCGGCCCCACCGTCCGACGACGAGGTCGGCCGTGGTGGCCTGGACCAGCAGAGTGAAGAGCACGACTCCGAAGGTGATGCCCTGAAGCGACGCCCGGTCTGGGAAGTCGACCGGCAGCGACAGCGCGAGCGCCGTTGAGACCGCACCTCGCAGGCCCGACCAGAACACGACGTGCAGCCATTCGAACGGAAGGGCGCCTCCGTCGCGGGTCTCGGCCGCACTTTGCCGTCCCGCCGCCGCGGCGCCGCCGCCCGCCCGACCCGGCCAGGCGCGCCGCGCGAGACGCCAGCCGCCCAGCAGCCCGTAGACGATGATCGCCCGGCCGGCGAGCGTCGCCGCTATCGCCCAGGCGATGGGAACGGCTACGTCCGCCAGCGAGCCGATGGAAATGGCGAAGCCGACCAGCAGGAAGACGAACGCCGTCGCGAGGAAGGCGACGAACTCCCAGACCGTGTCGAGCGCCTCTTCGGTTCGCTTCGACAGACCCAACCGCCGCCCGTAGTTGCCGAGCACGATCCCGGCCACAGCCGTCGCGATGACGCCCGACTGGTGGATCGCGTCGGCCGCAAGGTACGTGCCGTACGCCAGTACGACCGAGAGGCTGATCTCGATGAGATGGTCGCCGACGTCAGGCAGGAGGCGCGAGGCGGCATAGCCGGCCGCCGCCCCGAGCGCGGCCGAGAAGGCAACCACGGAGACGAACGCGAGCCCGATCTCGGCCGGACCTACCGGGCGCGCGACGAAGTCGACCGCGATGGCGAACATGACGATGCCGGTGCCGTCGTTGAAGACGCTCTCCGCCTCGACGAGCGTGGCCAGGCGTCGGGGGGAGCGCAGCCGCTTGAACGTGGCAATGACGGCGGCGGGATCGGTCGCCGAGAGCATCGCTCCGACCACGAAGGCCTCGGGCCACGCCAGGCCGGCGCCGAAGTGCAGCGCGGCGGCGATGAGAACGGCACTGACGAGGACGCCGGGACCGGCCAGCAGCGCCACTCCCCCGAGGGACGGGCGAAGCTTGGAGAAGTCGGTCTGGTACGAGGCCTCGAAGATCAGCGCCGGCAGCAATACGACCAGGACGAGCTGGGGCGTGATCTCGAGGCGCAGGGGCCCGGCGAAGGCCCCGGCAGCCATCCCGAATCCGACCAGGGCCACGGTGTAGGGAAGGTTGATTCGGCGGGCCAGGAGCGTGACCAGGGCGGCCGCGCCGACGAGAAGAACGAAGAGTCGGATGAGGTCGAGAGTCGTGTCGCCCGAGTTCACCCCGTGGACTCGCCGCCGGCCGCCTCCACCGGCGACGCGAGAGCCCTCACACCCGCATCCTTCGACTGCATCTCGCTCCCCGGGAGATCGTACGGCCGGCCGCGACTCCCGTCGCGGTCCGACGCCACGTTATCACCGCCGGGGCCGATCGCCGAGGATTCCGTCCGGGTTGCGCCGGTCGAGGTCGTCACCGACGGGCCCCTTCCGGCGCCCCAGCGTCCGTCAGCGCCGCGGCTGCGCCCTCACCGAACGGAAGGCCGCTCGGCCGACCCGGCCCAGGTTCGTCTGTGAGCTTTCGATCCCCGGGGGCCCCGGCGTAGCGCCATCTCCGGCGCCCGTCCTTCCAGTCGACCAGGAGCCCGCGCGGGCCGCTTTCCCCCGTGTCGCAGGCGAACCCCGTCGCCGCGGGCACGCCGCAGTTGGAGCACGGCCCCCAGTGGCAGTCGGCGGTAGTCAGGGCGGCCAGCGCCCGCTGGCGCTCGCGCAGCAGGAACGCCCCGGACAGGCCCGCGCTCATGTGCGCCCACGGCAGCGGCTCGTCGAGCGGAATGTCGCGCCCCGCGTACCAGGCCGGGTCGAGGCCGTTCTCGGCGAACGCCTCGAGCCAGACGCGAAAGTCGAAGTGCTCGTCCCAGGCATCGAAGCGGGCGCCCTTCCGCCAGGCCGAACGGATGACCGCGCCGAGGCGGCGGTCGCCCCGGCCGAGAGCGGCCTCCAGGATCGAGCTGCTCGGATCGGGCCAGGACATGGGCAGCCCCTTGCCGTGCATCGCGCTGCGCAGCGAATCGACCTTCGCCTCGATCTCGCCGGGCGCTTCCTGGCCGTCCCACTGGAACGGCGTCATCACCTTCGGGATGAACGTGGAGACGTTGACCTTGACCTGGGCTCTGGCGCCGTGCCGCCGCCGGCCCATCTCGAGCACGCGCCGCGAGATCGCTGCGATCGCCAGGACATCTTCCATCGTTTCGCCCGGCAGCCCGATCATGAAGTAGAGCTTGACCGAGCTCCAGCCCCGGTCGAAGGCGAGCTGCGCGCAGCGGGCAATCTCCTCGTCGCTCACGCCTTTGTTGATGGTGTCGCGGAGCCTCTGGCTGCCGGCTTCCGGCGCGAAGGTGAAGCCGCCACGACGATCGCGCGGCGAAATCGCCCCGACCAGTTCGACGGTGAAGGCATCCACGCGCGTGCTGGGCAGCGACAGGACTGTCTCGGGCCGCCGCCGGCGCAACTCGGTCGCAACCTCACCGATGTACGTGTAATCCGCGGTGGAGAGGCTCGTCAGGCCGATCTCCTCGTACCCGGTGGCCCTCAGGATGGCTTCCGCCGCCGCGACGACCACGTCCGGTGCTCGCTCACGCAGCGGGCGAGTCTGCATGCCGGCCTGGCAGAAACGGCATCCGCGGGTGCAACCCCTCATGACCTCGAGCTGGGCCCGGTCGAACACTATCCCGATATTGGGAACGAGCTGGCGAATGCCGTGGACTCGGGTCTCGAAATCGGCGGCGATGCGGCCGGTTATCGTGGCCGGGGCCGCAGCCTCGAGACGCTCGAGCCGGTCGAACCGACCGTCGTCCAGGTAGCGGGGCCTGTAGAAAGACGGCACGTATACGCCGGGGATGCGCGCCAGGGTTCGCAGGGCGGTGATCCGGTCGGTGCCCCGGTGCAGGCGCCCGTGCCCGGCGGGCCAAGTCCGGCGATTCCAGCCGATCGATTCGAGCGCGTCGCTGATCTCCAGGACGACATCCTCGCCTTCGCCCAGGACCACCGCGTCGACGAAGTCGGCGATCGGCTCCGGGTTCAGGACGATCGAGCCGCCGGCGATGACGATCGGGTCCATCTCCGACCGCTCGGCCGTGGTCAGGCCGATGCCACCGAGATCGAGCATCGTGAGCAGGTTCGTGCACACGAGTTCGAACCCCAGGCTCATACCGACAACGTCGAACTCCGCCAGCGGCCGGCGCGTCTCGAGACTCCATAGCGGCGTTTCGGCCGACCGCAGCTCGGCCTGCAGGTCGACGTCGGGGGCGAAGCACCTTTCCGCCAGGAGGTCGGCCCTGTCGTTGAGCACCTCATAGAGGATGCGCAGGCCCAGGTTGCTCATGCCGATCTCGTACAGGTCGGGGTAGGCGAAGCACCACTTGAGAGCGGTGGCCGACCAATCCTTCGCGACCGAATTCACTTCACCGCCCGTATATCGGCCCGGCTTTCGGACGCGTCCCAGGATTCGCTCGAGAGCCGCTCCTGGGATCGGATCGGGGGCGTGAAACGGCCCGGTTGGGGCCGGCGTGGGTCCTAGCAGGCCCTCAGCGCTCGACGTCACGTGCCGTTGACTCGTCCGGCCGCCTGACCGGAACGTAGCCCCCCTCCCGGGCGTATCACGTGGAGCCGCCGGGAATCGGCGCTACCACTCGGGCATCTCGCGGCGCAGATTCGTGCTCTGAAGCGTCCCGAGACCGGCGGCCAGACTGACCAGCGAGGCGCCACCGTAGGAGATGAAGGGCAGCGGAATCCCGGTAACTGGTATCGGCTTCAGGCCTATCACCATGCCCACGTTCACGAACACCTGGAAGAAGAGCATCGTGGCCACGCCGCAACCGATGAGCACGGCGAACGGGTCATTCGAACGCCAGGCGCAGAGTAGGACCCGCCATATGAGCAGGGCAAATAGGACCAGGACCACGACCGCCCCTATGAAGCCGAACTCCTCGGCCAGAACACCCCAAACGAAGTCCGTGGTGGCTACGGGCAGGTCGACGTTTCCGTTGGTGAGGCCCTGGCCGCCTATCCCACCGGCAGTAACCGCCTTCTGGGCCTGGATGATCTGGTACCCGGCGCCGTTTGGATCGGCCGCCGGGTTGAGCATCGTCAGGAGCCGAGCCTGCTGGTAGTCCCGCATGTTGCTCCAGACGAATGGGATAGCTGCCACCACCGCAGCCGCCAGGGTTCCCAGCCAGAAGAGGCTCGCCCCCGACATGAAGAGCAGGCCGGAGAGCGTCGCCACGAGCACCAGGGACGTGCCGAGGTCCGGCTGCATCATGACCAGGATCCAGGGTGGGACCAGGATGATCAGCGCGCCTACGATCGTCCACGGAGACTTGATCGAGGCCTGGCGGTTGGCCAGGTAGGCGGCGAAGACCACGACCATGATGATCTTGGCCAGTTCGCTGAACTGGAACTGGAACCCGCCGATGACGACCCAGCGGGCGGCCGAGCCCGCCTCACCCGTTCCCTGGCCGAAGCGCAACGTGAGCAGGAGCAGCCCGATGTTGATCAGGTACAGCGGCCAGGCAAGCGAGCGGAACCACTTGTAGTCGAAGACGGTAGTCAGACCGAGAACCACGGCTGCGACCACCGCCCACATGATCGTTCGGACGAAGGCCGAGCCGAGTGTGACTGGCGAGTTGTCCGACCCAACCGTGTTGCTGTAGGCCATGGCCAGACCGAAGAGCGTCAGCAGGACGCCGTACGTCGTGAGCTGGAAGTCGTAGTTCCGCCAGGCCAGCCAGCCGGCCTTGGGCGCCCAGCCACGAAGCCGCAGAGTCTCGGCGTGAATGACTCTCATCGGTCCGTCCGCCCCCGGTCAGTCCTGACCATTCGGGGCAAAATAGTTGTTCGTCCTCTTCGAGATCCAGGACTGGATGTAACCCGGCGTGTGGGAATCGAAGGCCTGGAACTCACGCGTGATCAGGCCGTAGTGCAGCATCATGTAGTTCTTCACGACCTCGGTCGCGACGTTCCCCCAGGTGTCCGCCCCGTAGATGAAGGCGATGACGGCCAGTTGGGAGTCCGGCTTCGAGAAATCGGCGCTGTACGGATCGCCGGGCGTATAGCCGACGAACCACTCGTGATACGGGAGAAGGCCGTTCTTGTTGGGCACGCCGAACTCGGCGGTGCCGGTCTTGCCGGCGACGGCGACCCCCAGATCGACGAGGTTGTACGTGTGTCGGCTGGTGACCACCGCGCGAGTGGCCAGCCGCATCTCTTCCAGGACCTGGGGGTCGATCGGCTTACCGTCGGCGGTATGCAGCTTGTTGAGGGCGACCGGCTGGACCTCGGTAACCGCGCCGGTCTGACCATTGGTGATGGACTTGACGATCTGAGGCTCCCAGACCGTGCCGCCGTTGGCCAGTGCGCAGTAGGCGTTGAGCAGCTGGAGCGGCGTGACCGCATCGTAGCCCTGCCCGATGCCGGCCTGCATGAGCTCGCCCTCGTACATGGGCTCGCCGAAATTGGCCACCTTCCAGGCGTTCGTGGGGACGATCCCGGTGGCTGTCTCCGGCAGGTCGATGTTGGTCGACTGGCCGAAGCCGTACTGGTTAGCCCAGTACGTCAATTTCGTGAGGCCGACCAGCTCGGCGAGTTGATAGAAGAAGGTGTCGCTCGAGTAGGCCACGCCCCCTGTGATGTCGAGCGGTCCCCAACCCTGCTTGTTCCATTCCCAGTACTTGAATGCGCCGAACTGGATATAGGGCTGTGACAGGAGGGTGGTCGTGGTATTGATCGACGGAAGCATGCCGGCGGCCGGGTCCGAGTTGGTGCAGGGGATGGTCGGCGATGCCGCGGAAAGCAGGGTGCATGCGTTCGCCGGCGGCCCCGCGACCAGCCCGGCCGTGCCCGTCACGAGCTTGAACGTGGACCCGGGCGCGTACTGGGCGCCGATTGCCTTGTTGAGGAGCGGCTGATCCGGGTTCGATAGCAGCGCCTGGAAGTCGGTTTCGCTGATTCCGTCGGCAAAGAGCTGGTCGTTGTAGCTCGGCAAGCTCACCATTGCCAGGATCTTCCCGTTCTGCGGATCCTCGACGATGATTACTCCCTTGGTTACCCTGGCGTCCGCGAGTCCCTTCGCCAGGGCTTCGTAGGCGTAGGTCTGCTCTTTGACGCTGATGTTCAGCGTCAGCGAATCACCGGGGATCGGGGCCGTTCCAGGCGTGACGAGTCCCGGGATCGGCTTGCCGGACGAATCGAGCGCAACGGTTTCAGTTCCGGGGGTGCCGCGGAGATCCTGCTCGTAGTAGTTCTCGAGGCCCGCCTGGCCGACTATGTCGCTCGAGGTGTAGCCGAGGCTCTTCAAGCCAGCGTACTGGGCGCTTGTTATCTGGCCCTCGTAGCCGATCAACTCGGCGAACAGGCTCTGGGTCATGTACTGGCGTTTGGAGGTCACGACCACCGCGACACCGGGGAGTGCGGCGGGGTTCTCCTGGATGAACCTGGCCACGTCGGCCGAGATGCCATCGGCAATCTTGACCGGAACGTAGAGAGATCCAGTTGCGCTGTCGATCTGCGTCTCGATGGACGTGGGATCCATGTCCAGGATCGACCCCAGCCGCGTCGCGACGGTCTCTTCCTGGTCAAGCGGAAGGTCGCTTGGCGTCACGGTCACCGAATAGTCGACCACGTTCGTCACGAGGGGCGTCCCGTCCGCGGCGTAGATCAAACCGCGCGACGGATCGATCGGTTCAACCTTGGTCGCCTGATTGTTGGCGGCCCCCGCGGCAACCGCTTGCCCCCCGGGAACGACCTGCAGGAAGAACATGCGGGCCAGGAGGGCCGTGATCCCTACCACCAGGGCCAGGGCAAATGCTCCAAACCTGTAGATGTTCCGGAGTTCGCCTCGGCTTCGTGTCGGCATGACGCTCATCTGTCACCTCCACCAGAGGACGCGTTCTCGATGCTCCGACCGTCTCTTGAGCGCGATGACGAGCGGAGCGGCGATCGCCGCGACGATGGCGTTTGCCACGCCCGCCGCGACGAGATTTGCAAGGGATAGTGGCGGGGCCGGGGGCCGCAGAAGTCCGGTGGTCGCGTCTGAGATCACCAGAAAGACCGGCGTCAGGACGAAGGTGGCGATCACGCACCCGGGATATCGAGATCGCGACAGTACGGGCTCGGCCAGCGTGGCCAGCGCCACGACGCCGAGTAGTTCGAACACGGAGGACCCGAGCGGGCGCAACGCGAAGAAGTCGAGGCAGAGTCCGCCTACGAACGCCCAGGCCATTCCTTCCTCGAAGCCGTAAACGAGCGTCACGGCAATCGCGAAGACGACAGATATCTGGAGCTGAGCGCCGGCGATCTGGTATCGCGATGTGACTGTTGATTCCAGGAGTGCCACGACGCCGGCACCGACCGCAGCGAATGCGGGACCCATTGCGGCCAGTCCTCAATAGCGGAGGTGGAAAGGCACTCCGGTATCGGGAGTGCGACCGACTAGCGGCATCGACGCGGGGAGTATAGGGCCGAGGGCGCATTTGGGACAAACGTCGGGCAGCCCGTGCCGACACCGCGTGGGATCTCAGGGACCGGACGTAAGCCGCCTTCGATCGACGAGGCAGCCGCTCGAACCAGGCCGACGAGGGCCGCCGCCGAGGCGACGGGAGTGCTCGGTGTGTCTGGTTGGACCTTCCTGAGACCGGCGATCGGTTGCCGCTGCCCCTCTGTCCGGGCGCCTCAATGGTGGCCCGAAAGACTGGCCGACAGGCTCACTCGTCGCCTACGCCGGAACCCGCCTCGTTGGCGAGGGCGCCTCCAAAGCCGCCGCGAGCTGGCCCTATGCCATCGGGGTGGCGCCAGGTTGGGCCATTCTCAAGAGGCCGGCCGTCTCACCTCAGAGTTTCCTCTGCTCGACATGCCATCGAGCGGGTGTAGCGGGCCCAGCGCAGAGGCACTGTTGAGAGGTGGGCGTCTGTCGACGCCCGGCATTCGGATAGGCCGTCGCGGGGAAAGCCGGCCTCTACGCTGGCTCAACGCGGCCGAGACCGGACTTCGTGTTCGAACCGGCCTCGGCGCTGGCTCACGCCGCCGAGGTCGGGCTCACGTGGCGTAGACCTGGCCCTGCTCTGGCAACCCCGCTCCGGCTCAACGCGGCCGAGTTCGGGATCTCTTGTCCGAAACTGGCCCAGGCGACGGCTCACGCGGCCGACGTCGGGCTCACGCGGCATAGATCTGGCCCTGCTCTGGCTCCAGCGGCGGCGTCCGAACACTGCGCCGGAGACGTTGCACGTGAAACGTCTCGCAGGCCGACATCTTCATCGAGCTGCCGGCACGGACCCCGAGGCCGCCGACCCGGACCTGGACCTCGACCTGGACCCGGACCTGGACCTGGACCTGGACCTGGACCTGGACCTGGATAGCTTCACGCCCGTCAGGCTGCGGATGGCAAGCCCACCCTTGATCCCGGGTCCGCAGCCGCGGGTCCGCATCCCAGATCGGGCGACGTTGCACGTGAAACACCCTGGACGCTTGGTCGCCATGCCTCGAATAGGCCCAGGCCAGTCGTCTTGTCCCGGCCGGCCATCAACAAGGTGCTCGCCGAGAATGCTGACCCGTCGCCACGCGCTACACCAATTCGATCCATTCGCGCCGCCGACGCCGTCGGGCCCGTGAAGCCGTTACCGCGATGCTCGATTAGCCACGCATAAGCGGCAGCGAATTGCCTCGGGCTAGAGTCACGGAAGGCCGAAGCGGGGCGCACTCCACGCCATGCTGGAACACCGTCAACCGGCGCCGCAGGGCGCTTTCGAACCCGTGGAACGGCCCTGAATGGTAGAATCTGAGCCTGCTGATCACCGTAACGGGGGCCTGAGTGGGCCAGATTATCGCCTGCGCCAACCAGAAGGGCGGCGTCGGCAAGACCACCACCGTCGTCAACCTGTCCACATATCTGGCTCTCGCGGGTGACACCGTCCTGGTCGTCGACCTTGATCCGCAGGGGAACACGACCAGCGGCTTCGGCCTCGACCGCAGCAAGATCCAGCACTCCGTATACGAAGCCATCATCGAAGACGCTGAGATGTCGGCGCTGATCGTGGCCACCGGCGTCCCTGGCCTATCCATAGTGCCGTCATCGATCTCGTTGGCCGGGGCCGAGGTCGAATTGGCACCGCTGCCCCAGCGAGAGCGCCGCCTCGCTCGAATCCTCACCGATCTCGTGGCTTCTTACGATTACATCGTGCTCGACTGCCCGCCTTCTCTGGGTCTATTGACGGTGAATGCGCTCACGGCTGCCGACGCTGTCGTAATCCCAATTCAGTGCGAGTACTACGCGCTCGAAGGACTGTCTCAGCTGATTGCAACGATCAATCTGGTCCGGAATCACCTCAATCCGGACCTGGCCATCAAGGGCGTCGTCCTGACGATGTACGACCCACGGACGAACCTCTCGGCCGAGGTGGACGCGGAGGTCCGGAAGCACCTGGGCAGGGCCGTGTTCGAGACCGTCATTCCGCGAAGCGTCCGCCTCTCAGAAGCGCCCAGCTACGGCTTGCCCATTGCGCTCTACAGACCCGATTCAAAGGGCGCGGAAGCGTATTCCGCGCTCGCGGCGGAGATGCGCGAGCGTGACGGGAGGCCCGAACATGTCGCGCATGCCGCCGAAGAGAGTCGCGGCAGCGACGATCCATCCCCGACCGCCGACGGGAGACCGCGTTGACGCCACCGCGCCTGGAGCGGCACACCGGCCTTGGACGCGGGCTCGGGGCCCTGATACCCCAGACCAGCCCGGCCGGCGCGGCGCCCGTCGAGATCCCGATCTCGCGGATCCGCGGCAATCCGTACCAGCCCCGCCAGCGCGTCGAGCAGCGGGCCCTCGAGTCCCTGGCGAGTAGCATCGCCATCCACGGCATCCTTCAGCCAGTTCTCGTTACGGAAGTCCTGGACGGGTATCAGCTGGTCGCCGGCGAGCGTCGCGTGCGGGCGGCCCAGATGGCCGGTCTCGACCGCGTCCCGGCCATCGTTCGCCAGATGGCTCAAAGAGACCAGCTTGCCGTCGCCCTCGTCGAGAACGTCCAGCGCTCAGATCTCAACGCCATGGAAGAGGCTCACGCCTATCGCCAGCTCGCGGACGAGTTCGGGCTCACTCAGGATGAGATCGCCACCCGCGTCGGACGCGCGAGATCGACCGTCGCCAACACGTTGAGGCTGCTCGACCTCGAGCAGCCCGTTCAACAAGCCCTCGCCGACGGCAGCATTGCCGAAGGTCATGCCCGAGCCCTGGCGGGAGCCTCGCCGGCCGGGCAACGCCAGCTCGTCGAGGCGGTGATAGCGCGCGATCTATCGGTTCGACAGACCGAAGAACTCGTCCGCCGGCTTCGCGACAGGCCCGCATCAGCCTCGAGGACCGCGAGTGACCCGGACACGGAGATGGATCGTCTCGAGGAGGATCTTCGACGCGCCCTGGGCACCAAGGTGCTCCTCGCCCGATCCAGGAACGGCGGCCGAATTGTGATCGAGTACTACAGCGACGAGGAGTTCTCGCGCCTGTATGAGCGCCTGACCGGAGGAGTCTCTTGACCCAGGATCTACCGCGCACTGCCAGGGGATCGGCCGATGGATCGACCGCCGGAGCCGCCGCGGGGTCGGCCGCTCGCCGTGCCCGCAAGCCGCCCTCGAGCGACTACAACGCCGAGAGCATCCAGGTCCTGGAAGGACTCGACCCGGTCCGTCGGCGGCCGGGAATGTACATCGGCTCCACCGACGTGCGGGGCCTCCATCACCTGGTCTGGGAAGTCGTCGATAACTCAATCGACGAAGCCATGGCGGGCCATGCCACTCATGTCGAGGTCCGCATCCTCGAGGATGGCTCCGTTCGTGTCACCGACGACGGTCGGGGTGTTCCGGTCGGCCGCCATCCCAGCGGCAAGGACGCTCTCGAGATCGTCCATACCGTCCTCCATGCCGGCTCCAAGTTCGGTGGCGGCGGCTACAAGGTCTCCGGTGGCCTTCACGGCGTCGGCGTCAGCGTCGTCAACGCGCTCTCTGAGACCCTCCGAGTCGAGTCCGCGAGGGACGGATTCGTCTGGGCCCAGGAGTACTCGCGCGGCATACCCACCACTCCCGTGCACAAGGTCGGGCCCCAGGCGGACCGCCGCGGCACGACAACGATCTTCAAAGCCGACCCGCAGGTCTTCGAGACCATCGAATTCTCGTTCGACACGGTGGCACAACGGCTTCGCGAGTCCGCATACCTGAACAAGGGCCTCTGGATACGCCTCCTCGACGACCGGGCCGATCGTGAACGTTCGTTCTATTTCGAGGGAGGACTCGTTTCCTTCGTCCGCCACCTCAACAAGAACAAGGAAACCCTCAACAACCGGCCGATCTACGTCGAGCGCCGCGAGGCCTCCACGTCGATCGAAGTCGCGCTCCAGTACAACGACTCGTACGCGGAGAACGTCTTCAGCTTCGCCAACAACATCAACACCGTCGATGGCGGCACGCATCTCACCGGCTTCCGCGCCGCCTTGACACGTTCCCTCAACGACTACGCCCGACGCTCCGGGATCCTCAAGGACTCCGACGCCAACCTCTCCGGCGACGACGTGCGGGAAGGCCTCACGGCGGTCGTCAGCGTCAAGCTGGTCGACCCGCAGTTCGAGGGCCAGACGAAGGCGAAGCTGGGCAACGCCGAGATAAAGGGGCTGGTCGAGGCGGCGGTGGCCGAGGGGATCGGCCAGTACCTGGACGAGAACCCGGCCGACGGCCGGCGCGTCATCGAGAAGTCGCTCACCGCCGCCCGAGCTCGCGAGGCAGCCCGAAAAGCCCGCGACCTGGTAATTCGCAAGGGCGCCCTGGAGGGCATGTCGCTGCCGGGCAAGCTGGCCGACTGCCAGGAACGCGACCCGGCCAAGAGCGAGCTGTACATCGTCGAGGGAGACTCGGCCGGCGGTTCGGCCAAGCAAGGTCGGGACCGCCGCTTCCAGGCGATCCTGCCCCTTCGAGGCAAGCTGCTCAACGTCGAGAAGGCCCGCCTGGACAGGATCGTTTCCAGCGAGAACATCCGGCCTCTCGTCATCGCCCTCGGGGCCGGCATCGGCGATTCGCTCGACCTGGCCAAGCTTCGGTATCACCGGATCATCATCATGACCGACGCCGACGTGGACGGCGCCCACATCCGGACCCTCCTGCTGACGTTCTTCTTCCGGCACATGCCGCAGGTCATCGAGAACGGCTACCTGTTCATTGCCCAACCCCCGCTCTTCCGAGTCAGCACCGGCAAGGTCACCCATTACGCCGCCTCCGAGGCGGAACGTGACGCGATCGTGAAGAAGCTGGCCGTCAAGAACGTCACGGTCCAGCGCTTCAAGGGCCTGGGCGAGATGAATGCCGACCAGCTCTGGGACACCACGATGAACCCGGAGTCCAGGACCTTGCTGCGGGCCGAGGTCGAAGACGCGGCCGAGGCGGATGCCATCTTCACCATGCTGATGGGCGAGCGGGTTGAGCCGCGCAAGGACTTCATCAAGACCGAGGCCCGAAAGGTCCAGAACCTCGATGTCTGACGCAGCTTCCACGGCGACTTCCGGAACCGGCGCGACTGCCGCCGGCACGATTGCCGGTGACACCGCTACCACCAGCCCGGCGACGGCAGGTGCGCACGCGGCGGGCGAGGCTGAGCCGACGGCCCCGGCGGGGCGCGAATCGCGCATATCCCACGGCAGCGCGGCGACCCCAACCGAAGGCACGCCGAGCCCTACGGCAGGGACGACGGTCCCGGGATCGAGTTCCATTGCGGACGCGCCGGCCGTCGCGACCGGGGCCACGGTACGGCCCGTGATCCTCTCATACGAGGACTTCCGCATCAGGCCGCACAACTGCTTCGCCTGCGGCGAGATGAACGAGATCGGCCTGCACCTCCGGCTCAACCTGGAGCCTTCCCGATGCTGGACCGAGCTGGTGATGCCCCGCCGGTTCGAAGGCTGGGAGGGGATCATCCACGGCGGAATCCTCTGCACCATCCTCGACGAAGTCATGGCCTGGGCACTCGTGGTCCACGACAACTGGGGCGTGACGGCCCGCATGGCCATCGACTTCCGAAGGCCCGTCTCGGTCGGCCAGTCGATACGAGCGGAAGGCTGGATCACCGAGGCCAGACGCCGCATACAGGTCACCGCGGGGCGTATCGTGGACTCCCGGACCGGCGACGAGCTGGCGGCGGCCCAGGCCACGTACGTGGCCGCGACCGAGGCCCGCAAGCGCGAGCTCAAAGAGCGCTACGGCGTTGGGGCACCGCAGTCGTGATGTCTGCCCGCGCGGCTCCGGCCGCCTCCCCCGCGACTGCCGCCGCCCAGGCCTTCGTGGCGGCTCATCTGACCCAAGCCGCCGCCCTCGGTGAGTGGCTGGGGGCCCTGGTCGGCGATCCCGACGCCTTCGTCGCGGCGATCGAACGTGGCTTTGCGGCGCTCGCCGATCCCGCCTACATCGACGGGTCCAGGCGCATCGCGCCGGGCCTCGGCGAGATCGCCGGTGTCCGGCTCCCGTTGATGGAGACGGCTCACAAGACCTTCACGCGCGCAACCAGGAAGGCGGCCTCGGGGCAGTTGCTCGACCTCCTGGACTGTCTGATGCGGCACCGTTACGCCGACGTCCGCTGGTTTGGGATCTGGAGTCTGGAACGGCTGCTGCCGGCGGACCCGGAGCGGAGCTGGGAACTGATGCGACGTGCCGCCCACGAGGCGGGAGAGTGGATCACCGTCGACACGCTGGCCCATCCATACGGGGCCGGGATCTTGCGAGACCCGCGACGCTGGACCGAGCTCGAGGAACTCGTCTTCTCGCCCTCGCGTTGGGAGCGGCGGCTCGTCGGCTCGACGCTCGCCACGATGCCGCACGTGCGCCTCGCCGGGGGCGCCGACGAACTCGTCGTTCGAAGCGGCCTGGACGTGGTCGGCCAGCTGATCGGCGACGCCGAGCCAGACGTCCAGAAGGCGCTCTCATGGGCCCTGCGCACGTTTGCGACGCTCGATCCGGCCGCCGTTACGGCCTTCCTCGAGACCGAAGCCAGAACGGCGCGGCGAAATCAGGACGGCAATCGCGCCTGGGTCATCAGGGATTCGCTCTCCAAGCTCCCCGACGATGCGGCGACGAGTCTGCGGGCCGGCCTTGAGGGCATCCGCCGCGGATCCCGCGGTCAATCGACATCCAGGGCCGCGGCCACGGCCGCCGAATTTGCCTCGACCGCGGCTGCCGCGCGGCCGTACCAAATGAACAGGGAGGAATAGGGCACCGTGACCGACGATCTGGGCCGGGTCCGCGTCGTCCGCATCGAAGACGAGATGCGGACGAGCTACCTCGACTACGCCATGAGCGTCATCGTGGCGCGCGCGCTGCCCGACGTCCGCGACGGCCTCAAGCCGGTCCACCGCCGCATCCTGTACACGATGGGGGAGATGGGCCTGTCGGGCACTTCGTCCTATCGCAAGTGCGCCGCAATCGTCGGCGACGTGATGGGCAAGTACCACCCCCACGGCGACGCCGCGATTTACGACACCCTGGTGCGGCTGGCCCAGGACTTCTCGATGCGTTATCCGCTCGTGGACGGCCAGGGCAACTTCGGTTCGATCGACGGCGACAGCGCCGCGGCCATGCGCTACACCGAGGCCCGCCTGACCGGCATCGCGGCCGAGATGCTGGCGGACATCGACAAGGACACCGTCGACTTCGTCGACACCTACGACGGCACGAACAAGGAGCCGACGGTTCTGCCGGCCAGGCTCCCGAACCTGCTGGTCAACGGCGCATCGGGCATCGCCGTCGGGATGGCCACGAACATCCCGCCGCACCATCTGGGCGAGGTCTGCGACGCCGCCCGAGCCCTGATAGACGATCCAGACCTGACCTCGGACGACCTCTGTAAGTACATCGCCGGCCCCGACTTTCCGACCGGCGGGATCATGTTCCGCTACGAAACGCGCCGCAACACGATCACGGGCGAGAGCGAGACCGTAGACGCGATCCGCGAGATGTACGCCCACGGCCGCGGCCGGGTCGTCGTCCGGGCCCAGGTCGCCTTCGAGGAGACGCGGCACGGCCGGATGGCGATCATCGTCACCGAACTGCCGTACATGGTCAACAAAGCGGCCCTGCTCGAGAAGATGGCCGAGCTCGTGGGCGCGAAGAAGCTCGAGGGCATCGCCGACCTGCGCGACGAGTCCGACCGCGACGGGATGCGCATCTACGTCGAGATCAAGCGCGACGCCGACCCGCATCGAGTGCTGAACAACCTCTTCAAGCACACGGCCATGCAGACCGCCTTCAACATGAACATGCTCGCCCTGGTCGACGGGCAGCCCCAGACCCTGCCGCTCAAGGCCGTGCTCCAGCACTACGTCGACCACCGGCGCCAGATCGTCCGGCGCCGGACCGAATTCGACCTGGAAAAGGCGCGCGCTCGAGCCCACATATTGGAAGGCCTCAAGATCGCCCTCGACAACCTCGACGAGGTGATCAGGACCATTCGCTCCTCCGCCGATGTCGAAACGGCTCGGAACAACCTGATGACCGGGTTCGGGCTGACCGAGATCCAGGCCCAGGCCATCCTGGACATGCGCCTTGCCCGTCTGGCCGCTCTCGAGCGGAAGAAGATCGAGGACGAATACCTCGAGGTCATCCAGCTGATCGCCGAACTGGAGGACATCCTCGCCAACCCGTCGCGCATCCTGGCCGTCATCAAGGACGAGCTGGCCGGCCTCAAAGCCAAGTACGCCGGCGCTCGCCGGACGCGCATCGCCGACGACTCCAGCCGCGAGATGACCGACGAGGATCTGATCGCCGACGAGGATGTCGTCGTCACCATCAGCCGGCGCGGCTACATCAAGCGCCAGCCTGTGGCGACGTACCGCCGCCAGGCCCGCGGTGGCAAGGGCATCATCGGCCACGTGACTCGCGAAGAGGACGCGGTCGAACACCTTCTCGTGGCCAACACGCACGATTGGGCGCTCTTCTTCACGAACCGGGGCCGGGTCTTCTCGGCCAAGGTCCACACCATCGTGGACGCGAGCCGCCAGGCCAAGGGCATTGCCATCATCAATCTCCCGGGCGTCCAGGTCGAGCCCGGCGAGGTCCCGATGGCCACGATCACGCTGTCGGACTTCAACGCCGGCAAGTTCCTGGTGATGGCCACTCGCAACGGCATCGTCAAGAAGACTCCACTCGAACAATTCGAGAAGGTACGCAGCAGCGGCATCATCGCCATCACCATCGCCGCGGACGACGAGCTGGCCTGGGTCGACGTGGCCACGGGGACGGACGACGTCATCGTCGCCACCGCCCAGGGCAAGATCGCCAGGTTCCCCGAGGAGGAGGTACGACCCATGGGTCGGCCGGCGGCCGGAGTCATCGGCATCCGGCTGGCCAGCCCGACGGACCATGTCGTCGGCATGAGCGTCGTCCAGCCTACGGCCGACCTGCTCG
>Ga0182027_10004413_pt1 | contig 21802 bp, 18 predicted proteins | sample 712E1DmetaG_FD_121300 | JGI IMG/M metagenome (GOLD analysis project Ga0182027, IMG submission 121300) | Permafrost microbial communities from Stordalen Mire, Sweden - 712E1D metaG (Illumina Assembly) | ecosystem: Environmental > Terrestrial > Soil > Wetlands > Permafrost | place: Sweden... | reverse complement strand
TATAAAGTATTTGTCGCCCGTCCAGTTCGAAGCTATATTGGCTGATGAGAAACGAAGAAAACAACTCGGCCAGATCAACCTAAAAATCTCAGGAAAGTCTCCAACGTAAGGGGCGCACTTCAGATACTGTAGCAAGAATTAATAGGGAAGAAGCTCTTAAAAAAATCATCGGACACCTCAATTTGTATCTATCTTTTTCTGTTCCGCCCCCGCCGTCTTCAAATGAGAAGGGAGCACGAGCATTTCGGCCAACGTTCGCCGCACCCGCCCGACGTTTTGCGCCTATTATTTAATCACCCGACGGAGCGTAGCGACATGACGGGTGATTTTTACCTTTTTCAATTGCGCAAAATGTTGGGCTGCGGCTGTTGTAAGATGTGCTGCCTGGGTGCTACCATGGTTATTTTTTTCTTCGGCGGCGGTTTTTGTCTTTTATTTTATCGGCGATTTTGATATCCTTATCTTTCCTATCAGGAATTGCTTTGATTTTTTCAAGTTTCTTTGCCTCAATTAAGAAATCCTTCTCAACCTGTAGTATTTGCCCCTTCTGGTTTTCTTGATATTTCAAATATTCCGTTTCCGCTTTTTGAATAGCAGTTTCATGGCTGATTTTTCCGGCATGGTTCAGAATCTTGCGCTCGCTTAATTTCAGAAAATCGTCGAGTTTTGTGATCCAATCGCGCATGTACATGGGGCGCTGATTAAGCGCCTGAACTTCTGCAAAGTCAAGATATGCCGTTACTATTTTGTTCAGCGCGTCGAGTTCTTCCTGTTTCAGATAGTTTTTAGCGATGCTCACATCGTTCTTTCTCAGTTTTTCTCCTGCCCAACTAGTCAAGCCCATATATGGCAATGCAGCGTCAGCCCGTTCGGAGATTATTTCTGCGGCTGTTTTGCCATGCGCAGCCCAGTGCATCTTATTTTGAACCGTGGTAAAGAATTGCTTTGTTAGTTCTTCATTCGGGTCATAATCAATACTGGTTGCGTAGATGTCGAGAACTTGCAGCCAGAAAACCTTTTCCGATGTCCTGATGTCGCGGATTCGGGCAAGCAGTTCCTTGAAGTAATTCCCACCGCCCGCATTTTTAAGGCGTTGGTCGTCTAAAGCGAAACCCTTGATAATGAATTCCTTGAGCTGCTGAGTTGCCCATATTCGGAACTGCGTACCGCGGTGGGATTTTACCCGGTAACCTACGGAAATAATCACATCAAGATTATAGAACTCGATTTCCCGGGAAACCGGGCGATTTCCCTCGGTTTGAACTGTTGCAAATTTTGCAACAGTTGAATAAGGTCTCAATTCCCCTTCATGGAAGACATTCCGAATATGCTTTGAAATGACGGATTTATCACGCTGGAAAAGGTCGGCCATCTGGTTGAGAGATAGCCAGACGGTTTCACCTTTGAATTGAACCTCGATTCTCGTACGGCCGTCTTCGGTTTGATAGAGAAGGAGCTGGGAATCGGGTGTTTTGGGGGTAAGAGAGGTCATATAGCTTCGTTCCTTATGATTTTATATCCTATTCAAATATTTTTGAATGCTTAGCTCTGCCCTATATTCTTCTCCGACATTCAGCTCGCCGGGTAGCACTTTGTTCTCTGCAAGTGCATTATGAACAAAAATAAAGTCACTTCCGATTTCAGAATGGTTGAGGAAATTCCCCGGATTGGGGCTGAACAGCACGCCGGTGATATGCGAATTTTGGACATTCAGAAAAGTATTTGTATAAATTGATGCTATGCTTCCATCTGCTTTTCGTTTCTGAATGACATCCCGGAACGAATATTGGTGGTTTTCAATTGCTTCCGTGGATTTATTTAATAATAGCTGATAATCCCCAGCCGGATATACCGCGCGTACTATATCGGGCAGACCGTTTGCTGGATAGCAGGGAAGCCAGTTTGTAACCCAAGGATAAATGCAAATTATAAGCTTATCGGAGGGATTTACGCGATTTTCATGGATGTCCTTACTGAATTTAGCAGTTTTGGCGGCAATGGCGTTTGTAAATCGCAATAGCTTCTTGTCCTCATTCTCCTCGCCAGGATTTAAAGAATTCAAATTCGACGGATCTCCGTCTGTCGCCGTTACGATTTCAGCCCATGCACCAATTGAATTCAACCATAGATCAGGCCCTGCGTCGGATTTGTGTTCGGGCTTCAATCCCAAAGCGAATCTGAAGGCACAGGAAAAAACAAGTTCGGCTAAACGTGAAGGAAAATCCGATTGAATCTGATTGATGAAATTTTGATCAAGAAGGTCATGTGTATTTTCGTAAAGTGTTAAAATGGCCTTTTTGTATTCATCCGGACATTGTGGTCTGAATTGCTCAATTGCAGATTGGAGTATTATAATTGAATTATCAAGTAATATCCGGGATTCTTTTTCCATGCATTTTTCTCGTCTTGCGGCCCTTAGGGCGTGCGGCCTGCCTGGAGGGCGCTATTTTAGTTTTATCAATCAAAAATAGATTGGACCATTCATTATGCCTTTGGCTTTCTTGTCTTCCCGCCGCCGACTATAATTTCATTCAGACGGGCAGCATTTTTTTACAACGTTCCACAAACGCAAGACGTGGCCGGATCGCCGACATGACACCGCTGTTTACGGACGGTGACGGAGGCGTCAAACCGGCTATGTGCCAAAGGCCGAGGGCGGTATTCCGCCCGATGCTTGCTTTGTGTGTTAGCGGCATCGTAAATTTGAACGCCACTATATTTATTCTCTTCGCCGCCGCCGCTTTGTTTTCAATTTCTTGATTTTAATGGCGCACAATTGACTTTAGCGCATGGATGCGCTTTGTTTTTTGGATATTTATTGCACAATCAGACGCACCAAGCTTTCAACACCATTTTGCCATCAGGAGATAAAAGGAAATCAGAACTATATGAAGAATTATTTGTCCAAAAGCTTAATCGGTCAAGCCATCTGCACCATTTAGGGTCTTCCAAGAAGGTTTTATGGGATGATAACAATACAAGAACTTGAATTAAAACAATTGAATGTGATGCCTTGCCTTTCGCATTTAGAAGTTTTTCTCTGTCTCTTTCCAATTTCTCGATCTGTTTAGCGCCAGTATAATCATGAAAAGTTCCGAATTCGAAAAGAATAGTCCTCTTTGCATTTTCAACTAAAAGATCGCCTGATTTCTGCGTCAAAGCCAATTTGTATTCGGAGTACAGTGGCTTTGGTATTGCGTTTAATTCTGCGTCTTTACAGGCTAGAAAAGCCTCCCAATTAAACCATTCCTCAAAGGAATAACCAGTCATCGCAATTTGTCCTAAATGTTCTTTCCTATTTTTCATTCTATTTGTAATTATGTTGAGGATTTCTTCAAAAAATTGCATATATTTCGGCCTTTTTCAAATTGATTGCTTAAATTCAATGTTTTAAACTATAAGGTTAGTGGTTAACAATGGTAGCCTCGACCTATTCCTGACTAGAAATGTTGATTGACGAGATTCTGCCGTCCATTCCACGATGATCGTACATTACCCAAAGGCCTTTCCCTGTGGACGAAATTGGTAGATTCAGAGTATCCTTGCCAATGGTTTTTTCAACATCATAACGTGTTGAATTAAAGGTTAGGCCATACGGTAATGATCTTCCATACTGTGAACATTTTTTCAGCGGGACATTACATTCTGAATGAAAGGTAAGATTCATTTTATAGCATTCTTGGAAAGATAAAAGCACAATCGGTCCAATTATTCCGGTCGAATCATCGAACCCTACATCAATGCCTTCTTCTTCAAAGAAAAATTGATTTCCTGCACAAATGTCCTTTTCCCCAGTGAGAATTGAAGGAATTGAAGGGGCGACTTTATACCAGGTTTTCCATCGGTCACCTTTGATACTGGTACCAAGCAAGGATTCAAGAACGGTAATGGAATCCCAAGTAGAAGAGTCGATTTGAATAGTCGGATTAATTTTATGAGAAAGATTACCCGCATTCTCATTATTGGATTTGCTGCAATTGGGAATAAGAAACAAGAAAAACAAGTAACTTCCTAAAGCACGAAAGCATTTAAACATAAGCATTCCTTTCTTTATCGTCAATAACTTTGCAGTATTCTTTCATGTAATTGTCATAATTCTATGATGCTATAGTGACCTACCCAAAAATTGCCAATAGGCCAGGAGAAATTACCGATAGAAAGGCATGTAAAAGCAAATGATTTTACTTTGGATTCAAAACGATATGCTTTTATTCTGCCCCCACCTTGACTATCTTCACGAGATTTGATTACGCTGGACAGGGGTCTTGTCAAAAAATCGTTTAAACGAATGGAGGTAGCATAAAAGGCAGCGTTATTTGTATAGCTTAATTCAGGATCTACTGCAATGGCGACACACCGGCGATTTTTAAAAACAAAATGGATACAGGCTTCCGATGTTATTTGAGTAATACTATTGCCAATTCTGTCTGACCAAAGAAGCCTTTGTCCACATTTGCACGGGCCATACATAAAACAAGAATCGCATGGAACATTTTTATGATAACCAATAGAAAAATGCTTACCATTATCGCCAATTCTTTTTACATTATATATTTCAGGAAAAGCTTTCTTGATTGTTGAAAATGGCGAACCGATGTATGCCATTTCCTTAAACCAAAACGGGGGTGTTGCTGCTTTTAGAAAGTTATCTTTCTGCGCAGCGATACTATCAGCGTATTTCTTTGCTGCAATATTTTCAGGCCAATACTTAACTGCCGCATAAGCATATGAAAGATAAAGATTATAAATACTGTCAGGATTGTTTATAAAAGTGAATGATAAATTTATTTCAGCAAGTTTAAATTGTATTTTAGCAATCAAAAAATAGGAAAAAGATATTTGGCGGTTCCATGATGATGTTGAAATTAAGGATTTCTTATTTCCTGAATATTTCTGAATTGACAATAAAGTATAGAAATAGGCCGAATCAAATAGATTTTCTTTTGAATAGATCAGCGCCAAATTATAGAAAGCATCTCCGTATGAAGAATCCAGCGAAATCGATTTATTATTATAGTATTTAGCGGAATCTATTTGACCTGTTGAATCAAAATGAATAGCTTTTGCAATACTTTCTTGAACGGGATTACTATTGAAACAAAATAGCTGAAGAATACAGGAAAGCAGAATTAAGGTGATAAAACAGCGCATAGAATACCTCCCGATCGAGTTTTTTAGATTTTGCCGCCCGGATGGCGGTATGCTTTTCATGTGCGCCATGTCCTGAATTGTACCTTTCATTTACGGCGGCGGCTATCAATTCTCATCGTTCAAATTTATTGACGCTAACTAGGCGCAGGATAAACTTTATCAATCTCCTCAAAAACCATTAAATTCAATTGAAAAGTTTATCCTGCGCGCCAAAATGGCACGTTGTATAAACTTTTTAACCTTCCAAAGTTTATCATACCTTCCCGTATTCAAGTGAAAAACTTTGCCACTTCGCCGCTATTTCACCTTCCCCGCTTTTTTCAGCGCCTCTATTATCCTGGGGTCCTGGCGCAGGTCGGTCCCTAAAAAGAATTTTTCTTCCGGAAACCCGAGCTTGATTTTTATTTGGTTTTTGGCATTCAATCTCGGCACTTCAATCACGGTCCCGTCAAACGATTGCGATGAGTACATTGTCCAGAACGCGCCCGCGTAAACTCTGGCGCCTGCGACGGCCACCACGAACGAGAGGCCTGAAGTGGGAACATGCAGGCTGTCAATATTTTTTACGGCATGAGCGGTAAGGACAACCGTGTTATCGGACAGTTTGTACGCAATGATATCGGAAGGACTTATTATCGGCACGGAATCAAGGGACAGGGCGTTTATGTCTGACGTTTTAAGCAGGCCAGGGGAGACCAAAGGCGCAAGATAAACCGCCACGCCCCCTGTATTTTTGTTCGCGTCCTGCTTATCGCAGCCAGACAGCACTGTCAGGATAGCAAGGATAATAATTGGCGATTTTGACATGGGTGTTTATTTCTTTCTGAAGGTGTTATGATGGAATCGGGCATTATCTCTTATCAACTATTGCCCGCGGGTGCGCCCAACGGATGAATGAAGCTTGATGCAATCGGTGCCCGGCCGCACCCAGGAGGGGGTGTGCCCCCGGATTACCGGCGTCCCGCTCCCTTCGACTCCGCTCAGGGGCCGGGACGGCGGAAGCCGGGGGGGGGGGGATACATCCCCCACCATAAGCAATTATAATTTATTTATATCTTAACAGAACAGAAAGAGAACCAATCAGATTACTTGCTCTTACCGGCCCTAAATTCCGCCGAATACTTCTTTACCGCTTCGTAAAGGTCCTTGCTGACGTTCTTGAGGTATCCTTTTTCAAGGCCGCCCTGCACCGCGGCGCGCCAGGCGTCTTCGGCCGCCTGCGGCACCGGGTTGACCGTGAGCCCGTACTTCTTCATGACCGTGACCGCTTCGTCGTCGGCCTTGAGGATGTCGGCCTGCATGTCGGCGCCCACCTGCTGGGCCGCGGCCTCGAGTTTGGAGGCGAGAGCGGGATCGAGTTTGGCCCAGGCGTTGGCGCTCACCACGATGCCGCCGATGAGCGGCGCCCATTTCATAGCGCACATGTTTTTGGCAAGCCCGAACCACTGGTACGAAGCGGCCGACAGCGCCGTGGCGGAGAACGCATCGATCATCCCGCTCTGGAGCGACGGCATGATGTCGGTGGGCGTGAGGGGAACAACGTGGAAACCGCTTTCCTTCCAGATCATCACCGCGTCGGGGTCGCCGCTCCACACGAACATCTTCTGCGCCTTGAGGTCGTCGGGCGTCACCACCGGGTTTTTGGAGAAGAAATGCACCCATCCCACGAACGACCAGATGACCACCTTGAAGCCGCGCTTTTCGAGCTCGGCCGCGAACACCGGTTTCATTTTGTCAAGAACGTGGTCGAGCTCGTCGTTGCTGCGGATGAAAAGCGGGAGCTGCACCGTTATGATCTCGGGGAAGATCCGGCTGAGGCCCACGCCGGACAGGCCCGCGGCGTTGAGCTGGCCGATGCGCATCTTGCGGATCATGTCCGCCTCGTCGCCCGCGATGCCGCCGGGATAAATCCTGAGCTCCACGCTGTTGTTGGAGATCTTCTGCCATTCCGCGCCGAGCCGCTGCAGTCCCTTGTCCCACGGCGATCCGCCGGGAGCGAGGCTGCCAAGTTTGATGGTGAGACCGGATGCAGGCGCGGAAAAAAGCAGGCATGCCGCGAAAAGGGCGCTCAAAAACAGTCGGGTGTTCATTTGGTGGTGTCTCCTTCCGCGGGCAGGAAAAAGTTGTCGGTGTGTTCGAGGAGCCAATGTGCTTTCTGTATGTTCAGGATGTTGAGGAGCCGGTTGCCGGGCCGTTTGTTCACGTCTACCTTGAGCGCGGTTTCGAGGAGCGACTTGAATTCGGCCAGGTTCTGGTTTTTCACGCACACCGTGGTGGCGAGCGCGAGATAGGGACTCGATTTATTTCCTTTTGAGCAGGCCACGGCCCTTGCGAAATGCTCCCTGGCCTTTTCCTCATTGCCGCCCATTGCCGCGGGCATGGCGCCGTAATACGAAATAAAGAACTCGTGCGCCGCGCCTTCACTGTAGCAGTCGTTGTATTCCATGACCTTGTTGATGAGCGTGACGGCCTTGGGGATGTCCACCAGCAGGCCCACGTCGCCCTTGTCCGCGGTGAATGCCGCCATCCATGCCATGCCCGCCCAGTACAGGTACGAGGTATCTTTTGCCGTCACCCCGTGGAACGCGGCCGCGAAATCGTTTTTTTCGATGTTGTCGGTGAAATGCGGGTGGCGCAGCGAGATGGCCTTCAGGATGTAGTCCCTTCCCCTCAGGTAAAGCTTTTTTGCCCGCTGGAGCATTTCATTTTTAATTTCAAGGTCGCTGTAGGTCAATTGCTCTGCCGGCACCTGGACAAACGCATAGGCGTACATGCACAGCGACTTGCCCGTGGCAAGGAGCAGGGGCCGGTTGTCGGGCGAGCCCGCCACCAGCGATTCGTAGAGTTTTATGGCAAACGGCAGGGCGTCGCCCACGAGTTCCGGGTCGTCGTCGCCCGAAAACACCGATGAACTGCTCTCCTTCGACAGCGCGCCGGCAACGAGGTTGACGGTGGTGGTTTTTACCGAGCACCCGGAAATAAAAAGAGCAACCAGGGTGATGAAAAGGCAGGAAGATAATCTTGCAGATGATGATTTCATAGGGGTGTTTCGCTTTCGATTTTTCAACAAATCACTTTATCAATCAACTAACCAATAATGTCCGTGGGTGCGCCCAACGGATGGGTTAAACTTGCAACAGATGCCACCTGGCCGCACCCAGAAGGGGGTGTGCCTCCGAATCGCCGGCGCAAAGCGCCGGAAGCCGGGGGCCAGGGGGATACCTCCCCCCGCAATAAATATATTAATTGTATTAGTTATTGTATATAAATTAACCACCAACCTGCACGCAATTCCTTCTTAATAATGCACTAGTCTCCGGCCTTGGAGAATCCCCTTTCAAAACGTATATTTTTTCAACTATAACTGACTTTGGAGCCAAACCGCAAAAAAGGAGTCCGCATGAAACTCGACAAGGCAATACGCAAAGTGCCCGATTTTCCGAAACCGGGAATATTATTCTACGACGTGACAAGCATTTTCACCAATCCAAAGGCGTTCCGGTATGTGGTGAGGGAAATGCTCAAGCTGTATGAAGGCACCCCGGTGGACGGCGTGATCGCCATAGAAAGCCGCGGTTTTCTCCTTGGCTCGTGCTTCGCGCTCAAGCGCAAGGTGCCGCTGGTGCTTGCTAGGAAAAAGGGCAAACTGCCGGGTAAAACCGTTGAAGAAAGCTATTCCCTCGAATACGGCCAGGCAACACTGCAGGTCCATGAGGCCGACCTTGTGCCGGGAAAGTGGCTCATCATAGACGACCTTATCGCCACGGGCGGCACGCTCGAGGCGGTTGCGAAAATGGTTTTGCGCCAGGGCGGGCAAGTGGCGGGCATGTTCGGCGTTATCGGACTGCCGTTCCTCAAGTATGATGCGAAGATCGGGCAGTACAATCCCAAAACGCTCATCAATTATTCTGGGGAATAGCATAGGTCTTTTTCGCAAGCGCTTTTATTTATGAATGATAAAAGAATACAGGTCATTCTTGCTACTGCAACGCCGGGCGACAGCGTGCGTGTGTGCGGCTGGGTGCGCACGAAGCGCGACGCAAAGGGTTTTTCGTTTGTCGAGGTCAACGACGGCTCGTGCGTTGCTTCGCTCCAGGTGATCGCTGACGCCGCGCTGCCCAATTACCAGTCCGAAATCGTCAGGTTGACAACAGGCAGCGCCGTGGCGTGCGAGGGCGCGCTCGTAAAATCGCCGGGTAAAGGCCAGAGCTGCGAGCTGCGCGCTGAAAAAATCACCGTTTTCAGCATCGCCCCGGCCGACTACCCGCTCCAGAAAAAACACCACAGCTTCGAGTTCCTCCGCGAAATAGGCCACTTGCGGCCGCGTACGAACACCATCGGCGCGATGGCGCGGCTGCGCAATTCGCTCAGCTTCGCCATCCACCGTTTTTTCCAGGAGCGCGGGTTCGTGTACGTGCACACGCCCGTCATATCGGCGAGCGACTGCGAAGGCGCGGGCGAGATGTTCCGGGTCACGACGCTCCCGCTTGACAATGTCCCGCGCGACGAAAAAGGCGGCGTGGATTATACCAAAGACTTTTTCGGCAAAAAGGCGAGCCTCACGGTGAGCGGCCAGCTTGAGGCCGAGATCTACGCGCTCGCCCTGGGACGCGTGTACACCTTCGGGCCGACCTTTCGGGCCGAAAATTCCAACACGCCGCGGCACCTTGCCGAATTCTGGATGATTGAGCCTGAAGCGGCATTTTTCACGCTCGAAGATGACATGCGTCTTGCCGAGGATTTCGTGCGGTACCTGGTGCGCCACGCGCTCGACAACGACAAAGGCGACCTTGAATTCTTCAACCAGCGGATCGAGCCGGCGCTTATTTCGTCGCTTACGAGCATAGCGGAAAACCCGTTCGAGCGCGTGCCGTATAACGAGGCGATCAAAATACTCGAAAAAGTAAACGATACCTTCGAATTCAAGGTGTCGTGGGGGAGCGACATACAGTCGGAGCACGAGCGCTATCTCACCGAAAAAGTTTTCGGCAAGCCGGTCATCGTGTACGATTATCCGAAGCAGATAAAAGCGTTTTACATGAAGCAGAACGACGACGCAAAAACCGTGAGGGCCATGGACGTGCTTGTCCCGCGTATCGGCGAGCTCATCGGCGGCAGCGAGCGCGAAGACCGCCTCGACGTTTTGCGGGCGCGCATCGCGGAACTCGGCCTTAACGAAAAAGACTACTGGTGGTATCTTGATTTGCGGAAATACGGCGGCGCGCCGCACGCCGGCTTCGGCCTCGGGTTCGAGCGTTTGATGCTGCTCGTTACAGGGTTGCAGAATATAAGGGAAGTCATTCCGTTTCCGAGATGGCCGGGGAACGCAGAGTTTTAAAGAGGTTCAAATTTTGTGTAATGACTAATGCAATTTCAAGAGCTGGAAGGGCCTCACCGGCCCTTATACCCGGCAAGGAAAATGCTTGTAATATTCCCCACCAACCTCCCCGCCGGGAGGCTTTTACGGGCGTCCTGTTTTAGATTTTATTTTTAATTATTAGTACTATCTTTGGAATTTTAAAAAATCGTTGATGAATGCTATTTGTAAAGAATAATGGCAAGTTTCACCCCTGCCCAGCGCCAGGGAGGACTGGAGTGGTGCGCTGGAGCGCATTGTCACTGCGTTCCCTAATGAATGGTAGTTGCGCTTCGCGCAGTTTATTATGTCGTTTGCATTTTACCGGCCGACCCCGCCGCGGTCGTCGAGTGCCGCTCTTTAGAGCGGCGTATCGAGACGCCAGGCTTAGGGGCGGTCCGGTAACGAGGCTGTAGGAAAAGTCAAAATGCGCCAAAAAAGTGGCGATTTTGAACGAATTTAACCGCCCATCTGTCAAGAAAAGGACTTTTTCTACAGGCTCAACGAGGCGATTAGCCGAGTCCGGAAGGCACAACCCGCCCACCAGGAAGGGCGGAATAGTTGCCGCCGCCGTCTTCGGCGGGGCGCCCAATTTTATATTTTATCAAAACGAAACTTCAACTATCGGTACATTCCCCGTCGCCACTCCCTTCACCTGTCCTTTCGACAGTGTCCAGATAAGCGGCGCCTGCAGCAGACCGGGAAATGACACCGACACGGATTTGGAATTGTCCCGGCCTGATTTTTCGAACAGCGCCCGCGCGAGCACCTCGCCGAGCATGAGCCCGCCCCATGAGCCGACTAATCCGAGCGCGGTGTATGCCTGATGGTATGTCTGGGCGTTGACCTGGGCAATCAGGGGAACGGCCTCGGCAACTGCTGTGCCCACTACCGCGGACGCGGCAATGAACATGCCCTGTCCAAAGGTGTACGAGCGATCGTTCATATACTCGAATCCGTACAAGGTTCCAAGCAAATGACCCACAAGCGTTGTGGCCGCGTACATTTCCTTGTTTCTGTCCTCCCAGAGCGTAGGGACAAGTGCGCCCGTTAGTGCGCCCATTATCGCCGACGTGGTGATGAATGCGCTTCGTCCCGACGAATAATGCCTGTCGCCGACTAACAGTTTGCCAAGGTAAAAGCCTGCCGGGATCAGTGCCATGGTAAGGCCCGTGGAAACGCTCACATATTCCCGTGAACCCAAATCGGTAAAAAACAGGGGAATCATGAACCCGTACAAAAATCCGAATTTGCTCGTGCTTGTCATAATGGAAGCGTCGCCGTATTCGAAATTGCCCGCGAATTTAGCGAATGACCCTGCAAAAATGCCGGCCGGAAACCCGACCATCTGTCCCCAGCCGCGCAGTTCGTTGCCATAACGGAACCCGGATGACGTTTCACAAAAAGCGGCGAGAAGAAGCGGATACGCCACGCCCAGGTCGCCGCCGTAGTTCATCATTTCCACCCGGCCGTATCCCAGCTCCATATTCCGCGTGTACGCATACGATCCGTAAAGCGAGGCGCCAAGGGTCAGAAACGACACCCCCCATAGCACCTGGGTGCTTATCCTGTCCTGAAACGCCATGGAAAGCCCGCCCGGATACACCCACAGGGATTTAAGGGCGGTGTTTATCATCAGGTACACCCGTCCGTCCTGACGAAGCTTTGCCTGGTTTTTATTATCCGCCTGAATTGTCTGAAAAGCTTTGGCCGCACGCGGTTTGTTTGGAGGCTTTGGGATTGTATAACTGTTCTTATGCGGCGCGCCTGACTGGTCGAGCGCAATGACGAACACTGACTGTGACGTGTCCGTTTCCGTTGAATCCCGTAAAATACCCATTGCCGCGATGTTGCTTTTTTCGAGCATGACGCCTTGGCGTGAAAGGACGGTCAGAAACGAATCGAAAAGCGCGGGAGAGATCATGTCAAATTTCGCCTGAGTGGTTTTAATTGAATCCGAACGTTGTTGATGGACGGAATCTTTTTGCTGGTTGGCGGGTGATGATGTTGACGGAGTGGAAACATGAGTCTGGCCGAGGCAAATTGAAATAAACATCATCAGAAACAGATCTGCTCTTGCCAATTGTTTCATGATATACCTCTTTGAAGAAAATAATAATATTGACAAGCTGGATGCAGGCTATGAACGCTTTTTGATTATTGCCAGATGGATAAAAGGCATTTATCTTTTTTTATCGAGACCTCATCCCCCGGCCCCTTCTCCGCCAGGAGAAGGGAAAAAAACTGTTTTTACTGTAATGCCCCTCTCCTTGTGGGAGAGGGGTGGCCGGAGGCCGGGGTGAGGTAATAGAAAAATTGAAATATTCGGTTTAGTACGAAATCGTATCCTTAAACCTCCTATGAAACCACCCGAAATAATGCTCCGGATATTTTGTGACCCAGTTCGAAATCACGTCGTTGTGCGCTTTCTGCGCGGCCGCGATGAATGCTTCCTCGCTGTCGCGGGAAACGCCGATCTCGGGCGATGCCTCGATCACCACGCGGTAGGACCCGTCTTTCTGGAGCAGCGCATAGGGGAGCACCACGCCGCAGTCTGTTTTGCAAAGCATGCCTGCCATGGTGCGGTAGGTCTTGGCGGGTTTGCCCAGAAACGGCACGACCGTGCCCTGGTCTCCGGCATACTGGTCAATGAGCATGGCAAGAATGCCGTTCTGCTTGAGCACGGTCAGCATCTTCCTGAGCGCACCTGCCGCGTAGAACAGGGTCACATTCGTTTTTTTTCTTTTTTCAAGCATCCATTTTTCCACGAGCGGATTGTGCAGGCGGCCGGAAAAAACGTTCAGCTCCTTGTACCGTGCCCCGAACATGGCGGCCAGAAGCTCCCAATTGCCGAAATGGGCCAGAACGGCGATCATGCCCTTGCCCCGTGCAAGGGCCGCATCGATAAGTTCGATGTTCTCAACGGTAAAGTAGGGGGGCTTTTTGCCGATGCGCAGAAGTTCAACGGCATATTTTCCCATGTTGGTATAAAGGTTTCTTATGATGCGCGGCCTGTCCGCGTCATTAAAGAGTGCCACGTAATCAAAATTGCGGTTGACAATCTTTCTGTAAAAACCGGTTAGGTATAAAAGCCTGCCAGCCATGCCGCCAAGCCAAAGGGTCACCCTTCGGGGCAGCAGGCCAAAAAGAAGCTCAATGCCTCTCAGGCTGTAATATTCGATAATGTGGGAGATGCGTTTCATGGAATTGTAATAAAAATATATAAATGACTTATATTGAGAAGTTAATAATGGATGAGTTTTTCAAAGCTTCTATGCGCCTGCGGTTGAAATGGATTTTGGTGGGGGAGGGTTCCCCCCGGCCCCCGGCTTCCGGCGCTGCTCGCCGGCGATCCGGAGGCACACCCCCTCCTGGGTGGCCCCGGGGTATCCTCCGCTGCAAGATTCGTGCATAATTGACAAGGGGCACCCTCGGAGAACATTTGAAAGTTTAAGGTCAGCAGGTTTTGGTATTTTGTTTTCGCGTTAGGCAGGACTGGAGGTCGCGCCGGAGCGCGATGCCGCCCGGACCCGCCGCGCAGCGGCATAGGGCCGTGGCGGCCCGAGGCCTGCGGCCGAGACCGGAAGGAGGGCCGACCCGAGCATAGCAAGGGGAACGCCCAATTTTAATTATAAGGAAACAATAATTATGAAGTGTATTGTCATGTTTTCAGGCGGCCTTGATTCCACCATCGCGGTGCACATGATGCAGCGGCAGGGCCTCGATGTGCTCGCGCTGCATTTTATTTTGCCGTTTTATTCCGGGTTCGGTCTTGCGCATGAGGGGATAAAAAAACGCGCGGAACTGCTCGGCGTGCCCCTGCGCATCCAGGAGGAAGGCGAGGAATATCTCGCGATGTTCAAGGCGCGGCAGTACGGGTTCGGAAAAAACGCCAACCCGTGCATCGACTGTAGGATACACCGGTTCGAAAAGGCGAAACGAATCATGGAGGAAACTGGCGCGTCGTTTGTCGCCTCCGGCGAAGTGGTGGGCCAGAGGCCCATGTCGCAGCGCAGGGACTGCCTTGACATAATAGAAAAGAAATCCGGCCTCAAAGGGTTCATTTTGCGGCCGCTATGCGCAAAAATCCTGCGCCCCACCCTTGTGGAGGACCGCGGCTGGGTAAAGCGCGGCGAAATGCTTGATTTGTGGGGACGCGGCCGCAAGGGGCAGATCGCCTATGCCGCGCAATACGGGCTTTCCTATTCCGCGCCCGCGGGCGGGTGCCTGCTCACCAATGCGCGCACCGCCGAACGGTATGCCGACCTCGCGGCAAATTCGCCGGATTTTTCCCTCAGCGATTTTAAACTTCTCGCCTGGGGCCGCCACTTCAGATTAAACCCGTCCCTTAAATTTATCGTTGCCCGGGACGACGGCGAAAACGAAATGATCGACAAACTTGCCGGGCCAAGCGACACCGTGGTCACCATGAAGGACGTGCTGGGCCCGCTCGGAATTCTGCGCGGAGCATATACCGAAGAGGAGGCACGGCTCGCGTGTTCGATATTTGCAAAGTATACAAGGGCGAGGACAGAAGCATTGGTGAGTGTGGAATTAACTGCCCAAGGAGCTAAAAGGGTGATTGAGGTTGCGCCGGCGGGGGAAGAGGAGTGTTCGAAATACAGGATATAACTGGATATGGTCAGCAATTTCGCAATTTCTTCTAAACGTAATCTTTCACCTGTCAACGTATAACTCTGTCCAACAAATGCGGCCTTGATGAGATTGTTTTGCTTTGCTCGCAATGACAAGTATTTATCCGTTTTCATTTTAACCTCACCCCCGGCCCCTCTCCCATAAGGAGAGGGGTGAAAGACAAAAAATAACCTTCCCCTCTCCTTATGGGAGAGGGGTGCCCGAAGGGCGGGGTAAGGTTATCAATCATTGCTCGCGGGTGCGCCCAGCGGATGTAGGAGACTTGCAACAGAAGGTACCCGGCCGCACCCAGGAGGGGGTAGCGGAAGACCGGCTGCAAGCCGGGCTGGAGCGAGGGGGATACTTCCCCCACATGAAAATTTATTTTATCCTCGTTGTTCCCACTTGATTTCAGGAATCTTCTTGATGTTGATGAGGAAATAATACCCCGGGTTATACCCCGACGGCCGCCAGTCAAAGCGCATATTCCAGCAATCCTGATCGTACGTGAAATGCAGGTCGTGGTCAACGAACTGGTTCGTGACGAAATTATACGTGCTGCTCCACGACACCGACCAGTTGCGGGTGAAGTTGACGCTTGCCGACGTGTTCAGGCTGTATTGTCGAGACGTCACGAACGGCGCTGTCGGGCTGGTCCTCGACTGTGAAAAGGTATATGTCGGGCTCAGGCTGGCCTGCCACTGCTGAGGACCTGCGTTGTGGTAATGGAGGTCGTATTTCTCCTGCAGGCTGTCGGCGGCGATCTTGTCACCTTCCCAGAGCGTGCCGCGCGCGCCGAGCGCGCCGGAAGGGGAAATGCTCACGGTGTAGTTGCGGAGCAGAGGTCCGGAAAACCTGTCGTTCTGGTCGTACATCCAGAACGCGGAATTATACGAAACGTGAACGATGTTGTATGACGTCGATGCGGAAAGGGAGAGGTCGCTGAATTTTCTTGTCGGCGCCTCAAAATCATAGGAGGTGGCGATGTTCGCGGACAGTATCTCGAATTTCTTTTCAACCGGCTTTTCGCCGGCCGCGGCCGGTTTTTCAAGGATCTTTCCCTGGAATTCGTTGCCAAGGCTGATGCCCACGCTCTGGCTCCGCTTGTCGCGTCCCCGGTCGTACGGGACGATGTCTAAGAATTTATACGGCTGGTCGTGTATCGGCACGAAGTTGTAGCTGATTGACGGTGTAAAAGTGTGCCTGATGCCGGCAAAGTTGAAGATTTTTATTGGAAACATACCGTACAAAATGGTGCTGAGGTTCACGCCCGCATTCCAATTAGCGTCGTATCCCCAACTGTTGTGCGGCTTGAACACCGGCCTTTTGAGTGTGTCGATGCTGTCAATAACAACAAACGAGGAGTCGTTCTTCTGGTTGGCCTGGTTAAACACCCACAGGGTGTCAACGACATAGGGCACCGGGGTCCTTGCGGCCAGGCCGACCCTCGAAAGTGTGTCGAACGTGGTGTCGGGGATGCGGGTGGTGTCACCGTATGTCAAGGTGTCCATATACATGTCGAAATTGGAAAGCCGGGCGTTGAAATAAGGATTGACCGTGAAGAATTTGAAAATTTTCTGCGGCGATGATAGCCCGAGCGACTGGGTAATTGCTTTATGCAGGTAAGTCTGGCTCGTGTCGCTCGGCGTAATGAGGTGCTTCTGAATGCCCGACGCCGAATAGCTGTAGAAAATATTATTGTACCATGCCGGCTCGTCCTTTTCGTTGGCGGGCAGGTTTTCCCGCGGCGTAAACGGCACAAAGGCCCGTGAAGGCAGGCTGAAATTCACCGAGGGCAGGTCTTCGTTTACCGCGCCCGTGGAAATATTCTGGGTCCTTTTCCAGTTAAGGTTGGCGCTCGCATTGATGGCGGGGATCCTCTGCGACAGCGAAAGGTTCGCTTCGGTTGTCTGGTTGAGCAGGTATGCCGAACTGTCCGAATAGGTGCTGTAGAAATTCTTTGATCCCACAACGTTGCCGCCCCCCATGAGCGTGAGGTTGCCGTCGGGCGTGAGGTTCTGGTTGTGGTTGAACCATATCGACCAGTTATTGCTTCTTGTCATGAAATCGCCGGTGGTCTGATATTGGCCGGTAATGGATCCGTTAAGCCAGTACTTCAATGCATAGCGTGCCGACCCGTTCAGAACGTAATCGCGGAACTCGGAGATCCGCGCCCAGGCGGAAAAGTCCATGTAATCGTTGGGTACGAAATAATATCCTATGTTGTCAAGGTACCCGCCCGATTCCGGGTGCCCGCCCCAGATGGGCGTGAGGATCCCGCTCTGGCGGTTCCGGTCAAGGGGGAAGATGAAAAAGGGCAGCGATGCGACCGGCGCGTCCGAAAGCGCCAGAACCACGGGCCGGCTGATTATCTTGTCGTTGGGGACCACTTTGACGTTCTTGCCGTAAAAGTAGTAGTCGGGCGTGTCGAGGTACGCGCAGGTGGTGTAGTTGCCTTCGTCAATGAACAGCTCGTTGTTTTCCGTTTTGACAATTTTGTCGCCATTGAAATAGGCATCGTCCATGTGCGCGCTCGCGTATTTCACCCGTCCGCGCTTTGTCTTGATGTTGTACAGCATCGTCTCGCCCACGGTGGTGTCTTTCTTTTCAATGAGTTGGGGCTTGCCCGAGGCCTGCACCAGGCCGTCGTCGAGAAAATAGGTGATCGAGTCCGCGTTGAGCGTGACGTCCTGGTACCGTATCACGGCATTGCCGATAAGCTTGAGCCGCTTGTTCTCGATGTCGTAGTCGATGTATCCGCTGTCGGCGCCGTAATACACGGTATCGGTGATCCCCTGGTTTTTTGCAGTTTTTTTCCCGGTGTCAGGAAGCGCAACCGGCTTCGTTGCCGCTGCAGAAGACGCAGGCTGGATGATTTTACGCGCCGTATCTCCAACAATCGCCGGAGGCGTTTTCTTCACCGTGTCCGGTGCGGACAATGGCGCGGCATACGGCATGGTAAAAAATGAAATGACCAGAAAGAGACAGGCAAGAACTGGTTTCTCAAACAGGGTCATATAAGGTATGCTTGATTTAATTGTACTGCGGCGGGGGATGACAAAAGCAAAAAAAACGTCCGCCGCAAAGTCATCTGCTTAAAATACTATAGAGCGGGCCGGTGTTAATAACAGTATGATAAACCAAACAAATCAATCATCCCTGCTTCCATCGCATACTATTTTTAATAAAGGACGATACTGCACGTATTTTATGTACGGATTCTTCTACCATCGTCACCAGAGGGCAGTATGAAGAGAAAAAATTATACGTTGATGGGTTTTGTTTTATTGTTCGCCGTTGCGGCCGGGGCCGCGTCTGAGCCTCCGGCAGCCGCTCCAGGTTTAAAAAAAGACTCAATGACCGTCAGGGATTCGACCGTGCGGCCCGTTTTTGGCCGCATGTCAATTACAACGGCGCCTCCACAGGCCGAGGTGAGCCTCGACAGTGTCGCAAAAGGCGAAAGCCCGCTTGCCATAGACAGTGTTACGCCGGGAACGCATGTGCTCATTATTAAAAAGAAGGGCTATTTCGGAAAAAAAGTGAGCGTTGACGTTCCCGGCGACAGCACCGTCGCGGTAGCAGTCACCCTTGTGTCGCCGGGGCGACTTATCGTCACAAGCGAACCGACCGGCGCCGGCGTTTTTCTTGACGGTAAAGAGGTTGGCATGACTCCCTGGGAGAATGCAAGGCTCAAGCCCGGTGTTCACGCCCTTGCCTGCGAAAAACCGGGGTTTGCCGCGGTTGAAAAGCAGATAACGGTTTCGGAAGGAAAAACAGACTCGCTTCCCATTATGTTGCAGCAAAAACCGGCTGCAAAGGCCTCGGATTCGACATCGGGAAAAGGCAAACCGGTAAAATTTGACAGGGTGGCGGCGATTGTCGCCGGCTGCGTTTTCGTGGTGTTCGCGATTGTGCTCCTTGGCGTTGAGATACAGGAAGCGGCAAAATAATAAAGGTACCTCGCATCATCCAATGTGTCGCGCTGTTCTTATTATACTGTCAGCAGTTTTGCCACTTGCGGCCCAGATGGCACAGTTTCCGGGGGGTACGTTTCAGATGGGCGGCAATGACGGCGATACCGATGAAGCGCCGCCCCATTCCGTCACACTTTCCCCGTTTTCCCTCGACCTCTTCGAAGTCACGGCCGCGCAGTACGATTCGTGCACGGTTGCCGGCCGCTGCTCGCCCGCGCATTACGACGACGGCGCATGCGTCATCTGGACAAATGAGGGATTTAAAAACGTGCGGGTGCCCGCCGCGCTGCGGAACCCCTTGTATTCGGTGGTGTGCGTCACCTGGTTCCAGGCGCAGCAGTACTGCCAGTACAAGGGCAAAAAACTGCCGTCGGAGGCGCAATGGGAATACGCCGCGGAAGCGGGCCGAAGCGTGCCCTATTCCTGGGGCTCGCAGCCGCCTTCCGCATCGCGTTGCACGCAGCCGTCTGTCAAGCGACCGCAGAAGCCGGGCTCCTTCAGCCCGAATCCGGCCGGCCTGTGCGACATGACGGGAAATGTGTGGGAATGGGTGTCCGACCATTATGCGCGCGACTATTATTCTGCGTCGCCGCCGGCCGACCCGCAGGGCGCGGAGGTCGGCCAGTACCGCGTGATCAGGGGCGGCGGCTGGTACAGCACTGCGGAGCAATTGCGAATAAAGAACCGCCACTGGTTCGAACCAAATTTCAGCGAAGTGAGCATAGGATTCAGATGCGGCCGTTGACAAACGTAATAGCCTTTATTTCCGCGGCCCTCCTGGCCGCTGCCGGCACCGCCAGCGCGGTGCAATTGCGCCCTGTTGAGCGGGACGGAAGGCCCATCCAGCTCGACGGTTTTCTGCTTGAATGGAAAAAGGCCGATGCCCGGCCTCTTATGCAGGGTTCTCCTTGGAACTATGATGCCTGCAACACAAGGGAAGGCCTCACCGGTTATTTCACAACGGCGAGCGACTCTTTGTGCCGGCAGTGGAAATTCCGGTTCCTTCGCCACCGCCTCTCTTCTTATACTTATATGGAGTTGCAGACCCGCGCGGATTCCTTAAAGTCGTTTTACAGGATATCATCAGGTACGGGAACTGCCGAAAAAGGCCTGGTCGCGGAATGGCTCATTCCCTGGGACAGCATCTGGCACGATTCCTCGGGGGCCTATCAAGTGGGCCTTTTCGCGTTTGACACATGCGGCGATACGCTTGAGCCGGTCATTTTTGCCGGGCACGTGTACCGGCAGAAGGCACCGGTATGGGGCGGAGTGTATGCAAAGGGGGGGCTTCTCGGTGGATTGATGCTCCTGCTTTACATTCTGCAAAAGAGGGCGCGCGCAAAATTGAGGGCAAACAAAAAACGGTTTTAAAGACACCAGGGTATTACTTGCCGAACTCCTCGAACGGTATCGCCTCGTCAATGAGCATTATCGGTATGTCTTCCCTGATGGGATAAAGATACTTCTTGTCTTCCCGCACGAGGCCGGCGTCAATTTCCTCTTTTATCAATTCCCCGCCCCGGTTCTTGAGCGCCCCTTCCTTGATTTTTGCGTTTATTTTTTTTATCACGTCCCCTTCCACAAGCGTCACGTCCTGTTTTGTTTCGGGGCAGCAGAGGATGTCGAGCAGTTCTTTGTCAACCATGATAACTCCTTTATAAACGGATAGGGAAAACTCCGGTTCCTTTGCCACTTAAAATAGCGTCTCAACTTAAATAGGGGCAAGGGAAATAAATACGGCCAGCCATTTTAACGGCCTTAAACAGGGCATTTTCTTCGTAAGGCATGGATAAATAAGGAAAATAAAAAAACTGTTGACATTTTTTATCAAATGCCTTATATTAAACACGCTTTCAAGACCGGAAGTTCTTTTAAAATCTCCTGATTTCCTGCCAAAAATACAGGTTATACCAGGTTAAATAAGAAAATATCTTTGAAATATTGACAAAGATTTTATTATTTAGTATATTTAAAAATTGCCCAAAAAGGCAATTGCTCTTTGAAAGTTTAGATGTGTGTGATCGGGTTCTCTGATTACATTTTAATATTACGTTGGGATAATAAACTTTTCATAAACTATGGAGAGTTTGATCCTGGCTCAGAACGAACGCTGGCGGCGTGCCTAATACATGCAAGTCGCGCGAGAAAGTCCCGCAAGGGATGAGTAGAGCGGCAAACGGGTGAGTAACACGTAAGTAACCTTCCTCTAAATCTGGAATAACCCTGCCAACGCGGGGCTAATACCTGATATGACCACGGTTCCGCATGGAGCTGTGATAAAAGATGACCTCTGTTTACAAGTTATCGTTTAGAGATGGACTTGCGCCCCATTAGCTAGTTGGCAGGGTAATGGCCTACCAAGGCTTTGATGGGTAGCCGGCCTGAGAGGGTGTACGGCCACATTGGGACTGAGAAACGGCCCAGACTCCTACGGGAGGCAGCAGTAGGGAATTTTGCGCAATGGACGGAAGTCTGACGCAGCAACGCCGCGTGAGTGATGAAGGTCTTCGGATTGTAAAGCTCTGTTGAGTGGGAAGAAAAGTCTCGGGAATAATACCTTGAGGCCTGACGGTACCACTTGAGGAAGCCCCGGCTAACTACGTGCCAGCAGCCGCGGTAATACGTAGGGGGCAAGCGTTGTTCGGAATCACTGGGCGTAAAGGGAGCGTAGGCGGAGGAATAAGTT
>Ga0182027_10004412_pt1 | contig 21808 bp, 18 predicted proteins | sample 712E1DmetaG_FD_121300 | JGI IMG/M metagenome (GOLD analysis project Ga0182027, IMG submission 121300) | Permafrost microbial communities from Stordalen Mire, Sweden - 712E1D metaG (Illumina Assembly) | ecosystem: Environmental > Terrestrial > Soil > Wetlands > Permafrost | place: Sweden... | reverse complement strand
GTAAACATAGGCCGGTCCGCTGCCACTCAATCCGGTCACGGCATCAAGCAAATTTTCATTCACTTGAAACGCAACGCCAACGGCGGAAAGAAGTTTCTTCGCCAGTTCGCCGTCGGCTGCGGTTGCATTTTTGCCAAGCGCAAACGCCGAGGCTCCTGCGCCGACTAGCGCCGGCGTGTTGGGCATGACGCGGATGACGCGCGCGCCAGCTGGCAACGCGCCTTCAAGTTTTGCGAGGGTCACACCCGCGGCGATGGAAATCAGCAGATGACCGTTTGTAAATTCACCACGCAGTTCAGACAGAACGCCCGCAACGTGGCCTGGTTTCACGGCGAGAATCAGCACGTTTGCGAATTTCAAAACATCCGCGTTGGATTTCGTTGTCCTCGTGCCGGTTTCTTCAACAAATTTTTCCCGGGCGGTGTCAAGCGGGTCGCCGGCGATGACATCTTTTGGGGTGACGAGTCCGGCGCGAATAAAGCCGCGGGCGAGCGCGGCGGCCATTTTGCCCGCGCCGAGGAAACCGATGGTTAATTGGGTTGCCATGAAAGTTTTGTAGCAGGACGTCTTGTTAAGCGGAAGCGAAAACGCGCTATGAATTCACGGCTTGAATTTATCGAATGGAGACTTATTATAAGTGCGGCGCAAAAAGGTTGAGTTTTTACAATGTCAAGCAATCGCCAGACATGGGAGACGTTTGAAACGATGCGGCAGGCTGCACAAGATGGAGACCCGCAGGCGCAATGCTATCTTGGTGTATGCTTTCAAACCGGCCAGGGTGTGGCGCAGGATTATCAGGAGGCAGTGAAATGGTTTCGGAGCGCGGCAGAGCAAAATGACCTTGTGGCGCAATGCTATCTCGGCGTGTGCTATTTGAACGGCACGGGTGTGCCGCAGGAATTCGGCGAAGCGGCCAAGTGGTTGCGCGAAGCGGCCGAGCATGGCGACCCTGCGGCGCAGTTCAACCTTGGCATGCTTTACGAGACCGGCCAGGGCGTTCTACAAAATTATGCCGAAGCGGTTAAGTGGTATCGCAAGGCAGCGCAGAGCGGTTATCCGGCGGCACAGTTCAATCTCGGTGTTTTTTACGAGACAGGGCAGGTCGTGCCGCAAAATTTTGAGGAGGCGGTCAAATGGTATCGCGCTGCCGCCAAACAGGAATGCGCGCCTGCCCAATGCAATCTCGGCTTGTGCTATCAAACAGGGCGCGGCGTGGCGCAAAACCAGGAGAAAGCCGTAAAATGGTTCATCCGTGCCGCACGGCAGGGCGACAAAACCGCGCAGCACAATCTTGGTTTGCACTACGCCTCGTTCAAAAGCGGCGAAGCCGAAGCCGCCGAAGGCGAAACCACCGAAACCGAATCTCCGTAAATTCAGCACGCGAGTTCCGAGAGTTTTTCATTCCCACGCCCGCTGTCAACAGTTTCGCCGGCCAGATCCCAACCTTCCGCCAGCGACTTCGTTTTGCCCGCAACGAACAACGCAGCGGCGGCATTGAGCAAAACGGCGTCGCGCTTGGGACCACGTTCATCGCCGCGCAAAATGCGGCGGATAATTTCGGCATTGGTCTGGCGGTCGCCGCCGGCCAAATCCGCCAGCGTTGCCCGCTGCAACGAAAATGTTTCCGGCATACTTGTTGAAACGGCAAAGCCGCGTTTCTGATAAAATTCGGCAATCGTGTTTTCGCCGAGGGTGGAAAGTTCGTCCAAACAACCAACATCCGGAACTTTTCCGCACACGACCATCGCGCGCCGGACGCCCAGTGATTGAAGCACGCGGGCGAGCGGCTCACAAAGTTCGGGTTGCAGCACGCCAGCCAGGATTGCCGAAGGCCGCGCCGGGTTCAGCAACGGGCCAAGCAGATTAAAGATCGTCCGCTGGCCGCGCTCGGCGCAAAGTCTCCGCGCGGGTGCGATGTGCTTGAAAGCCGGATGATAAGCCGGTGCGAAGAAAAAGGCGAAGTTGTGTTCGCGCAATGAACGCGCGGCCTCCGCAGGAGCCAAATCAATCCGCACGCCAAGAGCTTCGAGAACATCGGCGCTGCCGGCTTGAGAAGTAACCGCCCGGTTACCATGCTTGGCTACGGTCACGCCGGCGGCGGCGCAAATCAACGCGGCGGCGGTGGAAATATTGAACGTGCCGAGGCGGTCGCCACCAGTGCCGACGACGTCGAGGATTTCGCGGGCGCGGGTTTCGGCATCGAGAGGTGGTATGATGGATTTGTCGCGGAGGGCGCGGGCGAATGCGGCGAGTTCATCCGGTGTTTCACCCTTTCGGGCAAGCGCGGTCAGAAAATCGGCTTTCACAACCGCCGAAATTTTTTCGTCGGCGAGTTGTTCAACCGCCTCGCCGACTTGTTCATCCGTGAGGGGATGTGCTGCGCCAAGTTGTTGAATGAGTTTTTCGAGCACGGAACGATTCTAAGGTTCTGGGCGGCCGGCTCAAATCGAAAGTGATTCGATGAAAACATGGACAGGCGTGGAAAATTGCGTAACTTGTGAGGCGCTGTCGCTGTCTAAAGGCGTGGACAGCGGGTGAATTGGGACTTTTATATGGCAGAAAATCACAGCAATCGTTGGATAAAATGGGCGATTATTCTAGGTGTGGCCATTGTCTTGATTGGCGGCGGCATTTGGTTTTTCAAACATGAAAAAACCGACGCGCCACAATATCAGATGGTGACGGTCGAGCGCGGAGATTTGACACAGGTCGTCACGGCGACGGGCACACTCAATCCGGTGGTGAGCGTGACGGTGGGCAGCCAAGTTTCGGGCATCATCAATAAACTTTACGTGGATTACAATTCAACGGTGAAGTCCAACCAAGTCATCGCGGAAATCGATCCTTCGACTTATCGCGCGGCGGTCGCACAAGCCACCGCCGATCTGGCCAATGCGAAGGCAAATCTGGAATTGCAGCAGGCCGAGGCGGAGCGCAGCGCTGAATTGTTCACAAATAAATTGGTTTCCAGTTCCGATTACGACACGGCCGTTGCCACGTTACACGAGGCCCAAGCGACGGTGCAAATCAAACAAGCCTCACTCGACAATGCCAACGCAAATCTGGGTTATTGTAAAATTCGCTCGCCTGTGGATGGCATAGTGATTTTGCGCGCGATAGACCTCGGCCAGACGGTAGCGTCCAGTTTCAATACGCCGACGCTTTTTCAAATCGCGAACGACCTGACGAAAATGCAGATTGATTCGAGCGTGGCCGAAGCCGACGTTGGCGGCGTGGTGGAAGGCCAGAACGTGGACTTCACAGTGGACGCGTATCCGTATCGGAGCTTCCATGGAATCGTCACGCAAGTGCGAAATTCGCCGACGACCGTCAACAACGTCGTCACTTATGACTGCGTCATCAGCGTGACGAACGCGGATTACAAATTGAAACCCGGCATGACGGCGAATGTTTCCATCGTCATCGCCCAACGTGAAAATGCGTTGATCATTCCGAATGGTGCGCTGCGTTTTCGTCCACCGGATTCCGCCGTGGTGGAAACCAACGTGGTGATGCAGACGGCCACCACCAATACCACCGGTGCCGCCGGCGCGTCCGGCGGGCAGAACCATCTCAGTGGCCACGCGCGCGGCGAACGCCGGGTTTTTCACACGATATATGTGCTTTCAGGCACAGGTGGTGATGCGAAGCTGCGGGCGATGCAAGTCAAGACCGGCATCAGCGACGGCATTTCGACCGAGGTGGTTTCGGGGCTGGATGAGGGCGCGCAGGTTGTGACCGGCGCGGCTTCAACCGGCACTGCCAAGCCGGCAAACCCGATTGGCGGCACTGGCGGCTTCCCAAGAATGCGTTGATCCGATTTGCCGTGCAGACCAATCCCGTCATCAAGCTTGCTGACATCCACAAGGTGTATCACACCGGCGAAGTGGATGTTCACGCGGTGCGCGGGATTTCGCTGGAAGTTTTTCCGGGTGAATTCGTCGCCGTCATGGGCGCCAGCGGCTCCGGGAAATCCACGTTGATGAACATGATTGGCGCGCTTGACCGTCCGAGCGGCGGCAATTATCTGCTCGATGGCATTGACGTTTCCACGCTCGATCGCGATGCGCTTGCTGATGTCCGGAACGAAAAAATTGGCTTCGTCTTCCAGGGTTTCAACCTGCTTTCACGCACGTCGGCGCTGGAGAACGTCGAAATGCCGATGCTTTACCACCGTCACCGTATTCATGCCCGGGAACAGCGCGAACACGCCATGCGCGCGCTTGATTTGGTGGGCCTCGGCGACCGCGCCAATCATCATCCGAACCAGCTTTCCGGCGGCCAGCAACAACGTGTGGCCATTGCGCGCGCACTGGTGAACCAGCCGTCTTTGCTTCTCGCTGACGAACCGACCGGCAACCTCGACAGTCAGACAAGCATTGAAATCATGGGGGTGTTCCAAAAATTGCACGCCCAGGGCATCACCATCATCATGGTCACGCATGAACTGGACATTGCGCGCTACACCAGGCGCAACGTCATTTTGCGCGACGGGAAAATAGTCACGGATTCCACTGTCGCCGATCGCCTCAATGCAGAGGTTGAACTGGGCCGATTGAAGGAAGCACAACAGGCAGTCAAACTCGCATGAGAATTTTTGCTTCGTTAAAAATCGCCGGGCGTGCCCTGCGCCGTAACAAAATGCGGTCGCTCCTGACGATGCTCGGCATCATCATCGGCGTCGGCGCCGTCATCGGTTCGGTGAGCTTGACTTCCGGCGCCACCAAACAGGTCGAGGACCAGGTCAGCAGCCTGGGCGAAAGCGTGATCACGGTTTTTTCCGGCAATTTCACCAGCGGTGCCATGCGTGGCGGCTGGGGTAGCGCGCCGACACTGACGGTGGCCGACGCGCTGGCGATTGGCGGGTTGAAAAATGTCGTGGCCATCAGTCCCGAAGTGCGCGACCGAGCGCAAGTGCTCGCCAACGGCCTTAACTGGAACACGCAGGTCATGGGTGAATCGCCTGATTATCCGCAAATCCGTAACTGGGGCATTGGCCGCGGCGTGATGTTTTCCGATCAGGATGTGCGCAGTCTCGCCAAATCCGCCGTTATTGGCCAGACCGTGGCCGACCAGTTGTTTCCCAACGAAAATCCCGTCGGCCAGACCATCCGCATCAGGAACCTCCCATTTCTGATTATCGGCGTGCTGGCCCCAAAAGGCTTTAACCTGTTCGGGCAGGATCAGGATGATACAGTCGTTGTCCCCTATACAAGCCACATGCACCGCATCACCACCCGCATATTTCTGAACGACATTCTGGTGGAAGCCGCCAATGACAAGGTCATAGACAGCGTGCAAAATGACATTACGGATTTGCTGCTCACACGCCATCGGAGCAAGGAACAGGACTTCACCGTGCGTAACCAGTTGGAATTGATGCAAGCCGTCACGGCCACTTCGCGCGCGATGAGTTTTTTGCTCGCGGGCGTCGCCGCCGTCTCGCTCGTTGTCGGCGGCATTGGTATCATGAACATCATGCTGGTCAGCGTTACGGAACGGACACGCGAGATCGGCATCCGCATGGCCGTGGGCGCGCGTGCGGCGGACATCCTCGTGCAATTTTTGATTGAAGCGGTTACGTTGAGCGCGATTGGCGGGTCCATCGGCATTGTTGGCGGCGTTGGTTTTTCAAAAATTGTCGCCTACATGAAAGACATGCCCACCGTCACGCCCGTGACTTGGATCGCCATCGCGTTCATTTCCAGCGCCATCATCGGCATCATTTCCGGTTTTTACCCCGCCTGGAAAGCGTCCAAGCTCGACCCGATTGACGCATTGCACTATGAATAGCGTGTGATCGCTAAAGTCCTTTCCACCGACACGCCGGAGCTTTTTCAAAAAGCCGTGCGTCAGGCGGTGGAATTGCTCCGTGCCGGCGAAGTGGTCGTGCTTCCGACGGAGACGGTCTATGGCTTGGCCGCGAACGCATTGGACGAAAAGGCCGTCGCAAAAATTTTCCGAATCAAGGGCCGTCCGGCGAACAATCCAATTATTGTTCATGTCGCAAGCGTCGAAATGGCAAAACAGTGCGTGGCCAAGTGGCCGACAACTGCAGACAAATTGGCCAAATCATTCTGGCCCGGTCCGTTGACACTTGTTTTGCCACGCGCAAACAAGATTCCAAACATTGTGACGGCGGGCGGTACGACGGTCGGCATCCGTTGGCCGAGTCATCCGTTTATTCAGGCCGTGATTCGCCAGTGTGGTTTCCCACTCGCCGCGCCAAGCGCAAATTTGTCGGGTTGTGTTTCGCCAACGAACGCCGGACACGTTCATAAACAGCTTGGTGGGAAAATCCCTTTGATTGTGGATGGCGGCCAATCGCAAGTCGGCATCGAATCCACCGTGCTCGATTTGATGGTGTCACCACCGCAAATTTTGCGTCCAGGGATGATTCATGAGGAATCACTCGCCGCAGTTTGCGGTGAAGTCCAAAGTCCACCCGTCTTCGCTGCGCTTCGCCGAGGCAAGAAGTCCAAAGTCCAAAGTCTGGATATCGTGCTACGCAGTCCGGGTTTGTTGGCGAAACATTATTCACCAAAAGCGAAGCTGGTTGTTTTGAAATGGCGCGATGACGCGGATTTACAATTTCAACTTTCAACTTTCAACCTTCAACCTTCAACTTGCTTCATCATCGCCCACACGCACATTCCAGCGGCGGCAAAGTTTGCGTGTGTCAGCGTGATTCCACATGACGCAGGGGCGTTTGCGCGGGCGATTTACGCGGAGCTTCATCGCTGTGATGAAATGGGCGCGAAATTAATTGTTGTCGAAGCGCCTCCGGCGTTGCCGGAGTGGTCGGGTATTGCCGACCGTTTGCGGCGGGCAGCAGTGTAGATCTATTGCGCTGTTTTCCATCGTTCCCGATCCGTGAGGAACAGGCGTTCGGGCAAAAAGCCGGTCGGCGCGTTGCGGAGCGGGAAACCCTGCGGAATTTGGTTTTGCAACACGGCTTGAGTGATGAAGCTGCTCCAACTGTGCTCGCCCGCCCGCGCCCAGTCGGACATAAATTTGCCATCCGTCGTTTCGGGCGTGAGGTAAAGCGCCTGCACGGGCTTTATGTTGTTGATGGCGTAAAAATCATCCTGCGCGTTCAGCGTCAGCCACACGCACTGGTGCCGGCCGTACCATGCAACCGCCCAAGGCACGTCGCTCATCATCAGTTCATTTTCCTTCATCCAACCGGCGGCCTGCCGAATCTCCGGCGGATAATACGGCGGATAAACCACCGGCCCGGTTTTGGGCGGCAGAAGCGCGAAAATCATCGGCGCGCAACATAATCCCACAAACACAATCTCCACCAAATAACGCAATTCCCGCACAGGCAACACCATTTGGTCGAGCAACGTGAAGAACAGGCTCACGCCATAAATGAACACGAGCGGCGCCAACAGCACTAAAAGATTTTCGGAATTAACTTCAGGCGATTCCTCCGAAAGTTGCGTCTGCCCCAAAGCCTGCATCACGACGAAGACAGCCAGACACATCAATAAAAAATAGCGCATCCGGCGCACTGCCGCGCTCCGGAAATTCAGCAGCAAACCCGCCAGGAACAACAGGCTCACCCAACTGCCGCCCAGTTTTGGCAGGGCATCCTGCAGGATTGTGCGCGCGTTCTGCAAAAGCTTGAGCGCGTACGGCGTCAGCCACAAAGCGGACGTGAGATCGGGATGCAGGGAACGTTCCAACTGAAATCCGGGAAACACCGTTGTTCCCTCGACAATCGCAAAACCCGCCGTGCCAAAAGGCGTGCCACTGACTGCAACATTGCGAACAACCCACGGCGTCAGCACCAGCACGAATGCACCCAACGCCGCCAGTGCGCGTAACACCCGCTGCTGCCCGCCGAAAAAAATTAGAAAGAGCGTCACCGGAATAATTATCCATCCAAACGCATACCTCGTGAGCGTACCCACGCCAACCAGCAGACCCGCGGTGATTGCCAGACCGAGAAGCCGCCCGGGCCGGGGTTGTGGGGTGCTTGCTACCTGCTCGATTCGCAAGACGCACCACGTCAGCCCGAAAAAAATAATCATGAGCAGCATCGTGGACAAACCCGACACACTGAACCGCCAGAGCAACCCGCAACCCAACACCAGAATGGCGGAAAACCGTGCCACGCCCGCGTCGAACAATTTCCGCCCGAGAAAAAACGTCAGCACAACCACAACCAGCAAAAGAACCTCATTGAACACCGCGATCAGAAAATCCGGCTCATGACGCCAGAAATTTCCATCGTTGCTCCAAAAATCGTTTTTGAGATTCAGCGGATAGTGAAACGGCAGCACCTTCATCAACCCGGCGAGCACAAGCGGGTATACTGGCGGATTGGCAAGGTCTGGGTGCGCGATTTTGATTTGCGCGAAGTCCGTGCCGGCACTTGCCCGCGGGTCCGCGGATTTGGCCCGGTTATGACTTTGTACAAGGTAAAGACTGAACGGGCGGATAAACAGCGTGGTGTAACCTTTGCCCTCCGCGATATTGCGCGCCAACTGCGCTGCATCCATGGCCTCCGGCGTGGCAAAATTTCGATACGCGCGCAAATCATACACCGCCATCAATGTCAGAATCGCAAGACAAAAAGCGGTGACCTTCAAATATCCACCCCATGCGCCTTCCTCGAGCTTGTGGATCCAATCCTGTAGAAAGGGCATTGTCAGAATCCTTCCAAATGATACGTGTGCAACTTGCGATGGAATGTCCGCCTGCTCATGCCAATTTTTTTGGCGGCCAGCGTGCGATTGCCACCCGTTTCTTTCAATGCGCGAGTGATCAGTTGTTTCTCCGCCTCCTTCACTGTCAGATCATTTCGCGCCAGCGAGGGCGCCAGATTGCCGGTTTGCCCACCCGCACGCACCCCGACGGCAATCTGTCGGGGCAAATCGCGCGCCCCGATTTTTTCGCCGCGGCTAAGCACCACCGCGTGTTCGACGGCCGTGCGCAACTCGCGCACATTGCCCGGCCATGAATAATTCATCAACAACTCCAACGCATCGCTCGTAAAACTGTTCACGGCCTTGTCATTCTCTCGCGCAAATTCACTTAAAAAACCCTGCGCCAGCAATGGAACATCACCCGCCCGCGCCCGCAACGGCGGCAGCGTGATTTCCACCACGCGCAATCGGAAAAACAAGTCCTCGCGGAAACTTCCGGCCTTGACAAGTTCCTCAAGATTCTTGTTCGTCGCTGCAATCAAACGAACGTCCGCAGTCAGCGTTTTATTCGAGCCGACCCGCTCAAACGTCCGCTCGCCCAAAAAACGCAGCAGTTTGATCTGAATCGCCGCGTCAATTTCGCCGATTTCATCGAGGAAAAGTGTTCCGCCCTGTGCCTGCTCGAAACGACCGATGCGCCGCTCATGCGCGCCGGTGAACGCGCCCTTTTCGTGGCCGAACAATTCGCTTTCAAGCAGCGTCGGCGCGAGCGCGGCGCACTGAACCGTCACCAGCGACTGTTTTGCGCGGGGGCTGAGTTGGTGAATCGCCTTCGCAATCAATTCCTTGCCTGTGCCGCTTTCGCCCGCGAGCAATACTGTCGCCCGCGTCGGCGCAACTTGTTGGACGATTTCAAAAATCTCCTTCATCACCGCCGATTCGCCAATGATGTTTTCCAGGCCGAACTTCGAATCAAGTTGCCGGCGCAGCGAAATGTTTTCCGTTTCGAGGTTTTGCCGGCGCAACGCACGGGCGATGCGCATCTCCAGCTCGTCAATTTGCAGCCGGCCTTTGGCGATGTAATCATCCGCGCCGCGTTTCATCGCGTCCACCGCCAGTTCTTCCGAACCGTAAGCCGTCATCAAAATGCAAATGGGCGGCCGGGCCAGCGACTTGGCGCGCGCGATGAGTTTCAAACCATCTTCATTCGGCAGACGAAAATCCGTGAGCAACACATCAAAATTTTCACGTTCGAGCAACTCCATGCCAGCCTTGGCATCTTCGGCCACATAAACGTCGTAACGATCTTCAAGCGCCGCGCGCAATCCGTCACGCGTCGGCTTCTCGTCGTCAACTATCAGTAATGTCGGTTTTTCAACCATAATTTTAAACCCGGATGAGCACCCGGCTTCGCCAAGCTTCGCCGAGGCGAGCGGATGAATACGGGCAAAATTGAAAAATATTTGCGTTCATCGGCGTTCTTCCGTGGTTTCGATTTTTTCCTCCAACAAACGCGGCCTGTGTTCATGCAACGGCAGCCAGATGCGGAACGTCGTGCCGCGACCGATGCGGCTTTCGAGCTCGATGCGGCCTGCGTGCGCGCGCACGATGCGTTGCACAATCATCAAACCGAGGCCGGTGCCGCTTTTCTTCGTCGTGAAAAATGGTTCGAAAATGCGGCTGATTTGTTCCTGGGGAATGCCGCCGCCGGTGTCAGTCACGCTCACCCAAATGTCGTCCGCCCCAACGCCGGTCTGCAACGTCAGCGTGCCGCCCTTTGTCATCGCGTGCATCGCGTTTTTGATGAGGTTCACCAAAACCTGCTGTAGTTGCGCCGGGTCGAGCGGCGCCGCCGGCAACCGGGTCGCCAGCCTGGTTTCCACATTCAGGCCGCGATTGTCCAGTTCCGGCCGCAGCAATTCCAGGGTTTTTTCAACGATGGCGTTGAGGGAAACGAGTTTCAATTGCGGCGACACGGGGCGGATCGCCTCCAAAAACTGGGTGATGATGTAATCCAGCCGGACAATTTCGCCCTTGGACACGTCGAGATACCGGGACAGTTTGTGCGAAATTTCCGCCGTGTCGGACTCGACGGCAAGTGTTTGCGAACGGGGTCTTAAAATTAAATTTGCCGTACCCGTGTTGAGTTTTTTTAATTCGCGCTCCATGAGCTGCAAATGAATGTGCAACGCGTTAAGCGGATTGCCGATTTCGTGCGCGACGCTGGCGGCAAGCAGTGTGAGCGCCTGGACGCGCTCGCTTTCGATGGCTTCGAACGTTTTCTGCCGCGCCTCGGTCGCGTCGTGCAAAATCAATGCCACGCCGGAACTGCCCGCTGTTTCGCCGCCGAGCGGCGCGGCGTAAAGCAGCAGAAAGCGCGGACGCGGATACTGCACCTCAAATTCATGTCGCGCGACCTGCGCACCGCCTTCGGTGTCGAAATGCGAAACGCTCTTCCAGTCAAGTTCCGGCATGAAGCGTGCGATGTGCTGGCCCTCGGCGCCGGATTGCAAACCGATAAGCCGGGTGACGGCCTGGTTGAAGTAAAGAATGCGGCCCTGCTCGTCCACCACGAGCACACCGTCCTCAATCGTGTTGAACAGTGTTTCGAGAAAACTGCGCTCACGCGCGAGCCGCTGAACAACTGTCTGCAAACCCTCCGCGTCCAGCCGCCCGATGCGGCCAAGCACTTTGTCGAGAAAACTGGATTTAGACGCTGCCATTAAAGCAAATCTCCAATGAATCAGGAGTGACAGTTTGGCACAATTATAAAATCAGTCAACAAGTTAAGTGGAAACTTTGTGGCACAGTAAAAGTGTGCGAATTGACGCCGATTGGGGCTGTTTCCCGTCTTTTGTCAATGTCGGAGAGTGTCTTCGAGCAGCCGGGCGTGCTGTTTACGGCGGTGGAATGTTCAAAACCTGACCGACGCGAATTCGGCTGGGATTCATGTCCGGGTTCGCCGCCTGCAGCGCACTCAATTTCACGCCGAATTTGCGCGCAATGCCCGCCGCCGTCTCACCGGCCACAACTGTGTGCGTGCGCGGTCTGACGGTGGTCGCGGCATTTCCGGAACGGCCTGCATTCGCAACTGTCTGCCTGGCTGGCGTTGGCTGCGCAACAGCATTATTCGGCGGCGGAGGCGAATTTGTTTTGGCCACCGCCAACTGGCTCGCGTAATACGCGCGCCACTTGTTCACCTCGTCCTGCAATTGCCGGTTCTGCTCGGCCAATTGATCGAGTTGCTTTTGCGCGGCGGGCGCGCTGGACAACGGCGTCACATCGGCAGCCAATTGTTGTTTACAACTGTAAATACGCTGCTTGATGACCTCCGCGTTGTCGGCGCCCGGGCACAATTTCAAATATTGCTGGTAATGATAAATCGCCGCCACGGGGTCGGGCTCCTTTTCATCGTAGAGCCAGCCGAGTTCAAAATGCGCCGACGCCGAATGCGGATTCACCTCCAACGATTCCTCGAACGCCTCAATCGCCCCCCGAAAATCCATCGCGTTGACGCGGCCTTTGCCGAGAACATAATGCGGCTCTTTTTCCTCATTCGACTGGTTTTGTCCCGACGGCGCGCAACCACTCAACACGACGCCGAACCACACGACGCACGCGCTGAACAAAAGCCGTTTCCCAAATGACATGACACGAACCTAAACGAACTTTTCGACGGCTGCAATGGCGCGTTGGTTCAATGCGAGCCGGCAAAAGCGGACTTGAGATTCCGGAACAGCCGGCGCAAGCTCGGCTAGGTTCGGTCAGGTTGCGCGCGTGGCGGAATGGCAGACGCGCCGGACTTAGGATCCGGTCCAGAATGGGTGGAGGTTCAAATCCTCTCGCGCGCACCAGTCTTCGCTTTCGCTACGCTTCAAGCTTCGACTGGCAAGCCAGCTTGAATTCAACGTCGTTCAGTTCAAGCAACCGCGCTGCGCCGCACACGCCCTTTTTCCTCTTCCAACTCGGCCTGATGCTTCTGGCGCTCGGCAATCCATCGTTGCCGCAATGCTTCAACCTTTTCCGTGTCACCCGCCGCGGCAACCTTCGCGATTTCATCCTTCAACGCGATTTCGCGCCCGGCAATCTTCGCGGCGTATTTTGAATCCAATTCCGCAAGTTGCCCCTTTTGCGCGTCGGTGAGCTTGGTGGTCGGCGTGGTTTTGTTGAGCCGTTCCATCGCAAGTTCGTAAGCGGTTTTCATTCGATTTCCGATTTTAGACGGTCAACTGCCGATTTCAAACGTTAGTTCCCACCTCGCGCCTCGGATTTTATAGCTGAATCTCTAAAATTTCTTCGTATTCTGGCACCGGGTTTTATGATTACCCAAAAAAGACGCCGGCTTAAACTAGCTTACTTCACAATCGAAGGCTTGGGTTCCTTCGCGGTGGCGTTTTATTTTTATTACCTCTACTTTCTCATGCGGGATCAGTTCGGCTTCAGTGGCAAGGACAACCTCGCCTTTGCCGCGCTGAACGGTCTTGTCTATGTTTTCTTCTCATGGCAGGCCGGGCGGTTCGCGCAACGGCGCGGCTATTTCAACGCGCTCAAGCTCGGTTTTAGTGTGATGATTTTTGCGCTGGCCGTCGGGTCGCTGCTCCATTCCGTCGCCGCCATCATGATGGACACCGTGTTGTTGTCCACAGGCATGTGTTTCCTCTGGCCGACCATCGAGGCGCTCGTGAGCGAAGGTGAAGACGCGACGGGCCTGCCGCGCATGGTCGGCACTTACAATGTCGTCTGGGCGGGAACGAACGCGCTGGCGCTTTTCAGCGGCGGCACGCTCGTGGAAAAATTTGGGTTCAAAACCCTTTTCCTCCTGCCGCTTGTCATCTTAACCGCGGAATTGGCCGTCGTGCTCTGGCTTGAAAAGCACGCCGACAATGTCGCCAGCGACGACGCGGGCCGACCCGCCGTCAAGCTGCCGCCCGACCCGCACCGGCCTTCTCCGGCCAAAACCAGGGCGTTTCTCCGAATGGCGTGGCTCGCGAATCCGTTCGCTTACATCGCCATCAACACGTTCATCCCGATGCTGCCCACGCTGGCCGCGCATTTTAAACTCTCGCCCATGTTCGCGGGATTCGCGTGTTCGTTGTGGTGCTTTGTGCGGTTCAGCACATTCATCGTGCTGTGGCGCTGGACAAACTGGCATTATCGCTTCCGTTGGCTGGTAATGGCGTTTGTCACGCTCATTGTTTCATTCGCAGCCATTCTAATCGTTCCGAATCTCGCCGTGCTGTTGCTGGCGCAAATTTTCTTCGGCGCCGCCATCGGGCTGATCTATTACTCATCTCTGTTCTATTCAATGGACGCGAGTGAGGCCAAAGGCGAACACGGCGGCATCCACGAAGCCGCCATCGGCGTCGGCAACTTCATCGGCCCGGCGCTGGGCGCGGCGTCGTTGCAGTTTTTGCCGCACGCCAACAGCGGTGCCATCGCCGTAAGCGGGTTGCTGATGCTGGGTTTCGGCGCGCTGCTCACGATCTGGAAGACCGCCCGGTGAAGTTTTGAACAACAAAGACGCGGAGACGCAAAGGTTTTGGTAGGGTCGCCTCGCCGAGGCGACCGCGTTGGGGGGTGGAACTTCTGCCGGACGCGCGGGCCGCGCGTCCCTACCTTAAAATTCTTCTTCGTGTCTTCGTGCTTTCGTGGTTAATCTATTTTCATGGAAAGCAAGACGACCGACGAACGCACAAAGGCGGCTGAACTGGAGCGTATCCGGCATTCTTGCGCCCATGTCATGGCAACCGCCATCCTTCGGCTCTGGCCCGACGCCCAATTCGCCTCCGGCCCGGCGGTCGAAAACGGTTTTTATTACGCCGTCGAACTGTCACACCGCATCTCGCCCGAGGATTTCCCGGCTATCGAGGCCGAGATGAAAAAGGAGATCAAGGCGAACCACACTTTCGAGAAAGTCGTCGTCACACGCGAACAGGCCATGAAGGACGCGCAAAGCGGACGCCTTGGCGGTCTCGCCGAGCGTCCGGGCAATCCGAGTAAATTTAAAATTGGTAATCTTGAAAGCATTCTCGAAGGTGAACAGATTACCTATTGTAAGAACGGCGATTTTATTGACCTTTGCGAATGGAAACCGCAGCACGTGATGCGCACCGGCAACATCGGCGCGTTCAAGCTCACCAGCGTGGCCAGCGCGTATTACAAGGGCGACGAGAAGAACCCACAACTCCAGCGCGTCTACGGCACGGCATTCAAGAACAAGACCCAGCTCGACGAATATTTCAAAATGCTCGATGAAGCCAAGAAACGCGACCACCGCAAGATCGGCCAGGAGATGGGGCTGTTCGCGATTGACACGGAATTTGTGGGCCCCGGCCTGCCGCTGTGGCTACCCAAAGGCGCAGCGATTTGTGAAGAACTGGAAAAGCTGGCCAAAGAAACCGAATTTGCCGCCGGTTACGTGCAGGTAAAGACACCGCACATTGCGCGGGAGAAAATGTATAAAACCTCCGGCCACCTGCCTTATTACGCGGAGTCAATGTTTCCACCAATGACGCTGCGCGCCGAAGGAGACAAAAAAGTTGATGTCGAAGCACAAGCCCGCTCAATTGAACAATCAGACCAGTTGTTACGAGAAAGCTTGGAAAAGATTTTCCCGCGACTGAAGGGGTCAGATTATTCTCTCGAAGAGTTTGAAAGTGATTTCCAGCAGAAACCATCGCAGGTCCGAGTTCTCCTCGAAAAATCGGCCATTGGAACAATTTTTTCCAAAAGCAAATGGGCACAGTTGCCGCTGCCAGACCGTTACTACCTCAAAGCCATGAACTGCCCGCATCATCATCGCATTTTTGCGGCGGAGCCGCGCAGTTACCGCGACCTTCCTCTGCGCCTCGCCGAATACGGCACCTGCTATCGCTACGAGCAGTCGGGCGAGTTGTTCGGCCTGATGCGTGTCCGGTCGCTGAACATGAACGACGCGCACATTTATTGTACGCCAGAGCAGTTCGCCGCCGAGTTCAACGCGGTGAACGAGATGTATCTGAAATATTTTAAGATTTTCGGTATCGAAAAGTATCAAATGCGTTTCAGCACCTCCGCGACGGAAGGCATGGGCAAAAAATACGTCGATGAACCCGCGCTCTGGAAGCAGACCGAGGACAGGGTGCGACGCGTGCTCGTGGAATCGAAAATCAATTTTGTGGAAGTGCCGAATGAAGCGGCGTTCTACGGTCCGAAAATTGACGTGCAGGTCTGGAGCGTCATCGGCCGCGAATTCACACTGGCGACCAACCAGGTGGATTTCGCCGTGCCCGCCAAGTTCGGTCTGGTCTATCGCGACAAGGACAACAAGGACAAGACGCCGTTGTGCATCCATCGTGCGCCGCTGGGTACGCACGAGCGGTTCATCGGTTTTCTCATCGAGCATTACGCCGGCAACTTCCCGCTCTGGCTCGCGCCCGAGCAAGTCCGCGTGCTGACCATCGGTGAAGAAACGCCGTTGGTGGATTACGCGAAGAAGATCGTGAACGAACTCCGCGCGAATTTCGTCCGCGTGAGCGCCGACTTCGGCACCGACCCCATCAAGGCGAAGATTGCCGAAGCCGAGAAGGCCAAAGTCCACACCATGCTGGTCATCGGCGGCCGCGACCTGGAAGCAGGAGCGGTTTCTGTCCGTTTGCACAGCAAAGGCAACGTCGGCGCGAAGCCAAAAGGCGCAGTCGTGGCGGATATTCTCGCAGCGATTAAAGAGCGGCGGGCATGAAAGGATTCTGGCAATGAACCCAATTTTTCTGGCAGTGCTCACTGTGACCAAACCCGCCGCCGTCGGCATCGGCATCGTGGCGCTGGTCGTGCTTTACCTGGCATTCAAAGTCACCAAGTTCGTCATTAAAATGCTGCTGCTGCTCGCCGCCCTGGCCGCGCTGGGTCTGGCTGCGTGGTGGTATTATGCTGCACACCACGGCTCATTCTGAAACAAGGCTCGCCAACTTCGTCTACTGCAAAATCAATTTCTGCACCAATAGCGATTTAAGAGCGGCGGGCTTGATTCTTTTTCCCGCTCTGCCGCCGGAGATTTAACTCAACCGCATGGGCATGACGACGTAGAGGAACGGGCCGTTGATTTTGAGGACTCCCGGACTAAGCTCGTCGATCAATTCAAAAAAGATTTCGTCTTCCGTCAGCGCGTTGAGCGGTTCGATGAGATATTTGGCATTGAAGGCAATGGCGATTTCCTTGCCTTTGTAGTTCACCGCCAGGCTTTCACGGGCTTCCCCGACCTCCGGAGAGTTCGCGGTGATGGCAAGGTTGTTTTTGCTGAAGGTCAACCTGACGGAATTGGCTTTCTCGCTGGTCATAATTTCGGCGCGGCGCAGGGCATGCAGGAATTCCTCCCGAGCAAGCGGCACACGCTCCTTGGTTTCGGCGGGGATGACCTGACGGTAGTTCGGATAATTACCCTCGATCAATTTGGTGATGATGAGGATGGAGAACCCCTTGTCATCCTTCAGTTTAAACGCGGCTTGGTTCTCGCTGAATTTGATTTCCAAGTCCCCTTTGTCTTGTAGGAGGCGGTTCAGTTCGCTTACCGCCTTAGCCGGCACGATGAATTCTCCCTGGCTTTTTTCCGAGATATCCACCTCCTCATCTACAAGCGCCAGCCGGCGACCATCCGTTGCCACCACTGTCATCTTGTGGTCTTTAAGACTGACAAAGACCCCATTAAGCACATAACGCGACTCGTCGGTGGAAATGGCAAACGACGTCTTTTTCAACATCGCCTTGGCGGTTTCCTGCGACATTGAGAGTTTTTTGTCATCTTTAAACTTTGGCAGTGGCGGAAATTCATCCGCGCTCAGTCCGTGGATTTTGTAAAACGACGCTCCACAGTGGATAATACACGTATTTTTCTCGTCCACTTCGATTTCAATTTCACCACCATTCAACTCTCGAACAATCCCAAAGAGCTTTTTAACAGGGACCGTGGACGCCCCTGGTTTCTTTATTTTCGCTTCTACAGAGCAGGCAATGGTTACATCCAGGTCTGTAGCGGTAAATTCCACCCGATCCCCCTCGGCGCGCATTAACACATTTGAAAGAATAGGAAGTGTCGTCCGTGAGCTGACTACATTTTGAACTGCCTGCAGCCCGTTAATGATTTGATCCTTCGAGATGGTAAGATTCATGGGCGCTTAATAGTGTTCTTCTTTATAAAAAGATATTATTATTAAGGGTTGTGAATAAAGTAAATAATCACAGGTGTCAAGGCTGCCACAAAGGAATATGAGGAGAAAGAAAATGGATTTGAAAAATAAAGAAGTGAGAAAACCTGAAAAGCAGGAGTTCTCCACAAATTTCACAGGGGCTTTACATAAAATTGGGGACTTATTGACTGAGTTATGCGCGGCGGATTGCTTTTCGAACAAAAATCCAATACGCCAGCATTTCTAAAAAAACATTTTGCCAAAAGCCATTCAAAAGCCAAAAGAAGGTGGCGCACTTGAGCCATGATACTTAATATTTCAGACAGCAAGGGAAACAAATATGGGCAGAACTCCCCCAGAAACGCGACTTGATGAGCTTCCGCCACGGATGTGCGCCATTGTTTGTCGTATCGAGACCGAGAACGAAGACATGCAGCGCCTCAAAATGCTGGGCATTTGCGTCGGACGCCGGGTTGAAGTCGTCAAACCTGGAGACCCCCTCATTGTGCGGGTTTTTGGCACCCGTCTTGGCATGTCGGCATCGCTGGCCTCGCGCATATGGCTGGAGGTCTGCCCGCCAGGCCGTTGCGCAATGCTAAAATAGCTTTTCACATGAAAGACGTTGCGAAAATGAAAGTTGAGTCGTCGCTTTCGCCAGCGCAATGCCCGCATCACGCCTTCACACTCGCGCTGGTTGGAAATCCCAACGCGGGCAAAACCACGATCTTCAACGCGCTGACGGGATTACGCGCCAAAACCGCCAACTTTCCCGGCACCACCATCGAACGCAGAGTCGGCAGAGTGCAAATCGGACAGCGGCAAATTAACATCGTGGATTTGCCCGGACTTTACGGCCTGGAAGGCTCTTCACCGGAGGAAAAAATAGCGAGTGACGCCCTGCGCGGCCACCTCGCGAAACATGCCGCCCCGGACGCTGCGCTGGTTGTCGTGGACGCGACAAATCTTGAACGGAATCTTTTTTTGGCCAGCCAGGTTCTCGAACTCGACTGCCCTGTCATCATTGCGCTGAACATGATGGACATGGCCAGGCGCGAGGGCATTCACATCGATATCGAAAAACTCCGCTCCGAACTCGGCTGTGCCGTTGTTCCGGTTGCCGCACGCACCGGAAAGGGCGTGGATGATCTTCGGCGTGAAATCGGACGGCTCGCCGCCGGTGCGATGCCGGAGGCCGCGCGTCCCGCAATGCGGGACAAACCCAATTGCGCTATCTGCGGTGGTTGTCCCTATCAGGCGCGTTATGAGTGGATCGAATCCGTTTCGGCCAGAGTCATGGATGCAGCCGTCGCGCGCCGTTCGCAGCACACAGAAAAACTGGACGAAATCCTGACACATCCGATCGCCGGCATGGTGATTTTTGCCGGCGTTATGCTGTCGCTCTTTGTCCTGATTTTTTTGGCAGCAAAAATTCCGATGGACCTCATTGACCATCTCTTTACTAACGCCGGCGCATGGGTGGCAGCGCGCGTTTCGGAAAGCGATTTGCAGAGTTTGCTGGTCAACGGTGTCATCGGCGGCGTCGGCGGCATACTCGTGTTCCTGCCGCAAATCTGCATTTTATTTTTCGCGCTTTCGTTGCTGGAAGACACCGGCTATCTGGCGCGCGCCGCGTTTGTGATGGACAAGGTCATGCGCCGGCTTGGTTTGCCCGGCAAGGCGTTCGTTCCGTTGCTTTCCGCCCATGCCTGCGCCATCCCCGCCATCATGTCCACCCGCGTGATCGAAAATCCACGCGACCGGCTTGTCACCATCCTCATCACGCCGCTGATGACTTGCTCCGCGCGCATTCCTGTTTATGCAATGGTCACGGCGCTGCTCTTTCCCCAATCACCCCTGAAAGCCGCGCTGGTTTTCACCGGCGCCTACGCGACCGGAATTATTTTCGCCATGATCGCCGCTCTGATTTTTCAGCACACGATTCTGCCCGGCGGCAGCAAACCGCTGGTGATCGAATTGCCGCCGTATCGTCTGCCCGGTCTGCGCGCCGCCTTTCTGCAGACCCTTGACCGCGCCAAAATTTTTGTGAAACAAGCCGGCACCATCATCCTGATGATTTCACTGCTCCTCTGGACACTATCGCATTATCCCAAATCCGCCCCGCCCGCCGCCTCTGCCGCCCTGACCACGCAGGCCGTCCAGGTTGAAAAATCCGGCGACGCAAAACAGGCCGGTGAACTTCGTCTCGCAGCCGGCCGCCTGACGGCGCAAAGTTCGCTGCAACAATCCTTCGCCGGCCGGATTGGACACATTATTGAACCTGTGATCAAACCGCTGGGTTTCGACTGGCAGATTGGCATCGGCATCATGAGTTCATTTGCCGCCCGCGAAGTCATCGTTTCCACTTTGGCCGTCGTCTATGGCGTGGGCGAGGGTTCCACCGAACAAGGTCGCACATCGCTTTACAGCTCGCTGCGCCACGCTACCCGCACCGATGGCACTCCCGTTTTCACCACCGCCACTTGCTTGAGCCTGCTTATCTTTTACATCCTCGCCGCACAATGCCTCCCCACTTCCGCCGTTGTCCGCCGTGAAACAAACAGTCTCAAATGGCCCCTGTTCCAAATTGTCTATATGACCGGCCTCGCCTATGTCGCCGCCTTCATCGTTTATCAAACCTTCCATTACCTCGGCCACGCCTGAAGTGTCGCCGGATTGAAAAAGTTCGCATCCGCGGCGTTTTCCGGCTAGAGAAAGTGGAGGCATGAGCACACGGGTAAAAATTTGCGGTATCACGAACCTTGCCGACGCACAAGTTGCAGCCAAAGCGGGCGCGGACGCGCTGGGTTTTGTTTTTTACGAAAAGAGTCCACGGTTTATTTCAATGAAAACCGCAGCGGAAATTTCCCGTGCATTGCCACCGTTCATCATACGCGTCGGCGTCTTTGTAGACCCGTCCGAGGAACTCGTTCTCAAGACCGTTGCCGAATGCGGTTTGACTCTGCTCCAATTTCATGGTGATGAACCGCCGGAGTTTTGCGCGCAATTCGGTTTGATGAGCATGAAAGCGTTTCGCATCCACGGCATTGAATCGTTGAAGGAGCTGCCGAAATACAAAACCGACGCGTGGCTGCTGGACGCTTATTCATCCGACACCCTCGGCGGCACAGGCGGGGTTTTTAACTGGGATTTGGCCGTCGAGGCGCAAAAACTTGGCCGCCCGGTTTTTCTCGCCGGCGGTTTGACGCCGGAGAACATCGCCGAAGCCATTCAAAAGGTGCGGCCGTTTGGCGTGGATGTTTCAAGCGGTGTGGAATCTTCGCCCGGCAAAAAGGATCACACCAAAGTGCGCGCGTTCATTAACGCCGCCAAAACCGTCGCAAGCTGATACTGCAGAATGTAATTCTTCCGGCTGATTGGATTTGCCTATAAACGCACAAAAAATGGCAAAATTTGAGTTACCACCATGGAACGGATGTGATAGTGTGCGCGCCACTTTTTTCGAGAAATGAAGATCGCCGTTCCCAAAGAAACACATCCGGGCGAAACCAGAACGCCGCTGATACCGGCCGGCGTTGCCAGGCTGGTCAAGCTCGGCGCGCAAGTGGAAGTTGAAGCGGGCCTCGGCCTCGGCAGCGGTTTTGCCGATGCGGATTACACCGCCGCCGGCGCGACGCTCACCACCGACCGCAAGGCATTGCTCGGCTCCGGTGACATGGTGCTGCGCCTGCGCAAACCGCCGGTCGAGGAAATCGCGCTGCTGAAATCCGGGTGCATTCACGCAAGCCTCTTGGATCCGTTCAACGAGAAGGAATTGGTTCAAAAACTGGCCGAGCGCGGCGTGAGCGCCATCAGCATGGAACTGATTCCGCGCACCACGCGCGCCCAAAAAATGGACGTGTTATCGTCGCAGGCCAACCTCGGCGGCTACGAGGCGGTCATCCTCGCCGCGCGTTATTCCAATAAAATTTTCCCGATGATGACCACGGCGGCTGGAACGATCCTGCCGTCAAAAGTTTTCATCATCGGCGT
>Ga0182027_10004411_pt1 | contig 21809 bp, 23 predicted proteins | sample 712E1DmetaG_FD_121300 | JGI IMG/M metagenome (GOLD analysis project Ga0182027, IMG submission 121300) | Permafrost microbial communities from Stordalen Mire, Sweden - 712E1D metaG (Illumina Assembly) | ecosystem: Environmental > Terrestrial > Soil > Wetlands > Permafrost | place: Sweden... | reverse complement strand
TTCGGCATCCGCGCGTTTGATGGGGCGGATTTTAATATTGTTGGGAATAACAGATTCAGTCATACGGGGCAATAATAATGGTTAGTACGTGAAGATGTCAAGGATTTTGCACCGCATTTAATAGATTCCTGCCTACGCAGGAATGACAAAGGCAACAAGGATTGGATTCCGTCTTCCGATTGAATCACAAAATAAATAGGGTGGGTTTCGTCTTGCGACTCACCCACCCTACAATACTGGATTCCCGCCTGCGCGGGAATGACAAGAAATGTGCTATTTGAAGCCGCTTTCCTCGTGTTTCCGGGCGATGGTTTCCGCGAGCTTTTCCAGGGCCAGATAATCAGCTTCACGGGGCTGGCCTTTACAGATAACCGGCGGAATGATTTCCACTTTCAGGTTGGGAATTAAACTGGCGAGAGTATCCACCGCTTTAGTGCCCCAGCCGTAAGAGCCGATAATCGAAGCGTATTTTGCCTTAGGTTTGAGGGAATTCGCGAGCACCGCGGCGTAAGCCATCAGCGGATGTGGGCCGACGAGCACAGTCGGGGTGCCGAGGACAATCGTGCCGGCATCTACCAGCGACATCGCCAGCTTGCCGGAATCGACCGCCGACATATCAAACTGCTGCACGGTAACCCCTTTGAGAGCCAGCGAGCTGACCAGATAGTCCACCATCTTTTTAGTGCTGCCGTGCATCGAAATATAAGGGATGACGACAAAATTCTTCGGCTCATCGTAAACCCACTCGCGATAGGCATGGATGATAAAATCCGGTTTGCCGTACATCGGGCCGTGGCTGGGCGCGATTATTTTAATTTCGTAACCCTTGATTTTTTCCAGATTATTCTTGATTTGGGCGCGGAAAGGCATCATGATTTCGGCATAATAGCGTTTAGCCGCCTCATAAACCCGTCCTTCATCGGTGACGTAAAGGTCGGAGGTGGCGATATGCGAGCCGAAGAAATCACAGGAGAAGAGGATTTTCTCTTCCCGCAGATAAGTCAGCATTGTTTCCGGCCAGTGCACCCACGGCGCATGGATAAATTCGATGGTACGGTTGCCCAGCGAAACTGTTTCCAGGTCATTGACCGTCCTGAATTTTTCCGGGGCCAAATGAAAAAGGTCGATAAGCAGGTCTTTACAGCGCGGCGTGCAAACAATTTGCGCTTCCGGGTATTTCGCAACCACCTGAGGGATAGCGCCGGAATGGTCCGGTTCGGCGTGATTGGTGATGATGTAATCCAGCCGCTTGATGCTCAGTAAATCCAGGTTGTTCAGCAATATTTCCGGCATCTTGCGGTCGACGGAATCGATTAAAGCCGTCTTTTCGCTGCCTTTGATGAGATAAGCATTATAGCTGGTGCCGTCAGGCAGGGGGATGAGCGAATCGAAGAGCCGCCGGTCCCAATCGACAACTCCGACGGAATAAATCCCCGGAACAAATTCTCTCGGTTTCATAGATGGATGGCTCCTTATTTTACCTTCTTGAACTCCCTTTTAGCCGCGCCGCAGACCGGGCAAACCCAATTATCGGGCAGCTTCTCGAAAGGAGTCCCCGGCGGGATTTTGCCATCGGGGTCACCGACAGCCGGGTCGTAGATGTAACCGCATACCGTACATTCGTATTTATCCATGGCAGGTTTTTCCTCCTTTTTAATATCGACAAAACTGGGCGCGGACTTTGGGGTAGTACCGCCTTTGATTTGATGGTAATAAGCATAGGTCATCGGCTCGCCTTCTTTGACGACTTCAGCGCCCACCACCTGACCGATGAAAACAGTATGGGTAACAGCGTCCGTTTGCCCGATTACCTTCGCTTCTAGATAAGCCACGGTATTATCGGTGACAATCGGCGCGCCGGTGGTTCCGGTAGTATAATCAATGCCCTGAAATTTATCGGTTTCACGGCCCGATTTAAACCCAAAATTACCGATAAAAGACAGCGGCGTATCCTGAGCAAGAATGGAAGCGGTAAATACTTTGCTCTTATCGATGTAATCGTGGGTGAGATTCTTTTTGTTGACGGCTACCGCAATCAGGGCCGGTTCCGAAGCCACCTGGATAACGGTATTGGCAATCTGACCGTTCACTTTTTCGCCGTCTTTGCTGCAGACGACAAACATGCCGTAGCTCATTTTGAAAAATGCTTTCGGGTTCATTTTTGTACCTCCCTGGAACTAATATTAATTTAATTCCATTCAGATTAAAACAACAACTTCTTTTACGTTATCCTCACCCACTGGCTCCATCTCATTTTGCCTTCGAACTCATGGCGAGGAAATGGGGCGGTCGAGTTATAAACTCGACCCTACAGAATACACATTTACTTAGTAAAGTACCTCTCGCTTTGGACTACGGACCCAAGCCTTGTCTAACAAACAAAGTAAGATAATTCTATTTACATGAAATCTTTTTCGTCGGTTTTCACGGCGCGCTGCAATTCTTCGTTGAGCATCGGCGGCAAGCCGTCAATATCTACGCGGAGGAAACCCCGGACGATGGTAGCGGTAGCTTCTTCACGGGTAATGCCGCGTGCCATTAAATATTCTACTTCTTCTTCAGCGATTTTGCCCACGGCCGCCTCGTGGTAAAGGTCGATGCCGGCCAGATTACCTTTGAGCTCGGGAATCGCGTGAATGGTGCCTTTGGTGCCGAGAATCAAACCGCGGCATTCCAGATGGCCTTTGACTTCCGGCTCATTGCCCTCGATATAGCCGCGGCTGACGATATTGCCGCCGGTGGTAATGGCGCGCGTGATGATTTCAGTTTTCGCGCCTCTGGCATTGAGATATACCCTCGAACCGACGTCCATATTTGAACCGGGCCGGGCCACGAGGATACTGTTAAACCGGGCGGTGGCGTTTTTGCCGTTACAGCGGGCGATGGGGTTCATTTGAATGGTATTGACCGGTTTCATCAAAACGTAATTACTGAGAAACAGGCCGTCCTCTTCGATAATTGCGGCGGTCCGGGGACGCACCGCGAATTCGCGGTTCCAGCTGTGAATCATGGTGAAAGTAACTTTGGCGCCCCTTTTAATGTAAAATTCGGAGACGCCGAGGTGCATGCCCGGCTCATTACCCAACGATGTAGTGCAGCCCGTGATGATATGCAATTCCGAATTTTCTTCGGCGATGATGATATTGTGCACGTTCTGCGCAAATTTCGGCTTGGAGAGATACAGGCAAGCCTGCACCGGCAGGCTGGTTTTAATACCAGGCAGGGTGCGGATAAAGTAACCGTCGTTCTGCCCCATTTCCACGCTGGCGGTATATTTATCCGTATCCACGGCTACGGCTTTCCAGTAATAATCACTTAACCAGTCATGCTGCTTCAGCGCCTGGCTGACCGGCATTACTTCAACGCCTTCTTGTTTGACGGAGCTGTGAACCGGGGTATTATCCATCTGGATAAAAGTCCCGACGCGCCGGGCGGGATCATCCAGCATCAGACCGGCTTCCAGCATCTTGCTTTTGGTGGCGGTCGCCAGCCGGGAAGGGTCTTTTTGATAGGGATGCTCTTCCGCTGACCGGCTGAATTGCGTCAGGTCGACATCTTCCCCCATCACAGCTTTTTTATTGACGGCCGCCTGAGCTTTTTCTTTGCGGCTTCCCGATAAATTACTGTTCACAGACATTCTGACCGCTCCTGAAAATACATTTGGCGCATTCTTCGTAACCCTTTTCCTTGATTTCTTTCAGGATTTCATGAGGGTCGCCCATGCAACCGATTTTACCGTCCAGCATAATGTAGCCGTTGCGGGCATTGACATAGTCCAGGATATGGCCGGTGTGCGTAATAATCAGGCCCATGGAGTTGCGGGTGCGCATTGTGCTTTCTTTTTCCAGCAATTCGTTAATAAGCCTGCCGATAAGGGCGATATTTTCGAGGTCAACACCCGATTCCGGCTCATCCAGTAAAATCAGGTCGGGCCTTTGCGCCAGCAGCTGCATTAATTCGCTGCGTTTGATTTCTCCGCCGGAAAAACCGTAGTTAATATCCCGGTCGAGAAAATCCATCAGGTCGGTGCGGCCGGCCAGAGTGGTCACGAGTTCCGGGTTACTTTTATCCTTCATCGAGGCTAAAACCATGTCCCGGGTTTTCACGCCTCTGACCACGGGAGGGCGCTGGAAGGACATCCCGATGCCTAATCTAGCGCGTTCGTCGACCGGCATATGGGTAATATCCACCCCCCGGAAAATAATACTGCCGCCGGTGACCTGATATTTTGGAAAACCCATGATGGTCATTAAAAGAGTGGTTTTGCCGCTGCCGTTGGGGCCGAAAAGCACATGCGTTTCACCGGTGCGGATGGTCAGATTGACGCCGTGCAGGATTTCTTTACCTTCGACCTGAACGACCAAGTCTTTTATTTCGAGCATAATTTACCTCATTCCTTCGCGATTAATTGCCGCCATCAAGGGAAGGGTGTTCGGCTTTAACATACCACCCGCCCGGGTCTTTCATGTACTCATAATAATCAAGGAGAATCAATTTGTGGCCTCTTTCTTCACCGGCGATTTTTTCATAGAAATCTTTTTCGGCGCCTTTGGCTGCCTGTTCAAACCGTTGGTTGTATAAATCATAGGATTTGTCTTCCATCTGCATCGCTTTTTCGACGGCTTCCAGTTCGGTTTTGGCCGCCTTGGCCTGAGTGGCAGAATGCGCCGTTGCCTCGGCAAAGATGGTTTTTAAAACCTTGCCGGCATCGGGCTGAAAAATAACCGCCGGCCACTTGTTTGATTTGCCGATTTTGGCAAAGATTTCCTCAAATTTCTGCCGGTGAAAATCTTCCTGCTGCGCCAGCGATGCTAGCAACTTCTTCCCGAGTGCGCTGGTGCTGTCTTTGCAAGCTTTCAGGTAAAATTCCTTACCGTCGATTTCCATCTGAATACAATATTTAAGCGCCTGGGTAGTTTTTTCCTGTCCGGTCGTCATTTTGCCCTCCATTCGCAGCCGCTAAACTGCAGGTATCTAATTATACTGCCTGATTGTCCATATTGAACATCGCAAAATAAATTTAACGCAGATAATGATGGAGTGATGTGACCTAGGTCGCAAATGAAGCTGATGGCTTTTTGGCCGAAATGCGAAACCCTACACTCGCAACACATCAAAATATCAAATGCAAACACGGATTGCCGTGAGGTAAAATGCCGGATTACACTCATTTCGCCGATTGCGGCAGATAATCAGTCCCATTTAAAAAACTTAACTGTAATTGCGGTAGCGACCACCGTAATGCCGCCGACAATCAGTGAGGTGATGACGTTCCAGCCAAATCCCAACCAGGGGTCCTGCAACAACCGGATTACATACCATATCGGGGTGGCTTTACCGACATCACGCATCACGGTGCCCATCACTTCCGGCGGCGGGCCGGCACCACCCAGTATCATCATCACAAAAAACAACATCAACCCGATGCCCTGGGCGGCGCGGGTATTCGGTAAAATCGCGCCCAGCATCACCCCGAGAGCCGCAAAACAAAGGGTGCCTAAAATAAATGCCGGAATTAAATACATCCACATTTTAGGAGCTTCGGAATGATAGACAAACATCGAAACAACGGTCAGCAATATACTGCCGAGAATAGCGATAAAAAAGCTAACCAGTATCTGCGACCCGATGACATCCCATACTGAAAACGAGGAAGCATGAAAACGCTTTAATACCCGCCTTTCCCGGTATGATGTAAGATGGACCGGCATGGCGACAATGCCAATAGAGGCAAGCACCAGAGCGATATAAGCCGGATTATAGTAATTTACTGCCCCCACGCCGCGGTAGATGTGCATGCTAGACGTGTCCGGTTTATTACCAAAAACACCGCCCATGACCAGCAAAAAAACAACCGGTAAAGCAAAAGAAAACACCAGCGTCAGGGGCTCACGGAAAAAGAGCTTCAATTCTACCCAGGTCAGTTTCAACAGTGATTTCATATATTTACTCAACGACACTCCGCCCGGTAATTTTCAGGAAAACATCTTCCAGCGAGGGCTGCTCCTTACGCAGGTCCACCGGCACAATCCCGTGTTTTACCAGTTCCGAAGCCACCAGCGCCAGCACCGGGCCGTCCCCTTCGACCTCAATCCGCTGACCGTGACGGGATAAATTATGCACATGCGGTACGGATTTTAACCAATCAATATCAGTGCGTTCGGTGCTGAAGATAACTTTAATCAGATTGGCATGGATATTGATCAGATTCTGCGGGGTATCCAGTGCGGCCAGTTTGCCGTTATTCATAATCCCGATACGGTCGCAGAGATTTTCCGCCTCATCCATAAAATGGGTTACCAGAATGACTGTAGTGCCGCGGTCGCGGATTGCCCTGATGAGGTCCCAGGTCACACGGCGGGCGGCGGGGTCGAGGCCGGTGGTCATTTCATCCAGGAATACGACTTTGGGGTTATTGACCAACGCCAGGGCGATTAACAGCCGCTGACGCTGCCCGCCGGATAACACACCGAAGGCAGCATCGCGCTTTTCTTTCAGCCCCCACTGCTCAATTAGCGTAGACCAATCAACTGCGCCAATGGAGTGAGAAGCAAACAGGTCGAGGGCTTCCCAGACTTTGATGCGGTCCGGCAGTGCGGATTCCTGGAGCTGTGAGCCGATTTGTTTTTTCAGGCTCGAAGCATCGGCCTGAGGGTCCAGGCCCAACACCCGGATAGTCCCCGAATCCCGGTGCCGCAAGCCCTGCAGGCATTCCACGGTGGTGGTTTTCCCGGCGCCGTTGGGTCCGAGCAAGCCGAAGATTTCTCCATCCTGCACCTGAAAAGAGATATCATCTATTGCAGAAACAGATTTGTAAGCCTTGCGCAAATTCGCGACTTCAATGATATTACAATTGAGCATAACCATTCAATCATAACTGAGGAATACGGACTTGTCAAAATTCAGGTAATTCGATTCCCGGTCTTGCCCGACGCTTGATTGAAAACCGCCCGAAAACCGTATAGAATTACAACTACTAAAACAAAATCAGACAAAGGAGAAACCAATTTATGGCGGGACCGCTGGCGATTGAACCGAAGAAGACTGCCGTTTTAATCATGGATTATCAGATACGTATCTTCAATTTTTTCCCGAAAGAAATCCAGGAAGGACTGATGGCACGCGCGAACAAAGTGCTGGCCGCAGCCAGACAGCAAAAAATGCCTGTCTTTTATATTGAAGTAGTACGCGGGGAAAGGACGCCGGAACACGCAATTCTGGCCCAGGTAACGCCGCAGCCCGGAGACGTCGTGCTGACCAAACACCGGGTTGGGCCATTTTCCACGACCGATTTGAACGAAAGACTGAAAAAACAGGGGATTGAGACACTGGTGCTGATGGGCGTAGCCTCAAGCGGCTGCGTATTGTCTGCGGTGCGGTGGGCGGCGGATATCGATTACAAATTAATCGTCCTTTCCGACTGCTGCGCCGACCGCGATGACGAGGTTCAAAGAGTGTTGATGGAGAAGATATTTCCGGGTCAGGCAACCGTAACGCCCTCGAAAGAATTTTTAGAAGCCGCGGCCAAAGTCTAGAACCGTCCGTCTGCAGCTTATCATATTGAAATTAAGGGCTTGCAGTTGATAGTATAGGTATCAAAAGCAGGTGATGACAATGCCGAAATGTACCGTGGATTTTTTTGGTCTGCCAGCAAACATCAAACCGTTAAAAGTTGAAATCGAACTGCAAGAAGAAGCAAAACTGCAGGATATTATCGCGGAACTACGCATTAAAATGCCCGCGCTGGAAGGGCCGGTAATAGTGCCGGGGAAAGACCGCATGATTGACGGTTTTACCTTCAACATCCAGGGGCGCTTTTATGTTGATGGGTTCGAGAGCGATATAAGGCTGCAGTTTAAAGACGGCGACCACATCGCGCTGCTGACGATGCCGACCGGCGGATAATTAATAAAAGCTAAATCCGAAATATTAAATCCTAAATAAATTCAAAACATACAATCCCTATTTTTCAGGACGCAAATATCTATTCCTCGCGATTATTTCTGTGTAACAGAAGCGGCCGGAATTTGAATTGTGCCGGTAACGCTTGCGGCCGGGCTAACCCCGGTAACCGGTTTGGTGGTGGTCAAAGGAGTAGCGGTGGGAATGGGTGTAACTGTCGGGGTCGGGAAAGGGATGGGTGTAATCGTGACCGGACTAACCACGAGAATGTTGGATATCGCCGGGGTATAACCGTCCTTGAGCGCGACTAGCCAATAAGTTCCCGCGCGGCTTAATTCGGGTTCAGGGTTGAGATAACCGTCATTGCCGGTAATTCCCAGATGAATCCCGTATTTTTGCGCATAAGCGGCAATATCTGCATTCGCAGTCATGGGTGAGGCAACGGGGGAGCTGACCGCCCAGACATCGGCGCCGGAGACAGGGATTTCAACGGTTAAGACACTGGTTTCCACCACCCGGAGTGAAAACGGCTGCAAAATTTTGACGGAAACAGGCGCCCGGATTGCCAGCGTTTTTAATTCACTGCCGATGGAGATTTTGGCGAATCCGGGGTTATAGCCGTCTTTTACCGCTGCCAAAAGATATTGTCCCGCCTGCGCGAATTGGATTGTTACCTGTCCCTTTGCATCTGTTTTCCCGAGGAAAGTACCATGTTGTGAAATATAAGCAGCAATATCGGTCGTCGCAGAAGCCGTTACCGGCAGGGCGCTTGCGGGCAAGGCCCAAAGATTAGCTTCGCTGACCGGGGCGTTGTTTTTAGTATCGGTAACAGTAACAATAAATGTTGCGCCCGCCGGCGCCGAAACCGGTGCTTTTATTGCCAGCGCGGGTTTTGCCACCGGCACGGTTGAGACGGCACCGGTATTCAAAACATAGGCACTGACCGGCAATGCGCTCGCCAGCAGCACCGCCATGACCAATAACACTGCGAAAAGAATGCGTTTCATCAGTCACCTCCATAGATTCATGTAAAATAATACGTTATGATATAGCAAAGTGTTACGGCACTTTATAAAATATGATAAATAAGTTAAAAACCCCGCGAATATTTTCAAAACACTAAGAAGTAAACGTAACAAAGCAGCACTGCTTTCCGTAATATATATGAGGAGGCTGACCTGACAGCGGTGACACAACCTGCCTCAAAAAAAGAAATCCAGGGTTATGTAAAGATGGCGATTGAAGGTGATGTAGAAGCATTCGGGATTCTCTACAATACTTTCGTGAACCAGATATTCCGCTATGTCTTTTATCAGATAAACGACCGGATGAAAGCAGAAGACATCACGCAGGAAGTTTTTATTAAAAGCTGGAAATCCATTCAAACCTGCCGGGGAAAAGAAGACACTTTCTCAGCCTGGCTGTACCGGATCGCACACAACCAAACCGTGGATACAATCCGGAAAAGTAAACCGGAAATTTCCCTGGAATTGATTGACCCGGTCGGCAACGCCAACCCCGAAACAGAAGCAGAAAAAGCGCAGGAATGGCAAAAAACAGCCGCGGCGCTCAAGAACCTGCCCGAGCCGCAAAGACAGCTGATCATTCTGAAGTTCCTAGAAGGCGCGGAAAATGATGAAATCGGGGCTGTGATGGGGAAACGACAGGGGGCAATCCGGGCGCTGCAAATGCGCGCCCTGGACAATTTACGGAAAAAACTCAGCGGTGGGACAGAATAATGGCGGACAAAATCGAAATCATACTGGAAAAATGCCTAGTGCGTCTCAAGGCGGGGGACACAGTGCAAGACTGCCTGTGCCAATACCCGGAGCGGCGTGCTGAACTGGAACCTCTGCTTTCGGCAGCGGCCAAATTGTATTCAGTCCCGGAAATTTCCGTTTCCGAAGATTTCCGGCACGAATCGCACGACCGCCTGCTGGCCGGTATTAGAAATGAAGCCAAGCCTGTCGCTGCCCGCCGTTTCAGATTACAAAAGCTGAATTTCCGGGTGATTGTCCCGGCGGCAATGGTCGTACTGCTGGCGCTGCTGTTCTGGCTGGTCAGTCCCGGCTTAACCCCGGTTTCCATACCGGCGCAGATAAACCCTGATAAATTCAGCTTAAGTATTTTGAGCGGAGAAGTGGAAACACTAGCCGCCAATTCTACTTCATGGAAGGCAGTTAATGACACCATTGAATTGGCCACCGGTTCGGCGGTGAGGACATCTGACGGCGGGCATGCGGTAATCACATTCTTCGACGGCAGCACCGCCGCGCTTGACCCCGGGACAGAAGTGACCGTAGCAGAATCCAGTTTCGTGAATGAGCAGTCAGTCCATATCGTGCTGAACCAACTCTCCGGGGAAACCTGGAACAATGTTATCGGTACCGGGACGCAGCAGCCATATTACGCGGTGCAAACCCCGCTGGCAACACTCGTAGCGCAGGGTACATCCTTCAGTTCGGAAGTGGATACCAACGGTGCTACGAGCCTTTCAGTGATCAAAGGGACAGTGACCGTGATCGATAAGCAAAATAACGAAGTCAGTGTCGCCCAGGACCAGCAACTTAACATCCAGAACACACTGGCGGCAGCGGTACCGGAAAACATTCCGGCGGCGAAAAACGAATTATCTCTTTCGCTAAATCCTTCCGGCGTTTGTTCGGTCAGCGACCCGGACGGCGCCAGCACAGGCTATTTAACTAACGGAATTTCTTTCAATCAGATTCCAAACTCAACCGTCGCGCTTTCCACGAACGGGCAATCAATTCAGATCGAAACACCGGTTTCCGGAGTATATACAATCACAGTCAGAGCAATTATTCCCGAAGATATGGTTTTGGCAATTCAACTGATACAAAACAATCAAACCGTATATCAACAAAATCTGACTTTAACGGCAACAACCGGCAGCGACTGGACCGTCCATGTTGATTTAAGCAACCAGGCAAACGTCACGCAGAGCGCGGATATCGTATCTTTCGCGCCGGTTGCCGGGAAAACACCGGCAACTGTAGTTCAGATGCCGCTGGCAATACAAAGAGCAACTCCAGTAGCGGCCGTGGCAACAACCCCAAATACCGGGTCAGCGGCTGCCGGCATTACCAAGACAACCACCTCGACCAATACTGCGCCAGCGGTATCGGCAGCAACCACCACAACAAAACCGTCATCGGCTGCGGCGGTTCCCCCGACTGCGGTTCCGCCCATTACATCTACAACGGGAACGACGACAACTAAACAACCCATAGTGACCGTGCCGCCGGTTGCCGTGACGCCAAGTACAACTACGACAACGACCACCCCCATTACTACGGCTCCGTCTGCGGTTACGCCGCCGACGGTTAAGACAACGACGGCCACAACAACCACAAAATCGACGAGCTCACCTCCGAACTCGGTCAAGTAACAGAGCTGTCAGTTTGCAGCGATAAGTCCCAAACAATGATTCGTTATTCTTCTGTGGAGAGCATCTTCACCCATTTATGGTCGGAGGATGCAGAGGCGAGTGCCGTTTCCACAAAAGCCATGCCGGTAACGCCGTCATTAACATCAGGGAAATCATAGGCTGTCTTCCGGCGTTTTGCGGCGCTGTCCCGGATTGCCCGGAAAGCTTCCAGATAGATGTTCGCGAGGGCTTCGATAATGCCTTCGGGATGACCCGGCGGCAGACGCGCGGCATTTTGCGCCGCCGGACAAAGTATCTTATTGCCTTTGGAATAAGTAGTGACATATCCTTCCGGGTTCCGGATAGCAAGGTAATTGGAATTTTCCTGATTCCAGTAAAGCCCATTTTTGGCGCCGTAAACGCGGATGTTGAGTCCGTTTTCTTCGCCGGTGGAAATCTGGGAAGCGGTAATTACCCCTTTGGCGCCGCCCTGATAACGCACCAGGATATTGGCATCATCATCCAGTGGATTGCCGGGGATAAAATGAGAAATATCCGCGCAGACTTCTTCGACTTCCAGGCCGGTGATGTAGCGCCCCAGATTTTCCGCATGGATGCCGATATCGCCCATACACAGGGAAACACCGGCCTTTTGTGGGTCGGTCCGCCACATCGTGGCAGGAGTAACGCCGCTTTCCAGAAAACCGGCCAGCCAGCCCTGGGGGTATTCCACCACAACCTTGTTGATTTTACCCAGTGTCCCCTGCTCCACCAGGTACCGTGCCTGTTTCACCATCGGGTAGCCGGTATAAGTATGGGTCAGGGCAAAAACTTTGTGCGTTTTAGCAACAATTGCCTTCAATGCTTTTGCCTCTGCCAGGTTGCAGGTCATCGGTTTATCGCAAATCACATGAAAACCGGCTTCCAGGCATAATTTCGCCGCTTCAAAATGGTACACATTCGGCGTGACAATGGAAACAAAATCAATTCTTTTATCCGGCGGTAAAGCGGATTCTTTTGCCACCATTTCCCGGTAATCCCCGTAAACCCGTTCGGGCGCGAGATACAACTCCTGACCTGATTTTTTAGATTTCACAGGGTCGGCGGAAAAAGCGCCACAGACGAATTCCGCCTGTCCGTCCAGAGTGGCGGCCATGCGGTGCACCGGCCCGAAAAATGACCCGATACCGCCGCCAATCATCCCGCCGCGCAATTTTCTTTTTTCCATTATGTTAACTCCGGTTTGAAGTATTTTAGATTGGATATCATCACTGCTATTTCAAGTGACGGCTGTCACAGAAGGGTTTGTTCAAACTTTTGCCGCAACGGCAAAGCGTGACCCGGTTGCGGATTTCATAAACGGTGCCGTCTTCGGCTTCGACGGGGATGCCGCCGCGCACCCATAACGGGCCCATTTTGCCAGCCTGTACATCTTCCACGACACCGATGGACGGTTCGAAATCCGGTTCAAGCGGTTTGCCGTCTTTATCCCAGGCTGCCAAACGGCCGGAAGGGCAATCCGCCACTTCTTCAATCACCATCTGTCTGGCTTTCGGTTTGCCGGATTGTTCGGCCAGTTTCCAGGTGCCGCCGCCACGGTGACAAAACCGGGCGCTGGCGCAAAGATTCCGCACATCGGTCAGTTTCAGGCCGGGGCCATCAATTTCTTCGGCCTGTTCCAGATATGGGCGATGGGAAGCGGTCTCTTTCCCTGCAAACTGCACTTTACCGTGGGTGCCGTCGCAAAACGGCTTATTACCCGAGTGCCCGCAGCGGCAGAGCGCATAAGTTTCCTCTACCGGATACTTTTTGGTTTCCTGCCAGCCGTGACACTGCCCCTCTTCATCGATACACATGGTCAGTTCAGAAAGAGGCAGGCCGCCGGAGACTAAATAAGGACCGTTTTTCGTCACTTTGATTTTATATTCGGCGGTCTTTTTTACGGTGATTTTCGCTTTTGCCATTTCCGTCCTCCTGAAAAATCGATGAATAAAGAGAATTTGACTGATTGGAATGTACTCCAAAGAGGAGGGGAATGTCAATGGCAGCAAACATTTTAGGAGCAGTTTAAAATGCAGTTGTAAGTGAGCCGTTTACCCTTCCGGCGGGACATAATTGGGGATATGCTGTGAAGTCTGGAGCGGCTTGCAGATAATTTCCGTAATATGCAGGTCCGGCAAGTTTCGTGAAGAGGCCGCAATCGCCACAACGGCGGTATCGGCGCCGCGCCCGCTCCCGGCAACCGCGATAACCTGCTCGCCGCTGGCGACAAAACCGCCGTCTACCGCCATCAGAATCATTTCAACACAAACTTTCATCCCCTGAGAGAAAGTACGCAGCAGGAAAGCCATCACGCGCGGGACGGGGCTGCCGTAGAGATTTTCGGTGGCGAATAACGACGTGGCAAAATGGACGTGATGACCCTGTTTTTCCAGCGATTCTTTTAATTCGAGCGGAAACCGCTGTTCACGTCCGCCGCTGTACTGGTGCGGGATGACCGTCAGGATAATGCCAGTGCCGGCCAGCCGTTCCGCGGCCAGCCGGGCCGTATCGCCCCGGGTAGAGGCAATGACCATCTGCTTAATGCCGCGGGCTTTGGCCCTTTCGGCAGCGAGGCGCAAGGTCTCTTCCGTATTGATAACACCGGCTTTCTCGAAATAGACGATTTTCTCTTCCACTACAGGCCTCCTGTCAGCTGCGGTTAATTGATGTAAAGCTCTTCAACTTTTTCCGGCAGCGGCACCCCGTTAGTGTCCCAGCCCATCAACGTGTAATAGTATTTCCGGACCATTTCGATTTTAGTATGGTCAAGCTGTGTCTTCGACACTGCGCCATCGAGCTTGGGGGTAAAGAAACGTTCCGGCAAAGTGTCGTCAGCGGAAGTAAGGCCTTCCCGCATGTTGAACAACCGCATCGTGGTGAGAATCCGTTCACCGATGCGCAGAAGTTCCCCAATGCCGGTATCCCAACCGGTGACCGCTTTCAATAACTCGGCGTTCCCTTCCGGGCCGTAACCGACAAACATGCATAAGACCAGCGAATCGATTGTGGCGTAGTTGCAAGCATCCATTTTGTAGAAGCTGACTTTACGGGCGCTGATTTCATTGGAAACAAAGCCCGAATGCCAGCCCAGTGTATGGTACGCGGTCAAACCTTTGTCGGTAGATATAGCACCATCGGTCGCGGAACCGCAATGGTCGGCTCCGGCCGGCGCAAACATAAAGCCGTAAGCCATGTTGGCTTTAATCCTGGGTTCGTGCATGGAAGTTTCCTGTCCCTTCACCTGCATCGCAAAGGCAATCGAATTATGACCGATTTTATGGGCCATCCGGGCAGTTCCCTCGGCTAAAAAGTTGCCGAAACCTTCACGGCGGGCAATCAAATCAACTGCTTTCAGCATCGCCTCAGCGTTGCCCCATTTCAATTCCAGGCCGCCGGTATCTTCCAGGGTGAGAAACCCCTTTTCAAAACATTCCATGGCAAAAGCGATGGTCGAGCCGCAGGAAATCGTATCCAGGGAATAGGCGTTGCACCGTTCATTGGCTTTGACGATAGATTTAACTTCGTTGATGCCGCAGTCAGAACCGAACGCAGCCAGCGTTTCGTATTCCGGGCCGCCGTATTCGGGGTCCACTTTAAAAGGTTCATCAATTTTACAGACTTTCTTACAGCGGATGGGGCAGGCAAAGCAGCCGTCCATGCGGCCGCCCATGGTGTCTTTGATGACGCCGCCGTGAATCTTCTGCACGTCGGGGAAAACGCCGGCCTGGAAATTACGAACCGGCAAGTTGCCGGAAGCTTCATGGAAAACCATATCGGGGCCGCCGGTGCCGAAGTTGGAAAGCGGGTGTTTGTTCGCCACCATGCGCGCTCTGATTTCTTTAACTTTATCCGGATTCGCGACCGCCGGCAGGTTATGCCCGCGCACAGCAATCGCTTTCAGGTTCTTGGAACCCATCACTGCCCCCAGACCGCCTCTGCCCGCCGCGTCTTTGCAGCCTTCCATGATACAAGCATAGCGTACCATATGCTCGCCGGCCGGGCCAATCATGGCGAGATGGATTTTCGCATCTCCCAATTCAGTGCGGACCGCGGCCTCAGTGTCCAGGGTATCTTTTCCCCAGAGATGAGCAGCATCCCGGATGCTGACCTCGCCGTCATGCACCCAGAGATAGACCGGTTTTTCCGCCTTACCTTCAACAATAATTGCATCAAAACCGGCGCGCTTCAGTTCAGCCCCCCAGTAACCACCGCATTCACATTTGGCAATACCGCCTGTTAGTGGCGACTTCGCCCCAACGCAATTACGAGCCGCGCCGGGCAGCAGCAAACCAGATATGGGGCCAATGGCAAAGACCAGTTTGTTATCCGGACTGAGCGCATCAACACCGGGGTTCAGCTCTTTCCAGAGGTAATACGCAACAAATCCGGCGCCCCCCAGCCATTTACGGCAGAACTGCTCGGTTAATGCCTCGGTCGAAGTAGTGCCGGTAGATAAATTAACGCGTAATATTTTTCCATTGTACCCCCCGGGGAAAGCCGGCACCGCCGGTGCAGGCGCCGTTGCGGGTGCAGGCGCGGGAGCCGGTACAGTTGGTGCCGCCGCAGGGCCGGTGGGTGTAATATTATCAGCCATTGAGGAACCTCCTTGTCAACTACCTTTTATCTAACCTTGATCACCACTAATTAAATCTTCCGCTGCAGGTAGTTTTCTGATGCAAAGCCGGAAAGCAGGTTTAAATTGGGGAACAGGCATACAATTTGACTTTACGTCTCTAGTTAAATGATATGAAAAGTAGACCTGTATGTCAAACGAACACCTAGAATCGTTTTACTAAGATTGGAAATTCAACAGTCATTATTCGGCGGATTTAAAGATTATTGCGTTTCAATCCGATCCATTTCTCGATATGCGGGGCATGATACAGAGTCATTTTAGTTAATAGCACTTCAGGAGACTGTTCTACTAAAATTATGTCCCGGTGTTCCGGCCGGATAAATTCCTGGGTCACGGAATAATCCAGAAAACCCAGCAGGCGGTCGTAGTACCCGTTGACATTCAGGATGCCGCACGGTTTCCGGTGCAAGCCGAGCTGCGTCCAGGTAAGCTGCTCAAAAATTTCTTCCGGTGTGCCTAAACCGCCCGGCAACGCGATAAAGCCGTCCGATAAATCAAAAATCATCTGTTTTCGGGCATGCATTGAATCGACCACATGTAACTCAGTTAAGCCCTGATGTGCCACTTTTTGTGCAAAGAATTTCGGGATAACCCCAATCGCCGCGCCGCCACCGGCCATGACGGCATCAGCCACGGCTCCCATCAGACCGACATCACCACCGCCGAAGACCAGCGCGATCTTCTTTTCAGCTAGCAGACTGCCTAAAACCTGCGCCGCCAGCAGATATTCAGGGCTGACTCCCAGACCGGAGGCGCAATAAACGCAAATCCGTTTGATGCTCATGTTTTCTTCTTCAACAATGTTGACCGCTGTTTGAAATAGGCGGGCAATGGTTAAATTTTTCGCCGATAATCAATAACATATCATGTCAGGCGACAAAAAATCGCAGTTGCGAAAAACTAGAAAGAGGGATACAATATCAGATAAATATTTTTACTGAGCAGATGGTCAAGTATTTGAAATGGTGTAATTGGCTTGAGCGGTCTGCCCTTTGTTGTTGTTATTTCGGTAGGATGACGGTATAATAGCTTAACCGTGAAGGCTTAAGGCAGCAGCGGCAGGTTGGAACTTCGCAGGAAGACAGGAGAAAGCATAATGACCGACCTCAAAAAAATCAGGGCTCTTCTGGAAAGTGAGAAGAAGCGGTTGCTTGGTGAATTAGAGCAGTTGAATGCAGAGGGCCGTCCTTCTGAGGAAAGGCGCGATGGCAGTCCTTTTGGCAAACGTGAAGAAGAAGCTACTGAAAGCCTGGAACTGGAAAAGCGTCTGGCGATGGAACGCCGCATCAAAGACCAACTGGGTGATATCGAAATCGCGATGACCAAATTTGAAACCGGCAAATACGGCCTTTGTGAAACATGCGGCAAACCGATTGAATCGGCCAGATTGGAACTACTACCCGCGGCAAGACAGTGTATGAACTGTAAAGCGCTTCAGGCTAAGAATGCAAAAAACAGGTAAACCCCGAACCTCCAAACTTAATCTGATTATTCCCATCACTATTCTCCTGATAGTCGTTGCTGATATTTTAACTAAAAATTGGATACGTTCTTTCCCCCCGGACGGCCGGACAATCTATAAGATCTGGTTCTTCAGCATTATTCATATCACGAATACCGGATCTGCTTTCGGCGCATTTCAAGCTTATTCGGTGATTCTGACGGGGGTCGCAATAATCGGCTTGTTTGCCATTTCCGGCCTCGGAGTCTATATTTACCGGAAATATCCACAATTCGTCAACATCCCAAACAGGATTGCACTCGGTTTGCTGCTGGGCGGCGACCTCGGCAACCTGATTGACCGCTTGCGGTTCTCCGGCCATGTCACCGATTTTATCAATCCCGGATTTTTCTACGTCTTCAATGTTGCCGATGCGGCGATTACCATCGGCGTCTTCCTGATTATTTTTTCCGTACTGCGTGAGACTATCCGCGAGAATAAGTAGGGTTTGGCATGAAACAAAACCCGGATTCTTATGTATTTACAGCGGACAAAGCGGGCTTCCGCCTGGATAAATTCGTCAGTGAAAACTGTCCGGGTTTGTCCCGCTCGCAGGCGCAGAAATTAATTGACGAAGGCAATGTTCTGGTCAACGGCACCGTTGAGAAATCAAGCCACAAGACGGAAGCCGGCGAAAAAATCGAAATCACTGTTCCCCCACCGGCGCCCACCGGCCTGCTGCCGGTAGCCATCCCGGTGAAAATCATTTATGAAGATGACGACCTGCTGGTGATTGATAAACCGGCCGGGCTGACGGTACATCCGGCACCGGGGCACCCCAGCCACACGCTGGTGAACGCGGTTCTTTCCCATCTTAACGAAATCGAAGATGACGGTGAAGTTACCCGCCCGGGAATCGTGCACCGCCTGGACAAAGACACCTCCGGGGTGATGCTGGTGGCGAAAAATAACGTTGCCCTGGCTAACCTGGCGGACCAGTTCAAAGCACGCACTGTGAAAAAAACATACATTACGCTGGTCAAAGGGATTCTCCGCCCGGATAAAGGTGTGATTGACGCCCCCATCGGGCGGGATTCCGGTGATAGAAAAAAGATGGCGGTGACCGGAGAAAGCCGCGGCCGGGCCGCCCGCACCAATTACCGCGTCATCCGGTATGCCGGCAAAAACACACTGCTGGAAATTATGCCGGAAACAGGGCGCACCCACCAGATACGTGTCCACCTGGCGGCCATCGGCTATCCGGTTTTCGGCGACATCACTTACGGCAAGAAATCCGCCTTTTTAAACCGGCAATTTTTACACGCGCAGAAAATCGGCTTTAACTTGCCGGCTACCGGTAAATGGGTGGAATTCGAATCGCCGCTGCCTGAAGATTTAGAGCAGGCTTTGAAAGAACTGGATAAATAAATTTGTCTAATCAGGCGCATATGCTTTATAATGGGCACAGCAATATAAAAAATTAATGGAAAATTAGAATGACAGATAAATTAGCGCTTTACGAAAACCAGTTAAATACTTTGATTGACCTGGCGCTGGAGGAGGATATCGGCGGCGGCGATATTACCAGTGAATCCCTCATCCCGGCGGACCTGCGGGCCAAAACCACGCTTTTAGCCAAAGGCGACGGCGTGCTGGCCGGCATCGATTTAGCCAAACTGGTTTTTATCAAAGTTGACCCGGAGCTCAAATTCAAGGTTTTACTGAAGGATGGAACAGTATTACATTCGGGGGATATTATCGCCACCGTGACCGCCAACGCGCGCAGCCTGCTGAAAGCCGAACGGGTCGCGCTTAATTTCCTCCAGAAATTAAGCGGCATTGCCACCCAGACCGCGGAATATGTGGCGCTGATTGGCGATTTGCCGGTGGAAATTCTCGATACGCGCAAGACCACGCCCGGCATGCGTCTGCTGGAAAAATATGCCGTCTCGATGGGCGGCGGACGCAACCACCGCTTTAATTTGAGCGATGGCATGCTGATAAAGGACAACCACCTGGCGACATTGCGCGCCCACGGCATGACACTAAAGGAAATTGTGACAAAAGCGAAACAAAGCGCCCCGGCAGGGATTAAAGTTGAGGTGGAAGTAACCAACCTGAAGGAAGTCCGTGAGGCGGTGGCGGCCAAAGCGGATATCATCATGTTTGATAATATGAGCCCGGCCAAAATGCGCGCCGCGGTGAAACTGGTGCCGTCCGGGATTATGACCGAAGCCTCCGGCAACATCAATCTCAAGACGGTACGCGCCGTCGCGGAAACCGGGGTGAATTTTATCTCCATCGGGGCACTCACCCATTCCCCTAAAGCGCTGGATATCAGCCTGGAATTTGAGCCGATTAAGCCGAAGCAGAAATAAAGAGGTTGGATTTTACTCGTTGGTTTTCGCGAAAATGTACCGCAAAATGTGTACGTGCGCCTGTCCGCCGTGGTCTTCCGGGTCTTCGATAATGCCGGTTTCTAATATTTCAAACCGGTGGAATTGCTGCCGTAAATCGGGTTCGGTAAAATAATGTACCGGCCGCCCCGTCTTACTTTCGAAGGTATTTGGTTCCGTTTCCGCGCCCTGTCCGAAACTCGACTCTTTTTCGGAAAAAACGGTGAAATAAGCCAATCCCCGTTTTGTTAGTTTGCCAAAGCATTGATTTAAAAACAGTTCCCTTTCCGGTTGGCGGAAGAGATGCAGGACATTGAAACAATAAATTGCGTCGTACCGGCGGTTATCGAAAGACATGTCCAGCACGGAGCCTTGATAGAATTTCGAACGCGGGTCAAATTGGCCGGCCATTTTAAAAGCCGTCTCCGAAATTTCTATCCCCGTCACGTCGAATCCGGCCGATGAAAATAATCCGGTATTTCTGCCGTAGCCGGAACCAGGTACCAATACTGTTTTTACCCGGTGCTTCCGGAAAAGCTGCAGGGCGGCATGAGCGGATGTACTGGGCGATTCCCCCCAGATTTTCCCTTCCCCGAGGTAGCGGCTTTCCCAGTATTCCTGTTTATCCATTGGTATTTTTGTTCCCGGATTTCTGCTGACAATCGGCGCATAAACCTATAATCCCCAGGTGGCGCAATTCGGCGGAAAACTGATAGTCCCGCTGCAGGGATTCTTTGAGGGGAGTAAGTGCGGCTTCATCCAGACTAATCACTTTGCCGCATTCCCGGCAAATCAGGTGGTGGTGATGCCCTTTTTCCATGGGGTGGTACACGATACGGCCGACACCCATTTCGGTTTTAGTGACTAAACCGAGCTTTTCCAGCAATTCCAGCGTCCGGTAGACCGTGGAGAGGTTGACGTTGGGGAATTTGGCCACTACCTGTTTGAAAATATCTTCGGCGCTGATGTGATTTTCGCTGTGCTCGATGGCATCAACAATCATCATTCTCTGCGGCGTCATGCGGTAACCCTGACGGCTTAACTCGTCAGTCAGGTTGTGGGATACTTCCGTTTTCACGGTCTGTTTCTGCTGCCAGGGAAATCTCATGTCAATGCCATTGTAACAGACGCAGAATCACGATGTAAAACACAGTAATTGGGATTGACGGGAATTTTAAAACGATTAGATTTCAGTGTGGTGATGTTCGTGCAGGTGCTGATGGCGGTGCACCAGCTGTTTATGCCGATGGGAGTGTTCGTGCACCAGATTCGTCCGAACCAGGAAATCGGGGTTGAAGAGAAAATCCTCCGGCTGCCCATCCGCCATGACGTTGTGCTCCGTCCCCATGACAATGACGCGGGTGGCAATCTCCTCGACAATATCCAGGTCCTGCGTGCTGAAGACGAGGCATTTATCTTCTTTGGCCCACTGCAATAAGAAATCAATCAGGTGCCCCTGACTGGATGGGTCCAGGCCGGTCGTCGGTTCGTCCAGCAGCAGCACCTGCGGCTGCAGTGAAAGCACCGAGGCCAGCGAGACCTTCTTTTTCTCCCCGCCGGAAAGCAGATAGGGAGGCCGCTGCCGGAGAGGTGCGATTCCCATTAGATCCAGTGCCGCTTGCCCTCTGGCAATGACTTCATCTTTCGAAATTCCAAGCTGCAGCGGCCCGAAGGTAACTTCGTCCCAGACGGTCGGTGAAAAAAGCTGGACATCCGGGTCCTGAAAAACCATCCCCACTTTGCGGCGGAATTCATGGATAAACGCTTTATCTTTTACTCCTTCTTCGGATAGCGGTTTCCCGAAAGCAATCAATTCGCCGGCTTTGGGGAAAATCAGGCCGTCCAGCAGTTTGAGCAGGGTGCTCTTGCCGGAGCCGTTGTCGCCGACCAGCGCAACCACTTCCCCAGGTTTAACCGTGAAACTGACCTGTTTTAAGGCGGCAATATTGCCCGGATAATCATAGTCCAGGTTTTTTACTTCGAAGATATTTACGTTATTCACTG
>Ga0182027_10004409_pt1 | contig 21811 bp, 10 predicted proteins | sample 712E1DmetaG_FD_121300 | JGI IMG/M metagenome (GOLD analysis project Ga0182027, IMG submission 121300) | Permafrost microbial communities from Stordalen Mire, Sweden - 712E1D metaG (Illumina Assembly) | ecosystem: Environmental > Terrestrial > Soil > Wetlands > Permafrost | place: Sweden... | reverse complement strand
GCTGAAGACCGGGCCGGACGAGGCGACCATCGCGACGGCGAAACTCCAGGTGCGTGTGAAGTTGTCGTCCGGGGCGGTGGCGTTTTTTGATTCAACCGGCCGTCCCGTGTTGGCGGAACGCGCGGGTGGACGCACGCTCACGCCGGCGGAGGTGCAGGGAGTGCAGACGTTACAGGCGCGGCAGGAGTGGGAGCCGAACGCCGATGAATCGCTTTACGGACTGGGGCAGAACCAGCTCGGGCTGGTCGATATCAAGGGCTACGACCTCGATCTCTGGCAGCACAACGGATCGGTCGTGATTCCGTTTCTGGTGTCGAGCCGTGGCTACGGCCTGCTATGGGACAATCCGTCGTTCACGCGCTTCGGCGACCTGCGGCAGTTCGAGCCGATCGCCGGTGCGCGTCTGTTCGATGCCGACGGCAAAGCGGGCGGATTGACCGGTACCTATTACGCCGATACCCGCTTCGAGAAACAGGTGGCGCGGCAGACCGATGCCCGGATCAACATCCTGGGCGTCTTCCCGTTCCTGTCGAACACAGCGATTCAGGCCAACCTGCCGCCGAAGGGCCATTTCAGCGTGCGCTGGGAGGGAAGCGTCGAGGCGGAGACGACCGGCGACTACCAGTTCCAGACTTATTCGGACGGCAACCTCAAGATCTGGGTCGACGGCCAGCTTGTGGTCAACCATTGGCGGCAGGGCTGGCTGCCGTGGTATGATCTCGCGCGGGTGCGGCTGGAGGCAGGACAGCGTCATCGCGTGCGGCTCGACTGGGTGAATGACGACAATCCACCGGCCATGCAACTGCGGTGGAAGACTCCAGCGGCCGGTTCCGCGACCTCGCTCTGGTCCCGGGTGGCCGACGGCGTCGATTACTACTTTGTATACGGACCGGACATCGATCAGGTCGTCGCCGGTTATCGCCGCCTTTCCGGCCCGGCGCCCATGATGCCCCAGTGGATCTTCGGGTTGTGGCAGAGCCGGCAGCGTTACAAGACCGCGCAGGAGAGCCTCGATATTGTCAAAGGCTTCCGCTCCCGAGGAATCCCGTTCGACAACATTGTCCAGGATTGGTTTTATTGGAAAGCCGATGCCTGGGGTTCGCACCAGTTCGAGTCTGCCCGGTTCCCCGATCCCGCCGCCTGGATCCAGGCGCTGCACGACCAGCACGCTCGCCTGATGATTTCCGTCTGGCCGAAATTCTATCCGGGCACGGAGAACTTCGAGGCAATGCACAAAAGCGGCTTCCTCTATGAGCGTGATTTGAAGGAGAACATCAAGGACTGGGTCGGATTCAAATACACCTTCTACGATGCCTTCAATCCGGAGGCACGAAAGCTCTTCTGGTCGCAGATTGACCGGGAATTGTTCAGCAAGCACGTCGATGCCTGGTGGCTGGACGCAACCGAGCCGGATCTCACCCGGGTGCCGACGCTTCAGGGCCAGGAGGACTATATGAATCCGACCGCCCAGGGACCAGGATCGCGGGTGGTGAACGCGTTTCCACTTGAGAACGCGAAGGCGGTCTACGAAGGCCAGCGCGCCGCGGCACCGGACCAGCGGGTGTATATTTTGACGCGCTCCGGTTATGCCGGCCAGCAGCGCTACGCAGCAGCGGTCTGGTCGGGCGACACTTCGTCGACCTGGACTGCGCTGCGCAAGCAGGTGCAGGCGGGGCTCAGCTTCTGTCTGTCCGGCATGCCGTACTGGACGATGGACGTCGGCGGCTTTGCGGTCCCGGCGCGGTACGCGGCGCAGGAGGGCCTGGACAATTCTGGCGAACCGGTCTTTGGCAAGGCGGCGACGGAGGACATCGAGGACTGGCGCGAGTTGAACACCCGCTGGTTCCAATTCGGCACGTTCACGCCCATGCTGCGGGTCCACGGCGAATATCCCTATCGCGAGATGTGGCAGTTCGGCGGCGAGACCTCGCCGGCTTATCAGGCGCAACTCAAGTTCGACAGGTTGCGGTACCGCCTGATGCCGTACATCTATTCGCTGGCCGGCGCGGTGACGCAGGATGGCGACACGATGATGCGCGGCCTGGTGATGGATTTCCGTACCGACGCCAAGGCGCGAGAGATCACCGACGAGTACATGTTCGGTCCTGCGTTCCTGGTGAATCCGGTGACCGAGGCCAAGGCGCGCACCCGGCCGGTCTACCTACCGGTGGCTTCAGGATGGTACGATTTCTGGACGGGCGCGGCGTTGGCGGGCTGCCAGACGATCGAGGCCCCGGCGCCATACGATGCAATTCCACTATACGTGCGGGCCGGCTCGATCGTGCCTTTCGGTCCTGAGCTGCAATATACCGGCGAGAAACCTGCCGATCCGCTCACGCTCTATGTTTACACCGGCGCGGACGGGGCGTTCACGCTCTACGAAGACGACGGCCTCACCTACGGCTACGAGAGGGGCGCCTCTGTGCGCATTCCCATGCATTGGAACGATGCCACCCGCACGCTGACGATTGGCCGGCGCGAGGGTTCGTTCCCTGGCATGCTCGCCGGGCGGACATTCCAGGTCGTGGTCGTCTCGAAGGCGAAGCCGGTCGGCTTCTCGTTTGCGCCGGTTGTCGACCAGACAGTGCATTATCGAGGCGAATCCATCCAGGTGAAGGTTCCGTAGTCGTCCGATAACGAAACAGAGTCGGGCATAGTTCTGGTTTCTCCGCGGGGTCAAACGCTCGCCGAGAGTAGCGCAGGCTTCCCAGCCTGCATCACGCAATCCGGAGATTTTCCTTAGCCCGCATATTTCACAGTCTTCGCGATCGCTACGATCGTTCGTCTGCTGGCGGTTCCTGCTGTGGCAATAGTCACGGGATATGCGGGCTAGTAGCCGGATGTGCGGGCCAGCACGCTCGGCGCTGGGGTTTGCACAGTCTGCAGGCAGGCTATCGCGCAGAGTGTGCTAATATCGGTTCGGATCGTTCATGGCTGCGACGATTTGTTGGAGGGCGGTGCTCTGTCACCGTCAAGGGTTGTGCGGCGCTGACGGAGCAGCGCCCTCCACCTTTGGTTGCGGCTATGCCGCGATGTGAAACATCCGGGTTAGAGTCTGGAGGAATCCCAATCCGCCCTGCCCATGGTACGGCAACCAGAGAGATTGCAGTTTCAAAGCGACAAGAAGCGCGCAAGATTTCGTTCCATGCATTTCGCCCGCATCCAGCTGAAGAACTGGAGGAACTTTGTCAGTGTGGATTTGAAGCTTGGCGAGCGGTTGTTCATCACTAGACCGAACGCCGGAGGCGGATTGGGTTGAACGCGAGCTTGGCCTGAACATGATCGCACTCCGACTCGTGTCTTTCAGCGCGACACTTCTCGCTTGTCTCGCTGTTCTTTCATCTGGCGCCGCCGCGTCCGCTGCATTTCCTGTCACCATTACGGTCGACGCTGCGCAGACTCGCGGCGAGGTGCGGTCGATCTGGCGGTTTTTCGGCGCAGACGAGCCGAACTGCGCAACGATGAAGAACGGCACGAAGTCCATGATGGAGCTCGGCGAGCTGCCTCCGCACGCCGTCTGTTTTCGCGCCCACAATCTTCTGTGCACCGGCGACGGGACGCCGGCGTTCGCTCTTCCCCGGCAGGCGGTGTCACTGCTTGTGCTGGAGCTAACCAAATAGAATCCCATGGCGAACCCGCATACGATGCCATCGACGGATTTTTCCAGCCGGCGCGAATTCATCCGGCGGGCCGCGGCCGGCGGGCTGTTGGCGACCATGGCCGGTCAGGCTGGCCTCCGGGCGAGCGAGCCCGGAACGGGTTTGGCGGCGGCGGCCCAGGATGATCGTGCGTACTGGTTTGAGATGATGCGGCGCATCTGCGAGCCGGTGATCGAGAATCTGGCCGCACAGACGCTGCGAGCGCACATGCCGGTCGAGGCTCCGGCTGCCCCCAGGGACCAATCGCGGAAGGCCTATGCGCACCTGGAGGCGTTTGGTCGCACGGTGGCGGGTGTGGCCCCGTGGATTGAACTGCCCGAGAAACCCAATGAAGAGGCGGTGCTGGGCGCGAGACTCAGCAATCTCGTGCGCCGCGGATTGGATCACGCGACCACCCTGGGTTCGCCGGATGCGCTGAATTTCACTCAAGGGGGACAACTGCTGGTTGACGGTGCTTTCCTCGCCTACGGTCTTGTCCTGGCCCCGCAGGCGCTGTGGCGTCCCTTGCCAGCCGAGGTGAAGACTCGCGTGATTGCCGCTCTATGTTCCACCCGGCAGATCCAGGCGAGTCCCAGCAACTGGTTGTTGTTTCCGGCCATGATCGAGGCGTTTCTCGCGGTGGCAGGTGCGGAGTGGCAACCGGAACGGATCGATCGGGCGCTGTCTGCTCACGAATCGTGGTATAAAGGCGATGGCGTGTACGGCGACGGAAATGATTTCCACTGGGATTACTACAACAGCTACGTCATCCAACCGTTTCTGGTGACAATATTGACGGCGGTGCAGGCGGTGACGGGTCGCTGGGAGTCCCATCTGGCCCGGGTGTCTGCTCGCAGCGCCCGCTACGCGGCAATCCAGGAACGGCTCATCGCCCCGGACGGATCATTTCCCGTGCTCGGGCGCTCAATGGCATACCGGACTGCCGCCTTCCATCATCTGGCCCACCAGGCGTGGCGCGGAACGCTGCCGACAGAGGTCGCTCCTGCCCAAGTCCGATGCGCCCTGACCGCGGTGATCCGGCGGACGCTGGAGCCCGACGGAACTTTTGACGCGGGCGGCTGGCTCCGGGTCGGGTTGGCGGGGCATCAGCCGTCGCTGGCCGAGCCTTACATCAGCACGGGCAGCCTGTACTTGTGCAGCCTTGTGTTTCATCCGCTGGGCCTGCCGGCAAACCATCGCTTTTGGCGCGATCCGGCCGTGGACTGGACGCAGCGCCGGATCTGGTCGGGTGTGGATACGCCCGCCGACCACGCGTTGAAGGAAGCGTGAGCTGATCAAAGCATTTCTCGGAGTTGAAGGAATTCCGCAGGGCTCGGCCGCAATTGAACTTGAACTCCGCAGTTGAGGCGGAATCGGCTTGCCCGTTCGACAGGCTCAGGGCCCCGAGCGGAGCCGAGAAGCTGGCGCTCGCCGCTACGAGGAGCCGAGCTTGCTTGGAAGATCACTGAAGCTTGCCGGAAGCCACTCGCCCACGCTCGCAGCTACGAGGAGGAGAAACCTCAACTGCGGAATATAGGATTCTCTGGCCATCCGACGATTGCTCTTTCTAAATCAAACTGTTCCATTTGTCGTGTTTGAACTGAGCTGATCTGCTCTTTCTTCCGCAATTATCCCATGAAGATCTTGAATTGTCTGTTCAGTCTCGTCGCCGGTCTGGCCGTCGGTTCGTTGTTGCCAGTCTGTGCCCAGGATGCTGCGGCGCCTGCAAGCGCCACGCTGGTGCTCAAGGCCGGCCAGCCCGGTCCGGTCATCAATCCCAACATCTACGGACAGTTTTCTGAGCATCTGGGCCACTGCATCTACGGCGGCATCTGGGTGGGCGAGAACTCGCCGATCCCGAACACCCGCGGCATCCGCAACGATGTCGTGGCGGCGTTGCGCGAGCTTCATGTCCCGAACGTGCGCTGGCCGGGCGGCTGTTTCGCCGACGAGTACCATTGGAGGGATGGCATCGGCCCGCGCGACCAACGGCCCAAGATGATCAACACCACGTGGGGCGGAGTGGTGGAGGACAACAGTTTTGGCACGCACGAATTCATGGATTTTTGCGACCAGATCGGCACCCATCCTTATGTTTGCGGCAATGTCGGCAGCGGTTCGGTGCGGGAAATGATGGAATGGGTCGAATACATGACGTCGGATGCCAGTTCCCCGATCGCGAATCTCCGCCGGCAAAACGGCCGCGACAAACCGTGGAAGGTTTCTCTCATGGCGATCGGCAACGAGAGCTGGGGCTGCGGCGGGAACATGCGGCCGGAGTACTACGCCGACGAGTTCCGCCGCTACAATACCTTCGTCAAGAACTACCCGGGCAATTCCATCTACCGGGTCGCCGGCGGTTCCAATGGTGATGACATGAACTGGACCAACGTGCTCATGGGAATGGCGGCGAAGCAAATGAATGGTCTTTCCCTCCATTATTACACTTTGCCCTCGGGCGACTGGAAAAAACAGAAGGGCTCGGCCACCGAGTTTGACGAAGCTGCATGGTTCGCGACACTCCGCAACACGCTGCACTTGGACGAGCTGGTCGCGCAGCACGCCGCGATCATGGACAAATTCGACGCCGCGAAACGCGTGGGCCTTGTGGTCGACGAGTGGGGCACGTGGTATGACGTCGAACCGGGCACGAACCCGGGATTCCTGTATCAACAAAACACGCTTCGCGATGCGATCGTCGCTGGGCTCAATCTGCACATCTTCCAAAAACACGCCGACCGTGTCTTCGGCGCCAACATTGCGCAGATGGTGAATGTGCTGCAGGCGATGATCCTCACCGACGGGACGAAAATGACCGTCACGCCGACGTATTGGGTATTCGAGATGTACAAGGTCCACCAGGGCGCCACCTCACTTCCCGTCGAGCTGACGACGCCCGATTATGCATTCGGCGGAAACAAGATTCCGGCGGTCAGCGCTTCGGCCTCGCGCGATTCTGCCGGCAAGGTTCATCTTTCACTGGTCAACACCGATCCGAACCGGTCGATCACGGTTTCCTGTCAGTTGGAGGGAGTCGCGGCCAAGACCGTCACCGGACGCGTTCTGACGGCAGCAGCCATGAATGCGCGCAACACGTTTGATTCGCCCAACGCGGTGCAGCCGGTGGCGTTCACGGGCGCGGCCATCAACGACGCCGTGTTGACGATTGCGCTCCCGGCCAAGTCAGTCGTGGTCCTCGAGCTTTGAGTGACGCTGTGGTTCAGGAGGTAGGGCGCGACCGCTGGGCGCGCCGATACGTTCATATTGGCGGCAGGCCCCGCGGATTGTTCTTATGAAAGCGACATGTCTGTTGATCCTTGCCTTGGCCGCCTTGGCGTTGGGCGCCGTTCCACTTCTGGCGGAAGTAAAGCTGCCGCCGCATTTCGCCGGTCACATGGTTCTGCAGCGAGAAATGAAGGTTCCGATCTGGGGCACGGCGGAATCCGGCGAAGAGGTGACGGTATCGTTTGGCAGCCAGACCAAATCGACCGAGGCCGGCGCTGATGGAAGATGGCGGGTAGACCTCGACCCTATGGCAGCTTCGGCCGAAGGATGCGTATTGACCATCAACGGCACGAAAACTGTGCAGCCAGCCCGGTGCGACGACGTGCTGGTCGGCGAAGTGTGGCTGTGCTCCGGGCAGTCGAACATGGATTTCACGGTGGCGAGGACCGGGAAATACACCTTCGCCGGCGTGAACCACGAGGCTGAGGAAGTTGCGGCTGCGAGCTACCCGCTGATTCGCATGTTCACGGGCGAATGGGCCAGAACGTACCGGCCGCAATCGACCGTGGCCGGGGTCTGGCGGGTTTGCACGCCGGAGACTGTGCGCGAGTTCTCGGCAGTCGGCTATTTCTTTGCCCGCGATCTTCAGAAGGAACTCCGTGTCCCTGTCGGCATAATCACCGAAACGTATGGCGCGAGCACGGCGCAGGCGTGGATCCGGCGCGAAGCAATCGCAACCAATCCGCTCCTCAAGCCCGTGCTGGACGAGTTTGACGCGAAGGTGAAGGTCTATGTGCCGCTTTCCGCGGAGGAAGAGAAGCAATGGGCTGAGACCGTTGCCAAGGCCAAAGCCGACGGCAAACGTCCCCCGGGGCGTCCGCGGAGTGATCCGGTGCAGGATCAGCATAATCCCACCGTGTTGTTCAACGGCATGATCGCCCCGATTGTGCCCTGCGCGATTCGAGGTGTGCTCTGGTACCAGGGGGAATCGATCACACCGCCGAAGGAACTGTTCCCTATCTGGAACGCGACGCTGATCACCGACTGGCGCAAGCTCTGGGGCCGCGATTTCCCATTCTTTTTTGTTCAGCTGGCGGCACTCAAGGCCAGGAGCAATACGCCATTCGTGCGCGAGGAGCAGGCCCTGGCGCTGACGTTGCCGAACACCGGCATGGCGGTCACCATCGACATTGGCGATCCGGACAACGTGCACCCGAAAGACAAGCAGGATGTTGGCGCCCGGCTCGAGCGGATCGCCCTGGCCAAAGTTTATGGCAGCGACATCGAGTTTTCGGGACCGGTTTACAAGTCGATGCAGATCGAGGGTGATGCGATCCGCCTGAAATTCTCGCATCTTGGCGGCGGGCTTGACGCGCGTGGCGGCGCGTTGAAGACATTTGTCATCGCCGGAAGCGACATGAATTTCGTGCCAGCGTTCGCGCGGATCGAAGGCGACACGATCGTAGTTTCCAGTCCTCAGATCCTCGTGCCGGTGGCCGTGCGGTATGCGTGGGAGAATTACCCTGAAGGCTGCAACTTCTTCAACGTCGCCGGCCTGCCGGCTCCCCCGTTCCGTACGGATGGCGGCTGAGGGGCGTATCTTCGGATTGACGGTGGATCGAGTGGCATGGGCATCTTGCCCATGTGCATCGGCCAGATTTTTGATACGATCGTGTCAAAGTATTGGCCATCGCCGGTGATCCTCATTGGGTGTCGCACCCAAAACGAAAGACCATTACCCTAAATTCCGCAGTTGAGGCGGAATCGGCTTGCTGGCGCTCGCCGCTACGAGGAGCCGAAGCTTCAACTGCGGAATTTAGGATTACTGTGGCTGAGCGAGAAGCGATTCCTGGCTGGCCCGCTCCAGGATTCCTGCTATAGTTCACCCGACTTCTCTTAGCTCTGCGTTCAGAGCGTAGTCCGCCCGGTCTCGATCCCCGCTTTTTGTATGCATCATCCCAAACTCACCGGTTTAGCCGGAATGATTACGCTCGCACTTGTCTTCACTGCAGGCGCCGCCGAAACGGCGGTTCGGATCACAGTTGACACCGACCATCCCGGACATGCGGTCAGCCCGCTGCTTCACGGCGTGTTTTTCGAAGATATCAACTACGGCGCTGACGGCGGATTGTACGCCGAGCTCGTTCAGAATCGTTCGTTTGAGCATCAGGAGCATTTATACGCTTGGGGAACGGTGAACCGCGGAGGTGAAGGCACGGTGACGGTTGAATCCACCGAGCCGCTGAATGCCAGGAATCCGCACTATGTGAGGCTCAACATCGTGGATGCGGGAAAAGGCTTTGGCATCGCGAACTACGGGTTCGGAGGGATCGCCGTGAAGGCGAACGAGAGCTACCTCTTCTCGGTTTGGGCGCGGTTTGCTGGCGGGGCCAAAGGCACATTGCGCGTCGTGATCGAAGATGAGACCGGACGACCGCTTGGCGAGTGCGCACTGACCGGTTTGTCCGTGCAATGGCAGAAGTTCGATGGCGTGATCAAGAGCTCCAGTTCGGCGGCGCACGCTCGGCTCGTTATCGTGGCCACTGCATCAGGTCGCGTGGATCTCGACATGGTTTCGTTGTTTCCTGAAAACACCTGGAAGCACCGGCGCAACGGGATGCGTGCCGATCTGGTGCAAATGCTCGCCGATCTGCATCCGGCGTTCATGCGTTTTCCAGGCGGCTGCATCGTCGAGGGCATGGATCTGCCAAACCGCTACCAGTGGAAGGACACCATCGGTGATGTGGCCGAGCGGCCGGAGAACTGGAATCGCTGGCAGGACGCGATGAGCGAAGCGACCGCACCGCAATACTACCAGACCTACGGGCTCGGTTTCTTTGAGTTCTTTCAGCTCTGCGAGGATATCGGTGCGGAGCCGGTGCCGATCCTCAATTGCGGTATGGCGTGCCAGTACGAGAGCAAGCAGGTGGTGCCGCTCGACCAGCTTGGCCCCTTTGTGCAGGATGCGCTCGACCTGATTGAATTTGCCAACGGCCCGGTGACGAGCTCCTGGGGTGCGCGGCGGGCGGCGATGGGGCATCCAGAGCCGTTCCGTTTGAAGATGCTCGGCGTTGGCAACGAACAGTGGGGGGAGCGGTATTTCGAGCGCTACAAGATCTTTCAAGCAATGCTCAAGGCCAAACACCCCGAGATCCAGTTTGTGACCGGTGCAGGTACTGGTGTGGACGACGGTTTCTGGAAGCTCGCCTGGGACAAATTCATGAACGGGACTCCCGCAGACATCGTTGACGAACATTACTACCGTCCACCCCAATGGTTCCTCGAGAACGCGACGCGGTATGATGCGCAGGAGCGGCGGGGCGCCAAAGTCTTTGCAGGCGAGTTCGCCGCCCACGACGGCCCTCAACACCGGTCGACGCTGCGGGCCGCGGTGGCGGAGGCCGCGTTCATGACCGGGCTTCTGCGCAACAGTGATCTCGTCGTGATGTCCTCCTACGCGCCGCTGTTCGCGAAGGCTGGAGCGTCGCAATGGGCGCCCGATCTCATCTGGTTCGACAACACACGTGTCTACGGAACGCCGTCCTTCCACGTGCAGGCGCTCTACAGCCGCAACCGGCCCGACGTCGTGCTGCCTGTGACAGTCGATGGACCGACTGTCTCGCTGCCGCCCATGCCGGCTGGGAGCGCGGCCACGTACGGTGCTCCGCCCCAACCGCAGTATCGCAGCGGACCGTTGCCGGCGCTGTTTGTCGCGGCGGGATGGGATCGTCAGGATAGCGAGGTGGTGCTGTTCGTGGCCAATCCCTATGCAGAGCCCCGTGATGCAACGGTCGCCCTTGCCGGCGCCAACAAAGCGTCCGCGGGCAGCGTCATCGTGCTGGCCTCAACGACCCCGGACGATGTGAACTCATTCGAGGCTCCGGCAACCGTCGCTCCGCACGAAGAGGCTCTTGCAATCGAGGGACCGGAGATCTCCCATTGTTTTCCCGCCAGTTCGTTCACCGTGCTCCGTCTGAAAGTGACGGAGTGATTCAATCGTTTTGATCTTCGCATTGCCCAAACCCAGCCTCTAACGCCGAACTTGCTCGGTATGCGATTTTCCGTCTGTTTTGTTGCGGCGCGCGAAGGTTTCTTTGGAGGGAGTCTCGTTGTCGCCGCCAAAGAGCCAAGCGGCGCTGACGGCGCAGCGCCCTCCAACTCGTGGATACAGGGGCGTCCGGTGATTCGTGTGGGGGCCTGCCTGCCCGTTCGACGGGTTCGACAAGCTCATGCAAGCAAGCTCAGGGTCCCGGCCAAGTCGGAGGGCAGGTGATTCTGACAACGTAATCGCCTGCAAGCTCGCTCCTCCATCATTCCTCGGTACAATCGATACCGTCTCGCGTAGTTCGCAGAAACTCTTCTCACCATGAATTCCCTCCGCGTATGCTTGGGTTTTGCCCTGCTCGCAGTCAGCGCTCGTGTTGGCCCGCTTGTTCAGGCCGCTCCGGCAGCTGGCGGGCCCGCGTGGTTCCATGACAGCGCGGCAAAGCTCGAATCCGAACTCGGGACGAAGTATGGCGAGAGCCAGCGCGCGCGGTTGCAGCGAGGGCTCGGCCAGGTGGCGAAGTTCTGGGAGCCGGCTGATGGCGACGCGATGGTCTTTGCCGACTTTGTCCGCCGCTATTTCGCCGGAACACAAACGGACCTTGATGCGACGTTTGATCGTTTCCAGCACCAACTGGAGCAGTTCGACGGCCATTTCTCGGAATTGCGGTATGAGCTCAAGAAGCCGATCGACCTCGACACGGGGACCGTGCGGCCGTTTGACGAGTTGTTCGCTGCCTATGAGCCGAACGCGCATTTCGCGGACGATTGGTTTCGCAACAAGCTAGCCTTCGTCGTGCTGCTCAATTTTCCGCTGACGACATTGGATCAGCGTCTTGCGGAGGGAGAGCATTGGACCCGGCGGCAGTGGGCCGAAGCGCGGCTGGCGCAGCTTTTTTCCACGCGGATTCCCGCCGAGGTCAACCAGGCGATCTCGGAGACGCAGGCCGACGCCGAGCTCTACATCGACGATTACAAGATCTGCATGCATCATCTGCTCGATGCGCAGGAGGGCCGCCCGTTTCCGGCCGGCCTCCGGCTGATCACGCACTGGAATCTGCGCGACGAGATCAAGGCGCGCTACGGCGATACTGCCGGCGGTCTCACCCGCCAGCGCATGATCCAGCGCGTCATGGAGCGGATTGTCGACCAGTCCATCCCGCAGGTGGTGATCAACAACCCGCAAGTGGACTGGAATCCATTTTCGAATGAAGTGAAGGTGTCTGCGGTTGCCGATCTCGGTGCGCCTGCGCCGGCCGGCATGCGACCGAGTGGCGCCCCGGAACCTGACACGCGCTATGCGAAACTCCTCGCGATTTTCCAGGCGGAACGCCGGGCCGACCCTTACTCACCGGCGGCGCCGACATTCATTGCGCGGCGCTTTGAGATCGACCGGCAGATGAGCGAAGCGCGGGTGCGAACGATGCTGGAACAAGTGGTCGGCTCTCCGGAATTCATTGCCGTCGCGGGACTGATCGAAAAACGTCTGGGACGGTCGTTGGAACCCTTCGATATTTGGTACAATGGGTTTCGCCCGAGGGGAACGTATACTGAGGCGCAGCTGGATGGTATTGTTCGCGCCAAATATCCCACGGCCAAAGCCTACTGGACGGATCTGCCAAACATCTTGAAACGGCTTGGTTTCACGCCGGAGCGCTCGGCGTATTTGCAGGCGGCCATTGACGTCGAACCCTCTCGCGGTCCCGGCCACGCGATGCCTCCGGGGATGAGCGGACAGAAGGCGCGCTTGCGGACGCGGGTTGAGGCAGACGGAATGAATTACAAGGGCTTCAACATCGCTGTCCACGAGATGGGGCACAACATAGAGGAGACCTTCTCCATGAACCAGGTGGATTACCATCTCCTTGCCGGAGTGCCGAACACGGCGTTTACCGAGGCGTTGGCAATGATGACGCAGGGTCATGATCTGGAGGCCCTTGGCCTGACGAAACCGGACGCGCGCGACGAGGCGCTCATCACCCTCGACGTTTTCTGGGCGACGGCGGAGATCTCAGGGGTTGCGCTGGTCGACATGGGCGTCTGGCATTGGATGTACGAGCATCCGGACGCCACGTCGGCCGAGTTGAAGGCAGCCACGCTCGCGATTGCGCGCGAGCTTTGGAATCGCTACTACGCGCCGGCATTGCATCAGCGCGACGTGACATTGCTGGCGATCTATTCGCACATGATCAGCGATCAGCTGTACCTTCCGGATTATCCGATCGGGCACCTTATTGGATTCCAGGTCGAGGAACAGATCCGGAAAGTTGGCAATTATGGAGGCGAATACGAACGCATGACGAAGTTCGGCAATGTAGCGCCGGACCTCTGGATGAAAAATGCGACCGGCAAGCCGGTGGGACCCGAAGCCCTGCTGACGGCCACCCAGCGGGCGCTGGTCGGGTTGGGAAAATGAACATGGTCTAGGTAGCGGTGAGCGCCAGCGAGCCGACGTTGATCTCGGATCCACTCGCCCGTTCGACGGGTTCGACAAGCACCCGTTCGACAGGCTCAGGGTCTGCGACACCGCAAGCAAGCTCAGGGTCCCGAGTCTGTCGAGGGGCTGGCCGGCCGATCGTTCTTCTTTCACCGGCTTGCTTTGGTGGCGGGCACAATTTTCCCGATTGAGGTGCGCTCTGTGATCCGCAGGATGGCGGTCATGAAGTACGTCCCCAGGATTTTCGGAATTGCCGCAATCGTCCATTCTGGAGTTCTCGCGACCTTGGCCGGCAATCCGACGCCGGTTTTTTGGCAATGGGCGCCGAATCCGCCGATGGGTTGGAACAGCTGGGACAGCTTCGCCACCACGGTGACGGAGGCACAGACCAAGGCCCAGGTCGACGTGATGGCAGAACAGCTGAAGTGTTTTGGATGGGAGTACATCACCGTCGACATTCAATGGTACGAGCCGAATGCGACGGGTTTTGATTATCGGGTTGGCGCGAAGCTGGTCCTCGATGAGTGGGGTCGGCTCCTGCCTGCCGTCAACCGCTTCCCCTCCGCGGCAAACGGGGTGGGATTCAAATCGCTCGCCGAATACGTTCATCGCAAGGGGTTGAAGTTTGGTATCCATCTGATGCGCGGAATCCCTCGTCAGGCGGTGGCGGAAAACACACCCATCAAAGGCACGCCGTACCACGCCGCCGACATCGCCGACCGCCAGCGGATCTGTCCCTGGAATACGGACATGTATGGCGTCGACATGAGCAAACCCGGGGCCCAGGCGTATTACGATTCTGCCTTTGCCCTCATCGCTTCATGGAATGTCGATTTTGTGAAGGTGGATGACCTGAGCAGGCCCTACCTTGAAAACCAGGCGGAAGTTGAGGCGGTGCGCACGGCGATCGACCACGCGGGCCGTCCCATGGTGCTCAGCCTGTCGCCTGGTGAAACGATCATCACGGCGGCTGATCATGTGGTGGGTCATGCGAACATGTGGCGCATCAGCGACGATTTCTGGGACAACTGGCCGGCTCTGCTCGAGCAGTTCGATCGCCTGCGCAAATGGGCGCCGTATTGCGCGTCGGGTCATTTTCCGGACGCCGACATGCTGCCGTTCGGGGTGTTGGATCAAGGGAGGCGCACAACGCACTTCACCCCCGACGAACAGCGGACCGTCATGACGTTGTGGTCGATCGCCCGATCCCCGTTGATCATGGGCGGTGACCTGACGAAGCTTGATACGGCCAGCCGATCGTTGCTGACAAACGAAGAAGTAATTGCCGTCGACCAGCGGAGCCGTGGCGGCCATGAGCTATTCAACCGTGATGGGCAGGTTGTCTGGGCCGCAGACGCGCCCGGATCCAATGACAAATATGTGGCATTATTCAATATTCGCGACCGGGCGGCTGCGGACCGGCCGGGCCTGCCGGTGGCGGTGCGTTTTGCCGATCTGGGTTTAGCCAGGCGGTGCAGGGTCCGCGATCTCTGGGAAAAGAAGAATCTCGGCGTGTTCGCCGGTGAATTCGCTCCGGTGATTGCGTGGCATGCAGCCGGACTCTATCAGATTTCACCGGAGCAGGAATAGGCCAAAACGAGTTGCGTCACCTTGCGCCGGTTGATTTGAGTTCGTCAGTGGGCAAAAAGCGGCAAACGCAAAAAGGAGATTACCGGACCAAGCGGGGGCCGGATGTTGCAGAGTCCAAGTCTTCGTCGGACCTGGCGGGCGTTGGGCTGGAGTGCCGGCAAGACAACCCTGACGCATCGGCCGACCAGAGTGCTGGCGACTGGTCCACGAGCCCGGGCAACGCGCGATTGCTGGGTCTGTTGCTATTCCTGTTGGTGGCGGGTGTTTTCCTGCCGGCGTTGCGGTATGACTTCCTAAATTACGACGATCCCGGCTTTGTTACGGATAATGTTCACGTGCAGGGAGGCTTCACGTGGGCGAACATGAAATGGGCGTTTCTGAGCGCGGACATCGATTACTGGCGTCCGTTGAGCTGGCTGTCGCACATGGCGGATTGCCAGCTATTCGGCCTTCATCCATGGGGACATCACCTGACCAACGTCCTGCTGCATGCGCTCAATTCGCTGCTGGTCTTCGCCGTATTGCGAAAGATGACGGGAGCCGTCTGGCGCAGTCTTCTGGTGGCGGCGCTTTTTGGTCTGCATCCGTTGCATGTCGAATCCGTCGCCTGGATTGCGGAACGAAAGGATGTGCTCAGCACCCTGTTCTGGCTGCTCTCGATGTGGGCCTACGCGCACTGGGTGCGGCAACGGGCTGCCCAACAGCCCAGAGCGTCTGTCTTCTACGGGCTCGCCCTGGCGTCTTTTGCCCTGGGGCTAATGAGCAAGCCGATGCTGGTCATGGTTCCATGTGTCCTGCTCTTGCTGGACTTCTGGCCATTGGGTCGTTTTGGGTGCACGACCGACCATTCATCGCCGGCAGAATCGAGTTTTGCGAACTGGGCTGCAGTCGCATGGTCACTGGTGGTTGAGAAGATCCCGTTTTTCGCATTCTCCGCTGCGGTGAGTGTGCTCACAGTCCTCGCCCAAAAACACGTGGGAGCGCTCAAAACGGCGGCGGACTATCCGTGGCCAGACCGGATCGCCAACGCTATGGTGGCCTACTGCCGGTATCTCGGCAAATGCAGTTTCCCGACCAAGCTCGCGGCATTTTATCCGTATACCAAGCATCAACCCGCCGGGCAGGTGGTGCTGGCCGGAGTGCTGCTGGCAGTAATCACCGTCATCGTCTGCGCGCTATACCGGAAACGTTCGTACCTGCTTGTGGGATGGCTCTGGTTTCTCGGCACGCTGTTGCCGGTGATCGGTCTGGTGCAGGTCGGCGAACAATCGATGGCTGATCGCTACAGCTATATGCCACTCGTCGGTGTGTTTGTTATGCTGGTTTGGACCGCGGGCGATCTGATGGCGTGCTGGCGGCTCCGCTTGGAACTTCTGAGTGCGGTGGCCGGTGCGGTTGTTGTCGGCTGCGTCGTCCTGACTTCCCGGCAGCTGGTCTTCTGGCAAGACAGCACGACGCTGTTCCGCCGTGCCCTCGCTGTGACCGAGAATAATTGGGCGGCCCACACGTATCTTGGAGTGGCTCTGTCGAAATCTCCTGCGCACTTGCCCGAGGCCATCGCTGAGTACGAGGCGGGGATACGGATCGCGCCCGAGGTCTCTGAGGCGCACAACTACCTGGCCAATGCGCTGGCGAGGACTCCCGGCCGCGAGTCCGAGGCGATCGACGAATTCCAAGTGGCTCTGCGCCTCAATTCGAAGATCGCGGACGCACATAGCAATCTGGCCACGATGCTGGCGAAAATCCCGGGTCGTCTGCCCGAGGCGATTGCCGAATACCAGGCGGCGTTGCGCCTCAAACCCGAATCGGCGGAGATTCACTACTACCTGGGGCTGGCGCTGGCGAGAACGCCGCCTCGCCTGCCCGAGGCGATCACGGAATTCCGGACTGCCCTGCGCCTCAAACCCGATTCAGCGGAGATTCATTACAATCTTGGGCTGGTGCTTGCGGAAACGCCCGCCTTGCCGGAAGCCATTGCTGAATACCGGGCGGCCCTGCAGCTCAGACCCGATTATATGGATGCGCACTACGGTCTAGGGCTTTTGCTGGCCAAGACGCCGGGCCGGCTGCCCGAGGCGATCGCTGAGTACCAGGCGGCGTTGCGGGTCCAGCCCGATGATCCGAAAACCCACAACGCGCTTGGCAATGCCTGGCTGGAGACGCCGGGCCGCCTGCCTGACGCGATTGCCGAATTCCAGACCGCGCTTCGGCTGCAACCGGATTTCGTCGAGGTGCACAACAATCTGGGCATGGCGCTGGCGCAGTTGCCGGGCCGGCTGCCCGAGGCGATCGCCGAATACCAGGCCGTCTTGCACGTCAGGCCAGATTTTGCCGAGGCGCACTTCAATCTGGGGAATGCGCTCGCTGGCACTCCTGGCCGGACGGCCGAGGCGATCGCCGAATACGAGGCGGCGATTCGGAGCAACTCCAATTACGTCCAGGCCCATTTCGGTCTCGGTCTTCTTTTGGCGACCCTCCCCGGACAAATATCCCGGGCAATTGCCGAATACGAAACGGTGGTTCGTGCCGCGCCAGATTTCGCCGAGGCGCATTACAATCTGGGGATCGCGCTGGCTGGGATTTCCGGCCGGTTGCCTGAGGCGATCGCCGAATACCAAGCCGCCTTGCGCGCCAGGCCGGATTTCGCCGAGGCACACAACAATCTGGCGGACGCCCTGGTGCAAACTCCCGGACGTTCCGAAGAGGCGATTGCCGAGTACGAGGCCGCAATCCGGGCCCAGCCCAGCTTCTTCCAGGCTCATTTCAACCTCGGGCTGCTCTTGGCGGGTGTCCCCGGACGGCGCTCCGAGGCGATCGGGCATTTTGCAGCCGTTCTTCAGACCAAGCCCGATTTCGAACCTGCGCGTACGATGATCGAGCGGCTGCGCGCGGCGCCGTGATGCAGGGCGGATTCATTCTCGGCAGCGCAAAGACACGTTCCTCCGCCGTAGGGGCGCAGTCTTGCCCGTTCGACAGGCTCAGGGTCCCGAGCGAAGTCGAGGGACTGCGCCCATTCCAGAGGGCGCGACAAGATCGCGCCCCTACAGGAGGGAATTGGACATTCCGTCCGAGAATGAATCCGCCCTGGTCCCGTGATGCCCCGCGACGCTTGACGAGCAGCGGTGTTTCGAGTCGGATGGCAATTTGAGCCGGATGTGAGCCGGCCGCAGTCATGTCCTCGTTGCAGCCTGGCAAAAACCCCGGATGTTGTTCTAGCCGACGCGCCTTTGCGGCTTGTGTTGCGGTCCTGCTTGCTTCGGTCCCGTGGCGCAGCCTGTCTGCGGATGTTTCCGCGCCCCCACCGCCGGTGGCGGCCCAATCGATCACCGACCTGGGCCAGTTGTGGTCCTTCTCGCCCGAGATGAAAGCGGTCGCGCACCCGCTGCGGATCGAAGGACGCGTGAGCTTGTTCGATTCGCGTTTCAATAATTTCTGGTTCGAGCAGAACGGGATCAGCACCTACCTCCATTTGTCGGCTTCACCCCCGGCACTGCGGTCCGGGCAGCGCGTGATCATTGAAGGAAGCCTTGTTCCCGACAAGGGATTGTCCGCGGATGCGGTGACAGTGCGGGTGCTCCGGGAATACGAGCCGGTCGTCCCGGTGGACACCAGGGACCGCATCCGCGACCATGACGCCTTTAACGACCGGATCGTGACGGCTGGCGGGTATGTCGACGAACAGCTGTTTGTCGACGTCGATCATGTTCGCCTCACGCTGATTGTCGAGAACCGGCCGGTGATCGGCTGGGTCAAACCGGATGATCCCCGGTCAGTACCGCGATGGCAGGGAAGCTTTGTCCGAGTGGTTGGCTTATATTCCGGACGCTTTGATCCGACCAAGACGGAGTCGACCATCGAGATTTGGATCAGCCGGCAGGAAGACGTCAAAGTCGTAGGATCGCCGGTGGGTTCCGCGGGTTTCGGGCTCCCGTTGACGCCGATCAGCGAGATTTACCGCAAGCCGTTGACAGAAGAAATCCGTGTTCGCGGCCGCATTCAAGATGAGGACCTTGGGTCGTCGATGGTGATCCGGGACGACACAGGTCAGGTAATCGTCCGTACGGTGCAGCGGCAGCGGTTTCTGTTGGGCGGGGAGGTGGACGCGGTGGGACGGGTCGCAGTTTCGGGCGCGCAATGGGTGCTCGAACCTGCGCTGTGTAAAGAGGTGCAGCCGCTGGTTGCGAGCGACCGGTCGCTTCCACGCAATCCAACCCGCATTGGCAATGTCGGGCAAGTCCGTGGTCTGAGCGCTGAAGAGGCCGCGCGCGGCCTTTCGGTGGCCATCACCGGCACGGTCACCTGGGCGCATCCTGGGGAGAACTACTTCTACCTTCAGGACATCAACGACGGTGTTCGGGTGAATATTCCACGAGGGGGGATGGATCTGCCCGCCCTGCTGAAATACCTCACGATCGAAGGTGTGACGGCGAGCGAAACCTTCAGTCCTGTCGTGGAAGTGAAGCGCTATATCGACCTCGGGGCCATGAGCCCGCCGCCGGCGACGCCCATGACTTTCGACCAGGCAATCATGGGCACGGAGAATGGGCAATGGGTCGAGATGCTCGGATTTCTGCGTGCCATGGAATCGAGCGGAGATGCGCGGAGCATTTTTGTGACGACACCCTCAGGCGAGTTCGTCGGTCGCATGAATTCCCCGGTTCCTTTCGTCGCCAACCCCGGTTCATTGATCCGGGTAAAGGGAGTCTGCAGCGTCACTGCGGGGACTGGCGGGCAGCCTCCGGTCGTGACGTTGCTGGTCCCCTTCCTGCACAATATCACCATCGACGAGGATGCTCCCGTCGACCCGTACGATCTGCCGCTGCGGACGATAAAAGAGTTGGGGCGGCTGAGCGTGGGGCAAAGTCTGATGCGCGTGCGCGTGTCCGGCGTGGTCCTCAAGGTGCTCCCGGGCCAGCTCGTTTACCTGCAGGATGAGCGTGCCGGCTTGTTGGTTTTTAACCGTGCGACCGGTCCGCTGGCTCCAGGCGATTCCATTGAAGCCGTCGGCATCCTTGGTCGGGAAGGTGTTCGCGCGGTGTTGCGTGAAGCCGTGTACCATAAGCTGGCCTCCGGCGCTGTGCCGGCGCCGCTGCGATTGTCCGATCCATCGCATCTGACGTCGGCGATTGATGGGCGATTGGTGAGTGTGCGCGGCACGTTGACGGATATCCTGAGCCAGCCACAGCACACCCAACTGATGCTTCAGAGCGGCAACACGCTGTTTGAAGTGGCGCTTGATCATTCGCCGGGCACGCCGGCACCGGGAGGACTTGCATTGGGCGCGGTTCTTGAGATCACCGGAATCTGCCAGGCGGTTTTCGATGATGCGCGCAAGTTGCGGGGCTTCCAGTTGCAGCTTCGTTCGTGGGATGATGTGGCGGTGGTTCATGGGCCCCGCCTCTGGACTGTCCAGCGCGCGCTTGTTGCCGCCGCCGTGCTTGGGATCGCGGTCCTGCTCGGAGTCGCATGGGTCGTTGCGTTGCGACGGCGAGTTCACCAGCAGACCGAACAGATTCGCACGCAGATGGAACGACAGGCGCGACTCGAAGCGGAAGTGCAGCGCGCGGTCCGGCTCGAATCGCTCGGCGTGCTCGCCGGCGGCATCGCGCACGATTTCAACAATCTTCTGACCGTCGTGATCGGCAATCTATCCCTGGCGATGTTCGATGCGAAAATCGCTGAATCGGCCGGAGGGCTTTTACGGGAAATTGAACGGGCCGCCTACCGGGCACGCGATCTCACGCAGCAACTCCTGACATTTGCGAGAGGAGGAAATCCTGTGCGCACCAATGTCGCGCTGCCCGAGATTGTCCGCGAAGCCGCCGGGTCAATGCTTCATGGATCCAGTGTGCGGTGCGAATACGAAATACCTCCCGGGCTCTGGAACGCCGATGTGGACAAGGATCAGATCACCCAGACTATCCAGAATCTGACGATCAACGCCGTCGAGGCGATGCCGAATGGCGGGGTGATCCGGATTTCGCTGGCCAACGAGGAGGTCGCGGCGGGAGCCCATTCTTCGCTGGCAGCCGGGCGCTATGTCAGGATGGCGATCGCCGACACCGGCAAGGGTATCAAACCTGAGATCTTGTCGCGCGTGTTTGATCCGTATTTCTCGACCAAGGAGGTTGGGGGCGGACTTGGCCTGGCCACCGTCTATTCGATCGTCAAGCGGCACGGCGGCTGGATTGAAGTGGAGTCGACTCAGGGGCACGGGGCGATCTTCACCTTGTGGCTCCCGGCCAGCAACGCTGCCGTCCAGATGCTGCCTCCACCGGTTCCCACTGCGGCTCCTGCGGTCCTGTCAATGCGGACGGCGCGGGTATTGTTGATGGACGACGAGGATGGCGTGCGACGCCTCGGCGAGACTCTGCTGCTGCGGATGGGATTGAAGCCTGTGACCGTGAGCGACGGCGCCGCCGCCGTGGAAGTGTTCATCGCCGCGCGGAAAGCCGGGCAGCCATTTGGCCTGGTCATCCTGGATCTGACCATCCCCGGCGGGATGGGGGGACGTGAGGCCATGGAGCGTATCCGGGAATTGGATCCTCAAGTGCCGGCCATTGTGTCGAGCGGTTACTCTAATGACCCCGTGCTCGCCGACTTTGGCCGCTACGGCTTCCAGGCTGTCGTTCCCAAGCCGTATGAGGTCAGCCAGCTTGGTGAAACGGTCAAGCGCTTGCTGGCACAGCGGCAATAGGAGCGCGCCGGAAGGAACGGACGGCCCGGCGGTCCGTCCCTACCGTGGATGCGTGAACCGGACGGGTAGGGCGCGACCGCTGGGCGCGCCGATCTGCTGGCCGGACGGGTAGGGCGCGACCGCTGGGCGCGCCGATCTGCTGGCCGGACGGGTAGGGCGCGACCGCTGGGCGCGCCGATC
>Ga0182027_10004407_pt1 | contig 21814 bp, 13 predicted proteins | sample 712E1DmetaG_FD_121300 | JGI IMG/M metagenome (GOLD analysis project Ga0182027, IMG submission 121300) | Permafrost microbial communities from Stordalen Mire, Sweden - 712E1D metaG (Illumina Assembly) | ecosystem: Environmental > Terrestrial > Soil > Wetlands > Permafrost | place: Sweden... | reverse complement strand
GGGGTTAGTATAGCAGCGAAACTCATCATTCGTGCTGTTTCGTGTGGCGGCCACCAACCGGATATACACCCAATCCTTTGATCCTTCCTGCAGAATGGGGTGCAGGTCGACGGGAACCAGTCCATCGCTGGCCAGAGCCTTGGCAGCAGGCACCGGCACATCCACGGGCGGCAACTCACCCGCGCGCGTCCCCACAATCAAACGGATGGATTGCAGGGGACCAAACTCATCGCTGCTCACCCAGCGCAGTTGCAAAGGAGGCAGCGACTTCAGGGGTGAGGAAATATCCTGCCCGATGCCAACATCGTCAGGGTCGTCGAGCGAGCCGTTGGCGTTGCGATCGAAACCGGCAATCAGAATCGGACCGTTGCTCCCCACCGTGCGGCCATCACGCAGCGCGCGCAAAATGTTCTCACCCCGCGGCCCCATTCCCGCCGGCGCATAAACCAGGGTGGAAATCCGGCCCAGCGCGTTGTCCTCGGCATAGCCATTTATGCTGCGCGACGGCTTGCCCAGGAAGTCGGTGACGTCCATGCTGGCTTCAAAATTCAGGTCACCATGGGCGTCGGAACCGGCGGCGAGAAAGGTCTTGAAGAGCGGGGCATCGACACCGTCACTCCGCGGCTGGAGCCCACGCTGAAGCAGCGGTTGCCATCCTTCCTTGATGCCATTTTCGAGGCGCGCGTACTGGTCAGCGGCGGGATCGGGTTGGAAGCAGGCGCCAGCGTCATCGTGCGGGCGAATGCAAAACGGATCGCGCATGTCGTCTGCGGTGGACATGGTGGCGCGGTTCCACGGTTCCAGTCCAACTAAGCTTGCCTGCAGTTGGAGGCCGTTAGGCGCCATGAAATCAGACACAATGTCCCATGTTCCTCCCCGCATGACCGGGCTGATGGGGTCAAACGGGTGGGCGGCGTAGGCAAATCCCCCTGCGGCGGAAATCCGCGACAAAACGTCCTTGAGAGGCATGGCTGCATACGATGGTGATCCATCACCGGTAATTATAACGGGGTTTGAAGGGTCTTTAGGGTCTGGTAGACCTTTGTCAGGGTCATCGGGGGATGGCGCCGCGATCATATGGACGGTGGTCAAAACCGCGTCCTTTCCGGAAGCGGTAGTGACCTCCTCACCCCGAATCAGCATCAACCTCCCATCGCGGAAATTCTTGACGTCGTCCAATTCCGCTTTATAGCGGTCAGAAGAAAGATCAGTGGAGTGATCGGTTAAAAGCAGCCAATCCAACCCTGCCTGGATTGCCGCTTGCTTGGTGACGTCGAGTGGATACCCACGCTCCGCGGGATTGTCGGTGTAGCCGCTGTGGTAATGGACATCTCCCCGATACCAATTGGCGATTTGCGGAAGGGGCGCGGCGTTCATCTTCACGCGAAGATAGAAATTCTGGTCCGGCCAATCCGCGGCGCGAATGGAAACCCAGATATCCACTAAGGCAAAGGGTCCACCCAGGAAGTGGCTGGCGAGAAAAGCCTGAATTGCCTCGCGTGAAATCTCCAGAGTTTTCTTGTACCGGTCTTGTATCACCAGGGGTTGCCCCCCCGTGCGCGGGTCGAAGGAGAAGTCTTTGCTCGCGCCCAGGAGTAAGGGGTCCGTGGTGAACTGGTGGCGGGGACCAGAGGGTTTCACGTAAACGTTTACACCCTGGAATTTCAGTGGGCCACGACTGACATAGTTGGCGACGCCGGACCCCGTGGTGTGGGCTTCCTGCTCGACACCGTTAATGATCTCCACGAAGATGGGGAGGTACCCGTCACTGGAATTTCGCAACGAGCGCGGGGCATCAGCGCGGAAGAACACCCCCGTCTTCGAAAGCCTCTCCTTCAACTGGTCCACCAGGCTATCCTGGGGCTGGCAAAAAGCAGGCGGGGCCGCGGAAAGACACGCCGCCGCCATCATGACGCCAAGGAGAGCATAAAATTGCCGGGTGTTAGATCTCATGGGATTAGTTTACGCGCGACCTGAATGGGAATTCCCTGGTTCGTCGAGGCCGCCAGCGCCACGACCTTTCCGTCGGCATTCAGCAAGGGCGCGCCGGATTCACCGGGGTCCAACTCATGTCCCATCTTCACCATGCTTCCCAGCGGGGACACCTGCACGCTGAGAAGGCGCGGGGCGGACTGCGGCTGGCTGATGACCACGGGATAACTGCACAAGACCAGCTTGGAGTCGGCGGCGAGGCTGGCCGACGGGTCAGAAAAAGACAGGGGTTGAAAGCCCGTCCCCGTAAGTTGCAAAAGGGCCAAGTCTGACAAACCTTCGGCGTGAAGGTGCAGCGTCGCCTTCTGCTCGGAGTCCGGGTCCTGGTAATCCTGTTGAACCATTTCATCGGGCGGCATCTGCAGCACCTTCAAGGATTGCTTCTCCGTGCTGAGAGCGGTGGCATAATCAGGCTGACCGTCCGCTGCCGACACCTGCGCACCCGCGGGCCAGGCATAGGTTTTCACGCTGCCCTTATCCAGCTCCAGGTGCTGGTGTTCGATCAGAAAATCCACTTGCGGGTCAAACTTCCAGGGAGCGATCACGCGTTTGGTGGTCAGCAGTTTTCCATCCGCGCTCACCAGAAAGCCCGTCCCGGATTGGGAAAACTGCTCCGACGCTTTGGAATTCGGATCGCGCACAGTGTATTGCGTATACAACAGGTAGAGAGCGGATTTGGCCTTTCCTCCCAAGGTTTCGTCAATGTGCAATTTCGCCAAGTGCTCCTTGGCCATATTGACAGCCGCCGCAGAAGTCGGGTTGGCGAGATTGTCCAGAATCATATCGGCTGTCACCCGCCGGAGCGGGTTGCCCTGGAAGAAATTGATCGCGACCTGTTCGTTCAAGGACACCGGGATCACGACCTGTTTGGCGCGCAACGCCAATTTTTCCAACGAATTCAGCTTAACTTCAATGAAGCTCTGGCCGGTGATCAGAATCTTGTCCTTGTCCACCAAGTCGCGGACGGGCTGCATGGAATCAAGGTCGGCGAAAATGATGGCGCATGTGAGGGGCGCGGGAAGGTCGACGGCTTCTTTCGTGGAAAGCTTGAACTCCTGATCAAGGGTATCAATGTGGACCGGAATGCCGTTTACCTGCACATCCTGAAAATACATGCGCTCCACCGTAGCGGCGCGATCGACGGGCTTAATTGAGACGGAAAGGCCCAGCAGCAGCCGGTCAAAGTTAATATCCCGGAATGAAAGACTCTTGTAGATACCGGGATTGGGCGCCGGCTGACCTCCCTTGGTGGGAAGTTGATAAATCTTGGCGCCGCGAATCGCTTCCGGCATTTGGCCCGTGGGTTCGGCTTGTTGAGCGATGACGGGCGCGGAAAGGGTAAACAGCATTAAGACGACGAGCGTAAGAAATCCAGGACGCAAGAGATGGGTTGAAGGTGAGAACATTTTGTGTAGACTCCCGGCTCAATCCGGCGCCGGCGCGGCTAACCGGGGAACCGCGCAGTTTCATCCCGGGGAAACAGGATTTTGCCAGTGAACCTCGTGGAGTTCCACGGGCGTCTCCTTGCCTTTGACACGGATGGGCTCCAGTCGTTGCGCCGGTATGCTGCCGTTCAGTTGCAAGAAGGTGGATTCGGAAACGAGGATCTGCCCTCCGGCGGCATTCGAGCAAAGTCGGGAGGCCAGGTTGACCGCGTCGCCGATGACCGTATAATCCATGCGCTTGGACGAACCGATGTTTCCCGCCGTGACCGGGCCGGTATTCAGTCCCACGCCCATCCGCAGCGGGGCCTGGCCGCGGCTTTCCCATTCGCGGTTGAGCGCCACCAGGGCGCGCTGCATTTCCATGGCGGTCTTGGTGGCGCGCAGAGCATCATCGGGTTTGGGCCATGGCGCTCCGTATACCGCCATGATTCCATCGCCAAGGTACTTATCGAGCGTCCCTCCACTTTCAGAAATGAGGTCCGTCATCTCCGAGAAGTATTCGTTCAGCAATTCCACCACGGCATGAGGTTCCATGTGCTCGGACATGCGGGTGAAACCGCGAATGTCCGAAAACAGAATGGTAACGGTTTGGTTTTCCCCTCCCAGGTGAATCTCGTTGGGGTTGGCAATAATGATTTCCACCACGGAAGGGGGGAGAAAACGCTCGAACGCCTGGCGTTCCATCGCGCGGCGGGCCAGCTCCTCATGCGAACTCGCATTGTCAAAGCTGATGGCCGCCTCGGCGGCGATCACGGAAAAAATTCCCAGCTCTTCCTGGGAGAAAGCATAGGGCTTGCTTAAACAATCCACGTAAAAGATGCCAAAAACGCGGTCTTTATAAATCAAGGGCGCGCACATGGCAGACCGGATGCCGGACATGCGCAGGCTCTGGCTGGAGGAAAAGCGTTCGTCGGTGCCGACATCATAGATCAGCAGCGGCACGCGGTCATTCAAGAGCTTTTCCGTCACCATGGTGGAAAGCGCAACGCCGCGCGCATCGGCTTTGCGGGTTTCGTCTTTGTAAAGGAGAACGGCGGGCTTGAAGCCCTTCTTTTCGTCGTGAAGCATGACAAAACCCCGCTCCACGTTGTCCATTTGAAACACCAGTTCCATAACCCGGCGCATGATTTCGTCAGGCATGAGGACGGAGGAGAGGGTCTTGCCAACCGCCAGGAGCAACTTCAGAAGGTTGTTTTCCTTCTCCAGAGCCTTCACCCGTTCCTCCATCGGCACCGGGGCTAAGGGCACCGTGGGCGGACTGAGGCGCAGGGCGGTGCTGATGTCATCCGCATGAACCAGCTCGTTTACATCCGTTACCGTGCCGCTGGCGGCCTGAACGTGCAAGGCACCCGGGCGCGCCGTCTCATACTTCAGCTCATACATGCCAATGGCGACGCGGTCCTGATCCTTAAGCCCGTGTTCCTGGATTTGCACATTGTTGACGAAGGTCCCGTTCATGCTCCCCAGATCGTTCAGCAACGTGATGTCGCCGGGAAGCACAGTGATCCGTACATGATGGCGGGACACACTGGCGTGGCGCAGCACCAGATCGTTTGAATCCGCCCGTCCCACGCTGATCGTGGGATTGGTAATCTCGAAGATCTGCGTCCGCGCAGAAGGATCAGTTATGACGAATCGAGCCATGAAGAGAGTCTCGTTTACTCGGCGCGCACAACATCGGAAAATTCCGGTTTTACCCCGGGATTCATGGTTACAATCCGGGCGCGCGCGTTGCCGGTGTCGACGACCTGGGTGACCTCAATCATTCCCACCCGGGCATTGGGGTCGGTGGCCTTGTACACCGCCAGGCGGGATCCCTGCTGGATGCCTTGCCCGGAGCCCATGTCAATCATCACATTGGCGCCATCGACGGCCGTGATGTAGCCTTGCGACGGCTGGCGTGACGGCATGGGCGTGGCGGGACGCGTCACCGCGCCCACCTCCGCCGGAGCCCCGGGCTGTATTACGGGCTGGCCGGTCAGCTTGCTGACGGCATTGTCGGTTTGGGCGCGCAAGTCCGCAATCGCCGTCTTCAGCTTGGTGAAGCCATCCTCATCGCCAAGGCGCACGGACCCGAGCATTTCGTCCAGGTCCTGGAGCTGGCGCTTTTGCTGAATGTATGCCGCCTGGAGTTGTGCCTGGTTCTGCTTTAGTTCCGCGATCTGCCCGTTCAGCGCCGCCACTTGATTGCCCAGGGCCTGCATCTGGTCGAGCACGGCCTTGAACTGTTCGTCGAGGTACTTCTGTTCATCCTCTTTGAATTTCGGCCACGCGCTGGGCGTCACACACAACAGCAAGAAGATGGCAAGAATGATTCGTCGCGTCATCATCAAACCTCCGGTGCGTTTCTGGGTGCCGGGCAAGAAACATCGGCGTTATTGGTTGGTGAGATTAACATTAACTGTGGTTGTCTCGTTATCGGAGACGGCAACTTGCCGCTGTTTGGGCGGATACCCGGACAGCGATATAACCAGTGTATGCGTCCCCACGGACAATCGAAAAGACGTCGGGGTCTGGCCACCGACGACTGCTCCATCCGCCATCACCGTGGCCCCGATCGGAATGGTGCGTACTTCCACAATCCCGTTGTTCACGACCGTGCCAAATTTCAGCCTCAGGGCTATGACTTGCCCGCTTCTGAGCGTAAACATCTTCTGATACGGTGCGCCCCCGGGTGGAGTGGCCGTGCAGGTGTGACTCCCCGCAGCCAGAGTCGCGTGGGCGGGGCTGGGTCCATAGGATCTTCCGTCAATGGCCACCTCCACTCCGGCCGGCGTCGTAATGACGTCAACTTCCCCGCTGGGGGCGGAAAGGTTGGCCACCACATTTCTTGTCTGCCCGCTTTCAATCATCACGCTCTGCTGGAAATCGTCGTAACCGTCCATGGAAACCACAATGTTATGTGCTCCCGTGGAAAGGTCGGGGATGGTATAGGGCGTCCGCCAGCTTCGATCGGATCGCCCATCGACGGAGATTCTCGCCCCCGTCACGTTCGCGCTCACATTCAGTTGCCCCACCTTCCCCGACGCGGCGCGGGCGGGATGCTCGCGATTGGATGTGGCCGCACCGCTGGTCGTGGTAGGCTCGGTGGGAGCCCCTGCGGGCGTCATCGTCGCGGGCGCTGCCGGCTGCGTGGAGGGAGTTGCAGGCAACTGCGGATTCGGCGCGGGAGTTACGTTTGCCACCGAGGTAGTCACCACCGGTGTGACCGTCTGGGTTCGTGGCCGCAGGAAGATGAAGTAGCTCACCCCAGCCATAACCGCCACCAGCATGAGCGCGCCCAGAACCCAGGCAATCTGCGGGATTGATTGCTGCCGGGGCATGTGCGGCGGAATCACATGGATATTCAGTGCGCTTGCGATCGGTGCCTCATCGACGGCGGTCGGAGCGGCTTGTGGAGGCAAGGCTGACGCTTGCGGCGGAACGGGTTCGGCGGCTTCCACCGAAGCCGGACCGGCTTTCATCATCACCGTGCCCTGGCCGGTCACGGCGCTGCCCAGGTTCTTATAGTTCCTGAGATCTTCCGCCAATTCGCGGCAAGTCTGATAGCGTTCATCGGCATTCTTGGCGAGCGCTTTGGAGATGACATAGCTCAAGCCCGAATGGATCGACGCGTCTAATTCGCGCGGCGGAATGGGATTCTCATTGATGATCTTATAGATCACCGTGGTAATGTTCTGGCCCCCGAAAGGCTTTTCACCGGTCACCAGCTCATAGAGGATTACGCCCAATGAAAAAATATCGGACCGGCCATCGATTTGGCGTCCTTTAACCTGCTCCGGCGACATGTAATTCGGCGTCCCCAGAATCTGGCCGGCTTGCGTCATGCCCATGGCCATCATCTTGGCGATGCCAAAGTCGGTAACCTTCACCAGGCCGTTTTGCAAAATCATGATATTCGCGGGCTTGATATCGCGATGCACAATCTTATTTCGGTGAGCATGATCGAGGGCGCTGCAAACCTGGTCATAAATGGGCAGGATCGTTTCGATGGGAAGGATGGTCTGTTCCTGCACAATTTTTTCGAGGGATTTTCCCTCCAGAAACTCCATGGCAAGGTAAAGGATGCCATTGTCTTCCCCGAAATCGTAGACCGTGATGATGTTGGGGTGAGCAAGGATTCCGGCTGCCATCGCTTCCCGCTGGAAGCGCGCCTTATACTCCTCAAACTCCTGGGGTGAGAGGCCCTCGGGAAGCATCACCTTGATGGCCACCGTGCGGCCAATGACGGGGTCAAATCCCTGATACACGACCCCCATGGACCCGCGGCCCAGTTCACCGACAATCTGATATCGCCCAGTTTTCGTCAGCGCTTCGGCCATATAGCCTCGCTTTCACATTTCCCGTTGGCATCCGCCCGGCGACGGAGACCGCACCACACGTCACTTGCTCTTACCACCACGCATGTAAAATCGCGATGCATTTGATGAGCAGGTTTGGTCTCGTAGCGCTGAGCTTTAGCTCCGTACCTGCCGGCCTCCCGATCAAATCGGGACAACTTCCGGTCGGCGCTACAAGTACCAATACCTCCGGCGCACTACCCTGGCACTCAGTTGCGTAACAGGCTTCAGAAACAAAGCCTTATCAGCAAGGGTAGGGTAACTCAAGAGTTGACGCAAGTCAACGCTTCTCCCTTCGTCTCAGACCCGGCAAAACCGCTCCCAATCGTAAATCTAATGGCAATATCGCTTCGGTAAATTCGGAGGCCGAATACGGAGATCGCCCCATCGTCAGGGCGACCCTTGTGGGCGCCACAGGCAGGCACAAGGGTACCCCTACTTCTTGCGCCAGACGTAGCACGGCCATCCTGCCCGTGCCGGGTCACGGCCAGGATGGCCGTGCTGCGAAAGCGTTGCCTTCGTGGGAATACGCACGGGCGCAAGTTCCGGCTTGCGTTGTATCTCCTTCGGATGTTTTAATTGCTTTATTCGATGGGGCAGGCACTGAAGGTCATGGTGCTCTTCCCCGTCGGTGTCCAGACAAAATACTTTGAGGTGGAGCGTGAGAAACCGAGCCCCGAGCACTCCCTGCGCATCTCCGGTAGCATCCCAATTCCCCTCGTGGGTGCGACCCCGCTATCAAACATCATTTGTAGGTATCATTCTTGCTCTCGTCAGCTTGGCGATCATCTTCGGCGTTTCCGGACGGAGCTATTTGCTGGCCGATACCCAAATCACGCTGCTAAGTGGGGCAAAACTTTACGTCCGCCTGGAGGCCCCCGTGAGCACCACCACTTCCCACCTCCATCAAGCCGTGGCGGCACGTGTGGTGCGGGATATTATCGGCAGGCAGGGGGTTCTGGTTCCGGTGGGAGCGGAAGTGAGCGGGCGAATTGAAAAGCTGATTCCCGCTGCCGATTCCGCGGACCACGCACGCCTGTTGATCAGGTTCAAGCAATTGGTGATCCCTCATCATCCCGCGATTGACTTGACCGCGCACGTGACGGAAGTGGAGAACGCGCGGGAAACCGTCCTGCAAGATGGGACCGTTCAAGGCATCCTTGAAAAGGATGCGGCGGCGGGACGCATGGACGGCATGCTGGATAAGCTGGGATCGGCGGGCAACGAAATGGAGAAGATGTCAGGCAAGACCTTCGGCAAGGTTGATACCTCCATAAATCTTCCGGCGGGCGCGGACATGACTTTGGTTTTGGATCAACCGCTTACGGTGGATTCCGTTTTGCCCCCGACAGCGGCGACCGAGATTTCCCCGGCTTTGGCGCAAGCGGTGCAAAACCTTCTTGCCGGCGCGCCCCAGCGCGTCCAAAGTAAAACGAAAAAGCCCGGGGACCCGCTCAATCTGATCGTCGTGGGAAATTCCGATCAGATTCTCAACGCCTTCAAGCAAGCCGGTTGGGCGCCGGCAAAGAAATTACGCCCCGGTTCGGCGGTGGGAACGGTCCGCGCCATGGCTAGTGACAACGGCTACGGAGAAGCTCCCGTCTCCCAACTCTACCTTTTCGGGCGCGCCGAGGACCTGGCCTTCGAGAAGATGCTGAACACTTTTCTGAAACGGCATCACCTGCGCCTGTGGCGCACTCTCATCTCTAATGCCGATGGCCGCGAAATCTGGCTGGGTGCGTCAACCCACGATATTGGTCTGGATGTGCACCTCGGCGTGGTCTCCCATGCCGTCGACCCTGACCTGGATGCGGAACGCGCCAAAGTTGGCGCTGACCTGATTGCCGGCGGATTGGTCGCTGCCGAACGGCTGGTGTCGCGCCCCAATCCTCTTTCGGAAGGCAAGACCGCAACGGGAGGAACTTGGCATACTGACGGGCAATTGCTGGTGATTGAACTGAAAACTTCCACGGCAATGTGAAGCACCGGCAGAGGCATTTTGGATTGACGCCCTTCCGAGGGTCGATGTATGTTCCCTGGGGAGGGACCAACTCTCTTTCCGCCCCAGATTCGGGAATGGATCGTGAGGTCAACCATGGCTTCGGCGCCTGCTACACCCACCGCGACTGCTCCGCGCGTCACCGGCAAGATCATCGATACGATGGTAAAGGTATCCGTGGATGCCACCCGCCCATTGCCTCTGGCGTGCGCGCTGTATGCCGTGGAAAATTCCGAGGGCGTGTGGCTCGGCGCCTATTACGGAGCGAACCGCAGCGTCTTCGACTACCTCCCCCAAAAAGAGGCGGAAATCGACGAAGCCAGGCTGGGCATCGCTTTTCTTCACAAGGTCTTCATCCCCAAAGACCAGTATCAGCCCGCCGACTGGGAGAAATTCAAGAAAGAACAATTCATGGTTTACGGCGCGCAATAGGTAATCTCCGCCTTTTTGCCGTCACAGTTTCCGGATTGCACTTTCCTCTTGCGCCGGAATTTTCTGCTATACTGTGCCCAAGGCCCCGTTTTCATGAAAATTGATGGGTAGTCCAAGCGTTGCAGTTGAATGGCAGATTTACGGAAATCTCTGGCCCCGGGTGGAGGCATGATTGCTCCCCGGCCAGTCAAAATGCGGAGGAAACCGTCTATGTGTTATGCGAAAAGGGCTGTGATGATGTTGGTAGTGGCGCTGGCTTTGACCGGCGGACTGTGGGCGCAACGCCCTGGCCACGGCGGGGGCATGGGCATGATGGGCTCTTTGCCCAAGATGCCCGGCATGACCAGCGCGGTGGTCGGCTCGGGCGCCGAGTATCTGATGACCACAAAAGGCAAAGATATGGACGTTGCCTGGGCGATCGTTGGCAAAGAGGATGTAAACGGCGATCCCGGGATCTGGATCGAGACACGAATGCAAATGGCAGAACTGGGTGGGGAGATGGTCACGAAGATGCTGATAGTCAACACAGGCCCCGAAGCCGGCATCAAGCGCATGATCATGCAGCAGCCCGGACAACCCCCCATGGAAATGACCGGCATGATGATGGGAATGATGAAGAGTGCTCAACCCAAGCCCACTGCTACCGGTGAGAAGCCAGACTTCGGCGAATTGGTAGGCACCGAAACCGTCACCGTCCCCGCCGGAAGCTTCGTGTGTGAACACTATCGCAAGCAGGAGAAGAGCGGGACCATCGACTACTGGGTTTCAACCCAGATTACCCCGTACGGTATGGCGAAGATGACCGGACCTGACATGACGATGGTTTTGAAGAAAGTCCTGAGCAACGAAAGCTCCCACATCAAGGGCGAACCGCAGAAGATGCAGATGCCGGAAATGCCACACTTCTAGGTTGCACCCTCATCTTACGATTGGCACGCGGGCCGGGGTTTCCGGCCCGCGCCGCCCTAACCCACGATTTCTCACGACAAAAGGGTGGCCTGCTGAGAGGCACGGCGATTTACTGTGTAGACTTGAACTTCAGCTTGGCGCTGATCGCCTGAATCTCTTCGAGCGAAACGGTATTTTCCAAGGCGGCGATCTGCACGGCGATATTCCCTGCCGCCGTGGATTCGCTCGGCCCGCGCACCACCTCGACCCCCGTCAACAGTTCCGTCAATCGATTCAGCGCCTCGTTCTTTACGCCGCCACCCACAATGCAGATGCGCTTGATGGATTTACCGGAGAGCCTTCCCAGTTCGCCCACCACCGCGGCGTAACGCCGGGCGAGACTGCGGAAGATGATGGCGGCCAGTTCCGGCGGACGCCGCTCCTCCGCGAAGCCCGCAGCGCGCAAACCGGCGTTGATGCGCTCCACCATGTTGCCGGGAGCGAGATAAGTGGTTTCATCCGCGTGGAAGTGGGGCCCCTCGGGGGGAGTTTCCATACACTGCGCGGCCAAATCCGCCGCCGTCAGGTTTTGACCCTGGCTGTTCCATTCGCGCAAACATTCCTGCAAGAGCCAAAGACCGATGACGTTCTGGAGGAACCGGATGCTGCCCGCCACGCCGCCTTCATTGGTGAAATTCCTCCGCTGGTCCCCACGAACCACGGGATTGAGGAGCACGGTACCCACCAGTGACCATGTCCCCGAGCTAATGAAAACCAGACCATCGTGCGGAAATGGAATGCCGGCCACCGCCGATCCCGTGTCGTGACATGCCGGGGCTATCACCTGCGTATTTTCCAAACCTGCTTCCTGGCTGACTTCCGGAAGCAGTTTTCCCAAAACCGTACCGGCCTGCACGATGGGTGGGAATTTCTCGATGCTCAGCCCGACCGCGGAGGTGAGTTCCTGGGACCAGGCCCTCGCGCGCACGTCCAGCAACTGCGTGGTGCTGGCTTCCGTGTACTCCTCCGCCGCCACACCCGTCAGCCGGTACTGAAAGTATTCCGGGAGGGTCAACCAGCAGGCCGCCCGCTCCCACTCTTCCGGGAATTCCTCCTTGTGCGCCGTCAACTGGTAAATGGTGTTGAAAGGGAGGAATTGAATTCCGGTGATTTCGTAGATTCGCTCCTGGGAAATCTTGGAAAAAACCTTTGCCATGGCGGGGACGTTGCGGGAATCGCGATAGCAAAAGGTATGGCCAATGCGATTGCCGGCGGCGGCGAGCAAGGCGTAGTCCACTCCCCAACCATCCACACCCACGCTGTCGATGTGGCCCCCCGTTTTGGCCGCCGCTTTCAGCAGGCCCCTCAGGATTTCCCCCCATAAACGCTCCATGTCCCATACCAGGTGGTTATCCACCTCCTGAGGAGCGTTGGGAAAACGATGGACCTCCTCCAGAGTTCCTTCCCTGCCATTCCAACGGCAGAGCACCAAGCGCCCGCTTTCAGCGCCAAAATCAACCGCCAACACATTTCGAGCAATGTTCATCGCAGAAACGCCTCCACCGCCGCCATCCTTGCACTCACATGATTATTCTTCTTCGGAAGGGAGTAGGTGCAAGGCGGAGAGACGTGCCGGGCTTCTCTCCGCCTTGATTTAAAGCACTTTCATTTTGCTGGTTCAGTAAACCCGTGTTGAACCGTTCTGATCCGTGCAAATCCATACTGATCCGTGGCCCATACTGGCCGTGGGTCTTCAAGCGTAACTGGCCACCGCCCCTTTGTTCTTCGCCCCGCGCTCCTTCTCCGCCCGCGCGGAGTAGCCAGAGGCGCGGAAGGCTTGCAGCGGATCTTCCGCCACTCCCTTGCTCTTCCGCCATTCCTTAATGGCCGGGCGCACATCGCTGGCAAAAGCCGCCTTCAGGCACTCTTCGGCGTCGATCAATTCACCCTTCTTCTGGTGATGAGTCAGCTTCTCGTGATCCACCAACACGGCTTTAGAGTAAAGTTCCTGCGCTGTGATGGCGGTTTGGATCATTTCCTCGGTCTTGTCCTTCAGGTTGTGGCTCTGGTCGATCATGTAGGCGATGTCGGCGCGCTTGCCGGTCTCCCATTCATAACCGACCACTTCGTTGAAAATGCGGAAAACCTGATAAGGATCGATGCAACCGAGCGTCAAGTCGTCATCGGCGTAACGGCGATCGTTGAAGTGGAAACCACCCAGCATGTCCTCGCTCAGCAGCCACGCTACGATCTGTTCGATATTCTGAGCCTGGTAATGGTGCCCCGTATCCACCAGTACCTTCGCCTGGGGGCCGGCGTGGCGCGAGAGGATCAGGGCCATACCCCAATCGCCCAAGTCCGTATGGTAGAAATACGGCTCGAAGGGCTTGTATTCCACCAGCATCCGCTGCTGAGGGGAAAGGTGCGCATGGGTCTCTTTCAGGCCCTCGGCAAACCATTGCTTGCGATGGCGAATGGAAGCGGTGCCCGGATAGCTCGAACCATCCGCGAACCAGAGCGAGAGGTCCCGGCTGCCCGTCTGCTTGCCGATTTCGATACTTTCCAGAATGTGATTGAGCGCGGCCTTGCGAATTTCCGGATCGGGATTGCCCAGCGACCCATTCTTGTAAATCTGATCTTGGAAAACATTGGGGTTGATCGCTCCGAGGCGAACGCCCGCCTTCGCCGCCGAGGCCATCACCGCCGGCGTGCTCTTGAGGCCCTCAGGGAAATCCCAAAGGACGTGCGTCGCCACACTGGGACAGCAACCCGTGTAATGATGCACCTGCCCCGCATCGGCCAGCTTCTCTTCCGTGGTTGTGGCCGCAGAGGCCTGGATGAATTTTCCAAAACGCGTGCCGGTGTTGGAGAACCCCCAGGACGGGAGTTCGATTACAAACTTGTCTAGTGCCTTATGAATCCGTTCCGTCTGAACTGAAGTTGTCATGTACACCTCCCAAGGTCTAGAGAGTCTATTCCGTGGCTTACCCATCGTCAAGATAAGTTCTTCACAAGCGTGGCCTTCGTGGAAGGATCGGCGCGTCAAGGCTGTCTTAGGGTTGTCCCCTTATTGCGCCCCTTTTATCACCAAAGGGGACTTGGGTCATCTCGATGTACCGGTCATGTACCAGGGAGGGACACGCAATATTGGAATCACCCCGTTCGTCCGGCGGCCTGGAGGAGCATATGACCTCACCTCGGCTCCAAAATATTTTCCTCGCCCCCTCGGAGGCTGTCTCGGAACTGGCAAAACCCCGGTTTCTAGAATTAATAATCAATAACTTACACTGTGCGAAAGTATAAATTGCCTAGTTTTGAGACAGCCTCCTTGGGGGAAAGGGTTGTAAGTTCAAATCACCGCGTCCCCTACCCTCCGAGCTTTTTGTTAAAAAAGCGGGCCATGATGTCCAGGGCTTCCTCTGCCTGGCCAATGCGGAACCTGTCCATTGCCGCGCCGCACCTCAAGGAGTCCCGTTGGGCGGGGATTAGGCCGTGATGAGACGCCTGCGTTTCTCCGTCCACCCGGCTTCATCGCTCAGACCCGCTTGGTTGGGGCGCCATGGCTGTGACGGGATGAACTGCGCGAAGGTTTGGCCTTTCTCCTCTTCCAAGCATGAGGAACTTGCGGTCTCAGGCGTCGCGGCGCTGCTTGACGTCGATGTGCAGGCGTTTGATCTTCTGGTTGAGGGTGGAGAGGGGGATTTTGAAGCGCTCGGCGGCATCGGTCTGGCTCCAGTTGGTGCGTCCGAGCATATCGAGGATGATGCGGCGTTCACAACTTTCCATGATTTCAAACAGCGAGCGCCCATCGAAGTTTTCTGCCGCAAAAGTTCCCGTCTCGCTCGCACCGTTCTGGAAGAGTTGTTCGGGTAGGAGGTCAATCCCCAGCGAGGGGCCGGAGGCCAGCACCACAGCACGTTCGACACAGTTTTCCAGCTCGCGGACGTTTCCCGGCCAGGAGTAATCCATCATCACCTTCAGGGCTTCGGGTGTGAACGTCAGACCATCGCGGCCATTTTCAGTGGAAAATTTCCGCAAGAAATGCTCGGCCAACTGGGGAACGTCTTCTTTGCGGTCTCGCAACGGCGGCAGGGTGAGGGTGATGACGTTCAAGCGGTAAAACAGGTCTTCGCGGAACTTGCCCTCCACCACCATTTTGCGCAAGTCGGAGTTGGTGGCAGCGAGGATGCGCACGTCCACCTTGATGTTTTCCGTGCCGCCCAGGCGCATGAACTCGCGCTCCTGAATCACGCGCAGCAATTTGGTTTGAGTTTCCACGCCCACGGTTCCGATTTCATCAAAGAAGATGGTGCCCTGGTTGGCGACCTCGAAAAGTCCGCGCTTGGTGGCGATGGCGGAAGTGAAGGCGCCTTTGACGTGTCCGAAGAGTGTGCTCTCCAGCAAATCGACGGGCATGGATCCGGTATTGACGGGAACAAAGGGCCGATCGGCGCGCGGGCTGGTGGCATGGATGGTCTTGGCCACCAGTTCCTTTCCCGTCCCGCTTTCCCCGGTAATCAACACCGTGGCGCGGCTGGCAGCAACCTGGGTGATCAGGTCCATCACCTTGTGCATCTTTTCGCTCTTGCCGACCACATTGGGCAGGTCATAGCGTTTAAGGGCGCGGCGGAGCTGGATGTTCTCAAGCTGAAGGCGCGATTTATCGACCGTGTTGCGGATCTCCAGCAGGAGCTTGTCATTGTCCCAGGGCTTGGTGACGTAGCTGTCCGCGCCCTGCTTGGAAGCCTGAAATGCCATCTGCGTGGACGCATAGGCAGTGATCATGATGACGCCGAGTTCGGGGCTTTCCCGCTTGATCTGCTGGAGCATATCAAGACCATTGCGGTCAGGCAGATTGATATCAAGCAGGACGAGGTCGAAGAGGCCGTTTTCAATACATCGCAAGCCTTCTTCGCCGGGCGCGGCGGCATCCGCCTTGTATCCCTCGAGGGTCAGGAGCTGCTGGAGACTCTCGCGAATTTCGGTTTCGTCGTCAATAACGAGGATGGAGCCTTTAGCTGACATTCACTGGTTTCCTAACTGCGGGAAATTCCAGCCGGAAGGTCGTGCCGCGACCCACCACGCTGTCCACCTGGATCGATCCGGAATGTTCCTGGATGATGCCGTAAGTCACCGCGAGGCCCAAGCCCGTGCCTCTACTGGTGGCCTTGGTGGTAAAAAAAGGATCGAAAATCTTGTTGAGATGCTCGGCGGGAATTCCCATGCCGTTGTCGGAGACTTCCACATGTACGGTGGAATTTTCCGACTCCGTGGTAATGGTCAGTTCGCCGCCGCGGGGCATGGCATCGCGCGCGTTCATGATCAAATTCATAATAACTTGCTGGAGTTTCCCGCTATTTCCGTACACGGCGGGCAGCGAGGATTTCAACTGGGAATGAACGCTGATCCTGGCAGCCTTCAGCATGGGTTCAACCAGCGAAAGGCTTTCGCTGATCACGCGGTTCACGTCCAGGTCAGAGCATTCGCTGCCGCCGACTCGCGAAAACTTTAGAAGGTTGTTGGCAATCTCGGAGGCGCGGAAGGCCTGGGCGATGATTTTATCCAGGGTCTTCGTGCGCGGGTCTTCGGGATCCATCTGCCGCATCAGCATCTGGGCGTTAGAAGTGATGACGGCGAGAGGCGTATTCACCTCGTGGGCAATGCCCGCCGCCAGCAGTCCGATGGAAGAGAGCTTTTCCGCCTGCATCAACTGGTCTTCCAGGTTCACCCGCTCGGTCAGGTCGGTGAAGATCAACAAGCGTCCGATCACCTGGTCCTCTTTGCCGATCAGCGGCACCACCGAGAGGTTCAGAATCAGGGGGCGGTCCTCGGCGTTGCGCAAGCGGAATTTATACAAGTTGAGGGTGTGATGGGGATCGGAAACCCGCGACAACTCGGCCCTGAGTTCAGGGGGGAAGATCGCTTCCAGGGTCCGCCCCAGCGCTTCCGAGCGGCTGAGGCCATAGAGCCGTTCCAGGGCGGAATTCCACGCCTCCACAGTGCCTTCCAGGTTGCAGGCCAGCACCCCGGCGTTGATGGATTCAATGATGTTCTGGCTGAAATCCCGCAGGGCCTGGTAATCGTGCGCCCGCACTTCCAACGATTCATACAGGCGGGCGTTCTCCAGGGCGATCGAAACGTAACCGGAAATCGTATGCAACAGGTCAATGTCTTCGCTGGAGAGATAATCACCCTCGCGCGTTTTGCCCAGTCCCAGGTAACCGAGTGTGCGCTCCTTCACTTTGAACGGCAGGTAATAGTGCAACTTGAGTTGTTCGATGGATTTCTGCGCCGTCGGCGAAAAGCCGAAGGGGCGCTTGATGCTGTCAAAGAAAAGATAGCCTTTCGCGAGTGCCGGCTGCGACGGATCGAGAAAGCTTAAATCCGTCTTGGCGGAAAAATTCATGCCGCGCGAACGCACCAAACGAAAGCCCTCTTCCTCTTCCGCCAGAAATACCGCGAGCCGGTCCACGCCCAGAGTTTCCGACAAACGGTCGGAAATCTGCTGGAGCAGGCTGTCAACGTGCAATTCCGAAGTGAGGTCACGCGCAAACTCCAGCAGCGTGCGGCGGTAATCATAGCGTTCGCGATTGAAGAACCGGTCCACCCACTGCTGGATGTAGTTCACGATGGGTTGAAACAGGATGGCGGTGATCACAATCGCCACCACCCAGGCGCCCCGGCTGTTAATGGGAGGGAACGTGGCCCGGAAGAAATCCGCGAACAGGGCGATGAGGCCGAAATACATACCAACAATGGCCGCCGTGGCCACGGTATAAGAAATCCAACTGCGGAAGATGATGTCAACATCCATCAACCGGTAACGCACAATGGCATAGCCAAAGGTGACGGGCAGGACCGCCAGGAATAGCGCTGAGGCGTTCATCCATGCGTTGGGCACATATCCCAGAAAGTAGGGAAAGGCGTAAAGGGCGGCGAAGGGGACAATGGCCACCCAGGTTCCGCGCGTGACCCACTTCAATTGGTGCTTCAGTACGGCATCGCCGGCGCGAGCGTAAGCATAATGCAGCGCCATGGCGCCGGCCAGAAAGTAGGTCCCCAGATAAAACAACTCCATGCGGTCGAGCACCCAGCGCGCCTGCAAGAGCGATAGGGGAAGCACCAAGATCTTCATTGCCACCAGAACATGGAGCGCTGCGATCAGGACTCCGGGCAAGTAGAGCAGAGGCGCCAGGTAACGGCGTTCGCGGAGCAGGGGGGATCGCTCCGGGAACGTCAGACAGAAATGCAGGAAGACGGCGGGTTGCAGGACCCACGCGGCAACATTGAGCCAATATATCGCCCAATCAAACATGTTGAATTTGCCGGTGTAAGCAAAAGTGTAAAGGACAAAGGAAGCCAGGCAGAAAATATAGAAATGGCCGGATTTGCGCGCCGTCCAGCGGCGGAAAAGGATAAAAGTGCCAATCAGGAGGTAAAGCAAGCCCACGAGCGCCAGATATTGCCGCACCGAGCCTGCGGCAACTTGTGGGTCCAGGACGAGGCTGGTGTCAAAGGGTTCGCCGTTCCGAGACAGGCTGTAGGCGGCAAGCGACCAGACGCCCAACTGGTCAATCTGTTGGACCGCTTCCGCCTCCGTGGTGATGGGCTGGCCGTTGATCGCTCTGAGCTGATCGCCTTCGTGGATTCCGGCACGGTCAGCGGGCCCGCCACGAGTGACAATCCAAGCCGTAACGCCCTGCGGCGAATCCATCCAGGAAACTCCGTCGTCCGGAGCCTGGTACTCTGCGCGCTGCTGATAATTCAGAATTCCCAATCCCACCAAAACCAGGCTCAAGAGGGCAAGCGAGAGGGTGGTGAGCCGAAAAGTAGGGATTTTAGTCATCCGGAAGACCGTTTGGTGTGGCGCTGAGTACTAAAGTTCCTAGAGATTATAGCACGTAGACTACCAGCAGTCGAGGCAACTCAAATCTTTAACTCGTTTATATTGTTATAGATACAATACTGGCTCCAAAATGCGGAAGGGTGATACAAAAAACTGGATATAGGTTCCATTTTTCGGTATGAATTTAGGCAACATCGCCTTGACCGTGTCCTCTGTGAACAGCCAATCAATAACACAAAGACTACTGCGGGACAGAGCCGCAATGGCAAGTCAAAAGGCAAAGTGCAAATGGCAAAAGTCAAAAGTGAGAAAGCGTAAGTTCTAAAGTCCCCGTGAATTTATTTTCCCGGCATGATACAACTTAATACCCTGTGCTGGTTTCTCACCATTCAGCCAATCGGACTGATTCTTTCCTGGAGCAGACACATGAAAGCGAACCGCGTATTCCACGTCGTGGCCGCAATGGGGTTGCTGGCATTGAGCGCCTGGGCGGCCGATCCTCAACTCACGATTTACAACCAGAACTTCGCCGTGGTTCGATTGCTGATTCCCCTTGACCTGAAGCCCGGCGAGAATCGCGTCAAGTTCACCGATACGACGGCTTATTTGGAGCCGAACTCGGTGATTCTCCGGGACCCCACTGGAGCGCGGAACCTGCAAATTCTGGAGCAGAATTACCGCGCCGACCCCGTGTCCGAACAATTGCTCCTTTCCCTCTATGAGGGCAAGACCCTTGACTTCCTTGTGCAGCAAGGCGACAAGACGGAAATTGTTCAGGGCAAGATCATCCGCAGCAAGTACGTTCCGCCCCAGCTCTACTCTCCTTACGGCAATCCCTATTATCAGGGACAGTACCCGCCCACCGTTCAGGAGCCCATCATCGACGTCGGCGGCAAGGTGCGCTTTGGGGTTCCCGGCAAGCCGCTCTTCCCTGCCCTTGCCGACGACACCATCCTAAAGCCCACGCTCGACTGGACTCTTGAGACCGACAAGCCCGGCAACATGGACGCGGAGTTCAGCTACGTGACCTGGGGAATGAACTGGCAAGCGGATTACAACCTGATCGCGCCTGAGGAAGGTGATGTGCTCGAAATAATTGGCTGGGTGACCATCCACAATCAGGCGGGCAAGTCATTCGAGAATGCCCGGATCAAGCTGATGGCAGGGGATGTCAACAAGCTTCAACCGCAGAACGGGCAGATGGATGCTTTTGGGCGAATTTTCGGAGGCTGGGGTGCCGGAATCGGGGGCACTATCGGGGGCATTCCTCCCCAGGTTTCGGAAAAGCCGTTTGAAGAATACCACCTGTACGAACTGCATCGCCCCACGACGTTGCACGATCAGGAGACCAAGCAGGTGGAATTCGTGCGCGCATCCGGAATCAAGTCGGAGCGGTATTACGTTTACGACGGTGTGAAGATCAACCAGAGCCAGTACCAGGGCTGGAACATGGAGGGCATTCGGCAAAACAGCGAATACGGTACGGAATCAAATCATGATGTGGGTGTGATGCGGGAGTTTGTGAACTCCGAGGCGAGCCACCTGGGCATGCCCCTGCCGGCGGGCCGCTTGCGATTCTACCGGCAAGACGCCGACGGCCAACTGGAATTCACGGGCGAGAATGACATTAAGCACACGCCGCGGGATGAGACCATTCGCGCCTTCACCGGCAGCGCCTTCGATATCAAAGGGGAGAGGCGTCGAACCGACTACCATATCGACATGGGCAGTCGCTGGCTGGACGAGTCGTTCGAAATCAAACTGCGCAACCACAAAAAGGAACCGGTTGAAGTTCGCGTGGTCGAGCACCTCTATCGCGGCACGAATTGGGAGATTACTCAGAAATCCAGCACCTATCTCAAGACTGACAGCCAGACCATGGAGTTTCGTGTCCAGGTGGCTCCCGATTCCGAAAAGGTTGTCACTTACACGGCGCATTACACGTGGTGAAGTGAAGCGGAAGTCGATGGGAATTTATTGCACTCGCCCCTTTGGGGGAAAGGGAAGAGAAGCTCTTGTTTGGTGCTGAATACCATGCATACATTGCAACGCTTGCTCCTATGCGTCATTTGTCTCGCCCCGAGCCTCGCCGCGCAATCCTGGCATGTGGACTCGACCATGGTCGGCCGCATTGTGCAGGACTCCACGGGCCAGATTTGGGGAGCGGGCTACCCCATGAGCGGCAGCCTCTACCGCTGGGAAAATGATAAGTGGAGTGTCGTCGCGGTGGACAGAGTTCCTTCCAACTCCCGGCCGGTAGCCCTGGCAAGCGGGTCCGATGGCATGGTTTACTGTCTTTGGAGCGACGGCCGCGGTGGGGATACCGTGACCTGGCACCGGGGAACTGACTCCCGCAAGCTGGCGCAATTTTCCGGAGACGTTGCGCGGGTTCCCAGCATCTTCGTGGATCCCCAGAAGAACATCTGGATTACCGACCGGGGCTTACACATCTATCGTATTACCCCGGAAGGCAAAGCTGAGTCGGTCTATACCTTCGATTACGATCACCGATGGGAAGCCAATCGTCCCAATAACTCTTATATTAATTTTGAGTCCATCTTCGCCACCGGCGATGGGCAGGGGCGGATTTGGTTTTGGTCAGGCGGACCGGCGGGTGGAGGCGTGCCCGCACTCGAGGGCTTCCTGCTGTTCAATGGCAAGAAATTCGAACATCACCCTGATATCCCCGGGTCGCCCGTCAAAACCTACTCCGCGGTGGAGCCTGACGGTCCAGACCACATGTGGGTGGCAGCGGCAAGGGATTGCCTGTACAGAGTTGACACCAAAACGCTCATTGCCGAGGCGGTTCCCGAGGCCGCCCCCAACGCCTTCCATTTCACTGAGAGCATCTTTCCCGTAGGAAAGGTAACTT
>Ga0182027_10004406_pt1 | contig 21816 bp, 19 predicted proteins | sample 712E1DmetaG_FD_121300 | JGI IMG/M metagenome (GOLD analysis project Ga0182027, IMG submission 121300) | Permafrost microbial communities from Stordalen Mire, Sweden - 712E1D metaG (Illumina Assembly) | ecosystem: Environmental > Terrestrial > Soil > Wetlands > Permafrost | place: Sweden... | reverse complement strand
TCCATAAATCCGGCACGAAATAAAATCTGTCTTTTCGTTTGCAAAATCGTCCAGCGACTTCTTCTGAATTCGCATCAATCCCGCATTGGAACCAATCCATAAAAAACCTTCGTCATCTTCGACAATGTAACCGATGCTGTTGCTGGCAAGGCCGTCACGCGTGGAATAGCGGGTCCACTTACCATTGCGAAATCGGGCCAGGCCGTGGCCGAATGTGCCAATCCACAAAGAGCCGTCCTTGTCCCCGTAAAGACAGGAAATATCGTTGCCGGGCAATCCATTCGTTTCTGACTGATGGAAAATAAATTTTCCGTCTTCAAAACGGTCTATACCGCGATTCTCCGTTCCCACCCACAGGTTTCCCGCCGCGTCTTCTGCGATGGCGTGTATGATGTTTTCCGACAAGCCGTCCCGTGTCGTATACATTTTCCAACCCTGTTCGTTCCAACACGCCAGGCCGTTTTGTGTGCCCGCCCACAATCGGCCAAGGTGGTCTTCAAACAAGGCAAGGATTTGCGGACCGAGAATCCCCGCGCCGGGAGCGGGTTGAAACTGATTGGTTTGAAATCGGAACATACCCTCGTCCCGTGTCCCGGCCCAAACCTGCTGCTGACGGTCCACCAGTACCGTCCATGCATTCGAATTCCGGCCCACGCCGAAATCCTGTACGGAATTGGTAAGCCAATAAGTCACGCCATGCGCGTTAAAAGCCATCCACAGACCGCCGCGTGCATCCGCGGACAACGATTGCGCATCCCACGGATGAAGTCCGCCCGCCGTGTTGAAATTTTTTCTTTTGATTCGATTCAAGCCGTCGCCATCAGTTCCCGCCCACAGGTTTCCCTCGCGGTCCATGCACAGGGAGAGGACAAACGCCGACGACAATCCCTGTTCCTTTGAGATATGCCGATATTTCCCGTCCGCCTCATAACAAAAAATGCCCGCGCCCAGCGTGCCGACAATCAGATTGCCGTCCTTGTCCTCGCAGGCGGAACTGACGAGTGAATCGCCCCACGGATAGGGCCCGAAATCCTTTTCGAGTTGATCGGAACTCCATTTTTGAACCCGGCCGTTGATCAATCGCCATGTTCCCCCGCGTTGGCGGGCCAGGATATAATCAAGTTTCCGCGCTCGGATCGGTTGCTCGATGGGGAAGGCCGGTGGTTGAAAATTGGCCGGGTGAGACGAAAACATTCCCCAATCCTCCCCAATCCAGAGCGCGCCGGATTTTTCAGCAACAATCATCCGGCAAACTGCAGGCATCTTGAAATTAAAATTCCAAACGGCCAATTTCCCATTTTGATAGCGCCCCAAATGCGCATCCGCCGTGTAAAGCCACACCGCGCCAGTCGAATCTTCACAGGCTGACACCAGTCGCCCTTCGTGTCCGCCGCGCCCGAGGTTGAAGTTTTGGATTTTTCCGTCTTTCACCAGCGCCGTATCACCCAAATCCGTTCCGATCCAAAGATTCGTGTGACTGTCTTGAAACAGGCAGACAATCCGCTCGCTGTTCAAACCAGGCGTGTTTTCTTCGTCAAAAACAGTGAAGTGAATTCCATCAAAACGCACCAGGCCGTTGAGCGTTCCGAGCCAGAGGTAGCCGTCCCTGGTTTGAATCACCGAAATGACCGAACTTTGCGGAAGCCCTTGTTCAGTGCCCCAGGAATCCACAATAAACGGCGAATCGGACTGATCAACCGTGTCTGCAACCGCCGGAAGAACGGAGAGACAAACGCAAAGCAACAGCCATGCGAATTGGAGGATCCGGCGATTCTTAGGCATGTTTGATTCTTCGAACTATACAGCCGGATGTAAAGCTGTTTGAAACAGGACGCAAACCTGATTCTAAAGACAACAAAAAACCCCAAGCCGCTGTCGGGCTCGGGGTTTAATTGGAGAATTCGCGTTTTTAGTCAAATGCATGACCGGCACAGCAAAGGACGTCTTTGATTTTATGCTGGACGAGTTCCTTCACCTTCGCGCGAGCCGGACCGAGGTATTTGCGCGGGTCAAATTCCTTCGGGTTTTCTGCAAAAACCTTCCGAATGGCTGCGGTCATTGCCAGGCGCAGGTCGGTGTCAATGTTGACCTTCGTGCAACCGACGCGTCGGGCAACTTCAATATCAGCTTCCGGCACGCCCTGGGCGTCGGGCATTTTACCGCCGTATTTATTGATTTCGGCGACGAGATCCTGTGGAACGCTGGAGGCGCCGTGTAGCACGAGCGGATAATCGCCGAGACCGGCATCCATGAGCGCTTTTTTGATGGCTTTGAGCCGTTCCAAATCCAGATGCTGTTCGCCTTTAAACTTGAAAGCGCCATGCGAATTGCCGATGGCGACGGCAAGTGAATCGCAGCCGGATTCCTTCACAAATTTCACCGCTTCATCCGGATTGGTATAATGGCCGGTTTTGGAGTAGCTGCCGCCTGCTTCACCTTCGTCGAATTGCGCGCCGACGAGATGACCCAGCTCGGATTCCACCACACAGTCATGCTTGTGCGCATATTCGACAACCTTGCGCGTGATTTCGACATTTTTCTCAAACGGCTCGTGGCTGGCGTCAATCATCACGCTCGTGAATCCATCATCAATGCAGTCTTTGCACAACTCAAACGTATCGCCATGGTCGAGATGAACGACAATGGGGATATTGGACAGGCTGACTGCCGCCTCGATCAATTTTTTTAGATAGACCGGGTTCGCGTATTGGCGCGCGCCTTTGGAAATTTGAAGCATCACCGGCGCCTTTTCCTCTTCGCACGCCTCGACGATGGCCTGAAGCAGCTCCATGTTGTTGACGTTAAACGCGCCAATGGCGTATTTGCCCTTCAACGCTTTTGCAAAAAGTTCCCGCGTATGTGTTAATGGCATAGGTTTTCGCTTTTAAATTTGCAGTGGCGAAGATGATAACCAAGTCTTCTTGAAAAGAAACAAAAAACGCAGCCGTATATCTACGAATAAATTCCTTTGCGCCGTCGCGTCTTTGCGCGAAAAATACGGTGTGCAGGTGCGATTTCTCCTCGGCCCCGCCGGCAGCGGCAAGACGTTCTGCTGCCTGACGGAAATCCGTGACGCACTGTGCTCCGACACAGGAGGGTCGGATCTGATTCTGCTGGCGCCCAAACAGACCACGTTTCAACTCGAACGCCAGTTGCTCACCGGCCATGCGCTTGACGGTTACACGCGCCTGAACATTTTTTCATTCGAGCGGCTGGCGCGATTCGTTTTTGAAAGATTGAACGTAGCACCGCCGCAACTGCTCACCGAGGAAGGCCGCATCATGGTGCTGCGCGCGCTGTTGATGCGGAACGAACATAAACTGAAACTTTTTCGCGGGAGCGCACGCCGACCCGGTTTCGCGCAGGAACTCGGCGGATTATTCAATGAATTCCGGCAGCATCAATTGACACCGCTCAAACTCCGCGCCCTTGCCCATCGCCCGGACTTGCGTCCCGAACTTGGGGGCAAGCTGCAAGATCTCGCGCTGCTGAATGACGCCTATATGAACTGGCTCTCCGGGCATGAATTGCAGGACGAAAATCATTTACCTGACGCAGCGGCTGATGCGCTGCACTCTGGACTCAAAACTCAAAATTCAAAACTCAAAATTCAAAGTTTGTGGCTCGACGGTTTCGCCGAAATGACGCCGCAGGAACTCGGTTTGCTCGCCGCCATTTTGCCGTTTTGTGAGCGCACGACGCTCGCGTTCTGCCTCGACGAATCCAGCGCGCGGAAAGCCGAAAATTCATGGCTTTCATTTTGGTCAGCTGTTGGCAAAACCTATCAACAATGCCGGCAGCGAGTTGAAAATCTGCCCGATTGCACAATCAGCGTTGAAACACTTAAACGTGTCCCGGACAAAAACCGTTTTGCCAAAAATGTTGTGCTGGGCTGGCTGGAAAAAAACTGGTCGCAACCAACTCAAAACTCAAAATTCAAAACTCAAAATTCAATTCGCCTCGTCGCTTGTCCAAACACTGAAGCCGAGGCCGCGTTCGCCGCGCGCGAAATTTTGAAATTTGTCCGCCGCGGCAATCGTTTCCGCGATTGTGCTGTGCTTGTTCGCAGTCTGGATGCTTATTACAAGCCGCTGGAGTGCGCATTTCGCCGTTACGGCGTCCCGTTTTTTCTGGACCGGCGCGAATCCGTTTCACACCACCCGCTTGCCGAGCTGACCCGCAGTGCGGTCCGCACCGCTGCTTTTGATTGGCGGCAGGAGGATTGGTTCGCCGCGCTCAAAGCCGGGTTTTTGCCGGTGGAAGAGGCGGAAATCGACCGGCTGGAAAACGAGGCGCTTGCGCGCGGCTGGCGCGGTGCAAAATGGTTTGGGCCGATTCAAATCGCCGACGATCCTCAATTGGAAAAATCGCTCGAACAGTTGCGCGGGAAAATCCTGCCGCCATTTGAAAATTTCACCCGGCAGCTTGCCCGGGCGAATAACGAGCCCACCGGCGAACAATTGGCCGAAGCATTGCGCAGACTTTGGAGTGAACTCGGTGTGGAGGAGACACTAGAAAAATGGAGCCTGCCCGAATCGGGAAACTTGTCACTTGTCACCCGTCACCTGTCACTTCATTCGACTGTTTGGGATCAAATGAACTTGTGGCTGGAAAATCTGGCGCTTGCATTTTCGCGCGAGTCACTGCCATTGCGCGATTGGCTGCCGATCTTGGAGGCCGGGCTTGCTAACCTGACCGTCGGAGTGATTCCGCCCGTGCTCGACGAAGTGCTTGTCGGCGCGGTTGATCGCGCGCGCAACCCCGATTTAAAATTGGCGCTCGTGCTCGGCGTGAATGAATCCGTTTTTCCCGCAGCGCCCCCCGCTTCAACGATTTTAACAGAAACTGACCGCGATGAATTGGGTCATGCGGTTGCCCTCGGCCCGGATTTGCGCGAACGGCTGGCGCGCGAGCGTTATTACGGCTACATCGCCTGCACCCGCGCGCGGGAAAAACTCGTTGTGACCTTCGCCCGCAACGATCTCGCCGGCAGAATGCTCAATCCATCGCCGTTGATTACCCATCTGCGGCACATTTTTCCGAAACTTGAAGTCGAAGAATCTTCCGCCAGCACGGACTGGCGTGAAGCCGAACATGTGAACGAACTGGTTAAAGTGTTGGTTAAAATTCAAAATTCAAAACCCAAGGTTCAAAATTGGCGCGAATTGCTCGAACTACCGCCATTGAAAGCGTTTGCTGAAAATTTGCGTCAATTGCGCGAACCGGATCCCGCCGAAAGTCTTTCACCGGCACTCGCGGAAAAAATTTACAGTTCAACACTGCAAACCTCGGTGAGCCGGCTCGAGGAATTTGCCGAGTGTCCATTCCGTTTTTTTGTTCATTCCGGTTTGCGCTCTGAAGAGCGAAAGGTTTTTGAACTGGACGCGCGCGAACGCGGCAGTTTTCAGCATGAGGTTCTGAAAATTTTTCACGAACGACTGAAAGCCGAAGGCAAACTCTGGCGCGACCTCACACCTGCGGAAGCCCGCGAACGCATCGGTAAAATCGCCCTTGAATTGACGGGGAATTACCGCGGCGGTTTGCTGCGCGACACAGCACAGTCGGAATTTGAAGCGCGTGCAATGACAGAATCGCTGCAGGATTTTGTTGAAACACTCATCGGTTGGATGCGCGGGCAATATGAATTTGACCCGGCAGCGGCGGAATTGGAGTTCGGCGATGGGAAAACCGTACCCGCATGGCAGGTTGATTTAACTGGCGGTCACAAACTCGCGTTGCGCGGACGAATTGACCGGATTGATTTGTGCCGCCAAACCGATGGCGACGCATTATGCGCGGTGATGGATTACAAGTCCGGCGGCAAAAAGCTTGATGCGATTTTGATCGAGCACGGCGTGCAATTGCAATTGCTCGCGTATTTGAACGCGCTGCGGCATTGGCCGGATCCCCGGGCGCTGTCGGGAACAGCCCGTTTGGTTCCGGCCGGCGTTTTTTATGTGAACCTTCGCGGCCAATACGAAAGCGGCGGCACACGCGCCGAAGTATTGGCGGAAGCCGGCAACGCCCGCAAGCGGGCTTATCGGCACACCGGCCGGTTCGACGCGGATGCATTGTCCAAACTCGACAGCGCCAAGGCTGCGGATCAATTCAATTACCGGCTGAACCAGGACGGTTCGTTGCGCAAGGGTTCGACTGAAGCGCTGCCGCACGCGGAATTCGAAAAATTGCTCGATCGCGTCGAAATGCAGTTGCGCGAGATGGGCCGCGCGATTTTTTCCGGCAAGGTATCCGTTGACCCCTATCGCAAAGGCGGCGAGACACCGTGCAAGTATTGCGATTACCGCGCCGTGTGCCGGATTGATCCGTGGACGCACCGTTATCACGTGCTCCGCGCAGCGCCAAAGCAGGAATAATTAGCAGGATTCAAACTTCCATCGCAGCCGGAATTATGAGTGAATCGGGCCGTAAACTTTTCAGGAGACAACCATGAAAAAACTGCTCGTCCTGACGTTCATTATCTTCGGTGCGACGTTGTTGCAACTGTCCGCCGCCGAATTGCCTTCGCGCGATGCGGTGCTGAATATGGTTTACAACGAACAGTTCGACCAATTGGAAAAATTGACAGGCGACCTGCGCGTGCAAAAGTTGGAATTTTATAACGGCTACTCGCAGCTTTCCATCGTCTACGGTTATCTGGAAGGTTTCAGCGACTCAACTGAAGATGACAAATGGAAAGAATACATCGGAAAACTGGAATCATGGGCTGATGTTTATCCAGAATCACCGGCACCGCGCATTGCGTTGGGCAGGACTTACATTACATGGGCTTGGAAGGCGCGCGGCGGCGGCTACGCAAAGACTGTTACTCCTGAAGGCTGGCGATTGATGAAGGAACGGTTGGGCAAGGCGCGCGAATATCTGGAGGCGGCAGAAAAACTTCCCGTGAAAGACCCTGGGGTCTATAACGCTTTGCTTCGCGTAGCGCGCGGCCAAGGTTGGGATAAAGATGAAATGAATGCCGTGTTCCAAAAAGGGATTGAGCTTGAGCCAAATTATCAACAACTCTACGAATCGAAAGCGTGTTTTCTCCTGCCGCGCTGGTATGGAAAGCCCGGCGAATGGGAGGCGTTTGCCGAGGAAGCTGCCAGCGCGCGCGGTGGTGACGACGGAGACATTCTTTACATGGCTATCGCGCGGTCGCAGGCATGGAGTGAACGCGAGAATTTTTTCAAGAACACCAGCATCTCCTACGAACGGATGCAGCGCGGATTTGAAGCCAGTTTGAAGCGCTATCCAAATTACACATGGGAAATGAATTCTTATTGTTACTTCGCCTGCATTGCCAACGATCGCAGCACAGCGAAAGACATGTTTGGAAAAATTAATGGTCGGTGGGAAGGTGCAATTTGGGGAGATGAAAGTTATTTCAAAAAATGGGAGCAATGGGGATTACATGCCGGTCTGCGACCGGCAGCGACTCCAAATCCAGATGTACCAGCTCCGATTATTGCGCGTCACTGGAAGCTAATCCTCCTCATTGTCATGGGCATCTGGCTGGGGCTTCTGACAACAATTGGTCTCATTATCTGGCTGGTTGTACGAAGCCCCAGAAAATCTTAAAACCCCGCACTTACCGGAATCTAGTGATATTCCTGCAACGTCTTGACGCTGTAGCCGGATTTTTTGAGCGCGGCGATGCCGCGCGCAGCGGCCTTTGCGCCGCTTAACGTCGTCATGATGGGTGTACCGGTGTAAATCGCCGTCGTGCGGATTTTAATTTCGTCCTCGCGCGGCACCGCGCCGCTTGGCGTATTGATGACGAGTTGAAGTTCCTTGTTCTTGAGCAAATCAATTACATTTGGTCGGCCTTCCAGCAATTTGACGATGCGCTCGACTTTCAACCCCGCCTTTTCCAGCACAGCAGCCGTGCCGGCCGTCGCCACAAGCTCGAATTCCAAGTCGGCAAATTGTTTTGCCACTGCTGCAACATGTTTTTTGTGCGCGTCACTCACGCTGATGAAAACTTTTCCGCCCAACGGCAGCGCCGCGCCCGCCGCCATTTGCGATTTGGCATAAGCAATGCCCAAGTCGGCATCCAGTCCCATGACTTCGCCGGTCGAGCGCATTTCCGGCGAGAGCAAAATGTCCTGACCGTGAAAACGGTTGAACGGGAAGACGGATTCCTTCACCGCCCAATACTTCGGTTTGATCTCCTTGGTGAAGCCGAGCTCTTTCAGCGTTTTTCCGGCCATGACTTTCGCGGCGAGTTTGGCCAGCGGCACGCCAATCGCCTTGCTTACGAACGGCACGGTGCGCGAGGCGCGCGGATTCACTTCGAGCACAAAAACCTTTTCGTCTTTCACGGCATATTGGACGTTCATCAGGCCGATGACCTCCAATTCACGCGCCATCGCGTGGGTGTAATCGCGAATCGTCTCGATGACTTTTTTGGAAAGTGTATGCGGCGGCAAAACCATCGCTGCGTCGCCCGAGTGAATGCCGGCGAATTCGATGTGTTCCAATATCCCCCCGATGACGATCGTTCCGTCGCCCGTTTTTTTGAATTGGCCGACGTCGGCAATGCAATCCACGTCCACTTCGGTCGCGTCTTCCAAAAACTGGTCCACAAGGACGGGGCGTTTTGGCGATGCCTCGACCGCGAAACGCATGTAGTGCTGCAATTCGGCGTCGGAATAGACAATTTGCATCGCGCGACCGCCGAGCACGAAACTCGGCCGGACCAGAATCGGGTAGCCGAGCTTTTGGGCGACCTTGACTGCCTCGGTTTCGTTCGTGGCAATGCCGTTGGGCGGCTGCGGAATTTTCAGCTTGTCGAGCATCGCGGCGAAGAATTTGCGGTCCTCGGCGATTTCGATGTTCTGCGGCGAGGTGCCGATGATGTTGACGCCGTTCTTTTGCAGGCCGAGCGCGAGGTTCAGCGGGGTTTGCCCACCAAATTGCGCGATGGCGCCCCAGCATTGCTCGCGTTCATAAATGTGCAGCACGTCTTCGAGCGTAAGCGGTTCAAAGAAAAGCTTGTCGCTCGTGTCGTAGTCGGTCGAAACAGTTTCAGGATTCGAGTTGACCATGATGGTCTCGAAACCGTCCTCCTTGAGCGCGAATGCGGCATGAACGCAGCAGTAATCAAATTCAATGCCCTGTCCGATGCGATTCGGTCCGCCACCGAGAATCATCACTTTTTTCTTCGGCGTTTTTGTCACTTCATCGTCGCCACGGTCATAGGTCGAATAATAATAAGGCGTGTAAGCCTCAAATTCGGCGGCGCAGGTGTCCACAAGGCGGTAGCTGGGCACAAGACCAAGCTTTTTCCGTAGTGCGCGGACGTCATCCTCGGTCTGGCCGGTCAAATGGGCGATTTGCCGGTCGGAGAACCCCAGACCTTTCGCTTTGCTCAAAGTGTCAAGTGTCATGTGTCAAGCGTCATGAAGGAGTAAGCCGGAAAAATTCGCGCGTGTCGAGCGAGGAGTAGTCAAATCCGCTTGCTGGCAGCGTGCTTTTGCGTTACGAAAGTGGCGTGAAGAAAACCGGGTGCATGCTTATTGGGCTGTCGTTTTTCATCCCGATGTTCGCCGATGCGCAAATTGACCCTGTCAAACGCGATTTGATTCAGTTCGGCTACAACCAGGCGCTCGAAGGCCACACGCCATTCGCCGGTTATGCCTTTTATTATCACAACCAGCCGGATTTTCTGAGCACGAACCTGACGCTGCGGCTGGCAGTCGCGCCGGTTTATCTCGATTCGGAGCTGGGCTTCGTTGGCGGACTGGGGCCAAACACGGATTTTGCCATCGGCGTGGCTGGTGGCGGTTTTGCGGACAGTTATTCGGAGATTCGCGGCGGCACATACTACCCCGGTGAATCGTTTGACGGCAACGGCGGGGAAATTTCCGCGAGCGTTTATCATCTGTTCAATCCCGGCGACGAAATTCCGCTGAACTTTGTTTTGCGCGGCACGGCGCATTATTCCTTTTACAACCGCAACAGCGACACGGCGACCCATTTTGCACTGCCCGGTGACCACGGCGATTTCAGCGTGCGCACCGGACTGCGCTGGGGCGGCGTCGAGCCGACGTTGTTTCCGCCGCTCGCGATGGAATTATCCGTCTGGTATGAAGGCCATCTGCGCACAAGTGCCGGGGCATACGGTTTCGACGGTGACCGCGAACTCAAGGAGCAATCGCATCTGTTTTGGGCGGAAGCGGCGCTGGCTTACACGCTGCCCAAAAGCCAGCAAAGTTTTTATGCGCGCCTGACTGCCGGCACGAGCGTGGACGCCGATCGCTTCAGCGCGTATCGGCTCGGCGGATTTCTGCCGCTCATCGCGGAATTTCCGCTGTCGCTGCCCGGCTACTATTTTCAGGAAATCAGCACGCGCCAGTTTGTGCTCCTCAACGCCAATTACCTTTTGCCGCTCGATGAAAAAAAACGCTGGAACATTGACGTGAACGCATCCAGCGCGTTCGTGGATTATCTGCCCGGCGAATCGCAGCCCGGCAACTGGCTCAACAGCATGGGCGGCGGCATTTTGTATCATTCACCGTCCGACCGCTGGAAAATCATGCTCGATTACGCTTACGCCATTGACGCCATTCGTTCCCATGGGCGCGGCGCGAACAGCATCGGTTTGCTCGTGCAATTCGATCTCGGCGCCAAGCCCGGCCGGAGCTTCAATCCCGCGCAACCATCGCAGTGGCGCGGATGGCAGCGGATTTTCGGCGATTGAAAGTCACGGAAGCCGTTTTTAAACTCATTTTTTCCCGCGCCTGGCGCCCGGGGTGAGCTGGAATGCGATTCGATTCAACTTGCGCCAATCGCCATCGCTTGGTTCATTATAAGACCGGGAGCGCATATGGTGGAATTGGCAGACACGCTACTTTGAGGTGGTAGTGGGGCAACCCGTGCAGGTTCAAGTCCTGCTATGCGCACCAATTTTTAATTCTCCCCATTTCGCCAAGAGAAAAACATGGTTTACCAAAAACAAATCTTGCTGGAAACCCGGGGACATCGGCATATGCACGACCTGACGGCGGATGTGACGCGGATTGTCCACGAATCCGGCGTGCGAACGGGGACAGTCCACGTGTTCAACATCGGCAGCACCGGCGCGCTGGGGATTATCGAATATGAACCCGGATTGATTGAAGACCTGCCGGACATCCTGGACAAACTCATTCCGCCCAGCCGCAACTACGGACACGAGCAAGCCTGGCACGACGGCAACGGCCATTCGCATTTACAGGCGACGTTGCTCGGCCAATCTTTGACCGTGCCGGTGGCCGACCGGAAACCGGTGCTGGGCACCTGGCAACAAATCTTCCACCTGGAGTGCGATATCAAACTGCGCCGCCGCACCATCGTGGTGACAGTCTCCGGTGAGTAATTTCTTGGAGGATGACAGATTGGGCGGTGGCAATCACTGTCACGACCGCGGATTACGCGCTGCGAAGAATTTCTCCACGTATTTGCCGAGCAAATCTGCCTCCAAATTCACCGCATCGCCTACCTTGCGTTCCTGCAACGCCGTGATTTCGTAGGTGTGCGGGATGATCCAGATGCGGAAACTTTTTTTCTGCACGTCTGCGACCGTCAGGCTGATGCCGTCCACGGCGACCGACCCTTTGAAGATGATGTAACGCATCACTTCCGGCGGCGCGGCGATGTCCAGCACGTGATCCTGTCCGGCACGTTCCCAGCGGATGATTTTGCCGACGCCGTCAATGTGGCCGGTCACGAAATGCCCGCCAAACTCGCCACTCGCGCGCAGCGGACGTTCCAAATTCACCAGCGAACCGGGCTTGGTGAATTGCAAATTCGTCCGCTTCCACGTCTCCCGCAACAAATCAAACCGAACCAGTTTATTTTTCCCGCGCGGAGAAACTTTCACGGCTGTCAGACAGCAGCCATTGACAGCCAAACTGCCACCCGCCTTCAGACCGCGTCCGGTGACGCCGGTGCGCACGGTCAATTCAATGGATTTCGCCGTCGGTTTGATCCGCTCGACGATGCCTGTTTCTTCAACAAGACCGGTAAACATGCTGGAAATCTAACGGTGGGGCGAGACTCCGTCGAGCCGTGTTTAATCAACCCGCGCCGTCAGCAACAAATCCGGGCCAATCCGTTTCCACTCGACATCACGAAGTTGGAGCGCCTCCGCCATGTTTTTCGCGCCTTCGCCGGCGACTGCTTTGTGCGAATCGCATCCGCCCAGAATCTTCGGCGCATAAAAAAACGCCACACGTTGCGCCAGACCACCAAGCAAAAACGACGCGTTGACCTCGCCGCCGCCTTCAACCAACAAGCTTGTCACGTTTTGTGAGCCGAGCTTTTTCAACAGCCAAGCCAGATTGATTTGTTGGTGGGGCGAGGCTACTGACGAGCCGGCTCGCGAGGACGCTCGCCCCATCTTGATTGTTGGTGCAACCAATGCATTCACGCGTTTCGCCAGTGCCGCCACGCGTTTTTTCGGTGCGGCCTTGCTCACAACAATCGTCGTCAGTGCCGCATGTTTATCGCTCACAATTTTTGCATTCAACGGTGTCCGCGCCTGCGAATCCAAAATAATCCGGCGTAGCCGCAAATTTTTGTTCTGACTTCTGGCTTCTGACTTCTGACTTCTGGCAGTGAGGCTTGGGTTGTCCGCAAGAATCGTGTTGATGCCGACGAGGATCGCGTCGCTGCCTTGGCGCAATTTCATTCCGTAAGCGCGTGCCTTTTTACCGGTAATCCATTTGGATTCGCCGGCTGCGGTGGCGATTTTCCCGTCGAGTGTCATTGCCGCCTTCACAGTCACGAACGGTGTGCGATGAACAATCCAATGATTGAATGGTTCGTTCAGACAGGTGCATTCATCGGCAATCTTTTGGTGGGGCGAGAGTCTCTCGAGCCCTGATTTCCTTGCTTTTTGATTTGGGCTCGACGGAGTCTCGCCCCACCGCGTTACAGCGATTCCCGCCCGCTTCAAAATCTTAAAGCCCCTACCGGAATGTTTCGGATTTGGGTCTATCGAGCCAATAACAACGCGCCTGATTCCTGCCGCGATGATGGCATCCATGCAAGGCGGTGTGCGTCCGTGTGTGGAACAGGGTTCGAGCGTCACGTAAAGCGTCGTGCCACGTGCGCTGTGTCTGTGCTTCTGCGCATCGCGGAGCGCCTCGATTTCCGCGTGCGGCAAGCCCGCGCGCCGGTGCCAGCCGCGTCCGATGATTTTGTCGCCTTTCATCAGCACCGCGCCCACCATTGGATTTGGCGAAGTCATGCCGTAGCCGCGTTGCGCCAAACTCAAAGCCAGGCGCATAAATTTCAAATCATTCTTCAAATAACGCCTCCGCAAATTGTTTTGCATCGAACGGTTGCAAATCGTCCGCCTGTTCGCCGAGCCCGACGAATTTGATCGGCAGGCCGAGTTCCTTCTGGATCGCCACGACCATGCCGCCTTTGCTCGTGCCGTCGAGCTTGGTCACAATCAAGCCGGTAAGCGGAACGATTTTGTTGAACTCGCGCGCCTGGTTCAGCGCGTTCATGCCGGTCGTCGCGTCGAGCACGAGCAGCACCTCGTGCGGCGCACCGGGCAGTTGCTTCCCAATGACACGATGCAGCTTATGCAATTCCTGCATCAGATTGTGTTTTGTGTGCAAGCGTCCAGCGGTATCAATGAACAGGTAATCCGTCTTGCGCGATTGCGCGGCAGTGACGGCATCGTGCGCCACGGCGGCGACGTCCGCGCCGTAAGCGCCGGCAATCACTTCAACTTTCAACCGCTGACCCCAAAGTTTGATTTGCTCGATGGCTGCGGCGCGGAACGTGTCACATGCGGCGAGCAACGCGGTTTGACCGCGCAATTGAACGGCATGGGCGAGCTTGGCCGCCGTGGTGGTTTTGCCCGTGCCATTGACACCGACAATGGAAACGACAGTTGTACCATGGGGCACTTTGATTAAATCGGATTTGTTCGATTTAAGATTCTTCTCTACTTCGGCACGAGCGATGGCAAAGACATCCAAACCAGCGCCGCCTTGCGTTTCGTAGGCGTGTTTGACAGCAGCGACGATTTGAGAAGTCATCGCCAATCCCAAATCGGCGGCGATGAGCGCGGCTTCAAGTTCTTCGAGGGCGGCGGCATCGAGTTTAGGCGAGTGCGTGATAACGCGCTTGATTTCGTGCGCCAGCTTGCCGTGGGTTTTATGCAAACCGGCTTTGAACTTGACGAAAAGGCCCATGAATTATTTCGGATTGGCGGCTGGAGACCGGCGATTTTCCCACGCCGCAAAAAGTTTTTCGACGTGTTCGTAGGGCAATTTAATCGTGCCGATGAGCGGTTTGCCTTTGCTGAAACCGTGGCAATCCGAGCCGCCGGTCACGAGCAGATGATATTTGTCCGCGATTTCCAGATAACGCTCGGTCATCGCTGTCGAATGTTTCGTATGGAAACATTCGATGCCGTCCAGCCCGGCCTTAACCAGGGCCGGAATCACGTCGTCGGTACGATTCAATCCCGGATGCGCCATGATCGCGAGACCGCCAGCCTGATGGACGAGTTCAATGGCATTGAGCGCCGATATTTTGGCCTTGGGCACCCACGCCGGACGATTTTTTTTAAGAAAACGCCCGAAGGCCTCGTCCGAATTTGCGACAAGTCCGGCTTCCACCAGCGCGCGCGCGACGTGCGGTCGGCCGGGCGACTTGCAATTGGCCAGCGCAAAAACAGATTCGGCTTTCAACGGCATGTTCAATTCATTGAGTTTGGCGACCATCTCACGGATGCGGTTTTGGCGGACGATCTGAAACTTGGCGATTTCGGTGAGCAATTTTTGGTTCTGCGTGTCCACGAAATAGCCGAGAATGTGCAGTTCCGTGTCCTCATGTTCAGCGGTCAATTCAGTGCCGGAAACAAAGGTGATGCCCGCTGCTTTGCACAATTCAGCCATGCGCGCACAGCCTTCAACCGAATCGTGGTCCGTCAGTGCGAGCGCGGCGAAGCCGAGGCGCGCGCCGTGTCCGGCCAGTTCCTCCGGCGAAAATGTGCCGTCGGAAAAATTCGTGTGCAGATGCAAATCGGCGAATTTCATTTAACGATTCTTGCCGGTCGCATTAACTCGCTTTTGATTTTGTCGAGAATGCCGTTCACAAACTTGCCGCTGTCCTGCGTCGAAAACTTTTTGGCGATGTCCACCGCTTCATTGATGCTGACAATGGGCGGGATATCCTCGCGATGCAGCATCTCGTAAATCGCCAGCCGCATGATGTTCCGATCCACGGTGGCGATGCGGTGCAGTTCCCAATTTTTCGCGTGGCTTTTGATTTTTTCGTCAATCGCGTCGCGATGTTCGATGACACCGCGAATCAGCGGGTCGGCGAACAGCCGCGTCTCGGCTTCCTCGGCTGTTGGCGGCGGCAACTCGACCACCTGGCCCCAGGTTGCCGGGCCTTTTTCACCGGCAATGGCCGCGGCACGCTGCGTCTGCCAGAATTCCTCCAGCGCCCGATTCAAATCCTCCGGCGGATTCAAATCGTGCTGGAATAAAAATTGCACGGCGCGTTCGCGCGCTTCACGTCGCTTGCCCATAAACTTAAGTTTAACAGTATGACCTGTCCAAAGTCCATCCGCCTTCGCAAGGCTACGGCGAGATTAAAAGTCTAAAGCTCGCCTCGCTGATTCGGCGAAGCGGGCCTTCAGCGAAGCCTGGGTCCAAAGTCAAACAATACGTCGCAACTTTGGACATGAACCCCGGCATTATTGTGTCGGGGTGGACTTTAGACGTTGGACTTGTTAAAACTTCGCACATGAGCAAGGTCCGAAAACTCCTGCATACGCGCTATCGCGTGAACGATTTGGAGCGCACGGTGAAATTTTATCGCGATGTGCTCGGCCTCGAAGAAATCCGACGTCACAAATCACCGCGCGGCTCGGAACTTGTCTTTCTCAAGGCGCCGGAAAGCGACGAACAAATCGAGATTTGCAGCTTTCCGGACGGCGGAGCGGTTCAGGTGCAGCCCGACCTCACGCATCTCGCGTTTGAAGTGGACAGTCTCGAAGAATTCGGCAAACACCTTGCCAAACACGGCATGAAATACTCCGATAGCCCGACCAAAACGTCCACCGGCACCGCCTTCGCTTTCATTGACGCGCCGGAAGGTTACGAAATTGAATTGATTGAAAAAGGCAAGGGTAACTCCTGAAATGCAAAAGCGCAGTGTTTACAGAGTGCCGCAACTTAAAACTCAAAATTCACAATTCAAAATTAATTTGAAATGAGCATTCTCATTGTCGGTTCGACGGCGTTGGATTCCATCAAGACTCCAACGGCGAAAAATCCGCGCCTGCTCGGTGGCTCGGCCAGTCACGCGGCGGTCGCGGCGAGTTTTTTCAGCCCGGTAAAATTGATCGGCGTCGTCGGCGACGATTTTCCCAAAAAATACATCCGGCTTTATCGCCGGCACAAAATTGATCTCGAAGGCCTGCAGATTTTGCCCGGCAAAACATTTCACTGGTCGGGCGAATACGAGGCGAACATGAACCATCGCCGCACGCTGCTGACCGAGCTGGGCGTATTCGAGACGTTCACGCCCACGCTGCCGAAGTCGCACCGAAACACCCAATTCGTCCTGCTGGCGAACATTGCGCCCGCGCTCCAGCACCACGTGCTCGACCAGATGCGACGGCCCAAATTCGTCGTGGCCGACACGATGGACTTGTGGTTGAACATCGCGCTGCAGGATTTGCTGAAGCTGCTCAAGCGCATTGACGGCTTTGTGCTCAACGACAGCGAGGCGCGCCAGTTGACGAAGGAAGACAACATGTTCGCCGCGCTCAAAAAAATCCACAAGCTGGGGCCAAAATACGTCATCATCAAGAAAGGCTCGCATGGCTCGATTCTGTCCGGACCGCGCGGCATTTTCATCTGCCCGGCATATCCGCTGCACACCGTCGAGGACCCGACCGGCGCGGGCGATTCGTTTGTGGGCGGCATGATGGGTTATCTGGCGACGGCGAAGGGTTCGATTGACGGCAACATCCGGCGCGCCATGGTGTACGGCAGCGTGGTGGCATCATTTTGTTGCGAAGGCTTTGGGTTGACGCGCACCACAAAAACCAAACGCGCCCACATTGACCGCCGCGTGAAGGAATTGGAAAAGCTGACGAGGTTTTAAGTTAATCAGAAATCGCCGAATTGAATTGAACCAACTTCTTCCAAAGAATTGTCCCGTCTGGCTGGCAAAAGTTTTTGGTGAATTCGGCAGTGAAGCGCGTGATAACTTTCCCGTATTCCACAAAGAAATCTTCGTTTCTTTCTTTGGCTTTGTGCCCAAGCGGTTCAATGATTGTGGTATAAAGTTGGTCATCGCCTGAAATGAAACTCCAAAAACTTTGGCCACATTTCTTTAAATAATCACCTTTATCTTCAATGTTTTCTTGGCCATAGCAGCATCCATTCACGGCAACAATGTTTTTAGCCGAAGTATTCGTGCCGAGGATGCGTTTCACTTGGAGAAAATTCTGTCGCATCTTTTTAATCTGGCTGCTGTTACCCCAGTTTGGCCCGGATTTAACTGAGACAATGTAATTGATACCATCGCGTTCAAATTCCAAATCAATACCTTCTGCCGACGACTTCTTTCCTGAATAGACGCGCTCACAAATGAAAATTGCAAGTTCCTCAAGAAACCCACCAAAAATTGTTTCCTCTTGAGAAGACAAATGCGCATCAAGAATCACTTTTATAAGTTCTGGCGCGCTAGTCACAAACTTCGCCTTGAACAAATAAGGATTTTTGCGCCGAAGAACTTTTTGTAATTTTAAACCAGCAAGACTTTCAAGCCGTTTGCGGTGAAACTCCGGGATGTGTTTTTCAATGAACTTTGTGATTTCTTGAACCGTTATGTCGGGCATTTTTAGTTCCTTTCTCAAACAGTTGGTAATCGCGGGCTTCGACTTCTCCTTCTGCCAAATCACAATATTCAGCTAAAATTTCAACCCCAACTGAATTACGGCGTAATTGTTGCGCAACAGCACAAGTCGTTCCGGAGCCAACAAATGGATCGAGTACCAAATCACCTTCATCAGTAAAAAGTTTTATGAACCATTCTGGCAACGCTTCAGGAAATGCAGCACTGTGGTTTTTATTGCCGCATTCAGTGGCTAGATGCAAAACATTTGTAGGATAAGCTTTTTCACGGCCAATCCAGTTCGTGATGTTTTTCCCAAAGCCGCTTCCAACTTGGGAATCAAAACGCACAACGTCATTTTTGCCGAGCGATTTTAGTCGCGCATCCGCCCAATCGCCCATCGGAACCATGACTGCCTCTTGATTCATTTTGAAATGGCGCGTTTTGTTGAATTGCAAACAACGCTCCCACGCATCGCGAAAACGGTTAGGCCACTTGCCAGGATAACAATTTTTTTTGTGCCAAATAAATTCTTCTGTCCAAAGCCAGCCTTGTTTCCGTAAAGCAAGAATTAATTCAATCACGAATGTATGTCGTTCTCCACCTTCAGCTTTTTCTTTGATGTTTAGAATGAAAGTGCCAGTAGATTTGAGTACGCGGAGAAATTGTTCGCTCCGTGGGAGAAACCATTCTACATATTTTTCCGGTGGAGTGCCGCCATAAGTATTCTTGCGTCTGTCAGCGTAAGGCGGTGAAGTCACAATTAAATCAAACGTGTTGTCAGGATATTCCTGCAAAACTTCCAGACAATCGCCATGTTTAATTTCCGCCGAAAAAACTTTCACGCTCTCGGAAGTATCGCTCACGACAGCATAGACTCAAGCACGAACCTAACTTGTGATGGCAATGCTGGCTTCCCAAAGAATTGAACTCACCGATTCCTTTTCAATAGAAATTCAGCCAGTGCTTCGAGGGCGACGGCTTTGCCCTTAAAAGTTTTCAATGCGGCGAAGGCTTTATTCGTCAGTTGTTCCGCAATTTTTCGCGATTTTTCCAGACCGACAATCGCCGGGTAGGTCGCCTTTTGCGCCTGCGTGTCTTTGCCCGCCGTTTTGCCGAGCCGCTCGGTCGTCTGTGTCACGTCCAGAATGTCGTCAATCACCTGAAACGCGAGGCCGACGTGATAGCCGAAATCCGTCAGCGCCTTGAGTTGCGCCGACGTACAGTTCGCGCTCATGCCGCCGAGTCGCACGGAACAGCACAGCAACGCGGAGGTTTTGCGCTCGTGAATGTAGCGCAGTTCGTCGGTGGAAAGTTTTTTGCCTTCACCTTCCAAATCCGCGACCTGCCCGGCAACGAGTTGAAGCGAGCCTGACGCTTTGGCGATTTCCAGAATGAGGTCGCGATGCGGATAGCGCGGCCAGCCTTTGGCTTGCGCGGCGATTTCGAATGCCTGTGTCAGCAATGCGTCGCCTGCGAGTACGGCAATGCCTTCGCCAAAAACCTTGTGGTTGGTCGGCTTGCCACGGCGGAAATCGTCGTTGTCCATCCCGGGCAGATCATCGTGGATGAGCGAATAGGTATGGATGCACTCAACGGCGCACGCGAGCGGCATGGCGTCGGCTTCGCGGCCGCCGCAGGCCGCCGCGGCGGCAAGGCAGAGCGCAGGGCGCATTCGTTTGCCGCCGGCAAAGAGCGAATAACGCATCGCCTTGTGGATGGTCGCGGGCTTGGTTTTCTCACCGGGCAGAAATTTATCGAGCGCGGCATTGACGGTTTTGGTGCGCGTGGCCAGGAATTGCGGCAAATTGAACGGGTTTTTGGCGGACATGTATGTTTGTTTTTAGAAAACGCCCACGACCGGCGCAAGTTTTAAGGGGATTTTTCTTATTGCCTTCAGACCGTTCATGATTAGAATCCCCGGTTCTACTTATCAAAACATATTGTGAATGCTGAACTTTGCAAAAGAGCCGCCGAGAAGGTCGGCAACCCGAACGTGCTGGTGAACCTCATTTCGCGCCGCGTACGCCAGCTTAATTCCGGCGGCGGCGGCGTGAACCGTCCGCTGGTTGGCGACTTGGGGAATCTTGGTGTGTGCGACATCGCGCTGCGTGAAATTATTGAGGGGAAAATGGGCTGGGAAGTGCCGGAGCCGGTCGAATTGGTCCGTCCGCAAGCCAAGAAACGCAAGAAGCGGTAAAAGTTTTCAGAATTCAGAATCCAGAAGGCAGAAGGGAAAAACTGTTCGTTTGTTCCCAGGATTTTAATGGTTTCGTTCCCGTTTTTCCTTTTTCCCTGCTTCTGGTTAGAGCCTCCTTACGTCGGCTCCTACATTTTTAATCTGTGAAATCCGTGTCATCTGCGGATAGACTCAAATTCATGGCCGACATCGTGACCAATCACAAAGCCCGGCGCGATTATCACATCCACGAAACGTTCGAGGCGGGCATCGTGTTGCACGGCACGGAGGTCAAATCGTTGCGCGCGGGCAAGGGGCAGATCGCCGACGCCTTCGCGCGCGTGGAAAAGGACGAGGTCTGGCTCTACAACGCGCACATTGACGAATACTCGCACGGCAATCTCCAGAACCATCAGCCCAAGGCACCGCGCAAATTGCTCCTGCACAAATCGGAAATCCAGAAGCTGTTTGGTCTGGCGGCGGTGAAGGGCAACGCGCTCGTGCCGCTGGCGTTTTACTGGAAAAACGGGAAGGTGAAGGTCGCGCTCGGCGTCGGCAAAGGCAAACAGCAGTTCGACAGGCGCGAAGATTTGAAACGGCGCGAGTCGGACCGCGAGCTGAAACGCGCCCAGATGCAAAAGTTCAAGGGAAGAAAATAAAACCGCAGAGGCGCCGAGACGCAGAGAAGATGTGGAGAATTCGATTGGTAACTTTTACTCTGCGTCTTTGCGGTGAAATCAAACCTTTGCTTCGGCAGGTTTCTTCCAAGTGCGTTTTGGCGCCTTGGTGACGAGTCCTTTTTTGATGGCGCTGGCCGCGACGCGGATGTAACGCACTTCGCCGCTGGGGAAAATGGCCTTTACGCGCTGCAAATTCGGCAGGAAACGGCGCTTGGTGATGGCCGTGATGTGCGTGCCGATACCGCCCTGTTTCTTGGGCTTACCCGAGCGCCAGATGATGCTGCCCTTCATCGGGCGTTTGCCGGTCAGTTCACAAATTCGTGCCATAAAATTCCTTCGTTAAAGGGCCGCAGAGACTAGCAACCAATCGCCCTGTTGCAAGCACTATTTCGGTAATTTCGGCGTGCTTCGAACCAAAATCATCCGTATCTTCACGCCGTTTAATGGCCATTGTAAAACCATTTGCCGCATTGCGACCCAAGCCGGAGCTGGCCGCACGCATTTGCGAATTGCCCTACGACGTGATGTCGTCGGACGAAGCGCGCGCAATCGCCGCCGGCAATCCGTTGAGCTTTCTGCACGTCAGTAAATCGGAAATTGATTTGCCGGCGGGCACGGACATTTACGCGCCGGAAGTTTACGCGAAAGGCAGGGAAAATTTTCAGAAACTCATTTCGCAAGGCGCGCTCAAACAGGATTCGCAGCCGTGCTTTTATCTGTACCGGCAAATCATGGGGCGGCACAGCCAGGTGGGGCTTGTCGCGACCGCGAGTTGCGAGGAATACCTGCGCGGCATTATCAAAAAACACGAACTGACCCAGCCCGACAAGGAAGACGACCGGGCGCGCCACATTGAAACGCTCAATTCCCAAACCGGTCCGGCGTTTCTGACTTATCGCGCCAGTTCCGCGCTTGACGGGTTTGTTGCGATGAAAATCACGGGAAAACCCGACGTGGATTTCACGGCCAAGGATGATGTGCGGCACACCTCATGGACGATTAATGACGCGGCGGAAATCCGGCTTGTCGAAGCGCAATTCGCAAAAATTTCATGCCTTTACATTGCCGACGGCCACCATCGCAGCGCGGCGT